>JAABVA010001589.1_pt1 | contig 24014 bp, 21 predicted proteins | sample 5560331 | NCBI WGS metagenome assembly JAABVA01 (sample SAMN12812661, study PRJNA571458) | rock metagenome | isolation source: Antarctica rocks | place: Antarctica: Victoria Land, Mt New Zealand sud | collected 2016-01-07
TTCCCCTCAACTCCCCACACCTTCCCCTCCACCAAATCCACATCCACATCCACAAAAACATGCGTATTCCCCTATCAGGAAAAAAAACTTTATCATTACTAAACCACATCCTCATTACTATGTATACACGACTTTCTGTATTCTACCAACCCCCCCCCTATCCCGCGTATCCTACCTTGCCCCTACCAACTCAAAGAAGCTAAAAATTAAAAGTCTTTTTCTGTGCCGTGTGAGAGAGAGAGAGGTGCATATAGTAAACAACTCTCGTCTTCCCTTTCTCCCGAATTTACTGATTTCCTGCTTCCTCAATCAAGCTGCAGCCGAATACATACCCGTAACCGCGCATCCGACCATCTCGCTACCCAATGACCCCTTCAAACCTCCACGACCCCATGCTTCTAAACACCGCAATCATCCTCACCGGGCTCATCTCCCCGCCAAAACCGCCCTCATCCCTTCCCCACTGCCGTCCTCAACAACCAACCCTCTCGCCCGCAAAACTCCCTCCACAGCAGCAACGACCTTCTCGAAACTGCTCTTGGCGCCCTTTTCCTGCGTGAAGCGGGCGATACTCAGGTTTGCCTTTCGCCCACGATGCAAGACGGTGAAGAGTTCGATTGCAAAGGAGAGGGGTGGGATGTGCAAGGCTGGGAGTTTGGGACGATGGTTAGTTGAGGTTACGGAAGAGGAAGGAAGCGAAAAGAAGGTAAGACGAAAACTTACAGTTAGTCCTCGCAACCTTCGCCCAGATCCTGCTCGTGTTCTTATCAACCACAATATCCCGAATCCCATACTTCCGCCACTCTCGCAGCAGACTAGCAATCTCCCGCCTGGCGCGAACCTTGCTGACCTGGAAACACATCGTCGCCACCGCCGGTTTCACTCTCAGAAACCTCGCTAGCCAGTTCTGATGCGGTTGGATGACACGAGGAGGACCAGGGGCGACGTTCGAGATGGTCGAGAGGGTGGAGCGGGGGTTGGGTTTAGGTTGGTTTGGGGGGAGGGCGCCGGACATGAGGTAAGAGGAGGGACTGGTGGTGGTGCTGGAGAGGGAGGCGGAAGAGTGGAGGTCGTAGTCTGCGGGCATTAGCAGGCTAATATAGGTTGAAAGGGGAAGAGAAATGGACAAAGACTTACCACCAGATTTCCCATCAGGCTTCGTATGCTTATGTTTACTGAAAATCTTGAAGAATTTGCCTTTCGCCTTCGGCTGCAGTTTCTTCGGTTCACTCGTCTGTGATTCCCAGCTCGGGACATCGCTCGTCCTCTTCTTTTCTGGGCTTGCATCACGATGACCTTGGAGAGGTTGCAAATCCTTCAGAGGAGGTGGAGGTCGCTTATCGGAAGATTCTGGGGTACGTTGAGCCTGCTGTTGACGACGGAACCAATTTCTCTTCTTGAATTCTCCGGAAAAGGGTTTTGGGTTTCTTGGAAGGGGATCAAAGTTCTCCTTGTCTTCGTCTATTGATTCGAGAGGGGTTTCGACAAGCTGGCTGAGGCCGGCGATGCGGCGTTCTTCGTTCAATATGATATCATCGGGATTGGTAAAGTGAGATGGTAGACCTCCCCGTGTCCGAACTGACAATGGTGAAGGCGTTGAAGAACCACTTTTCTTTCGTATCGTCAAAGGCTTGGTGGGCGATATTGGTTTCTCACCCGATTGCTGCACCAGGCGAAGGGTATCTTTGTCCGCATACCTCCGCCGACGAGGAGAATCAGCATAGCCTCTCACAGGTTCTGAAGCGGAGCGGAAACCAATGTTTCCCTTCTCCAACAAACTGTCAAACGTATCTTTGCTACGTCCCATTGCTGGGGAATTTGGGTCCGGTGTTGATACATGACGCCGCTGTTCATTCGCTCTAACAGTGCTAGGTTGCATCAGACGGTCCAGATGGGCTATTACGTCGTCAAGACATCCAGGGGCCATAGCCATACGAGGATCGGCAGCACGTTGCTTTAAAAGATCTCTCGTCCTTGCAAGCTCATGCTTTGTATAAGATCCGAGGTGTTCTGGCTCAGGAACAGGTGGTTCCGGCAATGGGCGTTGCAGGTCAGAGGGACGAACAGGTCGTACCAGTTGAGCAGGACGACGAGAACGTTGATGCTGGTGTTTGGAAGTCAGTTCTACATCTTCGAGGATAGATACCGAAGTCGTGGGTGATTCATAGCTCCGTTCCGGTGGGTCGGTCATTACAGTATGGGCCGTGGCTGCAGTTGAAGCCATCGACGACCTGTTGAAGGCTTCATCACAAAATTTCTCGAGCTCGGTGCTGACTTTCCTTGCATCATCTTTCCAGATATGGCTTTTTGGCCTCGCGTTCTCGGCTGCAATAAGCTGTGCCTCAGTCAAATCCGTTGGCGTTTTCTTCGAGCGTACTACCTGCGGGATTGTTGGTGCCGGACTCTCTTTTGTCAAGAGCGATGGCAAACTCGATGCATGCTGCGGTCGGTCTTTAATATACCGTTCTTGAAGCGTCATGGGGTTATGTTTTTGAGCACTGGTAGAGCGCTGGTTACCACGTGTATGAACAAAGCTGACGCCACGCTTATAACTTATAGACTTGCGGACAGGTGCAGGCCGTCCGCTTGACACATTGCTCACAAAAGAACGTCTTGAGATACCACTAGAAACACGTCGATCATTCCTTAGCTTCTGCGTCTGGGAAGGACCTGCGCTATGCATAACTGGTGGAGAGCTAGGGATACTGTAGACATCATCATTGATGCTACCAAGTGCTGCGTTTCGCTTTGTTGATGTCTTCCTCAAAGACGCTCTCTTCACGTTGATGCCACTCGGTCGTTGAGTCCGAGATGTGTTCGATGCTCCTCTAAGGACAGTGATCCTAGCGTGATCTGCTTGCCTTTGCGCGATCTGGTTACGGGAAGTTCTAAAAGGATCATAGCTCTCTTCAGTTTCGGCAACACTGGCTTCGCGGTAACTCTGACTCGTTCGCGGCATGTCTTCTTCGAGAATAGAGTACTGAGACTGGCGTCGATGACCGCCTTGCAATGACACCCGAGTTGATGATCGCCGAGTAACTGGCCTCGGAGGAGCATGATGATAGTCGCTGACCGAATATTCCATAGGAGGGCCCTCGTAATTCTCCAACTGCTCTTCTCGGAACCTCAGCAGCTTAGTATATAAAACCTTCTCATGATTTGGCCTAGACATGATCAGCTTCTTGAAGGCCCAAGAGTCATCTCACAATACATACTCATCGTTCAGCAGCCTTTCGGCGAGCTCCTCCTCCGTGGTCCCATGCCACAAATTCTGAAGATTCCTCAACAATTCCGCATCAATCTTATCTCTGGAAATGATCGGCTCGCCGCAATCCCTAGTTGTCAATGGAGAAGGAGGACCAATATACTTGTTGCCATTTGCATCAGTATCATCGAGACTCTCATACTTCTTCAGCAAGGGATGCTGCCACATCATCTTCATGGGTATACGTTGTCTTGGGTCCATCTGTAGCATTCTAAAGATGAGGTCTTTGGCATTTGTCGACAGTCCTGTGGGGAAAACATAGTGCCCTTCCAGAACCTTGTGTACGACTTCTTGCCAATCGCCATCACTGTCGAATGGAAGATTCCCGGCTAGCATGGCGAAGAGAATAACGCCGCACGACCATATATCGGCTCTGTCTCCTCGATAGTTCTTACCCAGGACGACTTCTGGAGAGGCGTAATGAGGACTACCGCATGATGTGTTCAGCCATTTGTTCGCCGGTTGCAGTGCAGCCATCCCAAAGTCCACTATTTTGATATTTCGATTCCGATCGAGCAGGATGTTCTCAGGCTTCAGATCACGATGACAGATGTTGAAGCGATGACAGTAAGAAAGGCCAGCAATCATCTGACGGAAAATGCGGACAGCTTCATGCTCAGGTAGTCGACCGTTTGTAGTTATGTGATCGAAAAGCTCTCCGCCTTCTATGTACTCGAGGACAAGATATCTGAGCCAATTGCATTAGCATCGATCATCATATCCCAAATCCGAACTTACAATTCGCCCCTATTCTCCCAAACATCGTATAGACTGATAATGTTCGGATGTTCTATCAATTTCATAATTACAACCTCCCTCTCAATCCCAAACGGAATCACACGTTTGCCATCTTGGGCCGCAGAGAGCATAGTGTCCATGACCGCCAAGCTAGTACTTCGAAGCAATTCCGCCGATCTTTTACTGACAATCTTGATGGCCGCATCCTGACCTGTATATGCATGTCTGGCCTTTCTCACTCTACCAGATGCTCCCTTGCCAACCGTCTTGCCCAACCTCCATGGTCCCACGTGGGTCTTGCGCCTTGACTTACCTGACGCGTTGGTGGACGCAGATATTTGGGAGTCGCGGTTCGTATTCCGTTGCCCTTCTTCAGCAAGCGCTGATATTCGTCTGTCTTCTGCACTAGACAATAGGGAGCCGTTGTCGCTACGCCTCTGAAGGTTTCCACCTGGTTTTAAGGACCCGTGATGCGGCATGTGTGGGGACGAAGGGTAGAGCTCTGGACCAGAAACACTTGGGGAATGATTGTTGACCCATTCTGTAGTATCACCAAGCGGCTTGCGGTACCTTGTGGCCCGGTCTCGAGGAGTATATGGGTCGGCCATCGTACGGTAAACGTGTCAAGGCTCTGGTTCCCAAAATGTGCTTGGATTTGCGGCTCGACAATGTTTGTTGACATATACCACGAGCTAGACGATAGTTATCTAGCTTGCTAAAAAGCCCTTTCCACCTTGAGCTGGCCAATTGCATCAGCAGATTCAAGGTCGGTGTTAACCCTTCGCGACAAGCTAACTTATTGACATCGTGACAGGAGTAGTATATCCAACGAGGAATCTCGATCGTTCTCCAACGCCGAATATCCAGTCAAGAAAGCGAGATACCAAGAAAGCAATGATGTTAGTATGCTTGTAAAGAAGTCTTCAGTACATCCTCCTTCGAGCCGATAGTACGTCTCACAGCCAATTGCCCTAGCTTGAACCTTCCGCTCTTCGTGACTTCCCCAAAGTCGCGAGATATCTCCACCCCTTCAATGGTACGTAAGGAACAAGAAGCACATGAGCGTTAAACCCGAGGATTGATAAAGAGCAAGAGGTTCGAGAACGATTGAGAACGTGCGAAGGAGAGACAGGAATGTTACCTAAGCTAGTTGAAGATGTTTGGTTGCTAGGTCGGATGGCGACGCTGGAATGCGGCATCAAAACAATGAAGGTCAGGGTACAAAACTGGACGGGAACCAGTGTGATTCATCGACGGACGATGATGAAGAGAATCATAGGCCAAAATTGATATCTCAGCAATTTCTGCCCTTCTATATCGCCATTTCATGAATCGGATGTATAGGTTCTCACTGGTCAATCGCCTTCAAAAGAGCGCTCTCACTCATTACTACTGTCGATTAGCATAAAGTGCGATTCTTTCCGTTCCTTGAGCGCTGTAAAGCGTAGTATTTCTACTCCTTCTACGAAGTACTGTCATGTTATCGAATGACTGCTGGTCATGGCCTTTCCCAGCCATATCTACGCAGTTGTACGATGAGTAAATACTCGCTGTTCTACTGACGTAACATCTCCGGTATCGCATAGCATTCGTCCAGCAAAAGATACTCTCGAGCAGCTACTATACAGGATATGAAGACCAAAGTTCACGTTCAATTGATGTCGAGCTCGGCTACCGTCAATCCTTGTCGACTCTGATCCAGGCTAACCATTCCTAGATATTTGTCATACAGTACAAGGTTGCCATAAAATACGTATTGGGATGTCTAGAATCTCGAAAGAGTGACCTGCAGTAGTTTTGGACTGTTTGTCGGTTCAGGTTGAGGGTTTGAAGCTTCCGACACGTAGCACTTTAGGAGATTGGGACAAACAGAAGAGTGCCATTATCGCTAATCCGTCATGGAAATCTCCATTGAGAGAGTATATCATGCACCGCAGAGTTACTCATTTCCTGCAATACTCGTATCTAAGCCATAGTTACCTCCCCAATTAACCATAGCTCGGCGCAGCCTGGGTACTGCTCGCGAACCAAGCCGAAAGTATTCTGTTGCTGATCAAATCGCTCGAAAGCTAAACATCAAGACGCCCTGAACATCCGCCGCCAAAATATTCACAAAGCCCTCGGTGGTATCTAACCAAAGAAAAGTCAAAGACGCGATGTAAGGGAAAACATTAGAGGAAAAGCCCTTTTCATCCCTCGCACCAAGCCGATATCGAGGGAGTGTTACATAAGATTTTTCCGCCTGTCGCTCCCTAGTAAATAGTAAGGTGAAAATTCATCTAGCAGTCGTACCCAGTGCGCCGTAGACACCGTGCAAATCGTTGATACATGTCGCTTCAGGGGAAAAAACAAGAAGGGTCAAACATTTTAGCTGCTGAGGACGCTCTCGTCATTATCACTGCTCATGACTTCCGATTTGTCAACCGGAGACATAGATTGGCTATCCTTGGCGGTTAAGGAGGACCCTCCTTTACCGCAGCCTTTGACGAGGATATGTCTCTGGAAGTGATATTAGTCAATGCACCTTGTCTCGAACATCTGACGACAACTCACTTTAAGTGCATCCTTTCTCGAGAAACTTTTATCGCAGTGCCCGCAAGGGAATGGCTTGACTGCAAGATGTATCCTCTTATGTCTCTTCAGATCATGATTCCTGTTGAAACTTTGAGGACACTGGTCGCATTTGAACGGGCGTTCATTGTGCGGCGTTTGTGCTGGTCCCCCATACATTTGTTGCATTTGCGCTGAATGGCCGCTATTGAATCCAGGGATCATGCCAGGTATGCTGCCATTCGGCATGCCGACCATCGCCATCTGACCATTAGGACTGTGCACGTTTGACATGACAGGACCACTCATGGCGGGTAGAGAGTATGTAGTATATGGGCGGACAAAGTGATTTCCCTGCTGTGAAGGAGCCGGCTGAAGGTTTGGCGGCTGGCTGTTTATCGGCGATAATCGTGATCCTTGCGGTGTGGCGCTCATCGGACTCTGCTGGACTGGCGACCCGTTCTGGAACGCGGGAAACTGACTTTGTTGAGGAGTTGAGGACGGTTGTGAGCCACTGTAGTATGTAGGCGTTGATCCTGGTCTTTGCGAGAACGAATCGGTATTTACTGGCGAATTTTGTGATGCAGATGCCGAGACTGGAGTCTGAACATTGTTCATGTAAGCCATCGCTTGCTGTTGAGCGGCAATCGTTGGGAGACTGGCGGGAGCAGACATGGACATCGATGTGGGAAAAGGGGGGAGCTGATTTAGGTCGTAAGGCGGAGGTGGGAGGCCTTCCGACGCCGATGACGAATTGTTGCTATTGCGTACGAGCGAGCCTTGACCCCAAGGCTGTGGCGTTGTATTCGTCCCCATCCCAAATGGTGTTCCTCCTGTCGCTGGCGGTGGCCAGTAGCCATTGGGTGTATAAGGCGGCAGACCTTGAGTTATTGCGCCAACACCGTTCAGGCCAGTTGTAGGACTGAGGCTGTCGCCCGGAATATTCGACGGTGGTGTCAAGAGATTGCCCACGCTTACCATTGCTGGCGTTGACTGTGTCGTGTTCATGCTCGAGAAAGGTAAGAATTTGTGGGAGAGCTGTGGGGGCGGTGGTAATTCGAAGCTCGGCAGATTTGAGGCCGCCGATCTGCGGGCAGTGAAGCTCGAAGGAATCCCATGCGGCTCCAGGTTTGAAGCCATACCCGGCTGCTGTACCGCAGCGGAAGCCATTCTATGCGAGGTTTCTCGATTATGATGGGCCGTTTTGAACACGTCTAGGCCTGGTGTAGGGGGCGTTGGAAGAGTATTCGACGGGGCTATAGGATTGGCCGACGTTGATGAGGTCGCACCCGGCCAATACTGGCTTGCCTGCGCGGCCTGTGGGTTATTTGCGAAATCCAGGGAGGGCAACTTGTGCGCGGAGAATCCGACGTGATCCGATTCTGAAGCCCGAGTGATGCTCGGCAGCAAGAAATAATCTCGCGCTGGAGGCAGCGATAGGGTCGCCGTTTTGTTGACTTCCTCGGTCTTTGGGAAATGGGTTCGTTCGAGACAACTCTCTCGGCGCCAGATTATCCGGCCTATATTCGGTCCTTTCCGAGTTTTGGGGCACGGCGTATCGAGATGGGACGGGGACTGCAGAGGTGCACAGGCTTTGCGATGGACTGAAGACGGTCACATGTGCTGGAGGTTGGCTCGACGGATTGACGTACGGGATCTGGCACGAAACAGCACGTCTTGGGTCCACAGGGCCGAGAAGAAAGGTTTGAGTAGCTGAAGCGGTTGGAGGTATGTATATCGGTAGACGTAGAGGTGGAGCGGTGCGATTAACAGTCGCAGTAACCAGCGATCAGTGATTGCAGAGTAAGGTAGACGGTCAGGTACCGGAAGCAGGTGGAGGTGTTTGGTGGAGATCAAAACGCTTAATTAGAGCTTGGGAATCTGGGATGCCGAGTCGGTGGTGGACTGTTAGTCTATTGGACTCAGGACAAAGCCCAGGCGTTCGGGACTGTCGATCTCAAAGGCTGATCGCAGCTTTCCTTGATGTAGGGATGAAACGATGGAGAAACGCAAGACAACGAACGACGATTGATTGCCGGTCTGTTCGAGTCTTGCCCCGTACAAGTACTACTTGAGCAGGACGAGAAGATGGAGGAGGCGGTGGAGGGATATTATTATGACGATAGGTAGGGCAATGTCGAGTAAAGTACGCAGTGCCGGACCGTCCCTTTGTTGGAGGTCGTCAAGTCGAATAACAGTCCCAAGTCGCGCGGGCTGGCTGACGGGAGGGCTGTCTCAAAGGCTGGATGCGGGTCTATGGGGAAATGTTCAAGGTATACAAATCATTAAATAACGATATTCCCGTAATGATGGATACCTAATAATAAGACGAAGCAGAAGAATAAAGATTAATGCTGATTATTAAGGTTGTACTTCAATCTACTGTTATTCGTGGTTTCAGTCGTAAATGCGTGCTTGATGATATTTAATTGGAAGTGCAGCACCAACGGAGTGGTACTAAGGTACTATGTATTGCGGAGTCCTCCTACACAGTCCTATGGCTACTCTATCTTACTTTCCGAGCGTTTCTTCACTCTGAAAGGGTCGGCTGATGATGGATCTGGAATCCAGGTTGTCGCTTGTTGAACACCCTTTTGGGATTTCGATGGAGGAAGAGTGGACAAGCGCGTGCATGGAACCGGTAAGCTCCAGAAGGTGTCCAGTGCTCACATTGGTCAGAGCTGGGCGGGACCGTGTCGCGGTCCCAAACCTCGACTTCCCTCCATTCCTTGTCTTCCTTCACCCTCGTTGCTCATTTCCAGACGTTGCCCAATGTAGAAATGCAGGTGCAGCTATTCTACTACTAGTCTTCGATGTACCTTATGTACGGCAATTTATTGCACTTGTGTTGCTGGTCCGTGAGCTGGCTCAAGCCTTGCTGCATCCTCCCTCCCAGGGCCTGTGAGAGGCTGCGATGAAGGCAGGAAGCGAGGCGATGATGCCAAGGCATGCAGGCCCCGTCGATGCTCTAAACCACAACAGGGTCGCACAAAGACCCAAGCCGGGGCGATTGGTAGCGTGAAGCACATGGCATGTTGGCTGCGGGACGGCTTGATTATTGTTATTGCTGAAATGGGGATCAAATGATTGGGGATCCGAATCTGCACACAAGAGGCGTGGATACGACTACTCAGTCCGTAGGTACGGAAGTACAGTATCTAGACTGCAGGAAACAGGGCTCCTTAGTGCTTTACTTGTGCGCGGGGTGGGTCGTGGGTGTGTGTGGGTGTGGGTGTGGGTGTGGGTGTGGGTGTGTGAGTAAAGGTACCTCAGGTACCTTGAAAAGTACGACTTTAGTGAGCAAGGTAAAGTACCCAGAAGGTACCTACGGTTGGGTGCCAGCTGTGTGTGAGCTGGCTGCTGGTCCAGCTTGGAATCGCTGCTTGACGCATACTAAGGCCCGATTAGGAAAAGAGGGCCACAAAGTCTTTGTGTTTGCATAATTTCAACAGGGATCTGACAGTGACAGGGGCAAGGCCTTTCGACTTTGTCGACAGGCATCTAGGCCATCAAGGAACAATGAATGACACAAAACCCGCCAGACGGATGGGAGATTCCTTGCCAACATCCAGATCGTTGGAGCGGCTAACCGAAACCCTTCGAGCATGTTGGCCCAGATATGTTTTGCGTGCTGTCCCTCCCCCCCACCCACCCACTTACTGTGGATCTTCGGAGAAAGACAATCAATAATATACTACGTAGAATATTAAAAACGTGGGCATGCAGTCTACAGACTTTCGGTCATCACCTGCTGTTTGTATTCTATGTTGATGTTGAAACCTTGCACTCCACCAAATGTGCCGGTTCCCAAGAAATCCTCGGAGGCAGCCAAAAGCCTAATCATGATACAAATTCCCCGATGCACGCACAGTCATATCAAAGACTCATTTGCCCATCAAATGACGGCGCCGAAACTGCGTGGTCAAGCGCAATCTCCTACTACGTAAGGTAGTGGAAAGGCTCTAGTGATCCCGCGTTGAATGGGAAAGCTGGAAACTGGTCGCGCCGGATAACCCTGATTGCCTCTCAGATCAGCGGCTTTGTTCTAAGCGAGCATTTACTTGGCCTTATGTTTCCCGGCAGCCTAAAGTAGAGTCCTTTCGTATCCGCAAGAGACAATCAACGTCAAGCCGGCAGCGCAGCCAAGCTGCAAAGTTCGGATCCTGCTTCTTCAACATTCTTCATATTCTAGAGCTCTAAAGAGGAGTTAGAGCCTCAATGGGACTTTGGGCGCTCGACTCCTGACTTCCGATGACCTTGACAGTGCCTTTTCAAGAGATCAGGAAACCCGAGGATACGGTTTAACATTGACCTACTCCGTACTCTAGCGGCAAAGTACAAGTATGAGCATGGGTGAGTCAGTATAAGCCTATCACCGTCGGCTTCCTTCCCCATATTTCCAGCTTTCGGCCACAACCGAAGAGCGACCCCATTTTGGCTTCCCACGAACACATGCGCCATGGCTTTTGGCTATCGTCTCAGATCGCCTGGGAAACATGGCATGAATGGATTCAGACATGTTCTGGATACAACTGCTTAGACTCCTCATCAGAACCATGCTACAGGACGGATTGGGACCTGCAAAGGGCTGGTCTGGTGATAGACTAGGCAATGGCCTCGCTGCGAGTGCAGACTGAGGGGACGGACCAAATCGCCAAAACGCGAGATGACTTCACTCGTGAGCTGAAAATGCTCATTTGGCCTTTTGACCCTGGCCTCGGAGCTAGCCGGACATGTGGCACTTGCACCGAAGATCATGCACGTCCTAGGGGGGCAGTGACACGTGAGGGTGCAATAATTGTAATCCTCGAGTCGTACAGATCTTGCGGCCGTAAGACCAATGCTGCAATCAACAATGGTATGGTTGGGTGCTTGAGTGCTTGATAATGAAAGAATCATCCCCATTGTGTGTTGGGTGTGGCACCATCAGCACGGAAACCTCCTTGACCCATGCCAGCATAAGCGAGAGCGAACTATCAGCGGCATGCACGGTGATGCACCTAGCTGCTTTGGATCATCCTTACGTGAGACCGGTGTGGCTGTCTGCTGCCTTCTCTATAAACCCTCGTGTCACAAGGCTACCGTATCACAAGCAGACTCTGGACACTGCTGTTGCGTACCAGCTCTTGCTATTGCGAGCGGTATCGCAGCGGATTCCGAGTTGTATATCGCTTGATTCATGTACAAAACGAAAGGGTACGTACGGTAGGTAGAACTAGCAGCCATACTGTATCCAACCTAAGGCACCGTGCTGCAAAGCCCAGTAGTACGGAGTACCTTATGCATCATCCCAACTCCCACGCAATGCAGACATGTACTGTATCCAGTTCCCCAGACGCCCTGACAACGAAGATCTCCAAGTGCCACGTGGAGGAGCCCGAATAGGCAGCCCATCGGACGTTGGGCGCTCCAGATCGCAGCATCTGGACCGCTCGCCTGGATTTCGAGTATGTATTGCCAATGAGGCTTGAAGTGTCTGTACCACATTCATCGTTGTACGAGTTCCTCGAGTATGCTTAGCATCTCTGCTCTTAGTCAAAACTGAAAGGATTCTTGCAGCGGGTGATTTGCTGCTTTGCGTCCCCGGTTGTTGGTAGGTGGGCCTGGCACGGAGACGTGGCTGATTGATATTCTAAGGGAGATGTCGACAATACCTTAAGGTATTGTTGGGGTCCGGTTGCTTGCGATATCGGGGAAGCTTCTTGACCCTAATCTCGCTTAAAGGCGACTAGCCTCAGGGGAATGAGGCTTAAAATGTGATCGACGGCTTACGGAGGTATCGACCTGGATGAAAGCTCCGTGACATCTCGTAATCGTTGTGTGGGTCTTCAAATCAGCAGTGTGTTCCGCTTGTGGGACGGTTTTGGTTTGGTGATGCCATCGCTACTGCTCATATCTGTGCCGAATTTGTCGTTGTTCAGCCTGTACTGTTCTGTGTATCTAAATCTTTGGCACGTTGATGTTGAGGCTAGTCAGCATCTGATTGATTAGGATTGCTTTCTGCAAGTCCTGCCATGCTACTTCACCTTCAGAAAGAAAAGAGTTCCACAAACACTCCCAAGGCCTTGGTTTGCTATCAAACCCAAAGCAGGCAGTCGGACGGGCCATAACGCTCAATCCATAGCCATCTCAAGAGAGGTTTTGGGGAGCATGACCCTCCGCTGGGAACTCGACTGTAGAGTGAGGGTATGGAAACAATATACCAAGCATCGCAGGTTCCCCATAAGGTATGGCAACCCCTCTAGGAGCATTCCGTAAGCAGCACGTGGTGTAGTCAAGGAGCATGAATAGAGGATCTGGCTAAAGAGGCGAGGGTGAGACAGGGCAAGTCGTAAATCATACAGATGTTGCTCATGGGGATGGCGTGGTTGCTCTGTTAGCACCGAGTGCGTGACACTTTTAATGTCTAACATTCTCCAGGGTTGTGGTGTTGAGGCAGATGGAGTGAGGAGAGCGGAGCGGTAGGGAACGGAGCGAGGTAGGATGAGGTGGAAGAAGAATGAAAGACAGGATGGATATTGAGCCACAGAATCAATTGATGGCGCAGTCCACTAACGGTGTCTGGCAGAGATTTGTTAATATGAAGCAACATTTCTGAATCCGAGCTGGACGGTAAGAATAGCTATCTATCTGCTTTTTTCTATGAGATACTGTTCTAGACATGCTGTATGCGATCTGCTCATGAAGCCACATGTCGTGATGGTTCTGTGAGACTCAATAGCTGTAAGGAGGTTGCCAACCATGACCCGCTCTGATGTTTGCTGAAAGTACCGATGCCGTCTAATATCTGCTGTGCTTTGGTTGTAAATGAGCTCTGAACCTTGAAGCTCTGGTAGATTTCCACTGCTCGCCGTAAAAGCGCTGCGCTGGACCTGCCGTTGCTGTGATAAAAGAATGCTGTGCTTTTGACCCATAAATCATGCCCTGCTATGAATTTGTGTCCTGTTTGCTCTGCTCCACCTCTCCAACCAGGTGTCTCTGTCCCTAAGTGCTTACCCGCCACCGTGCCTCCCATTCTCCAACCAGAGCGGATAAGCAAAATCACGGTTAGTAATGTCTCCTGTAATCAGTCGCTTTCCTGCCAAAACTTGACCAGCGAAAGCCACCTTGCGATTCTACCGCCCATCACTAGTGCTGTTACTTCATGGCCTACAAAGTCAAGGCGCCACGCAGCAACTCTTCGATTAGCTCCCATTCTGCCGCACCAACTTCACGCATCGTCTTCGAACCCAGGTTGCCCTGGAATAACGCGAGTTTATTATAGGGCAAGTCTGAAGGGGGCGTAGATGGATGAAGAAACAAGCGATTAGCGTAGAACTACGAGCAAGAACGGATTAGTTTTCGATGCTGCTATGGCTAGACAAGCATCAGGCGATGGGCTAGAGAAATGAGGGCTGTATATGGAGTTGAAGGGGGTTTGATGAAAAAGGAAAATGGGATGCATTGCATGACAAGAGAATGCTTCGTGCATGTGACCAAGGCTGTAGAGGTAGAGGTAAAGATGTAGTGAGCAAGGGTAGAAAAGAGCAAACTCTTATGATCATGGAATGAGCACAGAGAAAGTCGTCGAAATTAGCGGTAGAGTATGGACTAGCTTACTCACCTCAACAACGTCCTCGTCTACTCCAGCCTTTCGCCCAACAGCTTCGAGAGGCCACAACTGTGCCAGCGGACTCATCGGAACCTTGGAGCCTGTCATACCTGCCAATTGACGGAGCTCCCATCGTTGTCTGTCGCTAAACCCGTAGGCGTTGAGTCCAGCCATCAGCAGGTCGTTAAGCAAGTTTTCTGTAAGACCTGGGAGTCCTCCACGGTTCATCGTGCTAGTAAGGGTTTTGAGCTGATCACGCGTGGCTGCGAAGAGTTGGTCACGGGTCGTAATGGTATAGTTGTCGACAGAAAACCAAGGGAACTTCGTGAGAGTGCTGATCATGCACTCATATGCACGTTGAGGGCATTTCTGGGTGTAGCTTGACTACTCGTGGTGTCAGTACAGCATGTATGAGGAAGGGTTATGAAATCTCAGCAAAAGAATGATAGGCTAACTAGGTGTACTGGCAGCTGAAGAACTTACACGATGAGGCTGCTCTGCATGCCTCACAACCATTACCATCTCCTCTCCAGTCACAAAGGACTTGAACCCTGTGTTGAAGGGTTCATCGCTCGCCTCAATGATCGGCACTCCGCCCTCCCAAACCACGTTCTTCGCTCGAGGGAAGAGCTGTTTGAGCAGCTCGTCTTGCGAGCTCAGCTCGACATCGACGGCTCTATCGCCCAGCCGAAGCTGGTGGCCCCTCGTGTTGCATTTGTTGACGGCGGCTGAGGCGTCGCCGTTGCTGAAGAACTCCACTAGTCCTACTTAGCGACACAGCTAATAAAGGTAAATACAGGCGACTTACCGTAGCAGTCCATCGTCTTGCCAGTGGACCTATCCATAATTATATGGATAGGCACCCCAAGATCTGGGGTGACAATCTTGGCGTTGCGGCCAAGAAAGCCCAAGACTTCCTGCTTGGTGAGGGAGTATGGGATCTGTTGAGGTCGTCAGCGGACAAATAATTCCAAGGCTCGAGTTTCTGCCATGAGAAATAATGGTCCCTCAATCAGGACCCCACTAGCATACATTGATGGAAGTTATGGGGTGCAGAAGAAAAGGAAGGGTGTAGGGATAAATCGAGCAAGAAGCAAGAAAAAGTAAACCAACATCACCCAGTTGAGGGCTTAGCGTGATTGAGCTAAAACGAAGCCCTAGCTCATGATCTGGTCTAGTAAAGTATGAGAGCCATGTATAAGGACAAGCAAAGCTTGAAGCGTAATCTGCAACACATTGCACTCGTGAAGATGACGAGAAGACACGAAACCGACACGCCGCCTTTAAGTTTTACTTACATTACCGATTTTTACGACGCCCCATCCCGCCGGCTTCGTATTTTTGGCTGTCTCGGCAAAAGGAACTATCTCTCTGCTCATAGCCATGGCAAGACTTGGTTGTCCGTTACGTGTCAGCTCTTGAAGTCTAACGCTCGCTCCTCCTATGGTTGTAGGGAACATGTCGTCGGACCCTGGACGGTACGGTAACATGGGCAGTGATGGCTGCACGGAACTCTGTCTACCAAACCGATGTGACCAATCCATGTTACGTGAATTGGCGCCAGTATGATAAGCAGCCGATGCCCGTTGAGTCTCTTGGTGCTGTCGTGGAAAATCAGACGATTGCTGACTAGGTTCAGGAACAAACAGCGAACGGCTGCCAGCGTTCACACCCGACGCTGCAACACTGGGGTAACTATGAGGAGCGGTATACTGCTGCTGAGGAACCGGAGCTTGAACAAAGGCATCGGTATAGTGTGGTTCGCCATACACCGAATATTTAGATTGCATCTGGGGCGCCATAGGATACGGGATATAATATGCGAAAGTAGGCGTGGAAGACATATTCTGTATACCAGACTTATACGGAAGCGATCCAAAGCCTTGGGAACCCCATTGCTGCATTGGGACATGGCCATCGTGGTTCATAGGGCCTCTTAGCACTGGGCCTGGTAGAACTGGCTGACGGTCTATGTTTGACATCGACAGCCAAGAGTTAGCACCAATAGGTGGGGGCTGGTATGATATCACTCCAGTATCTGGATACTGCTCGGAGAACTCGGAAGATGCAGCTTGATGATAGCGAGCGCTCTCGTTGCTCTCGGCAAGACTCATCTGGTATTTCGCTCCATGGGTTTCTGTCGGCGACAACACTTGTGGACCATGCCACGCTTCTAGATCACTTACTTTGACTAACGGTTTGGTCGTACTTGCATATCTTGGGATGACGTGCCGAGCAACCGGATGCGAAAGGGGAACTGCTACCTGCCTCAATAACTGTGCCTCTTCCTGCCACAATGACTGTGCGTCTTCCTGCATCGATGGCTCTGTATCTTCCTGCCTCGATGAATGTGCGTCTTCATCCTTGGGCTTGGCTTGCCGTGGCGGTCGTTCACTTAGTCTTCCGGTGAATGTTTCTGGGTCTGTCATCTCGTCGAGCATGAACTCAATCACGTTAAAGAGCTCTCGCCGGAGAGTCCCGAGGGTAATCCAACTTCCGTTAACTCGCATAATGGATGCAAACTCTTGCATATCCAGCTGCGGAAAAATCCCGTCCTCACCACCAAATACGGCTCTATAAATTTGCGCGCGGAGCTCCCCTCGTCCACAGAGGCGACAATCCTTTAGCCAAGGAGCGGAGCCATCTCTACATTTGTCGATAACAGCCGACAGGTTAATGACCTCTGATTTAGCAGCGCGACTAGTTCTTAAGCATTGTCAGTACTCTGATGGGAATAGTATCCATTTCAGACTTACGGATCAGTGCCCATGCGCATTGCATAGCGGGACAGGCCAAAGCTTCTCTCCATCCAGTTCTGTCGTGCCCGACGATTGAGTGCCGACTTCGTTAATAGATCCGTCATGCCGGTAAAGCCATCCTTCGTTGCCTGTTCTCGGCTTACTTGAACAGTCAGATCGCGAGAATTGAGGCCATTCTGTTTTCTTTCATCTTCGGTGATGGCCATTAAGCCTCTTGACAGGGCTTGGGCTGTATGAAGCCGGTTGTGGTTGTGATACTGCTTGCCATCCTCGATGATTGCCTTGGGTGAGATGATGACGACCGATTTTTGGTCGGGTTCGCGTCTGTACATCGACTCCGGCTTATTGAGCCAGTAGTTGTCCCACACACTTTCGTTCCATGGGCCGGCTCCTGGCACGAGAGGCGGGCTGATTTTATTTGGAGCTTGAGGCAAAGTCTGCGAGGTCAGCTTGCCGTGGGTAGTAGAATAATTAACACTTCCAGTTTCGTGATACGAATTATCTTGACCTAACACGTTTTGTGGAACTGGATTCGAAGAATTGGTCCCCTTTCTCGGCGGAGAACCGATGTTCCCATACTCTCCGAATGGATTTCCTTGACCAGAGAAGCGCTCTACAAGTGGATCCGAGGATTCTTGGCCTGTTCCAAGATGGCAAAGCTTCGGAGTGGATGGACGACCTATCTGTGTACTCTTATAGGGTTGCATATCAGAAACATCATGGTCGGCTGTTTTTCCATAATTCTCGAACTCAATGTTGTGAAGTTGTTCCAGCGTCGACATGCCTTGCATAGCATTCGCCGAGGTACCAGCTGCTTCTCTGAGCTTCCCATATGCGGTCAGGCTACCTTGGTGCTCTGGTGGAAGATAGACGCCTCCATGCTCTCGGTCTACCGAAGATCTTGCCGACTACGATATGTGTTAGCCCGAATAAAAGATTTGCTTTGAGTATTGCTTTACCTTGGAAGCAGTGTCTCCTATTGTTGGTGATGATGGTGCTGGATCTATGACAATGCTGGGGACCCCTGAAGACGCTGAAGCGATGAAGGTAGTCTGAGGTGACTGTAATGGGGTTTCGGGCTTTCGCTCGGCTGACATGTTGCCATGAACACTACCGGAATTGTGTGAATTGTTGAATGGAGAGCTGGGGTCTGGCATCAAGACAAAAGGCCGAGATGAAGGTGAAGTGAATGCTGAGGCGATTGCCGGTGCGGATGGTTTCGAACGACCAAGCTCATAGAGACGGACTTGTCTAGTTGGCTGCATTGTTCAAGAGCTTGAACTGTTTTTTTGAGTAAAGTATTCACAGTGACATCCCTTGATGTTTGGTGCTGCGGAAGTCAAGAGAGTCAGCCTCGACAAGGACCGAATGGGCAAGTGCTGATAGAAACACTGAGACACAATAAAGAGTAATCAAAGAGAGAACAAAGTAAGCCCATAAGTCTGGCGTCATCATTCCGCGAGTAACACCGAGTAAGGTCTTTGAAAAAGCTGAGGGAGTGAGACCATGAAGTCGGGGGCTCACCGGTGTTAAAAGAGACACAGTTGTGCATACAGCTTATGCACAAGGTTATGCCTGTGCTAAGATGAGCTGATACTCACTGAGTGTCACATGTGAAAGCACCAGCAAGGTATGAATGGGGAAGAAGAATTCGATGCAAGCTGCAAGCTGCAAGCTGGACTGGGAGTAGTCTCGCAATTTTGGTGTTGGCAGAAAGCCTTATCATACATCAGGGGAGGAAAGAGAGATTCTTACACGGTTGTTCAACAGTTGCCACTTGATCCAGTGGAGGTGACACAATGGATGTCGAGGTTGACATTAATTAGCTACTCACACAAGGCCTAACCTGCAATATCCCAGGCTATAGGATCACGATCTCGCACATTCAAGTACGCGGAACACTGGGGATCTCAACGAAGATGTGACGCAGAGCATGAGAGTAGGATGGAGGATGGAGGATAAAGAGTGGAAGAAGATAGAGGTCGTGTTGAGCTCGCGATTACACAATAACAGCCGGAATATACGCTAGAGGCCCCGAAACCCTACTTCGGGAACAGCTGTGAATGGTTCCAGGCTCCGATGACCGGCTCCTACTGGTCTGCAAGGCCGGCTGATGTCCTATCAAACCTTGTTACCAGAAGAGGATATTCGTCCCAATGTCAGTTGCTACTGCACGTGCTTAGTGGCTACAAAGGCAAACCTAAGTGAAGAAGTTAAGATATGGGAGAGACGGCCTGCTCCACCGGCGCTATCGGATCCAGACGGCTCCGAAAAGGGTCAAACTCTTCCCACAGGGTTCTGATATGATCCGTCCTTCGTATAGATCAGATAGTAGGGGGCTAAGGTGAATAGCTGAAGTACGATGGCCATAGCGTGTTCCGAACCATTCTGAAGAATATTTCCAAGGCAAGAAGAGAGTCACGCGTCAGAAGGTATCGTGAAGCCTGCCATTCCCCAAAGATGAGCCACGGATTAAGATGGTTAACACCGACCTTACGTTCATTAACCTTTTTTCACTCACCCTGATATTTACCGGATACCTTTGGTCACCATTGAACGGATATAACCAGTAAGCCACTAATCGATAACAAACGCCACCCTGTCAGTACAGGAAGTCGATTACTTAACCCTTTCTCGAAAATCGTAGCATACCACGACCCGTTCCCGTATATGATGTCCTGTGTAGACAGATTGACGCTTGTCTAATAGTGACCCATGGCATGAGTATCTAGGTGGCAGAACCTTTTAGTGCCGGCTATCCCAACGTCCTGACAGCTTCGTTCCAGCGCTCGGATGCTAAATGCAAGTGAGATCATTGCCTCTCTCGAGCGGATACTCCACCTCTTGCATTGAGTAGCAGCAGATCAACGGCTTCTTTCACAGAAAAGCGCGTTCGGGGAAGTCTAGCCAGCAACCGCTTCCACTGACTTCTTCTCAGGAGGCACAGTTGAAGAGTGGCAAGGGGATTTCCCAAGTATAACGCAATCCTCTTTCTGGCTCCGGGCATTGGGAGATCGAACAGCGCCTTTAACGTACTTCAGGGGCCATCTAGACGACAAGCATTCTGGGCAATCGCCATTCCGAAGCGACATAGTGCACAGCGTCCACTACAATACAATAAGATTGCGACTAGTATCCATTATCAGCAGGCTGTTATGCTTTCGAAGCAGAGACAGGGTTGATGAAACAGCAGAGGCAGCAAAGGAAGCACGCTCAACAACGAGAGCTTGGGAACAATGGCGCACGTTACAGGACAATGGGACAGGGACCCAAAGGCGGATGTACGAAGGATGGTAGATCAGAGTGAATATCTCACATTGGGCTATAATGCGGATAGAAACGACAGCATACATTACCTCGAATGTGGATAGGTGTCTCGGCTTGCCTGGATAGCTATGTGCGATCGCAGTTCAGATCAAGGCATCGCTCGAGCTCTATGGGTCAGCTTCTACGCAGTTTTTATATGTTCAGGGGTTTGACCAATTCATAGTAATGAGCATAAGACGTTAGCAATGTACACTTTACCTACCTACCTAAGGCCATACGGGCGATTTGCGCCTGCCTCTTCTACTGCAGCGTAGCCAATTTAGACACAGCGAGCACTTTATCTTTGGTTAGGCCCTGCGAGACGGTTAAGGTATTATTTGTATGTTCAGCGAGGAACGAGAGACCCGGACTCTGGGGAGTAATACTTGGGGCTTCATAGACATATAACATCATAAGCTGCCTTGTAAGTGCTAATACTTTCGAGACTGGTAATTCTTTTCCGATGGTACACCTTTCCATACATAGAGGCCAATCAATCGAACTAGACCAGACAATTAGCGTAGCCTTGGAATTTGGCAGGAACGTTGCACGAACCGGCGTCAAAAACGATTCGGCCACGAATCTCGCTCGAGCATTAAGCTTTCTCAATAGTCAGCATGTTGCCCCTTTTGTCCAGCAAGGTACGAAAACAGAAAATGAAGTTGGCAAGCCTGGGGTCCCTACGAAAAGCTTCATTTCCGATATCTCCTTATCAACCTCCTCCATGAATTGTATAATGAAATCCACCAACTTGTGCTTCAGCATCTCTTCCGTATGAAAGTTCGTAATCAAGAATGAAATATCATAACCCTATGACCCAATGTCAGCACTGCTCGTCGCAGATCCTAACCGCACAGAAACTCTACCTTTATAGCCTTCCTCCTCAATATGAAAAAAGCCTCCGCCCTCTGTGTCAAAAACCTTGTAAACTTGTGCACCAGGATATTCTCAATCTCGTCTGCCTGCTTAATCTTAATACTGACGCGTATGCTGTTGACACTGGGCTCGATCAGAACTCTTTCGTTTTCGTTTCGGGAGACAGTCAGAGGATTGAGCAGGACTTCGGGGGAACTAGCGGCTTCGATCTCGGGGACATTGTGGCGTTCTGAGGTTTGAGAGGCGAAGTTTGAGAGGGCGAGGGCAGCGGTGAGGGATGAGCGGACGCATTGAAGGTAGGGGCGGAGGGATTGGGACTTGGTCGATATCAGCTTTGGACTGGTTTCGAGGGAGAGAAGAGGGAAGAATAGTCTCCTCACCATCACGACTGCCTAAAATGAAATGGAAGGTTGGTCTCTTGTCGCAGGTAGTGGAGTTAGGGAGACCTTGCGACAACAGCACAGAGAACGTAGATCATTTCAATTTCCCACTCGGAAATTAGTTTTGTAATGTAGAATACCTTTCGGCAGCCGATATGAGGTCGTTACAGGAATTACTACTTTTGTGTTTTGCGGAGGTTCGCGAATATAAGTGCTCGGCTGTGGTCCCTGACGTTGGGTTTGCATTGGCGTGGGCGGCAATAGACTTTGATATTCCTCAAGCTTGAGCACTACACTTAAACTAATCAAAGTGTACTTTTCCTTTCGTCTGTCATTTTGAAACATGGCTGCTATTCAAGGTAACTATCCTCTCGACATGATATTCTTAATCCGCGTTCCTACTAACTCCTTCAATAGTCTTTGTGAAACACCAAGGCAAAAAGTATGAAGTCGAGCTAGATCCAACATCTACCGGTGAAACCTTCAAATACCAGCTCTACTCCCTCACAAGCGTCGAGCCAGAACGTCAGAAGATACTTGTCAAGGGTGGGCAGCTAAAAGATGAGGCGGAGCTCTCCACCCTCGGCGCAAAGCCGGGGCAAACCTTCATGATGATGGGCACACCTTCTGGCGGGGATGTTGTACGCCCGGCGGAGAAGATGCGATTTGTTGAGGACATGACTGAGGCGGAAGTGGCCAAGGCCGAAGGAGCGACACCTGCGGGACTGCAGAACTTGGGAAATACATGTTATCTGAACTCGACTTTGCAGACATTACGGTCTGTGCCAGAGTTGCAGGAAGAGCTTCAAAAATACTCTGCTTCTGCTGTAGGAGGGCAGGGTTCATCCGGAATGGATCTCAGCCAATTTGGCCTGCAAGGATCGTTCGATCTCACAGCGTCTTTACGGGATCTATACAAGCAAATGTCCGAGACACAACAAGGCTTCCCACCGCTAATATTCCTCAACGCTCTGCGGACAGCATTTCCTCAGTTTGCACAAAGAGCAAAGTCTGGAAACGGCTACGCACAGCAAGACGCTGAGGAGGCGTGGTCACAGATTATTTCACAGCTACGGCAGAAGCTGAAGACGAGAAACGCTGTTTCCAATGTTTCTGAGAGTTCAGAAGTCAAAGATGCAGATATCTCCTTCATCGACAAATACCTCGCTGGTCGCTTCGAGTCTATTCTCGAATGTGATGAGCCCACAGCCAAAGAAGCAGGCGAAGAGGCCGTCCACAGCGAGGATGTATTCCTCAAGCTCGACTGCCATATCAACAAAGACATCAACCATCTCCGCGACGGTATTCTCGCCGGCCTTGAAGAGAAAATCGAAAAGCGCTCCCCGACCCTTGAACGTGACACCATCTACACCAAGAAATCCCGCATAGCTCGCCTGCCCAAATACCTTACCATACACTTTGTTCGTTTCTTCTGGAAGCGTGAAGCCCAGAAAAAAGCAAAGATCATGCGCAAGGTCTCTTTCCCTCCCGAATTAGATGTAGTGGAATTCTGCACAGAGACGCTGAGGAAGCAGCTTGTCCCTGTGCGGGATAAAGTTCGCGAGGTCCGCAAAGACGAGGAAGATGTTGTTCGGGCGAGGAAGAGGCAGAAGCTAGCGCACAAGCAAGAGGAAGACCGCGCAACTGACGCCAAAGCCAAAGACCCTGCCGACGAAAAGAAGCTGGCCGACAAAAAAGAAGCAACGAAAGCCAAGCAAACCGCAGACGGCGACACTACAATGGACGACGCCGTCTACAAAACCGACGCTGAGCATGATGCCGAGCGCGCCGCCTCTCTCTACCAAGCTAAAAAAGAACTCTTCGCCCTCATCAGCCCCGACCTAGCAAAAGACGACGGCGCCAACAAGTCCGGACTCTACGAGCTAAGGGGACTGGTCACGCACCAGGGGGCGAGTGCCGATAGCGGGCATTACACGAGTTATGTGAAGAAGCAGGGCTTGGTGGATCCGAAGACGGGGAAGCGGAAGGAGGAGGATGGGAAGTGGTGGTGGTTTAACGACGACAAGGTTAGTGAGGTGGAGGCGGAGAAGATTGAGACGTTGTCGGGTGGTGGTAAGTCCTTCCCGGAACCAAGGGGGCGCTTGACGATGGCGATGATGGCTAATTAGTGTGTAGGTGAGAGTCATTCTGCGCTGATTCTGCTTTATCGAGCGATTGACTTGCCTACCGCTGAGGAGGTCAAGGACTAATTGCTGTCCATCTGGCACGATCGCGTTTGCATGGCTTGGTTAAAGCTGGCCCCTCAATGTCGATACGATTTCTACGCCCCCAGTGCTCTTAAACGATGCATTAGAAATGCGAGCATAGCGTGGCAAGAGCTTTTTCAACGACCTAGAAGGGCTCGCTTGTAACAGTGAAGCATAACCCAAAAAGAGCGTCCGCCATCTCAAACACGCTCTCCAAACACTTTTTCATTTCTGGTTCTTGCATTTTTCAGTTGTTGTTGTTGGTGCACGGCGGAGCTGCACTTTGATAGTTCTGCCCATCCACATCCCCATTCTCTACCATCTCCCAAACCAGCATCAAGG
>JAABVA010001593.1_pt1 | contig 23977 bp, 27 predicted proteins | sample 5560331 | NCBI WGS metagenome assembly JAABVA01 (sample SAMN12812661, study PRJNA571458) | rock metagenome | isolation source: Antarctica rocks | place: Antarctica: Victoria Land, Mt New Zealand sud | collected 2016-01-07
ATACATAATTCTTTCCGCGTCCCTTATTCAGCGGCTGCGCGCCGGCGGGCTGCGCACCCCGGTGATCGCGCTGACCGCGCACGCCATGCGCGGCGACCGTGAGCGCGCCCTCAGCCTTGGCTGCGACGACTACCTGAGCAAGCCCTTCGAGCTCGACCAACTACTCGGAGTGATGGGGAAATACACGGGCTGAGCGGCAACACGTCTATTGACCGGCCAGGCCCAACTCGCGGGCATGGGCCTGCATGGCCGCGATGACGACGGCGATGTGCGCGTCGAGGTCGCCGTCGAGTTCCGCCGCGCCATCCGTGATGTCCTGCCGGTTGACGTTGCGCGCGAAGGCCTTGTCCTTCATCTTCTTGCGCACGGCGGCCACGTCGACATCGGCGATGTTGCGCGAGGGGCGCACGTAAGTCACGGCGGTGATCAGGCCGACCAGCTCGTCGCAGGCGAACAGCGCCTGATCCATGGAATGCGAGCGCGGGACGCCCAGATAGGTGGCGTGTCCCTGAATGGCGTAGATCACCTCCTCCGGCACGCCCTTGTCGCGCAGGATCGGCGCGCCGGCGGCGGGGTGGCGTTCGGCGTCGGGGTGGATCTCCCAGTCGAAGTCGTGCAGCAGGCCGGCCAGGCCCCAGGTGTCGGGGTCCCCGTCGTAGCGCGGCGCGTAGGCGCGCATCGCCGCCTCTACGCCCAAGCAGTGATTGATCAGAGCGGGGCTTTTCACGTACTCATGCAGCAGGGCTAAAGCTTCATCGCGTGTCATAGTTCTATTATAGCCACCCCTTCTCTTCGGCGATGCGCGCCGCCTCCACGCGGTTGTGCGCCTCCAGCTTCTGAATGGCCACGGAGAGATAGTTGCGCACCGTGCCTTCGGAGAGGTAGAGTTGCGACGCGATGGCGGCGATGCTCGCGCCCGACGCGGCGGCGGCCAGGACGGCGCGCTCGCGCTCGGAGAGTGGGTTGGCGCCCTCGCTGAGCGCGGCGGTGGCCAGCGTGGGGTCGACGACGCGCTCGCCGGCGAGCGCGCGCCGGATGGCGACGGCCAACTGCGCGGCGGGGGCGTCCTTGAGCAGGAAGCCCGAGGCGCCGCCCTCCATGGCGCGCCGCAGATAGCCGGGGCGCCCGAAGGTGGTCAGGATGAGCACACGGCAGGACGGCAGCGCCCCGTGCAGGGCGGCCGCCGCGGTCAGGCCGTCCCCGCCCGGCATCTCGATGTCGAGCAGGGCCACATCCGGCCGATGCTGCAGGGCGGCCGGCACGACCGCGTCGCCGCGCGACACCTCGGCCACGATCTCGATGTCGCCCTCCAGCGCCAACAGTGCGGCCAGCGCCCCACGCACCATGGCCTGATCCTCGGCCAGCAGCACCCGGATCACGGTCGCGGCACTCCGTAGATGCGCGCCTGCGCCGGCCTCGCGCCCGACATACTCGAAATAGGCGCCTTACCTCCCGCGATCATTCGTGCGCTCCCACCTCGACGCCCGCTCTATCCATGACGGGAGGGCCTTCCGGCCGCGCGTCGCCGAGCGGCAATCGTACACGCAACCGAAACCCCCCGGTGGGGTCCGGCCCCGCCGCGAAATCCCCGCCCTGCGCCGCCACGCGCTCGACCAGCCCGCGCAAACCGCTGCCCGTCCCCGTCCCCGTCCCCGTCCCCATGTCCTCGTGGGGCGCGCCGCGGCCGTCGTCGACGACCTCGACGCCGGCGCCCGTCGCGTCGCTCGCCACGTGGATCGCGCACCCCGTGGCGCCGCTGTGCCGGATCACGTTGGTGACCCCCTCGCGCATGGCCCAGGCCAGCACGGCCTCCGTGGCGGCGGGCAGCGCGACAGGCGCGCTGTCACACCAGTAGGCGATACCCGCCGCGGCCAACATCTCGCGCGCGCCGCGCAACTCCTCGGCCAGGGTGGGCTGGCGGTAGCCCGTCACGGCCTCGCGCACCTCGCGCAGCGCCGCGCGCGCCACGCCCTCCACGTCGTGCATCTCGGCGCCCGCCCGCTCCGGCGCCGCCTCGGCCAGACGGCCGGCCAACTCGCTCTTGAGCACGATCAGCGAGAGGCTGTGCCCCAACAGGTCGTGTAGGTCGCGCGCGAAGCGCAGCCTCTCCTCGGAGACGGCCAGGCGCGCGATCTCCTCACGCGCCATGCGCAACTCGCGGATCGTCCGCGTCATACGTATACTGCCGATGACGCTGTAGCCAATCGCGGGGACCAGCAGCGTGACATACAGAAGCGCGGACCAATCGGCGTGGGTCACCACGCCCAGCGCAAGCATGATGATTGTCAGGCCGATGATAACCCGACCGGCCAGGCGCTCCGGCAACACCGAGGCCGAGGCCGTGCTCGTGTAGATGAATAGATAGAGCCAGCTGGCGCTATCGCCGCTATAGGCTAGAATAAGCCCGACCGGCACGGCCGCGAGGACGGAGAGGGCGAGCCATTCCGCGCGCCCGGGCCGCTGCGGGCACGATTGCCACCCCGAGCGGCCGCGCAGAATGATCCACACGTCGGCGGCGGCAAAAACCACGATAGCGCCCAGCGCGACGAGCGGGCGGGCCGACAGCGGGCGCGCCTGTAGCAAGGCGGCGACGGGGTAGACGAGGAACACGAGCCAGACCAGCCCGAACAGCTTCCCGTCGCGCACGCGTCGCTGTCCGCGCGCGACATCGGCCTCCATTATCGCGGCCGCCGCGTCGGACCGCGCGGCCTGTTCATCGTCCATCGACTGCGACATCTCCGTTGTTCACCCTTTTCCAGCCATAGTATCCGCGATCCCAGCCCCGCGCGGCGACACGCCTATCCAAACGTCTTCCGATCCTCGCGACGATAGGCGCGCACGGCGATGACGACGAAGACGATGCCGTAGCCGAGCAGCCACAGCGCGGGGGCGCCGAGAGGCTCTTTGATGTCGAAGCCGATAGCGTTCCAGGCCAGTTGCCCATACCGATAGGTCGGAAGATACGGCGCCACCTTCTGGACGATGTCGGGCAACTGCTTCATAGGGATAAACAGGCCCGACGCGAAGGATAGAATTAGGAAAATAATGTTGATGATGGGGGCGGCCGCGTTCGGACTGGCCAGGTAGCCGATGGCGAAACCCAGCGCGATAAAGGGCAGCGCGCCGAGCAGCAAGCGCCCCGCCAGGGTCAGCCACATCCCCGCGTCCATGCGTATGCCGCCGGCTATCGCCGCGAACGCGAACAGGATCAGCAACAGCAGCAGGGCGAAGGCCAGGGCCGTCAGCACCTTGGCCCCCAAGTAGACGATCGGGCGCAGCGGCGTGGCCCGTATCAGCACGTTCATGCGCTGCCCACGCTCGACCGCGACCCCGACACCGAAAGAGAAAAGCATCACACTGATGACCCCGTACGCCGCGAGTGAGGCCAGGATGTAGCGGCCCGCGCTCACGTTGCCCTCGTGGAAATGCGCGTTGGGCAGGCCGAAGAAGGCGAAGAAGATGGTCGGCAGCGCCAGGCTGACGATGCTGAAACCGGGATTGCGCCAGAGCTTCAAAAACTCGGCCCTGGTCTGGCGCCAGAGCATCGGCCCGACGGGGGCCACACCACGCGTGTTCGCCGTGGTCGCTGGCACAGCGCTCATGTTGTTACTCCTTCGGTTGATAGTCGATAGGCGCCTGGCGTCTACGAGGGGCACCCCTACTCGTCACGCGTCACTCGTCACTCGTCACGCGCCGTGCGTCAAGGTCAGAAAGGCTTCTTCCAGGCCGGCGCCAACTACTTCGAGGTTGCGCAGGCTCGCGCCGCGCGCGAAGAGCGCCTGGAGCACCGCCTCGGGCTCGGGGCTCAACAGCGAAGCGTGATGCGCGGCCAGTTGCAGGTTCTGCACGGGCAGGCCGGCGAAGGCCGCGTCGTCGAGAGGCTGGTCCGTGTCGAAACTGACGCGCTTGCCCGCCACGCGCGCCTTGATCGCGGCGGGCGAGGCGTCGGCGATGACCTGGCCATGGTCGATCACCACGATGCGGTCGGCCAGCGCGTCGGCCTCCTCCAGGTAGTGCGTGGTGAGCACGATCGTCTTGCCCGCCTGCACGAAAAGGCGCACCTGGACCCAGAACTCGCGCCGCGCCTCGACGTCGAGCGCGGCCGTCGGCTCGTCCAGGAACAGCGCGTCGGGGTCGCCGCAGACGGCCAGCGCGAAGTACAGGCGCTGGCGCTGCCCACCGGAGAGCGTGCCCGCGCGCGCGTTCGCCTTCTCCCCCAGCCCCGCCATTGTAATAGCCGCGCCGGCCGGCAGCGGCGCGGGATAGTAGCCGCGGAACAGGTCGACCAATTCGCGTACCGTCAGCATCATGGGCACGCCGGACTCCTGCAGCATCACGCCGCAGCGGCTGCGCGCGCGCAGGTCGCGCGGGTCCAGGCCGAGCAGGCGGGCCCGCCCGGTCGTCGGCGTGCGCAGGCCCAGCATGATGCTGATCGCCGTTGTCTTGCCGGCCCCGTTCGGCCCCAGCAGCGCCACCACCTCGCCCTGGCCCACCGCGAAGCTCACGTCGCGCAGCGCCTGCGCCGCCCCGAAACTCTTGGACACGCCCTGCAGCTCGACCTGCGCGCGCCCGCCGTGATCGGCGAACCCTGCCCGCACGGTAGGCTCTGTTGATTTGACCACCCGTCCCTCGCGCTCTATCATCCCCATCACCTCGGCGCCTCCGCTTTGCCCAATCCTGCGTACAAAACAAGTGTAGGGCCGAGTCGGGGCGAGGGTAAGTGAGGGATGTCCAAATTTGGGCATGACAAATGTCATCCACCGGTTTTTCGCGCTGCCGCGTCCGGCTGCCCCAGTGATACACTGTGATACAGATGGCGGGGCGCCGTTACCCCTCCAGCACGATGATGCCGCGTTGGACGGCGACCTTGACCGCGTCGGTGCGCGAGCGAGCGCCGAGCTTGCCCATGGCGCTGCTGAGATAGGAGTCAACCGTCCGCTTGCCGAGATATAATCTTTCCGCGATCCCCTGGTTGCTCTCGCCCTCACCCACCAGGGCCAGGACATCCCGCTCACGCGCGGAGAGTTCCGTCGCGGCGACAGTCCCCGACGTGCAGCGTACGGCAAGTTGGGCCGTGACCTCGGCGCTCAGGACCTGCTCGCCGCGCGCCACCGCCCGCACGGCCCCGATCAACTCTTCGTCCGAGGCCGTCTTGAGCAGGTAGCCGTCCACGCCGATAGCGAAGAGCGTGCGCACGTAGGTCTCATGGGCGTAGGCGCTCAACATCAGGATTCGGATCTCCGGCAGGTCCCAGCGTAGAGTACGCGCCACCTCGATACCGCTCGACTCGGCCAGGCGGATATCGAGCAGCGCCACGTCGGGCCGCAGGCGCCGCGCCAGGGTCAGCGCCTCGTCCCCCCGCGCGGCCTCGCCCACGACCGCCATGTCCGGCGCGAGGCCCAAGAGGGCGCGTGTGCCCTGGCGCATTAGCGTATGATCCTCGACCAACAGCACCCGAATCACTGCGGCACTCCTTTCGCGCCCGTCACAGCGATGGCGACCCGCACGACCGTCCCCTGTCCGGGCTCCGACGTCACGGACAAACGGCCGCCGGCGTGCCCCACGCGCCGTTGCAGCCCGAACAAACCCAAATGCCCCTTCGCCGCCAGCTTGTCCAAACGTTCCGACGCGACGAAGCCATCGCCGTCGTCGCACACGAACAGCTGGATCGCGCCGTCCTCGCAGCGCAGACTCATCCGTATCATGCTCGGGCGCGCGTGACGCAGGGCGTTGTTGAGAGCTTCCTGCGCCGCGCGGTAGAGCACGAGCTCGACGGCTGGGGCCAGCGCGAGGTCGGCCAGCGCGGGGTCGGCGTCGAACAGGATGGGCACGGTCAAGTCCGTGCCGAGATCCAGGGCAAGTGTTTCCAGGGCGGCGGCCAGGCCCAACTCGTCCAGCGCTGGCGGCCGCACTGTGGTGCAGACCAGGCGCAGCTGGTCGATCACGGCCTCGGCGACGGCGACGTGGCCGTCCGTCGTCTCGCGACCGCGCCCGTCGGCGATGAGCCGCCGGCGTAGATGCAGCGCCGTCTGCAGCGCCTCGTCGTGGAGGTCGGCGGCGAGGCGGGCGCGCTCCTCTTCCTGCGCGTGCTGCAGGCGCTCGTTGAGTGTGTCCAGCGTGGCCTTCTGCGCTTGCAGCAGGTCGACCTGCCCGCGCAACTCATCGACGAGTTGCCCGTTGCGCACCAGCGCGGCGAGTTGACCGCTGAGGGTGGCGAGCAGGGCGCGATCCTCGGGGCGAAAGGGCTCGCCGGAGCGCTTCCGCCCTAGGCAGAGGCGCCCCACCAGCCGATCGTGCGTGCGCAGGGGCACGATCAAGGTGGCTGACTCGCCGTCCGCGCGGTAGACGACGCGCGGCTCCTCCCGGATGGCGCGGGCGGTCTCCGCCAGCTCCGGCGTCCGGGCCAGTTGGCAGGCGCCGTCCGTCCCCCGGATGGTGGACGCGCCGCGCGCATCCTCGACCAGGAGCACGACAAACTCGAGGTTCATCAGCCGCTGGAGACGACGCGGTAGCGCGTCGGCCAGTGTGTCGAGATCTTCCACGAGGGAGAGATCACGGCTGAGCCCCTGCAAGGCGGTGCGATACTCGTACGCGTCCTTGAAGACCAGGCAGTCGAGGGGTCGCCACAGCGTATCGTGCAGCCACTGGAAAGACGAGCCGGCGAGGGGCACGAGCACGACAGCCAGGGCGACGCCGCGGTCCAGCGCGGGAAACGCCGCGCTGAGAAGCCCGCGTAGCGCGTAGACGACGACGGCGTACAGCAGGAGCAGGCCGCCCCAGAGCAGGCCGTGCACGAGCCAGCGTTGCAGCAAGGACACGTGGAGAACGTTGTGGCGCAGGATGGCATAGGCGAAGGAGGCGGGCAGGAGCGCGAGGGCCATAATAGTCTGCTCGGCGGCCAGCGGCGGAGGACGGCGGAGCAGCGTGGGCAGAAGGTAGAGCAGCGCGAAGGGCAGGATGGACACGACCGCGCCGGCGCCGATGATGGTCAGTCCCTGGCGGGTATCGGGATCGTGACCCGCGACCCATGCATGGACCAGGAAACCGGCCCCCAGGAGCAGATAGGTCAAGAGGATGGTCAGGCGCGGGAAGGAGCCGATAGTATCGAACGCCGGCCATATCAGCGCCGCGAGGCCGAGCGCGACGGCGCCGAGCGCGGGCGCCGGAAGCAGCGCGCGCAGTCGAGGAGCCTCGCGGGGTGTCGGAAAGACAAGGAAGAAATGGGCGAAGGCGACGGCGAAGAGCGGGGCGGCCATCATCTCGCCGCCGACGGCTAGGGGCTCGTGACTGTCGGCGGCCGGGGCGAGCGCGAGTGCGTAGGCCGCGGCGACGAAGAGCGTATAGGCCGCGCGGCCCACGCGCGGTGGCGACGCGCGGACCACCAGCAGCGTGCCCAGCAGGAAGAACCAGGGGCTGAGCAGCAGCAGGGGCCACGTGGTACGGTCAGACGCGAGGGACGGCGGCGTCAGCAACGTCAGGCCGTCGAGCCCGAGCGCGAGGGCATAGAGCAGGCTGACGGATGCGATCACCGCGGCCCGCGCGTCGGCCCGACCGATCCACTGTCGGGCGATCCGTGACCGTGCGCGATGTAGCGTCGCCATTCCCCTCACTTCTCCTCGTATGGGGCGATCACAAGCGCGGCAGCAGCCCCGCGAGGGCAATGCGGCCGGTGGGCGTAGAGGTCAATGCAGGGATCAGATCCAGCGCATAGCGGCGATAGGTCTCGGCGACGGCCCAGGTCAGGTGGACGGGTCCGTCGGTCCAGAGGGCGTCCCGTACGTCATCGAGGTTCGTCGTAGCGTTGACGGCGTTCGCGCACGCGGCCGCGTAGACGAGCGGCACGGTCGGCCGGCACAGCGCCACGTCCGTCTTCTTGCGGCTATCTCCCGAATGGAGGGCGGCGATATCGTTGGTCAGTTGCGCGACCATGCCCAGGTATGAGCCGAAGCGGGCGTAGCGCTCCTGCGTCGCCACGTCCCCCCCGGCTGCGAGGGCTCCGAGGCGGCAGGCCGCCGCGGTGAGCGGGGCCGACTTCCCGGCCGTGATGCCCAGGGCCTCTTCCACCCCGACATCCCGCGCCGGCCGGGGCATGAGGTCGGCATCCTGCCCACCGCAGGCCTGCAGACCGGCGTCGAGCAGGAGGTCGACGGCGAACGCGCCACCCGTGGACAGGAGCCCGCGCTGGGCGAGCAAGAGCAACCCGGTAGACACGTTCAAGGCGCGCGCCGGCCCGAGCGCCGCCCCCACGAGAGTCTCCTCGCCATCCTCGGCGTCGTCGAGCAGGTCCAGGGCGACCATGAACAGCTCGACGGCGGCCGCGACGGGTACCGCCTGTCGCGGGTCCCCGTCCGCCGCGACGCCACATGTCCAAACGAGGCGCGCCCAGCGCGCGTCGGGCGTCTCCGACAGAATGTTGCCGCGAGCGGTCAACGCCGCGACCAGAGCGGCGCGGTACGGCGGCGGGACCGGCGCGTGTCGCGCCATCTCTCGCACATGAGTGACGGCGGCGGCGCATAGTGAGTCGCCGTCGTCGGACAGGGCAACCCCATCAATACCAGACACTGTCTGGACCAATCGCCGGCCACACCGTGTCCTCGTCGCACAGACGCACGCGGAGCGCCTCCAGGGCCTCGCCCTCGCGCCGATCCAGGCCCGCGGCCCTGACGCGCTCGCGCAGCCAGCGGCCGTCCCGCGCCCGCGCCCGATCGCCCATGAGGAGTTCCTGCACGATAGCCGCCATAGCGGACACGCACACCCGCGGCTCCAGCGCCATCTCTCCGTACGTCCTCGTAGCCATCCTGCTCTCTCTTTCCGGGTAGCCACGCGGCGCTCACTGTCGGGGCGAGACTATACCGCGCGGCCATATCCGGGAGGTATCATACACCTCTCGCGCGTTCGTGGCTACCGTAGTTTTACAGTAGCCGCTTTACCGTATTTACACGGTGGTACGAGCGCCACGAAGGGCGTAGAGTAGCAAGTATAGGGCGCCGCACGATGCGGCGATGGAGCGAGAGGAGGTTGATGACGGCATACATGATGATCACGCGTTTATGGCAGGCAGGGATGGTCGGGCATATCTTCTTGGGCCTGGACAATAAGCATGTGCGAATCCTCAATGCGGCGGACGGCCGACCAATCGGGACGATAACCCTCGGTTTCACACCGCTCGCCTCGGGTGTGGACGAGCGCCGTGGGCGCGCACTTTTTGTTGGCCCCGGTCCGACAGGAGCGGGTCACCTCGTTGTGTTCGACACGCGTGATGGTCATGTGCTCTGGAAAACGACGGCGGGCCTGGACCCGTCGGTCGTGGCCGTCGATACACGGCAGGGCCACGTCTTCGTGGGAAGCGCGGGGCCGGGGCCGGGCACCTGCGCGTTTCAGGGCGGCTTTTGCGCGCTCGGCAGCGTCAGCATGCTCGACATCCGTGATGGTCATGTGCTGCACACGGTCAACGTGGGGCAAAACCCGGCCAGCATCGTCACCGATGAACAGACGCAACGGGTCTTCGCCGTGAGCGCGGGCGCGAACCAAAGCGATATCGGCACGGTCAGCGTGCTGGACGCGCGGACCGGCGCCCTCCTGCGGACCACGACCGTCGGCTACGGGGCTGCGGGCGCAGCTGTCGACGTCCGCCGCGCCCGCGTCTATGTCGCCAATGGCAACAGCGGGACGGTCAGCGTGCTGGATGCGCGCAACGGGCAATTGCTTGGCGCATTACGCGTCACCGCCGGTCCATTGGCGGTCGCGGTCGACGAGCGGACGGATCGCGTCTTTGTGTCGAGCGCCGACGTAAGCGGCGGTATCGCGCAGACCCACCAAGCTAGTAGCCGCTCTGTGATGGACCAAATCGGCTTCCTGGAAGCTGAAGTCTCGAACGAAATGCGCGTGCTACGCAAAGGCCAAATGGGCACGGTGAGCGTGTTCGACGCCCAAAAGGCTCCTTGATGTCTACGCCTACCATGCTTTTCGGTAGCCGGCTACCGTATTTATACGGTAGCGCGCGCGCATCACAGGGCGTAGGCTGGGTAAATAGATAGAGGATGCGGCGCGGAAGTTGGCGGTCGAGGGCAAAAAGTTGGGGAGGGACCGGATGTCCGTCGTCGTGGATTGGCGCCGCACGGGTCAACCGGGAGAGAGCGTCGATATGGAACCGGCGCGGGCGGAGGCGGTGATCCTCTCTTTCGACGACATGTTCGCCCACTACCACGGCCGGATCTACGGCTACCTACTGGGCATGGTGGGGAACGCCGAGCAGGCGCGGGACCTGGCGCAGGATACTTTCCTCAAGGCGTATCAGGCCCTGCCGCGCACTCCCGACCCCGTGTCGCCCGCCTGGCTCTATCGCATCGCGACCAACACGGCCCTCGACGCGCTGCGCCATCGCCGCCGCCTGACCTGGTTACCCTTCACGCCTGACGACGAGGAGCGTTGGGTCGCCCCCGGCACCGACTTGCCAACTTTGTGCGCCGAGCGCGAGGGCGTCCGCGCCGCTCTCAATCGGCTGACGCCACCCCAGCGCGCTTGCCTGCTGCTGCGCGCGCGCGATGGGCTCTCCATCGACGAGGTCGCGCGCGCCCTGGGCATGTCGCCGGGGAACGTCCGGGTGACCCTCTCCCGCGCCAAGGAACGCTTCCGCGCGGTCTACACGGGTGACCACTAAATTATCTACCCGACTCCCGACTCCCGACTCCCGATTCCGCGATCGCGCTGGCGGCGGATCTCGTAGAGCAGGACGGCCCCGGAGACGGCCGCGTTGAGCGATGCGACCTGCCCGCGCATGGGCAGGCGCACCAGGTAGTCGCAGCCCTCCTGCACCAGGCGCGTGAGCCCCTTGCCCTCGCCCCCCACCACGACCACCAGCGGCCGCAGGGCGTCGAACTCGTCGTAGCGCGCCGTGGCGTCCTCCGACAACCCCACGGACCAGTAGCCGGACTTCTTCAACCCCTCGATGGCGCGCGACAGGTTGGCCTCCTGCGCGATGGCGAGGTGCTCGGCCGCACCGGCCGAGGCGCGCACGACGGCCGGCGTCACGCCGGCGGCGCGGTGGCGCGGCAGCACCACGCCGTGCACGCCAGCCCCCTCGGCGCTACGCAAGAGCGAACCGACGTTGCCGGGGTCCTGCACGCCGTCGAGAGCCAGCACGAGCCCCGGCTCGCCGGACCCTTCCGCGGCGGCCAGGATGTCCCCCAGGTCGGCGTAGGGGTGCTCGTGGTAGGCGGCGGCCACGCCCTGGTGGTTGCGGTTGACCAGGAGGCGCTCGAACTCGGCGCGGGGCAGGGTCTGCACGACCACCCCGGCCGCGCGCGCCGCGTCCTGGATCTCGCGCAGCACGGGGGCGTCGCGCGCCTCGCGCGCGATGTAGACGCGCTCGGCGTGTCCCGCCCGCACGGCCTCGAGCACGGGCCGGCGCCCGTACACGTCCAGTTGGGTCTTAGGCATCGGTCCCACGCTCCTTCCGCGCCAGCAGTAATAGGCGCGTCCCCTCTCGTGACAGCGCCAGGACCCTGAATCCGTGGCCGTGGCATAGCTCACGCAGATCGCGTGCCGTGATCGTCGCGCGATAGCGCCAGCCGCCGGAACGCCCGCGCGGCGGACGCCCGAGCCTTTCCCCGCGCACGACGGGGCGACGATAAATGTAGCGCCACAGCAGGTAGCGACGTAGCGTGTCGCCCGCCGGAGCCGTCACCGCGCCCAGGTAGAGCAGGCCACCGGGGCGGAGCGCGCGGTTGACCTGCCGGAAGAACACGGTGCGCCGGTCCGGGCGCACGGATGCGAAGGCCCCGCTGCACCAGACGCCGTCGACCGACGCCGCGGCGAGCGGCAGCTCCATGGCGTCCGCCTGCGCGAACAACAGGTGCTGATCCGACCCCGCGCGCGCCGTCGCCGCGCGCTCCAGGCGCGATAGCCCTGTGTCGGTCCCGACCACGCGCAGGCCGCGCCGCGCGAGCCGCGCCGTCCATTCGCCCGTGCCGCAGCCGAGGTCGAGCACGGTCCCGCTACCGTGTAGATCGTGCGCGAAACGGTCGCATAGCTCCCATTCGCCGCCGGTGGGCTCGGCCGTCGCCGGCGGGAGATAGGGGTCGGAGGTGTGGTGGACGAGCGGGGCCAGGAAACGGTCGCGCCGCTCGGCCCAGGCGATGTGCCGGCGGTAGTCGAGGCGCGCCGAGTCGGGGTCGCTGCGGGCGACCACGAGATCCTGGTCGAGCGTCGCCAGGGCGTCGGCGCGCATCAAGCAGGGGATGTCCAGAGAGTCTGGGCCTACGCGATGCAGCGCATACGAGCGGCGGCAGCCGGCGCAACGGAGGGCGCCCTCATCTTCGGCCGCCCTCACCCCCATCTCCTCTCCCGTGCGCGGGCGAGGGGCGCCGTCCGTGAAATCGACGGTATATATCGATGAAGTACTGGTCGGGGGGTGAGGAATAGTGAGCCGCGACATGCAGCACGGGCAGCGCACCAGCTCGAGCAGCGAGTCCAGCGGCGCGTGGACGGGTGGGTGGACAGTCATGGGGTCGTACCCACTGGGAGCGACTGCTGCCATCCGGCACGCCGATGCAGGCGAGCGCATCGGGGATAGCAAACCCATGGCCGCGACCGTCTGCCGGCTAGAAGCCGGCGCCCCCGGTAGAAATAGGTCGCAGCCACGGCGTCTACTACCATCGACATTGTTAAACGCAACGGTAGGCCGGCTAGAAGCCGGCGCCCCCGGTAGAAACGAGGCTTTGATTATCGTGGGTCATGGCCGTCGAGCAGGCGCGCGACGTGGGGGGCGGCGCCGACGAGGTTGGGCAGCACGAGGTCGGCGCGCTCGAACGAGTGGCCGCTTGTCTCGGCCGAGGGCACGGCGACGGCGTACATGCCGGCGTTCTTGGCCGCCTGCGTGCCGGGCCCGGAGTCTTCGAACGCGGCGCAGCGCGCGGGCCGCACGCCGAGGCGCTCCGCCGCGAGCAGGTAGACATCGGGGTCGGGCTTGCCGCGCGTGACCTCGAACCCCGAGGCCCACGTCAGGATCATGGCCCGGATGCCCAGGCGGTCCAGCACCGTCTCTATCTGCCAGAGGGGGCTCGACGAGGCGATGGCCAGCGGGTAGCCTTCCCCGTGCAGCGTGGCGACGAGCTCGGTCGCGCCCGGCATAGCCTGCGATTCGTCGCGCAGCAGCGGGGCGTAGTAGGCGGCTTGCGCCTCCTCGAGCTCCGCGTTGCTCTCGCGCAGCCCGTATAGCGCGCGCAAGCGGTTCCAGCACTCGTCGGCGCGCAGTCCGACGAGCGAGGACATCACCTCGTGCGGGATGGAGACACCGTAGCGCTCGCGCAGGATGCGGTCCGAGGCCCCGAAAGCGAGCGGTTCCGTGTTGACGAGCAACCCGTCCATGTCGAAGATGACAGCTTTAGTCCTCATGCGCCACCCGGCCCAGGCGCCACACTTTACCTTGCGGGTGGTCCTCGACGGCGACGCCGAGCCCGATCAACTCGTCGCGCACGCGGTCGGCTCCGGCGAAGTCCCGCGCGTCGCGCAGCCGCTCGCGCTCGGCCAGCAGCCCCTCGACCCGCGGCGCCAGTTCCTCGTCCCTGCCCGCGCCCTGGACGGTACGGCCGTCGACGACGATGTGGCCGATCTCGGGCCGCGGCAGGCCGAGCACGCCCATGATCTCCTCGATCGCCGCGAAGGACTCCTCTACGAGGCCCTTGGCCGTCGGTGTGAGCGCGCGCGGAGCCGAGAGCCCGTCCTTGACGCGGTTCAGGTCGCCGACGAAGTCGAACAGGGCGGCCACGCCCTGCGAGGTGTTGAAGTCGTCGTCCATGCCGGCGCGGAAGGCCGCGCGCGCGGCCGGTATGGTGGCGCGCAGCTTGCGCCCGGCCTTGGTCAACTCCACGTCGACCGGCTCGGCGGCGTCTATCGCCTGGTACGGCGGCCAATTGCGCAGCAGGGCGATGTTGGTGTAGGCGGCGCGCAGGCGGTCCCAGGCGCGCGCGCTGTCGTCGAGCACCGTGGCGTCGTAGGTGGCGGGGGTGCGGTAGTGCTGCGAGAGCAGGTAGAGCCGCAACACGCCGGGCTCGTAGTGCGCCAGGATATCGTCGACCGCCGTAAACAGGCCGGAGTGCGCCATCTTTCTGGCGACGCCCTCGGGCGTCATGATGTTGAGCAGGGCGATGTGGACCCAAAAGTTGACGAAGGGCGCCAGCCCGGAGGCGGCCTCGCTCTGCGCGATCTCGTTCTCGTGGTGCGGGAAAATGAGGTCGCGGCCGCCACCGTGGATGTCGATCTTCTCGCCGAGCTCCTCGAAGATCATCGTGGTGCACTCGATGTGCCAGGCCGGCCGGCCAGGGCCCCACGGGCTCTCCCACGACGGCTCGCCGGGCTTGGCCGCTTTCCACAGGGCGAAGTCGCTTAAGTCCTCTTTCTCGGCCACGGCCGTCACCGCGTCCACGGCGTCTGCCGCCGCCTCGTCGCCGGCCGCGAGCTCGACGACGAGTTGCTCGTCGCGCTCCAGGCCCGTATCCCTATCGGCTAGCTCGAGCATGGCGTCGGAGGCGGCCTCGGCGGCTTCGATGTCGCCAACGAGCGGCTTGCGCGTGCGCAGGCCAGCCCCGGCCTGGTTATCCCCCGCGCTGCGCTTGGAGAGGTGGCCGTAGGCGGGGAAGCGGCCGACGCGGTAGTAGACGTTCCCGCCCACGGCGTAGCCGTAGCCCTTCTCAACCAGGTTCTCGACGACGCGGACGATCGAGGGGATGGCGTCGGTCGCACGGGGATAGCGGTCGGCGCGCAGCACATTGAGGGCGTCCATGTCGCGGAAGTACGCCGCCGTGTACGTGTCGGCCACCTCCCTGTAGGTGACGCCCTCCTGCTCGGCCCTGGCGATGGTCTTGTCGTCGATGTCGGTGAAGTTCTGCACGTAGAGCACGTCGTAACCCAGGTGGCGCAGGTAGCGGCGCATTACGTCGGCCGTCACGAACAGCTTGGCGTGGCCGATGTGCGGGTAGTTCTTGGGCGTGAGGCCGCAGAAGTAGATCTTGACCGGCGAGCCGAGCGGCTCGAAGTCCTTTTTCGTGGCGGTCAGAGTATCGTAGATGCGCACAGTCGTCCCTCAGTAAGAAGCCTGCGACCGCGGTCGCATGGCAAACAACGCTGGCTGCGGTCGGTTGAACGCCCTATCAAGCGCCACAGAGGAAGTTTCTCAATTCTGCACTAGTCCTTTTTTAACAACGCGATGGCGAGGGCCGCGATGCCCTCCTCGCGGCCCAGGGCGCCCAGCCCCTCGTTCGTGGTCGCCTTCACGCCCACCTCGCGCGCGCTCACGCCCAAGCGCGCGGCGATGCGCTCGCGCATCAGGGGCACGTGTGGCGCGATGCGCGGGCGCTCGGCGACCACCGTGGCGTCGACGTTGACCACACGCCAGCCATCCTCGCGGGCCAGGGCAACGGCGCGGCCCAGCAGGTCGAGGCTGGAGGCGTCGCGCCAGCGCTCGTCCGACGGCGGGAAATACGTCCCGATGTCGCCCAGGCCTGCCGCGCCGAGCACGGCGTCCGCGATGGCGTGCAGCAGCGCATCGGCGTCCGAGTGCCCCGCGAGGCCAAGGCCGCGCTCGTGCGCGATCTCCACGCCGCCCAACACCAGCCGGCGGCCTTCCCGCAGCGGGTGCACGTCGTACCCTTGCCCTATGCGCCAGTCCACAAGGTTAAGGATACAGCATAGTAGCGAGCGGATCCATAACAGCCCGCTTACAACGTCCGGGCCATGCGAGGGAACATGCTTGAGGATGGTGGCACGGGCCGTGCCGATAGCGTACACGACACGGCCTGTCATTCGACGGCCCAATGCAGTGGGGGCATAATTGATGAGCGAGCGAGACAGCGCGGGCAACGAAGACGGCAGCGGGCTCGATGTGTTGACGAGCGGTGGCGCGGGCGGCACGACCGGACAGGGCACGGGCACAGAAACGGGCGGCGCGGGTGGCACGCTCAACCAGAGCACCCTCGTGGACGATGCAGGCCGCCCGGCGGATAGGGGCGACAACAACAGCAGGATCGGCCCGGACACCGGGCTCCCCCTGAGCGACGGCGAGACCAGTCCGGACACCGGACTCCCCGCCGGATACGGCCGCGGCACGCCCGAGGCCGGCCGCCCGTCGGGGGGGAGCGGTGGCGCGCCCGAGGCCGGGAACCCTACCGAGTACGGCGCGAGCACGCCCGAGGCCGGCCGCCCGTCGGGCGACGGCGCGGGCTTCGCCAGGGGCGGGTAGTGGTCCGCGACACAGAATGCGCGACATGGCGGATAGGCGGATAGGGTGGCAGGATCGGTGAGGGCTCTCGTCTTCGATTTCGATGGGCTGATGGTCGACACCGAAGGCCCCGCCTACGACTCCTGGCAAGAGATCTATCGCGAGCACGGCCACGACCTTCCCCTCTCCTCCTGGGCGGCGGTCCTGGGCGGCTCGGGGGCGGAGTTCGATCCCTGCGCCTATCTGGAAGGCCTGGTGGGTCACGCGCTGGATTGCGCGGCCATCCGCGCGCGCCGCCTGCGGCGCAAAACTGAGTTGGCCGCAGAGCAGCCGCTGTTGCCGGGGGTCGCCGAGTACATCGCGGCGGCCGCGCAACACGGCCTGGAGCTGGGCGTGGCGTCGAGCGCGAGCCGCGCCTGGGTCGTCGGGCACCTGGACCGGCTCGGCGTCGCGGACCGATTCGGCGCCATCGTCTGCGCCGACGACGTCGCGCGCGTCAAGCCAGACCCGGCGCTCTACCGCACGGCCGTCGCCCGGCTTGGCGTGCCGCCCGCCCAGGCCATCGCCCTCGAAGACGCGCCGAACGGCCTGCTTGCGGCGAAGCGCGCCGGCCTCTACTGCGTCGCGGCGCCCAATCCTCTGACGGGTCAACTGCCGCTCCATCATGCCGACCTACGCCTGGACTCCCTGGCCGACTTGCCGCTGGCCGCCCTGCTCGCCCACATAGGCGCGCTACATAGGCCGCAACCATAACGGGCCGCCTGGCCTATCACCAAAGAGTGTAGCCACCTTCGATTACAAGGACGAAGGACAGGTGATGACGTGTTCGTAGCTTCCGCTTCTGTCCTTCAATATGTCCCCTTTGAAGCAAGACTCCCTCTCCGCCAGATTGCGCCATAATACGTGTGAGAGTTACAAAGCACGGGGGAGATAGGACACATGAGCACTAAACTGGGAGAGAGGCCGGGCAGAGAGACCCGGCGGGCGAAGCTGAGTACGACCGTCGACAAAGCCCTCCTTGAAGCTGTCGACCGCTTCGTTGAGCAGCACGGACAGACGGACCGAGGTAAGGTGATCGACGACGCCCTACGCCTGTGGGCGGCCCACGAGCGAGAGCGCGCCACGGAAGCAATGTATCTGGCCCCTACATCCGCCCAGGAGCAAGAAGAGTACACCGCCTGGCGTGAGTTACGACGGGCCGCCGCAAAGCGCCTGTTCCGCGAACGCGCGGAGGAATAGCATGTCATCGTCCCGCTCCGCGTCGCCGATCGGGCCGCGCACGTCCAGAGAGCCGCGCCGCGGAAAGATTTGGAGGGGCTACACGCCCGGACAACCTGACGACCCGCATCAGCCGCGGTTCTTACTGATCCTCTCCCTGGATGTGCGCAACGCGATCGCGCCGTAGGTATTCTGAGATTACGGAGTTTATGTAGGCGGCGCGTCTCTTGTTACCCGTGTCCTTCGCGCAGGACGGTCACAGTTATGTCAAACTCGACGCGCAAGCGACAGGCGAGCCGCACGTTGCCCGCGAGGTCGGACGGCGCGATAAACCGGCGTTCGATGTAGGTGGGCGGGCGCGCTTCCCCTTCGACGCGCACGCGGCAGCGCCCGCAGGTACCTTTGCCACCGCACGTGCTCGGGATGTACTCGCCCGCCGCCTTGCCGCCCTCGAAGACGCTCCCCCCGTGCTCGACCGCGGTTCGCCGGCCCTTCGGCAGGAACGTAACCGTGTGCGGCCCCGCGACCGGTTCGGGCAGCCACTCCAGATCCAGCACAATCTTCGTGCGCGGCTGCCCAACCTGCTCGTCTACCATCGCCTAACAACCTAGCCACGTATGCGTGTACGGTGATGCGGCGATTGCCGCATCACGGTCGAGCCCAGCGGCGATAATGGTACGCTTGGATTCATGTGTCGTTCCCTGCGCGAAGTCGACAAAACCAGCCGCGCCCATCCGTGTGACCTTTGAAGGCGCATTTCCTGCTATGGCCTTTCGAGGTCAGGCTAACGACGCTCCCACTGGACTACCCAACCTCCTGGCGCTCGTCGAGTGTGCGCTTGAGCTTGACGACCTCGTCGCGCAGGTCGGCGGCGCGCTCGAAGTCGAGGTTCTTGGCCGCTGTGCGCATCTGGTTCTCCATGTCCTTGATCAGCCGCGCCAGGTCCTCGCGCGGCAGGTCGACGTCGACGCTGTAGCCGGCTTTCTCCTCGGCCACCTGCTTGACGTTGAGGTCACGAATACCTTTGATGATGCCGACCGGCACGATGTCGTGCGCCTCATTGTAGGCGATCTGCTTTTGGCGGCGCCGGTAAGTCTCGTCGATGGCCTTGCGCATCGACTCGGTCACGTGGTCCGCGAACATGATCACCTGCCCTTCGACATGGCGCGCCGCGCGACCGACCGTCTGGATCAGGGAGCCGGCCGAGCGCAGGTAGCCTTCTTTGTCGGCGTCGAGGATGGCCACGAGGCTGACCTCGGGCAGGTCCAGCCCCTCGCGCAGGAGGTTGATACCCACCACCACGTCGTAGACGCCCAAGCGCAGGTCGCGCAGCACTTCGTCGCGCTCGAGCACGTCCAACTCGCTGTGCAGGTACTGCACCTTGATACCCAACTCCTGCATGTAGTCGGCCAGATCCTCGGACATCTTCTTGGTCAGCGTGGTGATCAGCACGCGCTGGCCCCGCGAGACGCGCTGGCGCACCTGCTCCAGCAAGTAGTCGATCTGCCCGTCGGTCCCGCGCACCTCGATCTCGGGGTCGACCAGCCCGGTCGGCCGGATGATCTGCTCGGCGACCTGCGCGGAGTGCTCGTACTCGAAGGGTCCGGGCGTGGCCGACACGAAGACGGCCTGGTTGATGCGGTCCTCGAACTCGGCGAAGCGCAGCGGGCGGTTGTCGAGCGCCGAGGGCAGACGGAAGCCGTAGTCGACGAGGACCTCTTTGCGCGAGCGGTCGCCGCCGTACATGCCGCCGACCTGCGGGATGGCGATGTGCGACTCGTCGACGAGCAGCAGGAAATCGTCGGGGAAATAGTCTAGCAGGGTCCAGGGACGCGAGCCGGGCTCGCGGCCGGCGAGGTGGCGCGAGTAGTTCTCGATGCCGGCGCAGATACCGGTCTCGCGCAGCATCTCCAGGTCGAAGTTGGTGCGCTGCCTCAGGCGCGCGGCCTCGAGGATCTTGCCCTCGTCCTGCAGCTCCTTGAGCCGGACCTCCAGCTCCTCCTCGATGGCCACGATGGCGCGCTGCAACTTCTCCTGCGTGGTGATGAAGTGGCGCGCGGGGTAGATGTCGATGAAGTCGCGCACGCCGAGCAACTCACCGGTGAGGGGGTCGATCTGCTGGATGCGCTCGATCTCGTCGCCGAAGAACTCGACGCGCACGGCCAGCTCCTCGTAGGACGGGTAGATCTCCAGCACATCGCCGCGCACACGGTACTTGCCCCGGCTAAACTCCATGTCGTTGCGCTCGTACTGGATGGCGTTGAGCAGGCGCAGCACTTTGTCGCGCCGCTGCAATTCGCCGCGCTTGAGCTTGACCACCGTCTGGCCGTAGTCCTCGGGCGAGCCAAGGCCGTAGATGCAGGAGACCGAGGCCACGATCAGCACGTCGCGGCGCTCGAAGAGCGAGCGCGTGGCCGAGAGGCGCAGCTTCTCGATCTCCTCGTTCTGGGTCGACTCCTTCTCGACGTAGGTGTCGGAGCGTGCGATGTAGGCCTCGGGCTGGTAATAGTCGTAGTACGACACGAAGTACTCGACGGCGTTGTGGGGGAAAAACTCCTTGAACTCGGCGTAGAGCTGCCCGGCGAGCGTCTTGTTGGGGGCCAGCACGAGCGTGGGGCGCTGCACCCGCTCGACGAGCCACGCCATGCTCGCGGTCTTGCCGGAGCCGGTGACGCCGAGCAGGGTTTGGTACATATCGCCCCGGCTCAGCCCATCGGCGAGCGCGGCGATGGCGCGCGGCTGGTCACCGGTAGGCCTGAAAGGAGAAACAACCTGGAAGTCTGGCATGGCGTATTCGAGTCCTCGTGAGGATAGGAGGAAGGCGCGCGGGGCGGAGAAGCGCGCCTGTACAGTATACCATTTCCGGCCTTGCGCAAGCATCCTTCTTCTCACGGTCGGGCGCGCCCCGCGCGTGTGACGACGCTGCGCCCCCAACGGCCCCGGCCGCCGCGCCCCCGGCGCGCGTGTTCCTTGACAGCCCCCCACTCCGTGCTACACTAGCCTTGCCCCTGTCCCTGTCCCTGTCCCTGGGACGCCTGCCCGCGGGGCGCGCCGACGCGCGGCGGTGCACGGCGGTGCACGGATCCTGCACGGGCCCACGCGGTCCCTGCACGGGGCCAGCACGGTCGTCCGCACGCGGACGGCGCACGGGGTACACCCCTCACGGTCGGCGCACGGGGTACACCCCTCACGGTCGGCGACCTCCAGCGAGGGACGCCCACGCCAAAAAGGCCAGGCCCTGACCTATACAGGTCGGGGCCTGGCGACAGGCGAGGCGACGCAGCTGCTACGGACGGCGCTGGACGACGCCGGCGGTGACGTCCTTGGTCACGGTTGTCGCCAGCAGATTGTCGACGGCGGCCGCGCCGGGGTAGGGCACGCCGGGCTTGAAGAGGCCGAGGGCCGCGAGCGCGGCGGCGGCCCCGCCGACGGTCGTGAACAGGTTCGTTTCGTACGACTTGTTGGCCGGGGGCAGTTCGCCCAGCGCCGCCCGGACCAACGCGCGATGCTCGGCCTCGACGGCGCCAATCTGGTAGGTGAACTGCGCCAACTGGGCCATGCCGGCGCTCGCGAACTCGCGGTTGGCGGCCATGTAGGCGGCGACGAAGGCGGTCTCGGCCGTTTCGGACAGGCGCAAGGCTGCTACGGCCGACGTCAGGGTACCAACGGGGAAGGTGAAGCTGGTGTACAACGGGCGTCCGCCGGCCCCCACCAGGAAGGCGTAGTGGTCCTGCTCCTCGCGCAAGAAGGCGCGCACCACCGACACGAGGGTAGCCACGGGTAAGGCGATGCCGCTGGTGTTGAGCGTGCCGCGCACGACCGCCAGGTGCACATTATAGTAGGCCGTGACAGCCGCCGCCTCGGCGGTCGCCGCGATGTTCAAGATGGTCTGCGCCGACTCCGTCATCATGCCGCCGGTCGGCATGCCGCCCCCGCCTGTCCCGCCGCCGCCGCCCGCGTGGGCGATAGAGGGCGCGGCGAGGCCGAGACCGGCCGCCGCGATGGCCGCGCCTTTGAGGAAGTGCCCGCGACTGCGCTCCGAGGACAGAACATCCGCGACGATAGGTGACGTAGAATCCGTAGGCATCTCTTATCCTGAGGGTCGGCTTTAACATAATATTCTGCCCCGTGAGGAGGTGTTCAGCGTGTCGAACAGGCTCAGCGACGCAATTTACATGACCAAAAGGGTTGTCGCGCGGCATCCCAACGTCGATTTGACCGCTCCATACCCCCGTAAGCTTGCCTTCGACGGAGGCGAACACATGGTTATCGTCAAGCTGGGCGTGCAAACGGGACGCCACGTAGCGTTGGACAGGCTATATATTATGTTAAAGCCGACCCTCTTATCCTTTCACTGAAACCATGGGGCTACTGAAACCATGGGGGCGAGTTGAGCCCACCATTCCTTGGTCCGCGCAAGTGTACCAGGAAACAGCGGCCGCGCAGGACCTCACACGGGCTGGCGACCAGGGCCTGCGCCCAATGGACCCGTGGCCGGGCGTACCTCACGATCTTGACGAAGGGATTGTCCGCGCGGCATTGTAAGCTAAAGTGACGACGTGAGAGATGCGAGACCTGCGAGAGGAGTACAGAGAGCATGAACTTCCAGGACGCCGTGGCGATTGTGACGGGGGGCGGGACCGGGATAGGGCGGGCGACCGCGCTGGCCCTGGCGGGGCGGGGCGCGGCGGTGGCCGTCAACTACTCGCGCTCGCAGGCCGACGCGGATGCGACAGCGCGGGACATCGCGGCGGCGGGGGGACGCGCCCTTGCCGTGCGGGCGGATGTGTCGCGCGAGGACGAGGTGCGCGCGATGGTCGCATCCATCGTCGAGCGACTGGGCGGCGTCGACCTGCTCGTCAACAACGCCGGCGCCACCGAGTACATCGCGCTCAAAGATCTCGACGGCGTGAGCGACGCGGTGTGGGATCGCATCTTCGCGGTCAACGTCAAGGGTCCCTTCTACTGCGCGCGCGCCGTCGCCCCGCACATGCGAGCCAGGGGACGCGGCGCCATCGTCAACGTCGGCAGCATCGCGGGGCTCACCGGCGATGGCTCCTCGCTCCCCTACGCCGTCTCCAAGGCGGCCGTGGCCGGGCTGACGCGCTCGCTGGCGCGGGCGCTCGCGCCCGGGATCCGCGTCTGCAACGTCGCGCCGGGCATCGTAGAGACGCGCTGGACGGAGGGGCGCGAGGAGCACGTCCGGCGCCTGAGCGCCGCCGCGCCGCTACAGCGCACGGCCACGCCCGAGGACGTCGCCGAGATCATCTGCGCCTTGTTGGCCAACGACGCCGTGACCGGGCAGACCATCCCGGTCGACGGCGGAATGGTGATGGATTAATACAGGAGCCGGCGCCAAGACGCGAGACGCTTGGGCACACGGGGTCGCGCGGCCTTATACTGAATGCGTTCCTGGTGGAAGACATCGTCCGCTAACGGGGATAGCCCCTACTTAACAGCTTGGAGGATAGATGGACCTAGAGGCGACGAGCCGGCGACTGGACGCGATGATCCGCAACATACCGGACTTTCCGCAACAGGGCGTCATGTTCAAAGACATCACGCCGATCCTACAAGATCCGCAAGGGCTACGCGACGCGGTGGACGCCATGATGGACCCCTTCCGCGATAAGAGGATCGACATCATCGTCGGCCTGGAGTCGCGCGGCTTCCTCTTCGGAGCGCCGATGGCCTACGTGATGGGGCTGGGCTTCGTCATGGTACGAAAGGTGGGCAAGCTGCCGGGCGAGAAGATCCGCGTCGCCTACGACCTGGAGTACGGCTCCAACACCCTCGAGCTCCACACCGATGCGATCAAACCTGGCCAACGCGTGCTGCTCGTCGACGACCTGTTGGCCACGGGCGGGACGATGTGCGCATCAATCGAGTTGGTCAAGCGCCTGGGCGGCGAGATCGCCGGCATCAGCTTCCTGATCGAGCTCGACTTCCTCAAGGGACGCGACCGCTTGCGCGACTACGACGTACACACGCTCATCCACGTCAGCTAAGAGCGGTACCCAAGAAGCGGCCTCGTCGTGCGGCAAGGTCGCTGGTGTTTGTAATGGCAGAGGGGGGGGTTAGCGGACGCGCCAGGTGATGCGGCCGCGCGTGAGGTCGTAGGGCGAGAGCTCAACCTTGACCGTATCCCCGAGCACCACGCGTACGTAGCGTTGGCGCATCTTACCAGCCAGGTGAGCAAGCACCTCGTGGCCGTTCTCTAGTTTCACCTTAAATGTGGTATTGGGCAGGGCGTCGACGACTGTGCCCTCCAACTCGATCACATCATCACGGTTCTTGCTGCGGTTGCTCAAATTGGCTCCTTGGATAATAGTCTTCAGCTGCGCCTGGCGCAGATTTATATGTATAGCTTTCTATCTACTATTATAGCACCTTTCAAGGGCTCTCAGGGCGAAAAGGGCAGGGCCATTTAGTTGTCGGGGGCCAGGCCGAGCAAGGCGAGAGCGGCGTGCGGTTGGGCCGCGTCATAGCGGCAGGCGGCGGCGATGGTGGTCGCGCCGGAGCGGCGGAGGAGGCCGATGGCCG
>JAABVA010001595.1_pt1 | contig 23958 bp, 23 predicted proteins | sample 5560331 | NCBI WGS metagenome assembly JAABVA01 (sample SAMN12812661, study PRJNA571458) | rock metagenome | isolation source: Antarctica rocks | place: Antarctica: Victoria Land, Mt New Zealand sud | collected 2016-01-07
GGGCCAGTGGTGTGGCCTCTCCGGCTACTGACTACTGTATACTTCGTTTAGTGATGGGCGGTGGCGCAATGGTAGCGCAACTGACTTTGGATCAGAAGGTTGCAGGTTCGAATCCTGCCCGCCCAGCTCCTTTTCTACGTGTGATATGCCCGATGCGGCGGTCCCCCGAGGTCGCCCGGTCGGGTATTTTTGCAAGATTTTTGCAAGGTCATCCGTGGAGGGCGTTGGATCGTCCGTCGGGGGCGTGATCGCCTGCGCCAGCAGCGCCAGGGCCTGCGCCCGCTGGCCGCTCTGCACGTGCCGGTAGACTTTCATGGTAATCCCTGGATCGCTGTGGCCGAGAGCCTCGCTCGCGGCCTTGATGTCTGCCCCAGCGTCGATCATCAGGCTGGTCGCTGTATGGCGCAGATCGTAGACGCGGATACGCGGCAGGCCGGCCTGGCGGAACAGATGCTGAAAGCGCCGCTGCGTGTTGCGGTGGTCGATCGGCGTTCCTACCTCCGTGGTGCAGACCAGCCCGGAGTCCGGCCACGCTGTCCCGATCAGCGATCGCATGGTCTGCTGGTGGGCGCGGTGCGCGCGCAGCCGTTGGACCAAGGATTCCGACAGGTAGAGCGTGCGCGTCCCCGATGGGCTTTTCGTCTGCTCGCTCTCGAAGGTCTTGCCGCAGACGGTCGGCCGCGCCCGCTCGACGCGCATCGTGCCCGCGTCCAGGTCAACCGACTCCCACTTCAGGCCGGCAATCTCCGAGGGGCGCATGCCGAGGTAGCACGCCAGATGCCAGTAGGGCGCATAGATATCGCCGCCGGCGACGGCCAGGAAGCGGTGGACCTCGTCCACGGTCCACGCTTTGCCCTGGTGTGGGACATGGGTGGGGGCTGTGGTCCGGGCAACGGGGTTGAGGACGATGTGGCCCAGTCGGGCAGCCTCGTTCAACGCGATGTTGAGCACCGTGCGCGCCTTCCGCGCCGTCGCGGCGCGTGGCACACCGTCGATCCATCGCTGGACCTGCCCCGGCGTCACCTTGCTCAGCATGGTACCTGCGAGAGGCGTACCCGTGATGGTGTGGTTGATCAGCCAGGCGTAATTGGTTACCGTGATCGGACGGGCGCTGCGCGCTTTCCTGCGCAGCCATTCGTCGAGGTAGTCGCCCAGCGTGGTCCGATCAGTCACCCCGCTGATACCCTGCGCGATCTGCGTCTCCCAGGCCTTCGCGGCTTTCTTGGCCTCGGTCTTGGTGGCGAAGGTGCGCGACTCCTGGATCGGCGTGCCGTCCTTCTGGTAGCCGGTGACGACGCGGACGCGGTGCACCGTCGTGCCGTCCTTTTTCGTGTACTCACTGAAATGGGCCATTCGTGTGTTCCATTCGTTACTCTACGATGTGTCCGCATCGACGGTCCGCTTACGGGATCTCAGAGATGTGCGCCAGGCGTTCCACGGCCGCGCGTGGAATGAGCACGCGTCGCCCGAGCCGGATGCTGGGTAGCTGGCCGCTATGGACCATCTCCCAACACAAGGTCGTCCCGACGCCAAGCAGGCGCGCGGCTTGACCGACTGAGAGGAGGAGCGGCTGACTATCGGAGTCTCCGCGATCTGACCTTGACCCAGTCGCGGTGTGTGCTGTATACATGATCCTACCTCCTGGCTAACGACGACCAGCATGACAGAGCGCGGCGTCCTTCGCTTCAACCTATCATACACTATACTGCGTAAAGGTGTAAGATGCAAGGAGAGGTCGAGAGGCACGGCGTCGTGCGCGGGACCGGGCTGGAGGGATAGCATGCCGCTGAGACGACCGACGACCACACCGCTTCCAGATGAGATCTACGACGAGTGGGCACCCAAGCTCGGCGAGGCCGAACTCAAGGTCCTGCTGTACATTGTGCGCCGGACGCTGGGGTTCCGTAAAGGCGCCGACGCGATCAGTCTGACACAGTTCCTGGAGGGGATCGTGGCTCGGGACGGCCGTGTGCTCGACCATGGCTGCGGCGTCAAGAGCCGCCCGAACGTGGTGCGCGCGCTGAAGGGGCTCGAAGGCAAGGGGTTGATCCTGATTGGTAAGCGGCGGTCTGCGGCCGGCGACCGTGACGTGACGATCTACGCGCTGCGCTGGGAGGAGAATAACGACGAGACCATGACCGCAGGGGGTAGTGTCGAGACGAAACCACAGGGTAGTATCGAGACGACACCACGGTGGTGTCGCTCCGACACCGAGGTGGTGTTGCAGCAGAACCACGGTGGTGTTGCTGCGACACCTACAACAAACAGTATTCCAACAAACAGACAACAAGACAGTGAGACAACAGGGGCATCGCTACCCGTGACAACGCTTTCCCACGCTCAGGACGCCGTCGACCTGAACCCACGAGCGACGGACACAGGCGCCGCTCTCTGGCGCTCCGTGCTCGACGATCTACGGGGGACGATGACGGCAGAGAACTTCGCCACCTGGTTTGACTTGACGACGGCGGTCAAAATGGCCGACAACGGGCTGATCGTGACGGTGCGCGATCCGTTCCAGCACTACTGGCTCGATACACGCCTGCGCGCATGCATCGAACGTTCCCTACGGCGGTGTGGCCAGGGCACCGTGCGCGTTACCTTCGCGGTGACCTCATGACCAGCCCCGACGTTTCTTGTGGTGCTCCTACCTCATCGTATACGCTGCGTATCAGGAGCTGCGGCAGAGAGAGGGATGTGATGACGGTTGGAGAGATCATAGCGACGGGGCGCAAGCGCGCCGGGCTAACGCTCAAGGAGCTCGCGGCTCAGGTCCTCAAGGAGGATGGCACGCCCATCTCGCTGTCCTATCTCAACGACGTCGAGCACGATCGGCGTCCCGCGCCATCGCCCTACTTGCTCCGACAGGTGGCCACGGCGCTTCACCTCTCCTACGAGTATCTGCTCTTTCTCGCGCGTGACCTGCCCGAGGACCTCTACGACGAGTCGTACACGCCCGAAGCCGTCGAGGCGGCCTTCCAGGCGTTTCGTCAGGCCCTCAAGGATCAGTCTGCCCCGCCCAAGAGCTAGCCCAGTCTCATGATCGATTCGCTTGCCAGACCGGCTCTATCTATGTCATATTATAGAACATGCGTCCTATAATATCGGATGACTTGGAGCTCGTCACGTGTGGACAGGCCGATGGCTACCCTGGCGCGGATGAGGTCCAATAACGGGGGGAGCTGTCATGCACTGGGTTCACGATCGGACTGGCCGATTCCGATGGCGGCCGTATTACCAGCCGGGTGACATCGATGCGTTCTGCGAGGACCGCGTCGAGCGTTTTCTGCGCACACGCTACGGAGTGGTCGAGTATCCCATCTCGACCGACGACCTCACGCGTCTCATCGAGCAAGAGGTCAGCGACCTGGACCTGTACGCCGATCTCTCTGGCCTTGCAGGCGCCGAGGTGAACGTCGAAGGCGTGACCATATTCCACCGCCGCCAGCGGCCAACGGTGCGGATAGCGGAGACTCTCGCGCTCGATGCGCGCCGCGAGCCGCGTCTGCGCACGACGCTGGCCCATGAGCTCGGCCATGTCCTGTTGCACGACTTTGCCAACGACGATGGAGACGACAGTGCGCCGGCGATGGACGAGTCGGATGCGCAGCGGCCAGCGATTTGCCTGCCGACCATAGCCGTACCTGGCCAGGTGGATTGGATGGAGTGGCAGGCAGGCTATGCCAGCGGCGCTTTGCTGATGCCGCGACAGGCGCTCCACCGCGCCGTTCGTCCGGTGTTTCGTCACACGGGCGCCGGCAGCGATCGCCGCGAGGGCAACGTTGGTCTGCTCGTCGATACGGTGCAGGGGCACTTCCTGGTCTCCGACGCCGCAGCCTTTGTTCGCCTACGACAGGTGGGATTGATCCCGTAAGGTCGAGACTGTATGACGTTGTGTGCCGGACTCCGAAAGCGGAGGGTGAGCGTGTGCGCTGCGGCGTGGCAAGCGGGGGCGGCACGCTGTGTCTCGACTCCTCATACCTGCTGTGGCCTACACCCTGCTACTGTACAGGTATGGGGACTGGGGCGTGCCTTGACCACAGGACGTTGACCAGAGAATCGTGGGTCTTGCACTGGTGCAGCGACTCGCGGATCGTCGTCACAGGGCGTGGAAGGAAAATGAAGTCGTATGGAGTATCGGACACTTGGTCGAACCGGCGTGAAGGTTAACCCGCTCTGCCTCGGCGCGATGATGTTTGGGCAGTGGGGGAACACGGATCACGCTGACTCGATCCGTATCATCCATCGCGCCCTCGACGCGGGGATCAATTTTATCGACACGGCCGATGTCTACTCTGCCGGCGAGTCGGAGGAGATCGTCGGGAAGGCGCTCGCCGGCGGGAAGCGCGACGGCGTCGTGCTGGCGACCAAGGTGCACGGCTCGATGGGCGATGATCCCAACGCCCAGGGGAACTCGCGCCGCTGGATTATCACGGAGTGTGAGAACAGCCTGCGTCGGCTTGGGACTGAGTGGATCGATCTCTATCAGATCCACCGTCCGGCGGCCGATACAGACATCGACGAGACACTCGGCGCGCTGACCGACCTGGTCCGGGCTGGGAAGATCCGCTACTTTGGCAGTTCGACGTTCCCCGCCCACGAGATCGTGCAGGCGCAGTGGGTGGCCGAGCGGCGCGGCCGGGAGCGCTTCATGTGCGAGCAGCCGCCCTACTCGATCCTGGTTCGGGGCATCGAGGCCGATGTCTTGCCGGTCTGTCAGGAGTACGGTATGGGCGTGATCCCATGGAGCCCGCTCGCGGGCGGGTGGCTCTCGGGGCGTTTTGGGTCAGGGAAGGATAACTCCAGCCGGCGTGCCGACCGCCTCCCTGCCCGCTACGATCTGTCCGACCCGGCAAACGTGCGCAAGCTGGAGGCGGTCGACCGACTGAGCGAGGTGGCCGATCAGGCCGGCTTGAGCATGGTCGAGTTGGCCCTGGCGTTCGTTCTCGCGCACCCGGCGGTGACGGCGCCGATCATCGGGCCCCGCACGATGGAGCACCTGGAGTCACAGCTGAAGGCGGCCGAGATCATGCTCGATACGGCGACCCTCGACCGCATCGACGAGATCGTGCCGCCCGGCCTCAACATCAACCCGGTCGATGCCGGCTATCAGCCGCCGGTGCTGACCGACGCCCGGTTGCGTCGCCGCTCGTGAGGCGCCTACGGTCGGCGTGATATGAGCGATGGAGGACGCGATCGGTCCGCTATCTGGGTAGGCTGCGCGGGATGGTCGGTCCCGGGCGCCTACGCGGAGCGGTTTGGGGATGGGGCGAGCCATCTGGCGCGCTACGCGACGCGCTTCGCCGCCGTGGAGATCGACTCGTCGTTCTACCGCCCGCACCGGCCGGCCACCTATGCGCGCTGGGCGGAGACAACGCCTGACGGATTCCGCTTCGCCGTCAAGGTACCTCGCGTCGTGACGCACGAGCGCCGCCTGGTCGACACAGCGGAGCCACTGGCCCGCTTCGTCGGGGAGATTGCCGCGCTTGGCACGAAACTGGGGCCCGTCCTGGTGCAGTTGCCACCGAGTCTGGCCTTCGATCCTACCGTCGCGGCGTCCTTCTGGCAGGACCTACGTGCCCGTTTCGGGGGCGACGTTGTCTGCGAGCCACGTCACCGGAGCTGGTTCGAGGGCGACGCGGATCGGGTGCTCAAGACGTGGAACGTGGCGCGGGTGGCCGCCGATCCGCCACCTGTCCCCAGTGCGGATGAGCCAGCTGGCTGGGACGGCCTGCGCTATCTGCGGCTGCATGGCTCTCCGCGCATGTACTACGATGCCTACGACGAGGCCTACCTTGCCCGGCTGGCCGGGCGCCTCGTGGGGGTCGCGGGGCATGCGCCTGTCTGGTGCATCTTCGACAACACGGCGGCCGGCGCCGCTACACTCAACGCCTTCAGTCTGCTCGATCACCTGCAGGCCCGGTACTGCGATACGTGATATGTGCCGTGAGCCAGTCTGTCCGACGCACACGCCTGGTATCCTAAAAGACTGATGGTCGGCGTGGCGACGGCGGATCGACCTGGCTTCCTGTCTGGTCGCATCTCGTCCACATCGCCCCCTGACGCACTGACGCGGGCCGTGATGCGGGATCGTAGAAAGTAGAGTGCATGAACAGGGCAACGCGTGCGACGCCAGCCCTCCGAGCGGGGCGCGGGCACGTCCTTATTGGCGTGATGCTGACCATGGGCCTGGCGGCGATGGACGCAACCATCGTCGCGACCGCCGTCCCGTCCATCGTGCGGGACCTCGGTGACTTCGCCCTCTTCACCTGGATCTTCTCCATCTACGTGCTGGCCCAGGCCGTCACGATCCCGGTCTACGGGAAGCTGGCCGACCTACATGGCCGCAAGCCGGTCCTCATCGCGAGAACGGTCATCTTCTACATCCGAAGCATGACCGCAGCTGTCATGCCTGCCTGCCGCTCAATCTGGCCCAGGAGGCGATCACCGTCGGCTGGGCCGAGCGGCACCCGGTCGCACGGCTCGGCATCATTCCTCCAACCATCGTCATGCTCTACGCGCCCCGCGACGACGAAGCGGCAGAGATCGTGTGTCGGTTGCTGCACGCGTCGTATCGGTTTGCAGGCGGTCGCCACCTGTGTTCGCCGTTTCTCATTGCCGAATACACCACCCTTTGTGAGACACGCTCGGTCGAATAATGCCGACGCCAAACCAGAGGTCGTCAACGTGAGTATCACAGGGGTGCCGCACAGGTAAACCCGTTGCAGGCCGGTCTATCAGACAAAAGGGGGAATAGCCATGCCGGAACTGTATCCCGTATCGAGCCGGAGGCCAGCCTTGTGACAGTGTGTCAAGGGTTGGCTTTTTGTCACGTTTCAGTTGATGATAATTTCTTGATCAGCAGGTCAGTGATAGCGTCGATAGGATATTGCTTCAAGGAAAGATACCCTACTGTGCCAGGCATGCCCGGTAATTCTATGTCCTCGATCATAATGGGCAGAATGTAGTCGTTGCCTCTCTTTAGGAGGGCACGAGCCTGGGCGCTCTGCCTCTCATGAGTAGTCCACATACGATCCCTGTACTCAGGTGACACAAATATTACGCAGTAACGCGACTGTTTGCGATAGACGTCATCGAAATATTCGATGAGGTTCTTGCCCCAAAGCTGCTCCTGGTAATAGTCGTCAAAGAAGACGCGGAAGCCCGTCTCCTTGACCCTCGCTGCCAGCGTTTCGGCTAGAGAGCGCTGCGGCCCCGCAAACGAAATAGCGACATCATACTTGTAGATAGTGGTACTAGTATTGGTTGTGCTAGGGGAGGTTACTATCGGGCAAGACGACGATTGTGGCGTAGGTGTTGGATCTGGCAAAAACGCCATTCCAAACGGCTCAACCTCCACGTTGGCTTGCAGGAGCGCCTCAAGTCCGGGTGAGAAATGCTGCATGTGCGCGTCGAATTGGCCTCGGACGATAGCAGGATCACCTTCCCCGCCAAAGACGACGGACACGCTGCCTCCTCCGAACTTGGAGACATGCGGGACGAAGCGCCAGTGACATGGCTCAAAATCGAACTCTGGGCACTCGAGGAACGACTTCAGTTCGAGAAATGAGAAGGCGGACCGCATCTCTGTGGAGAGCGGCTCGTGCCTAGGACGGTAATGGATTGTCCATCCAATCTCGTCACTCGACCTAATGCCTGTCAAAGCAAACTGGAAATAAGCATCCTCTGATTGCTTGAGGCGATCATGGCTCTCTGCCGTATGCCCATCACCATAAGTAGGCAACAAATCGCGCTGCCGTGACTCTTGAGATGGTTTGTTGAAGAAGTATCCTGTCCCTTCGGGACACGGAATGAAAAGGCCACATCCGGCAAGGTGATTGTCTGCGTTATGGAGGGCAGTGTAGGCTCGCGGAAGCGCCGCCGCGAATGCAGGGAGGTCGAAGGGCGTTTCGACGCCACGAGCGTAACAGTAACCTCCCTCGAACGAACAGTTGTAACGACTAAACCCTAGGTAGGCGAGCATGTCCGTCGTCTGTATCCCGCTGCTGGTATAGGTTGATGGGAAGACGTGAACGCTATGCGTAACGTCGTTTTTACCATTCTGTAAGCGAGCCAGCACGACATGATAATCTGCGGAGCGATGACTACCTATCACTTCTGTTTTCGACGCTCTATGCAAGTCCGGTATCATGCTAATTGTCCCCCAACTGCTATCGGTACTTGGACTAACCGCTGGTTACCCGATAACATTAACTGGCTTCATAACTTTGGAGGAGTAAGGGCTTGACCCTCTCCAAATCGGTGTCGTTCTTAATCGTTATTTCGAGCTCTCCAGTTCCGAAGTGCCCGATTGTCCGCACATCCCGCGTGAATCCAGGTTCCAGAACAATACTCGTCGGGTCCACCTTCGCGTAGACGACAATGTTCTCGGTCTGCGTCCTCACCTCGATGCACGCGAAGTTCTTGATACGCCGGAATGCAATGTAGTACTTAAGCGCCTTCATCTGGACATCGTCACCTAAGGCTAACAAAAAAGCCTTGAGAGCTTCGAACCGATCGCGCTGAGCAGTGGTGGCTTGATTCAGGCTTGCCGATACGGTCTTGCCGACGCCTCCACTCTTGGCTGGCCCTTTACCATTCACTCCTCCGTCGCCAGGGTCCTCGTCCTCGGCGATCTGCTCAACGGGCGTATTGACGAGTTCGAACAGCAGCAAGGCCTCGCCGTACCGCCGGTAGCGGATAAGTTCGATGCTGCGGTTGATCTGTGCGACGGCGTGCTCGTCGTACTTCGTGAAGTCGCTCGCAATACACAGCAGCCGTGGTCGGCGCCAGTCGATCGCGTTGGCTTGCTCCGGGCCAAGCCGGTCGAGGACGAGCAACTTGAACTCAGCCCTGTGGTCGAGAAGCCAATCGAGGTAGTACAGGCCCTGGTTGATGACGTTCTGGTTGAGCGCCCGCTTGTACTCGATGATGACCGGGCTACCATTCTCATCGATGCCGAGCGTGTCGATGCGGCCCCCGTGAGTCTTGCCCGTCGCGTGCTCATGGGCGAGGAAGCGAACACCGAGGAATGCGTCCAGATGCCGTTCAACCACGTCTTGCAACGACTTTTCGACGGCAACCGAGGTTCCGTGAAGTTGCTGCACAGCTTGGCCTTGGACACGGAATAGCTTGATATCACTCATGCTGAGCTAACAGCTACCAGAGAACGCACGATGCAGGAGCGTCTGGAAGAGGTGTTCCGCTTGGCGGTCGGCCTCGCGTTGCTGGGCGCGTATTCGGCCGTAACGGCGCACGACATTGGCAAAATTGTTTTGTAGCATTAATGGAGGTATGGGGATCGGTAATTCCTTGTATGACGTCAAGCTGAAGCGCGCACGGGTCCCTTCAACGATGATGGGCTCAAGAGTTTGATAGCCTTTGCAGGAGTTAAGGAACGTGGATAGATACTCGGGAGTAACAAGTGAGCAGTTCACGCGTATCCTAATGACATCCTGGGTAATGACTCCCATCGGTTCAGACTCTGGATAGATCGCAGCAGTACCTGGTGGGTCGCCAACTTTAGTGACGAGTACGTCGCCCGGAAAAACTTTGCAGACATCGAGTTCTGTGGCTTTTTCGTCGGTAACACACACCATACTGACACGCTTATAAGCTCCGCTTATGATGTCGCGGATATAGATCACTGGGACGCCAGATGAGGTAAGCTCGCTGGTCAGGAGATTGCTCCCAAACGGGCCGTTTACGAAGGCACCGCGTTCATCTTTTGACAAATCCCGAAGGGGATAGTAGGGATAATCCCAGGAGCCAAACATCTCCAAAAAGACGGATTGCAGGAAGCCGTTGCTGAGTTCTTGGACGTAACGGCGGGCGCGGCGCAGGCGGTCGGCTTTGTCGAGTAGCGCGGCGATGCGCTTCTGTTCGTCAAGCGGTGGAAGAGCAAGGCGATACTCTGCCAACCTTTCCGGGTTGATGCGGGGAAGATTGGCGCCTGAAACATTCGCAGAAGCCCATTTAACGAAATTAGGTGAGAGTAAAAGTGCATAGAGATATCTGCGATTCACCTTCCTTTCATCGGGGAGAACAGGAAGTATTTCCGTCGTACACACGCCATGGAAGTTTGGAAGCGCAACTTTATTCAAGTAGGGACGAAGTTTTCCGTATAGGATGTGTTTTGGGGTAAAACAGAACTTCGTGGCTAACATGGTTTCCGGTTTTCTTTTGAACTCTCGGGAGAATCGCCCAACTTCCTTGTCGATGTCTTCAAGCCCGACATAGGGCAGACGGTCCCGCTCTTCGTCGCTTGCGGTTCTGCGATCAATCTTGGCAACCTCGGACAGTGTGAATGCGCTCTTCATCTGAGCAACCCTTCTAGCGCGCAGACTTCCGATGCCATCACCTTCTCCAACTCCAACAGACGGGAGAGCGTGATTTGCGGCACGTCGTAGTAAACATCATCCTGCTCCATCGGGCGGTAGCGGCTCGCCGACAGGTCATACTTGTTGGCCACGACCTGCGCCTTCGTCACGAAGAACTGCCGTGATAGCTGATTGAACTCGCGTTGTAAGGGGTGAATCTCTGCTTCCAAGCCCGCCAACTTCTCACGGTCAGCCTCCAACAGGGCTAAGGTCATTTCATCATCGGCCGACGCAATGGCGTGCTCGAAGGTGAGCCGGTTGATGTCCGCATGAAACTGCAAACGCTGGGACTTCAACGGCTCGATGGCCGCACGCAGCTCGGCGAGCCGGGTGGCACGTTCAGCCGCGAAGGCTGGGTTGGCACGGTTCCGCCAACAGGCCAGGATGTCGGGGATGTCGTTCTCGGCGACCGGCTCGCGCTTGTCGTCCAGGCTAAAGCCGTCGTGTTCCATGTCGTAGAACCAGATGTCGGAGGTCGTGCCGCCGCGTGTGAAGAGCAGGACGGCGGTCGAGACCCCGGCGTAGGGTTTGAACACGCCCGATGGCATGGAGATGACCGCGTCCAGCCGGTTCTCCTCGATGAGCTTCTTGCGCGTCTCAATGTGCGCTCCACTGCTCCCAAAGAGCACACCGTCGGGAACGATCGCGGCGCACCGCCCGCCCATATCGAGCAGGCGCAGGAACAGGTGCAGGAACAGCAGTTCCGTTTTCTTGTAACGACCCGGCAGGGTATCGTTCACGTCACCGGCGTCGATCGCGCCTTTGAAGGGCGGGTTTGCCAGGATGACGTCGTAGTACCGGGCCTGGGTAAAGGCTTTACCCAGGGTGTCGGTGTAACGAAAATTGGGTTCCGTGATGCCGTGGAGCATCATATTCATCGCGCCAATGCGCAGCATCGTCATGCCGCTGTCATTATCGAATCCGGTCAGGGCGCGCGTTTGCAGAAAGTCGCGCTCCTCGGCGTCCAGCCGTTCGCCGGTGAGGTTGTGCGGAAAGCCCTGCTCATCATAAACGAGACTGGCGGGATCGGTGTGCTGTTCGAGGATGTACTGATAGGTGTTCACGACGAATCCGGCTGTCCCAGCGGCGGGGTCACACATGCGCTCCGTTGGCTTCGGGTCGATCATCTGCACCATCATGCGGATGATGTGGCGCGGCGTCCGGAATTGCCCGTTCCGCCCCGCCGCGTCCCCCAGCTTGCCGAGCATGTACTCATAGACATCGCCCTGGACATCCTGGTTCTGCTGCGAGACTTTGAGGGCGTCGATGCTGGCGCAGGCGTCCAGCAACAGGGTCGGCTTGTTGATCTTGAACTCGGCATTCTCCATGTGCTGTGCGAAGCCGGAGGTGGTGCCCCCGATCCCTTTGATGAACGGGAAGACCTCGGTCTTGACGAACTGGAGGGCGTCGCTCCCCGTGCGCCGCGTCCAGTGCGACCAACGATACGCGGGTCGCGGCGCGCCGTCTTTGTCCACAAACAAGGACTGATACGGTATCCCGCGCCGGTTGGCCTGCTGCTCGCGCCGGGTCTCCTCCTCGTCGAGCCGCTTCATAAACAGAAGGAACGAGAGCTGCTCGATGCTGTCCAGGGGGTTGGGCAGCCCGCCGTCGCGCATCTTATTCCACAGCGCGTCGACCTTGTTTTTGAGGGTGCTGTCGGTGAGCATGGTGTATCAGCCTTTCAGGCGGCGAGTTGGTGGGCGAAGTCGAGGAGTTCGTCCACCTGTGGCCCCGTAAAGAGGCGATCGACGGCGCCGTCGCCGAAAGCGGAGAAGTCGCCCTCATAGAGGTCGGCGCGATCGAGGTGACGTTTCTTGACGAGCACGGCTTGCATCACGCGCAGGAAGCGCAGTTGATCGGCCGTGTAGGCGTGCTGCTGGATATGGGCGTCGACAAGCTGCTGGATGACCGTCCCGTAATCAGGCACGTTCTCGAGCGCCAGGACATGGCGCAGGAACCCTAGGAAGCTGGTGAGCTTGAGTCCGTAGGCTTTGCGGATATTGTCGGTGGTCAGCTGGACATCGACGGCGCCGAGCGTCAGGCGCAGTGTCCGTTCGAGCGCGACCACATCCAGGTCCGTGACGTCGCGCCCCTCCTGAATGGCCCGGATCGTTCGGTCGCTCTCAGCCAGGTCCGTGATGCGCTTCTCGACGCGTTCGCGGTACTGAGCGACGTAGAGCCGCTCGCCGCCCTCTGAGAGGGTGATGTAGCCGCTCTCCGCGATAAAGTCGGGCAGGTCAAGGGTGCGGAAGGCGCTGGGATTCTCCGTGCGATACCTCATCTGCAGCGCCAGCCCCGCGCCCACGGCGGTCAACTCCGCCAGCGTGGCGCCCGCGAGCGCCTGGGACAGGCAGAGGTCCACCAACGGCTGCAGCGCCGGGTCGCGGCGCACGAAGTCCGGCAGCCGACCGACATCGTCGGCGATCGCTTGCAGGTCGCTCGGCTTCGGCGTGCCCTGCAGCACGCCCAGTTTTAGGCGCTCAATCTTGCTGATAAACGTCTCGGCCGCCACATCCACCTCGGACGCCAGGCGCAGTAAGGGCCCGACCTGGGCACGCAAAAACGCGATGTTCGCCGCGTTGGTGTAGGTCCAGAACGCTGGGTCCCAGGCCCGCTCAATGGCAGGCAGCACCTTCTTCACGGTAAACGCATCGGTTGGGATGCGCTGGACCTGCGCCTGGAGATCGGCCTTGACCTGGAGGGCATCGGGGGTGCTCTGATCGCGGATAAAGAACTCGAGCAACCGCAGCCGCGCGTTGAAGATGGTGACCAGGACGGGGACCGTGGACTTCCCGCGCTCCTCTGCCTGCTTGTCGAAGCGGTTCTGCCAGAAGTCCATGATCTTGAATTCGGACTTGTGTCCGTCGGGCAGGCGGTCGGGATAGCGGCAGGCGTCATTGTTGCGCGTCCCGCGCCCGATCATCTGCCAGAGCTTGATCTGCGACTGCACCGGCTTCATAAAGGCAAGATTCACGACCTCCGGCACGTCGACGCCGGTATCGAGCATGTCGACCGAGATCGCGATGCGCGGCAGGCTGTTCTTCTTGAATGTCGTGATGAGGCCGTCGCCGTAGCTGCCGTCGCGCACATGCTCGGTGTCGGAGGTGATCACCGCGACCATGTCCCTGTACTGCGGGTACATGTGCTCGAACACGCCGCGCAGACGCTGCGCGTGGGCCTGGGTGATCGCGAACACGATGGTTTTGCCCGGCAGTTGGCCCGACTGATCCTTGATACACACGTCCATGAATTCTTCCCACTGCCGAACGAGCGTGTCGCGGTTGCTGACAATGCGCTCAATGTCCGTCCCTGAATAGTCGATCTCGTCGGGGTCAAGCCCCTGCTCGATGAGGGCGTTCTGGTCCTCTTCCGACAGGTCCACACCCTTGATGCCGTCGCGCTGGAAGCTCGTCTTGGCCTGATAGAGGCTGAAGTCGACGAGGTACCCGGCCTGGACCGCCTCGGGGTAGGTATAGAGGGAGGTCGGCGTCTTGTCGTCGCAGTGGAACACGCGGAACGTGTCGCGGTCGATGAACCCCGCAGGCGTGGCGGTGAGGCCGATCATGCGTGCATCGAAATACTCCATCACATCGGTGAATCGGTTGAAGATGGAGCGGTGGGCCTCGTCGAAGACGATGAGGTCGAAGAAACCCGGGCTGAAGGCGTCGTAGCAGCGCGAGAGGGTTTGCAGCGTGGCGACGTAGAGCCTCTTGTTCTTATCGATGGTGTGCGTATAGATGCGATCGCTGGTCTCGTTGGGCAGGAAGGCGTGGAAGCCGTCGGTTAACGCCTGATCCACGAGCGCGTCGCGGTCGGCAAGAAAGAGGATCTTGCGGGCGTGGTTCGCGCGCAGGAACAGGTCGACCAGGGCAACGATCGTGCGCGTCTTGCCCGTCCCCGTCGCCATCACCAGGAGGGCGCGGCGCTTGCCTGTGGCGAAGTCGTCGCACAGGCGGCGGATGGCCTCCTGCTGGTAGAGGCGCCCGGCGATGCGCGCATCGATGAGCGTGTCGCCGAGGGGGGTGGCGTTCTGGCGCAGCCAGAGGAGATCGTCCAGGTCCTCGGGCGTGAAGAAACCGGCGACAAGGCGTGGGGCGGCGTGCTCTTCGTCCCAGAAGTACGTGTCGAGTCCGTTCGTCAGGAAGGCAAACGGTTGAAAGGACTGGCGCTTGGCGATCTCCGTGATGTAGTGGCGCGCCTGCTCACGGGCGACGTTTGGGTCGCGCACCTGCTTCTTGGCCTCGACGACGGCGATAACCTCGCCGTTCGGTCGGTAGAGACAATAGTCGGTAATGCCGTTCCAGGGCTCGGCGTCGTAGCCGTCCACCAGGATCTCGATACCGACTTGGGCGGAATCATGCACGTCCCATCCGGCCTTTTTGAGCGCGGGATCGATATGTTCTTGCCGTGTTCGCGCTTCATTCGGGGACATCGGTCGCACTGTCCGTGAGAAGCGGTTCTGATGACAAGAGAGGGGGCATAGCAGCCGATGCGCCGACATCAATCTCTCCAGGCACAACAGCTAAAGCGTGCGCGAGGCGGCGCACGATGGACGGCCGCGGCCGCACCTTGCCAGCCTCGATGTGATAGACCGTCGATGGGGACACATCGGCGGCGACAGCAAGCTGCTCTTGCGTGAGATGATGGTGCTTGCGTAGTTGACGGAGCGTTGCCATGTGTCATCCTTCCGCGCGTCGAGGAGCCCGGTTTCACTACGTATGCGACGCGCTCTTAGTGTGCTAGGAACTTCCCAATCTGTCAAGGGCCGCGACACAGCCGCCCCAGGGGCAAGAAAGGACCGCCATCGACCTGGGCCGTCATGCGCGGGGTAGCGGAGGCGCGCCAACGATCTCGTCTCCCTCGTATGTCAATGGCTCTAAGAACAGAGGCACGGTCGCGTAGAACTCGGTGAGTGACATCTGGTCGTCAGTCAGTTTTCTCACGTCCGCATCGAGAGTGACCAGCGCTGGGTCGAGCGTTTCTCGGAGGCGCTCGATGACTACGTCAATGGCATCGTCGGCCGTTGCCGTCAACCCAGTTGGATTAAGCAGGAGACTGAGATGGATGGTAAAGGGCGCCTCCTCGTGCGTCGGCATATTGATGCGCCATTCGTGGCATGCGCTGCTGAGAGCAGCGGCCAGCAGCGGGTCCCGATCATGCAATGTGTCCAACACAAGGTCTAAGGGCTTACGAAACGCATCGTCAAGCTGATCGGGTAGTGGGAATCGGTCAAACCGGCGTGCTAACCAGCGCACAAACCGTTGCCGTCGCACCTCGTTAGATGGCCATGGCTGCGGAGCCACGTCCAGCACCGCCTCTTTCGTCACGATGACCTTATACGCGGCCTGCGCGACAAGCCCCGTCGCCGGGTCCACCAGGAAGAACCGAGCGCTGTTTCTATCGGCTGTCCAGCACAGTCGCTCATTCCCGCGCTTGCACACCAGTGCTTCTAGACGCGGCTCCTGCTCGCGGCGCGCGACGATGTCACAGTCCTGCGACACCAGAATAAGGCTCTCTTGTGCTTTAACCTGGCGCACACCGAGATGAAACTCTCCGGACGCTTTGCGCTCATGCGCGACGACAGCGAGCCCCGTTCCGGTGAACACCACCCCTTGCCGCCAGCCGCGCCGACGCAACTCTTGGCCGATGTGCGGCTCGGCGGTCATGCCCCATCCAGATTAAGACGGACGAAGACATCCGGTTCAGTCTCATCATCCTGCTCAGCGATATCATCCTCGTACCACGGAGGCAGCCCATGATGCATGCGTGCATCTCGCCGTGGGTGGGTTGTCCCAGCCTCATGCGCCCATTCTGGCGGGGCGACGACAGCGCCTGATGCTTGCGTGACCGCCAGCAGGCGCGCCTTGTCAAACTCGCCTTGGGCAAGCAGATCACTGGGAGTCCGTCCGTCCGGTCCCTGCGGCGTATCCAGCCAAGCGCCGAGAGCCTCAACCGGAGGATGGCACTGCGCCGCACGCTCCAGGACATCACGGACGGCAAGCAGGTGCCGACGCTTGCTCACGGCAATGGGCTCTCCCCGCCGCCACCGAACGAGTGCCTGCCTGGTCACGCCAAGGAGAGCCGCAACGCGACTATCAGGGAGGCTTGTTGCGGCCTTAATCCATGTGAGAGCACTCAGGTGCGGTGCGATGTCGACGGACGTCTGCTCGGCTTGTGCGCGTTCCACTGTGACAAGGTGTTCTTGGATACGCTTGAGGGCTGCATTGATCGCTGTGATGCGTTCAACCATCTCCCGCTGGACGCTCACGACCTGCGCGACATCTCGCCACGCTTCAGGTGGCGTTGCAGTCCACATGAGATGACCAGGACCGTACCACCCCACAAGCCGTCCACCATCACTCGTTCCGAATCCCCGCTCACTAAGCGGGGTGTGCATCGCGACGCGTTCAGGCGGTGATTCTGGGCTCCTATACAGGGTAATGTCGTGGTGCAGCGTTGTCACGTCTTCGCTACCCTGCGTCGAGACCGCGCCCATAACGTCGATCATCGCTCCACCAACCTTCGCAGATAGTCGTCACTCACCGCCCAGCGAAAGAGGCGGTAGATATTCCGGTGGAAGGTTGCCACGCGCACACACAGATAGTCCCTGTCCACGCCAGGCGTCGCCGACCCGCTTAGGTCCTCGAAGGCATCGAAGTCTAAGAGATAGAACGGCTGATCTGAGACCGGCTCTCCCGCGCGTGGCCGCACCGTGGTCCCTTGAGGAAACCAGCCATGCCGCATCTGCACCAGGTGATGCTCCCCGGCCCGCAGTTGGACCTCACCGATATGCTGTGTCGTCAATTCGTTGAGTGCGGGATCCGCAAGGCTCCCGAGCAACTCATTCCGGATGATGTCGGTCCACGCCATGCCACTGCCACGGATTTCGTTCACGTAACGCAGGCCAAGGCGGCCAATCTGCGATGGCCGGATATGCTCGAAGAGTGCGGTCAGCACAACCTGGAGCCGCTCAGTAAACTCCTCGAAGTGCGTGTAGTGCCGCGTCTCTAGCGATAAAGAGTCTCCCGCCAACACCACATGCCACGTATCGTCGGGATCCGCGTATGCCCATTGGATCGATACCTGTTGTCGAACGCCGCCTGGGTCCATGGACACCTGTATCTGGCGCGGCTGTATTGATGCTACAGGATACGTGCGACTAATCGCCGTTTGAAAAGCAGCGATGAAGGTCGCGTCCTGCACAGTCTGCACCTCAGGAAACTGCACCTGACAGATCGCAATGGCAAGAGGCTGCTGCGCGAGCACGAGGCGCGCACGATCTGGTAGCGGTAGTAGGTCGCGCTCGTCGTCCACATGCCCCTCCTCCGCTTAATGTTACACTCTACTTTACATCAAGTATAGGTCGACGTCTAGGCCTGTCACAAGAGCAATAAAGTCCTATCGCTCGTTATCCTGCTTCAATAGGGCCAAGCGCTATCACTTCGCCACATGGGGCAAGGTATCCGCGAGGGCGAGGCAGACGGCGGAGGAACACAGCACCTAGTGGCCGACCCGATCCAGATCCCGACGATTGCCCCATGTGAGGATAGCGCTCGACGCGGCCGTGCTGCCACGCAGCCTCTCGTCCCTTACGCCACGCGTCCTCGGCAGCGTCCCGTCGGCTTCACGCCTGCGAGGATACCACGCCGACGCCCTCACCGCGCCTACATGCTACCATCCTGACCGTACCCCTCCATGGAGCACCTGACCCCGACAAAGTTAGGTTGAGCGCCACCGACGTGTCGCGACTCCCGCTCCGGCTACACTAAAGGGAAAGGGCATGGCCCCGTTCATCGCGCAGGAACAGCAGAGCCGTTGTTCATAGGTGCGCGGGATGCGCGCAGGCGACGGCCCGGCGATGGCCATCGCACGACAGTGGAGAGGTGACACATGACGTCGTGGTCCCGCGTCCTCATTGGCCTCATCGGCGGCCTCGCGTTCCTCGTCGCCGTCCCGGCCGCGTGGCTCCTCCTCGCGCACGTCGCGGGCTTGCGGATCGGCTCGACCCAGGACCCGCTCGCGCTCGTCGTCGGCTTGGGTGGCGTCATGGGTGCGATCTTCACCGTCGGCGGGTTGGTTGTCGCCCTAGCGGCCGTTCTGACGGTCCTCACGGTCGAGAACAGGGTCACGCAGGCGTTCAACGCGCAACTCCCCGACCTGCAGCGGCGGGCAGACAGGCAGATCACCGGATATATCACGCTGCTCAGGGCGGATCAGGCGGCGGACTGGGCGACGGCGCAGACACTGACCGAGGACGCCCTTGAAGAGTATCCTGATCTCCCAGGCGCGCGTAGCGCGCTGGGCCTGCGGATGGCCGACGAGGTCATCGCCTTTTTTACCATCGAGCACGGGGCCAGCGTCACCGATACCGCGTCCGAGTTCGCCCCGTTATCGCTCGGTCGGCCACCGTTGGACGACGCCGTGGACTGGCTGCAACGTGCCCTCGATCGTCACGATGATGCAGATGGCCGGGTCAGCACGGCGTTGGTCCTCATGTATGGCGCGCAGCGGCGGTACGCCCCGATGATGCGCGCCCTCCAACGAATCGGCGGCGACTCTGCGGCGCTGGCACACCTTCGCCAGCCGCGGCATCTCATCATGCTGGCGCATGCCTGCGCGAACGACGCGGAGCGTGTGCGGCAGCTGGGCGACGCCCTTGGCCTACACCTCCCCGTGCCCCGAGATACCGTCCTCGGGTCCATCGTGACGCTCGACATCGCCCATCCCACGGCCCCGCACTCGCACTCGCCGTGTGTCGAATGTTACGTCCTGGGTCGACCGGATGCCTGGGGATCGACAGACCTGACGCGTTTTCCCCGATTGGTCCGCATCTTCGTCAGTGCGACCGGACAGGGCGACCGAGAGGCGCAGCCGATCATCCCTGGGGCGTTCTTGGAGGCTCGCCAGGACTATTTCTCGCGCGCCGGCGGTGCTCCGGCAGATGGTATTGTGACCGATCTTGACGCATGGTTCCTGTTCATCACGGCGGATAAAAAGCCCTAACGTCTGCCCACTTCCCATGTTTGGCAGCCTCCCGCACCACCTGCACGTCGCGCCGCAGGTTGAGCCCGAACTTCCGCAGTAGCCGGTCGGCCACGCTGTCGACCGTCAGGTCCGCAATGCGCTCGTTATCGTCCTCGGCAACAAACCCTTTCATAGTCGTATCACAATACTGGGATGGCATCCCAGAAACGCGCACCTTATATGAAGAATATGACGAGAGTTTTATCGACGGGTCCCGCCGAGAATGGTCGCCGAGAAGGTCCGGGCGATGGTCCAGCGGGGCAACCCGCGCGACCTTTACGACTTGTGGTTCATCTTCTCTGGGCTCGACACGCCACTGGATAGTGAGACTGTCGCACGCCTCATCCCGCACAAATTCGCTTGCCCGCTCGTGAGCAAGGGATGGAGACAACAAGACCTCTACACCACCATCTGGACGAAAGAGCCAGAGCGGGACACAGCGTTCAGCGTGCTCGTCGTTGACCCACCCCTCTACTGTTGTGGAGAAGAGTCTACGCCTGATTGTGAGCAGGGTGATGGATTACACAGGGAGATAGCGGCTGGAGCCGTCGCCGGGGCGGGCATGAGTGTAGCGTGAGGTCGTGGCAAGACTGGCGTGTCCGAGGCACTCGCGCACGAGGGACACCGGCGCGCCGCGATCGAGGGCGTGGCTGGCGTGGGCGTGGCGGAGCCAATGGGGCGAGAGCGCGTTGGCCATGGGCAACTCCGCGCGCAACGCCGCGTCTTTGACGATCCGCCATGCCTGCGTCGTCGAGAGTGATCCGCCGCGTCGGGAGCGGAAAACGGGATCATCTGGCCCGGCATTCGGTGGCCGTAAGGCCATGACCTCCCTCCAGATGCCGCCGGTGAGGAGCACAGCGCGTTCATGGTTGCCTTTGCCCCAGACCGTCACCTGACCGGCCGCGTCGCGCTGTTTGAGGTCGCGCCAACTCAACGCGCAGGCCTCCGAGATGCGCAGGCCACCTGTGTAGAGAAGGCGCATCAGCGCGTGGTTGCGCTGGTTCGGCTCGTGCGCAAGCAGGGCCACGATATCCTCCTCGGAGGGGATGCGCTCGGCGAGGCGTGAGCGGACAGCGGGCAGGCGCAGCGCATGCCCGACGTTGGAGGGCAGATAGCCGGTCTCATGTGCGAAGGTGAGCAGGCTCTTGACGACATTGAGCAGTCGTGCGCGGCTGGCCGGTGCCAAGCCATCGTCCGCGAGCGTATCAGCATAGTCGTGCAGGTCGTCGAGCGTCACGGCCGCGAACGGTTTGCGGGCGTGGGCAAGGAAGCGGGCGATGTCCCCATGGTATGCACGCCGTGTGTGGTCAGGCCGACCATGGAGCCAGCGCAAGAGCATCGCCTTATCGCCGGGCGTGAGCCGCAGTGTCGCTACACCGTTGGGTGCGATGTCGGCACTGTCGGTGTCGGCCAACCCACGCGCGTGATTGACCATGACGTCCGCCTCCGTCAAATTTACGTGTCTATCTGCGCTAATCACTATTCAATGAACAAAATATAACGGCACTTATCTTTCAATAGCAAATTTGCGCTACTTTTCCTTTACGCGGGCGCACGGCGGTAGTACCATGATGGCAGCCTGCTCAGGCTGCTGCATGGACCCGTTCGCGCAAGGAGTTCGCCCGATGGGACCGATCATTCGCGCCTCGCTTCGCCTGCACAACGCTCTCCGCGTTGCCTCGGTTATCGTCCCGGTGCTCGCCGTGGTCATCACCGTCGCCTCGGGCGGTCACGCCCAGCCCAACCTCGGGAAGTGGCATTAGGTCCACGCCTCTCGACTAGCTACTCGTCGGTTAGGGCGCGTGGGCGGACCCCGCGTGCCCTAACCGTCGCCTGCGCCGACACGTCTCCTATGCAGCGCCACTCTTCTCCGTGACACCCTGCACCTGCGTCGCAGATGACGCGTTCTCGTGTCGCGCGAACGCAAGATAAGTGCCGTTCTATCATATTGAGGAGACAAGACACGGTGTGTCTGGTGAGGGTTTGCGCGCGCGGATCGTCTGTTGCACGGTGACCGCATCGGGCCAGGACGCGCGATGGGAGACATGTGTGGACGACCTACGGCCGACCCTCCGCCTGTACCTTATAGGTGTGTCCCTGGTCGCCGCCGCCCTGGTCGTCTGCTCCGTCGTGGCCCTGACCCTCCCCGGTGGCTGGGTGCCGGCGCATCTCGCCGCCGCCCTCGCTTTCCTGACGCTGACGTACGCCGGGGAGCGCATGACGGCGCGGGTCGGCGCCGACTTCTCCCACAGCATGAGCACCGTCATGCTCGTCGCCGCCGTCCTCGTCCTCCCGCCGCCCTACCCCGTCCTCGTGGCCCTCGGCGCGGCGCTGGCCGATGACCTCGTGCGCCCCCTGCCCCTCCACAAGCGCCTTTTCAACGTCGCGCACGCCACCATCGTCGCTGGCGGGTCGAGCCTCGCACTCGCCCAGATCACCGCGCCGCTGCCACGCTGGGAGCCGACGCAGTTCCTCACCCACGCGCCTGCCCTCATGCTCGTCGGCATCGTCTACGCCACCCTCGACCTCGGTGGCCTCCAGATGGTCATGACGCTCTCTCACCCCGAGAAGGGTGGTGACCGGGCACCAGCACTGACCACAAAGGTCCTGCTCCTCGAAGGGGTAGGTATCGGCATGGGCGTCGTGTCCGCTATCGCCTGGGCCTACAATCCGGCCGCGCTGCTCCTATCTCTTCTCCCCGTCCTTACCGTGCGCGCGACGTTCAAGACCATCGAGCGGGACGCAGCTCGCGCCGCCGCGCTCCGTCGGCGTAACGCCCAACTGGAGGGGGTGATCCGAGCTGGGCAGCGGCTGCGCTTGCTGCAGCCGCGGATCGATCTGGTACGTCCCATGGCCGAGTACGCCCGTGACGCCGCCCGTGCGTCCGCCGTGGCGGTGTACCTGACGGACGAGACCGACCCGACGATGATGGGCAGGGCGCTGACTCTCCCGGCGGGTGCTGCTGTAGACGCTCCGGATAGCGTCCCCGTGCCGCACGACGGCGAGGACGGGGCGGCCTACCACGTCGCGGAGGACGGGACTCTCCTCATCCTGCTGGACGTTGATGGTCAGACCGTGGGCGGGCTGCGCCTGTCCGGCGTCACGGAGGATGACGAGGACACCCGCCACGCCCTGGCGTTGCTCGCCAACCAGGCCGCCATCGCCCTACAGAACGCGGCGCTCCACGAACGCGTCCTGGCGCAGGTCTCGGTCGATGGACTGACCGGACTCCCGAACCACCGCGCCTTCCACGCCCGTCTCGATGAGGAGGTCGCTCGGTGCCGTCGGCTGGGCCGGCCAGCGAGCCTCATCCTCGTGGACATCGATGGCCTGACCGCGATCAACGCGGTCGGTGGCCTCGGCTTGGGCGACGCGACCCTCACGGCTGTCGCGGCGGCGGTGCGCCATGCCGTGCGCACGGGGGATATCGTGGCCCGCGACGGTGGCGATGAGTTCGCCGTGCTCCTGCTCGACGCGGAGCGGGAGGAGGCTCTGGCCTCGGCCAACCACATCCAGGCGTCTATCCGGGCGGGGAGTGGGGCGCCGGTCACGGTGCGCGCCTCGCTTGGGGTCGCGTCCATCCCGGCCCACGGCACGACGCGTGAGGAGCTGGTGCGGGCGGCCCGCCAGGCGATCGCCGGCGCGAAGACGTTCGGCGGGGATCGCATCGCGGAACCGGACGACGGGGCGGGGCTGCTGGGCGACGACCTCCAGCGCATCGCCGGGGAACTCGCGCACGCCAACCTGGCCGCCGTGACGGCGATGGCCGCCGCCGTCGACGCCAAGGACCCGTACACACAGGGGCATTCCCAGCGAGTTGGCCGCTACGTCGTGGCTTTCGGCCGTGCCCTGGGCCTGGAGGCGACAGATCTCGCGCGCCTGGAGTTGGCCGCCCTGCTCCACGATGTCGGCAAGATCGCCGTGCCGGACGCCATTTTGACGAAGGACGAGCGCCTCACCGATGAGGAGTTCGCGGTCATCAAGGAGCACCCCGTGCGGGGCGAGCGCATGCTCTCGGGCCTGCCGTACCTCTCCAAGGACATCTTGCCCGCCGTGCGGCACCATCATGAGCGCTGGGACGGGCTGGGCTACCCCGACGGCCTTGCCGGCGCCGCGCTGCCACCGGACGCCGCGATCATGGCGGTGGCGGACAGCTTCGACGCCATGACGAGCACGCGCACGTATCGGCCGGCCCTCCCTGTTGCAGAAGCCGCGCGGCGCATCCGTGAGGGGAGCGGGACGCAGTTCGCGCCGCACGTCGTCCTGGCGTTTGAGCGGGCGCGAATCGCGGGAGATCTGCTCATCGTCGATGATGAGAGGGGCGCACGAGCACAGACGGTATGAGCCGGCGCGCTACGGCATGGTGCTCGACTCGACGGTCAATTCGTCGAGCGACGTGACCGTGCTCATGCGCTCGACAAAGGTATCGAGTGTGTCCTGATCTGCCGCGTTGATACGGCGCTCCAGCACCTCCGGCACATCTCCGAAGCGCGCCCGTACTGTCTTCAACAGCATGGTGCGCTGCCCCCGCAACTCCCCTTCTTCTAGCCCGATC
>JAABVA010001597.1_pt1 | contig 23955 bp, 19 predicted proteins | sample 5560331 | NCBI WGS metagenome assembly JAABVA01 (sample SAMN12812661, study PRJNA571458) | rock metagenome | isolation source: Antarctica rocks | place: Antarctica: Victoria Land, Mt New Zealand sud | collected 2016-01-07
CCTGGGCAAAAGCGTCGTGCAAGTGGAATCGTATCGAGACCATCAGGTGGGAAGGCACGACCAAGTAGGTGCGCTTCATACGAGAGAAAGCCAATATCGAAACCGACATTGTGGCCTACGACAATCGCTTCGTCAATAAAGTTCATGACATCGGGCATAATCTCTTGCGCGGTGGGTGCGTTTTTGACCATCTCGGATGTGATACCTGTGAATTGTGCGATGAAGGTGGGAATGCGGCGCCCTGGATTGATCAGCGTCTGAAAAGAGTCTATCGCCTCGCCACCACGCACACGCACACAGGCAACCTCAATCACGCGATCAGGACCGGGGCGTAGTCCGGTGGTCTCTGTGTCGATCACCACAAATTCAACGTTGTTTAGCAATTGCTGTGTGCTGCGCCATGCGGAGAGGGACCAACGTACATCGCTACTGATGCCGACCTCGCCCGCCTCTTCAAAAAGCGCGGAACTTCGCAGAGCTTGCCGTAACATCACCGTCCAGAAGCCCTGTTGACCCATATTGGTATTTGCGCCAAAGAGATGCTGTATCAACACCTCTTCGGCAACGGGTTGGCCCATGCTTTCTAACAAATCATGAGCGCGTCGCAATAAAGTACCACGCTGTGGAGTGCTGCTATCCGCCATCGCACACATCCTTTAGGCCCTCAAAGGAAATAAAAATAGACCATATGTGCTAGAATAGCACGCGCGTAGTGATTTTGACAAGAGAATAGGTAGGATGGGGTTGTGGGATACGGCTCAGACATTGTACAATGAGCGTAGCCACATGTTCCTGGGGTCTCCGCCAGAGAAGCCAGGAGCTTTTTCTAATGAGGAGGTGTCTTTCTTTGCCTGAATTATTTCACGAGATTGAGAATTGTGTTACCGCTCCCCAGGGCTTTCGCGCGGGTATCACAATCAGTGGTATCAAGTCTGATGGCGCGATTCCAGACCTGGCTATTTTAGCTTCGGATGTTCCCTGCGTTGCTGCGGCAACATTTACCACGAGCAGCACACGCGCCGCTCCTGTACTGGTATGCCAGGAGAGACTCAAGAATGGCAAGGCACAGGCTGTCATTGTCAACAGTGGTAACGCGAATTGCGCGACAGGTGAAATTGGTCTGCTCAATGCGTATCGTATGACTGAGTATACAGCGAAATTGCTTGATATCGAGAACGAACTGGTGCTATGTTCGTCTACAGGTATCATCGGGCGACAGTTGCCAATTGAGAAGATCGAGGCCGGTGTTCCCAAGATAGAGCTACGCAGCGATCAGGGGAACGCGTTCTCCGAGGCCATTCTAACAACAGATACACGTCCTAAGCGTATGGCATTAGAGTTTCAGATTGAAGGCAAGACGGTACGTCTCGGTGGCGTCACCAAAGGTGCGGGCATGATCTACCCCAATATGGCGACGATGCTGTGCTATTTGACGACAGATGCAGCAATCGAGTATGAATGGATGCAGACAGAGGTACGCGCCGCCGTCGAGGACACCTTCAATATGATTTCGATGGATGGCGACATGTCCACCAACGATACCTGCGTCCTCTTCGCGAACGGTCTGGCTGGCAACACACCGATTGACGCGCAGCATCCAGAGGCCGATACGTTCCGCAAGGCTCTACGCCACATGATGAAATATCTTGCACGCGAAATGGCACGCGATGGTGAAGGTGCCACAAAGTTGATGATCGTGCATGTGCAGGGGGCACGCGATAAAGACGATGCGATACTGGCGGCTCGCTCGGTTACGCTCTCTCCGCTGTGGCAATGTGCGCTCGCGGGTGGCGACCCCAACTGGGGCCGTATCGTGGCGGCACTGGGGGCAAGCGGTTGTGAGTTGGACCAGAATACCTTCGATATCACGCTCGGCAATGTGCAGATCGTCAAGCAAGGGGTGGCGGCTGACTACGAGCAAGCTGCGGCAAAGGCTGTGATGATGGAAAACGAGGTTACTATTGCGATTGACCTGCATCTAGGTGATGGCAAGGCAACGGCGTGGGGATGCGATTTGACGCATGGTTATATCGACGAAAACACACTCTACTCACGATAGATAACGAACAGATAGTTAGACAAGGTACACCGTACCCAAGTAAGGAGATTATGATATGACAACAACGGAGTTGAATAAAAACACTCGTGACTGGGTTGCACTTGAGCAGCAATATTATCAGGGCACGTTCAAGCGACAACCGCTGACGCTGGTACGCGGCGAGGGTACGCGTGTGTGGGATAGCGAAGGGAAGGTGTATCTCGATTTTGTCGCAGGTATCGCGGTCAACGTGCTGGGCCACTGCCATCCAGCGATTATAAAGGCGGTACAGGAGCAGGTGACGCAACTTGTGCATGTCTCGAATCTGTATTACAACACGCGCCAGATCGAGCTAGCCGAACTGCTCGGCATCCAGAGTAAGGGCATGCGTTCGTTCTTCTCGAACAGTGGAGCCGAGGCGAACGAGGGGGCAATTAAGCTGGCTCGCAAGTATGGACGTTTGCATCGCAATGGTGCCTACGAGATTATCAGCATGGAGCATAGCTTCCACGGACGCACTATGGCGACAACAGCGGCAACGGGGCAGGCATTTTATCAGGCGTCGTGGGCACCATTGCCCGATGGCTTCAAGCAGGTGCCATTTAATGATCTTGAGGCATTGAAGGCCGCGACCAGCGACAAGACAGTCGGTATCCTCATCGAGCCAGTGCAGGGCGAGGGTGGTATCTGGCCCGCGGACAAGGCGTACATGGAGGGTGTGCGTGCATGGTGTGACGAGCAAAATCTGGTGATGATCTGTGATGATGTGCAGGCAGGCATGGGTCGTACAGGTAAGTTCTTTAGTTGGGAATACTATGTACGACCAGACGTGGTAACAATGGCAAAGGGTCTCGCAGGGGGTGTGCCAATTGGTGCAATGCTCACAGGGCCACGAACCGACGTGTTCACTCCTGGCGATCATGGTACAACATTTGGCGGTAATCCTATCGCCTGTGCCGCAGGTATCGCAACGATTCAGACCATTCTCGAACAAAACCTGCTTGGCAACGCAATAAAGATGGGCGAATACTTGCATGGCAAGCTCGATGCTCTCTGTGCGAAATACACCTTTATCGACAGTCCACGCGGTATCGGCCTGATGCGAGCAGTGAATGTCAAGCACGAACTAGCTCCCGTGATTGTACAACAAGCGTTGGCACACGGCCTGTTACTGAACAACACAGGTACGGCGACGCTGCGTATGATTCCGCCCTTGATTTTGACGAAGGCCGACCTTGACGAGGCGGCGGAGCTACTCGACAAAGCATTGGCAGAAGTGGCGGAGATGCCTGTAGCGCAGGCATAGTTTTTGTAGGGATCGATGTATCGCGTCCTCTTGGCAACAATCACCGAGAGGACGCGATACATCAGTCCTTACACTATAACAATCATCTTTCAAAAGCTGGATACAGAGGCAGTATGCTATTTGCCTCTATAGACCAAAGCGTGCGAAGCTTTACCGCCATCAGTTGAAACGTTGCTCCCAGTGCTTCCAGATAGTTAAACTCTTGTGTCATCCGGGCAAAACGCTCAAAGCGGAGTAATACACGTTGTGGCATAAGCACAGAGTCTTGCTTTGCGTCTTTCTTAGAGAATTGAGAGATAACATTGAATTGGCAGAGGAGAAGCACCCAATAGGCACATGCTTCAACAATTGCATAATGAAATAGAGTGTCATCAGCGGCAGCAGAGCAGCCTTTGATAAGCTCGCTCCGATAGACTGCCTCCATCCTTTGTACCATCGGCTCAGGTATAGTGTGTTGCATCCATGCACAGGTCGGAAAGGGCATACGAGCGTAGACACCATCAATAAGTGCATGTCTATATGCACCAATCTCGAAGTCCACAAATTTCAATGCGGTATCACTTACTAAACAGTTCTCAAGGCATAGATCACCATGTGTAAACGTAAGAAAAGGACCTGGGTTGCTCAGCGACGAGATAAGCGATACTAAGTCTTTTTCTGCTCCTGAAACAGGCGTCACGTCAAGTATAGATGTCGCCTGCTTGAATACACTTGTCATCCAGAAGTAGCTATCAAAACCACGTTCTCGCGTGCTACTGTCCATCATGTTAAGAAAATTTGCAAATGTGGATTCTTGTCGTAACCAAGGCGGAACCCAGCCCCACGTATCTAAACGTGATGCAAGCGAATCACGAATGCCGTCAAATTCTTGCTGCTTACCAATAGTACGAGCATGCATCTTGCCCAGCGATGAGGCAAATTTCACTAATGCATTCTCTGCAGCAAGAGGATTATGCTCTTGTAAGTATAAAGAGAGCATACGACTGGGATGCACATCCTCGGATATGAGGATACCTTGTTTCCTATCTCCTGCAAAGAAGCGAGGGCTAAGTGAGTTAGCAGGGACGACTTGTTGCAAAAACTGTAGCCCAGCCCAATCGTTGAACAGTAGCCAGGATTGGGAAGGATAGCCAGAAGGTTCAAACGTGTGGTTTTGTATATCACGAGTCTGCTTAGCGATGATGCTTTTTGTTAGGTTTGGTGGACCATCTATAACATCGAAGCGATGTATATGGGAGCGACTGGTGATAGCAGTACCGTTGCCGAGTTGCACGGGGCAGTCAAATGTATGAGATAGCAGTTGTTCAGCTTGTGCTTTGATTAACTTCTTGTATTGACCACCGCATGTATGCTTCACTCTTCTCTACAATACTAGAGCAACAAGTTTGCTGTGTTATGGATACAGGTATTTTCTTCTTTTTGCTTCGTTCTCCTCAATTCATGCTTTGACAATTTTCTTGACCGGCTCCGCAGACAAGGACTTTTCAGACTATCGTTGCTCATACGCCTGCTTTAATTTTGCTATATCAATTTTATGCATTTGAAGCATTGCCTCCATAACTCGTTTCGATTTCTCAGGGTCCTTATCACCCAACAACTCGCCTAAAGCAGTTGGGACGATTTGCCATGACACACCGAATTTGTCTTTAAGCCAGCCACACTGTCCTTTTTCTCCGCCTGCGGAAAGTTTCTCCCACAACTCATCTACTTCCTCCTGCGTCTCGCAGTGTACGAAGAACGATATGGCCTCAGTGAATTTGAAGTGTGGCCCACCATTTAACGCCATAAATTCTTGTCCATTTAGCACGAATGTCGCTGTCATGACCGTTCCCACCTGTCCAGCTTCATCTCCATAACGGCTGACGCTCACGATTCTTGAATTTTTGAAGATAGAGGTGTAAAAATTCATCGCCTCTTCAGCATTGTTATCGAACCACAAAAATGGGGTAATTTTTTGCGAATTGTTTTGTATCATGTCCTTTTGCATCCTTTCCATTTTCCGTTAGTCAAGCCGATGTCAGGTTTCATGTTATCACTTCTCTTCTGATTTTGTCGAAGTAGGCTCCGTCTTCGTTAGCTGCTGAGCAATCGTTTGTGCCTTTACACGTAAAAGACGTATTTCAGTAACAGTTTCGTAGACGCTTTCAAGAATGGATGCATTCGCCTCGATACCTGCATGAATGAGCCATGAGGCGGCATCGCTACGGGTCGAGCGAATGCCGACTTCGACAAGCGCATCGATTGCGCTCATATCCTGATCGTCGATACGACATGTTACAACATTACTCTTACCTTTGGCGTTGTCTCTAGGCGGTTCAGCGATAGACACATGCTCAACAATGGCTTGCAGCACTTTTGAACGCACCTGGTCAAGAGGTACACCGAGTTTTGTTATGACTACCGCACCTATGCCCTCGCCTTCGCGAATAAGCCCCAGCAGCACATGTTCCGTCCCAATAAAATGATCGGTAGAGCTGCGCCACCCTTCGCTAATCGCCAGCGTAATCACCACCTGGGCGCGTGGCGTCAATCCGCGTTCCGTGGAAGGAGGTTGTGGCGTCGCTTTGCCAACGATATACTCAATGGCGGTCCGTATCTTTTGCAAGTCTATCCCTAGCTCGTTCAATACCTGAAATGCCATGCCTTCCTCTTCGCGCAACAACCCAAGCAGAAGATGCTCCGTTCCTATATAGTTGTGGTTGAAACGCGCCGCCTCCTCGTCGGCAAAGACAAAGGCACGCTGTGCCTGCTCAGTGAATTTGGTAGAAAACTTCGCTACCTGCCCTAGTATTAAAGGACTGCTCAGTTGCTCACTACCTTGTTCGCCCATGCTAGTGATGCTCCTTTCTTGTAATATGTAAACTATTTACAATTTACACATTACAAGAATACCTGCTAGAAATAGGATTGTCAAGAGCAATTTCTTTTAGCTCGAAGCACTGGTATATCTTCTGAGTCCAATCTGAAACAATAGAGAAGAGGCTATAAGAAGAATAAGGGATGCAATGATGCTTCCAATGAGAACAGGCGTTGAGAGGTGGCCGCTAATAGCCTGTGCTGGTACCGTCGTCATGATACCAATGGGAATAAGCCAAGTGAGGATGAATTGCAGCCAGTTGGGGTAGAGTCCGATGGGGTAGCGAGCAATCTGGAAAAGGCCATCGAAAACCCAGGTGAACAGGAAACCAGGACTCCAGAATATCAAGGCAGCGAAGGTGACGAGAATTGCGTACAGAACGAGTACGCTAGTACAGAGCGTTATGAGAAACGAGATGATGTGAAACAACGTCAGCGTATGCAGCAGAGGGAGCATGGCGAAGATCAAAACACCGATTCCTAAAAGCAGATCGAAGCAGGTCAGCAACCGCCAGTGTCGAAAGCTAGCGAGAAATTGCGCGTTGACGGGGCGCAAAAGAGTGAAGTCGAAGCGTCCCTGCCATATCTCACCATCGAGTCCTGCAAGCGCGTTGAGGCTTGGGCCAATGAAGAGGCCACGTAAGGCACTCAGTATCAGATACACACCTAGTAAAGCTAATGTCTCGGTAAAGTTCCAGCCATTGATAGCCCTCACCTGTGTAAAAAGTATAACGGTACCAAGTATACCAGTTCCTAAGTTGAGCAGAGAGTTGAGCAAGCTTACAAAAAAGTTTGAACGATATGCCAGTTCCTCTTGTACAGAAACACGTATAAAAGAAGTGAGCAAGCGTAGATAGTACATGCGCTTATCCTCCAATGGCGGCGTAGTGACGTAGACCTCTACGCCATGTTGTGATGAACAAAACAAAGGCGATTGCACCCCAACTTATTTGATACCCTAATCCCATGAGGAGTTCAGGTACACTTAAACGCCCTAAGAGAACTTCAATGGGAAAGCTAATCATGTAGCGAAAGGGCAAAAGTATTGCAATGTTGCGAAGTATGCCTGGGAGAAGTACAACGGGGGCTACCTGTCCTGCGAGTAAGAAAATCAGAGTATCTTGTATGGATAGCAGTGCATCGCTTCGTGTCATCCAGAACGCGAAGAGCGCGAGCCAGTAGCCCCAGAGAAAACGTAGCAACCATGCCAGTATCAGCGTTACAAGGAACAACAGCACATTGATTGGTGTCGTGTGCAACGATGGATGCAGAAGTATCGCTAGTGTTATGGCTATAGGAATAACAAAGGTCATGTAGACAACCTTGCCTGCTATCTCTGCTGCAAGTATACCAAAGTGAGGTGAGAGCGGACGTAGTAACGTCAGGTTCATATCGCCGCTATGAATCGCATCTCCAACTGTCCAGTGCGTTTGTGAGTAGGTGAGTTGATTGACGAGAATGAGCAGCAGATAGTAAGTCACGAACTCGCCCTGTGTTAGCCCTCCTATCGCTTTCTCGCTTGCAGCAGTGTACCAGACGAAGAGCGAGATGAGCGGCGGAATCATCCATCCGAAGGCGAGCAGGAAAAAGAATGTGCGCTGTTGTAACCAGGACAACCATGTTCCCTGTATCAAGGCCCAACCACCACGCAGGTTCATACCATACCTCCTTGATAGATAGTATCTATCACCGTTTCAATCGGTGGGTCTTCAATCGAAAGATCGCTTATGGGAAGCATATTGAGCAGTGCCGATGCAACCTGTGGTACTTCGGCTTGCTGTACGCTTAACGTCCACGATGCGTTTTCATGTTCGACAACGGTTACATTCGTGGGAAGCACTAACGGCGTATGTTGCTCTACGTATTCTTCATCTACAAGGATACGTAGAAGTTTGTGTGGAGCAAGTTTGTGGGCTAGTGCTTGCAGGTTGCCATCGTAGAGCAATGTACCGTGATGAATCATGATAACCCTGGAACACAACGCCTCTACATCTGCCATATAGTGACTGGTCAGGATGATGGTTGCACCACTACGACGATTGTATTCCGCGATGAATTGACGGACGCGGCGTTGCATCGAGATGTCCAGACCAAGTGTCGGTTCATCAAGAAAGAGAACCGATGGATGGTGCAACAGGGCAGCAACAAGTTCGCATTTCATACGTTCGCCGAGAGAGAGGGTACGTACAGGTTTGGCAAGTACTGCGTACATATCCAATAGCTCAAAGAGTTCGTCGAGTGTCTGTGCCAGTTCTTTGGGTGGGACGCGATAGATTTCACCAATCACACGAAACGAGTCACGCGGCGGAATGTCCCATAGCATCTGGCTTTTGTTGCCTAGCACCATGCTAATGCGGCGTAAGTAGTCTTGTTTGCGCTCCCATGGCGTGAAACCAGCTACATATACCTCGCCAGAAGTCGGATAGAGCAGACCAGCCAACATCTTTAGCGTGGTTGTTTTACCAGCACCATTTGGGCCAAGAAAACCTACAATTTCGCCTTTTTCGATAGAAAAGCTTATATCTTGTACAGCGTTCACTTCCCGATACGAACGGGCTAGTAGACTTTTCATTGATGCGAACAAGCCAGCGTCACGCACTGGAACACGATATGTTTTCGAGAGGTTACGAATAGTGATTTGAGGGTTGGACATGATGTTGTTCTCCCTTGTTCACGAATTTCTCTTTATCAGGTCTTACTCAAACGTGTGATATCCTTATGCTATATCATTCATGCAAGAATACAAAGTTTTACGCTCATTCATAAAAACATAGGTGCATGAAGTATGTATTTGCGATTGAAGGATTGAGATGAAGGTTGAAGAAATTTCTAAGGCCAATTGACCTTGCTAAAGCAGTAGGGTTAAGTACGCAGACAGTGCATAACTATGAAAGTTTGGGGTTTATCCCACAAGCAGAACGGAGTGAGAAGGGCTACCGACTGTACACGGCACAGCATATGCGAGCGATACAAGTAGTACGCGTTGTGATTACTGGACATGGTTGGGAGCGAGCAAGGAGGATTATGAGTTATGTCCATAGCGATGAACTTGACTCTGCATTAGCTATTATCGACGAACATCACGCGCAGATACACGCTGACAGATGTGAGGTTGAACACACGCTAGAGATACTACGTACCTCGTCAGCATCATTGCAGGAATTGACGAAGGGAAGTGGCAAGAAGAGCAAAGGATTACGTGTTGGTGAGGTGGCAAAATTAGCGAGTGTGCGCGTTTCAGCGGTACGGTTCTGGGAAGAGCAGGGATTGCTGCAGCCTGTACGAGATAAAGAGAGCAAATATCGTCTCTATGACGATGAGCAGGTACGCAAACTGCAAATTGTCGTTCTACTCCGCAAGTCAGGCTACAATTTCGAGGCGATACGCACTGTGTTGGGGCAGCTTATAACAGGAACGCCGGAACAGGTACTCACGGCGGCGGAGCATCGGCTAGAGGAGTTGGCAGAGGTGAGTCGCCGCGCGGTTGAAGCAACGGCGACTCTGTGGCAGTATGTGAACGAGCGTAGTTTGCTACGCAGTCAATAATGAATTTACTATACTTCCGCCCCTCGGCTGTAGAATTGTACATCCTCGCGAAATCCGCCTTGACCTTCCCAGATGTCGCTGTAGCTGGAAACGAGTTCGATAGAGCGGAGATACTTCACCATCTTAAAGCCTAATTGCGTTTCGCAACGCAGACGCAAGGGTGCGCCGTGTTCAATAGGGAGTGGTTCACCGTTAAACTCATAGGCGACAATAGTCTCTACTTGCTCGGCCATACTAATGTCAAGGACCTCGTAGTAGGGACGATGTTTTGCATCCTCTGGTGCCTGTGCATACGACTGTGCGCCCTCTTGATAGGAAGTGAAGACCATGTACTTCGCCTCCGGTAAAGCTCCACAGAACTTGAGTAGCTCACTAAGCGACACACCTGCCCACTCTCCGATACCTGTCCAGCCTTGAATACAGTTATGCATGGTAATTTGCGATTGCTTAGGAAGTTTACGCAGGTCGTCGAGAGAGAGATGCAGCGGACTGACAACTAACCCAAACACATCGAGCCGCCAATCAACAAAATTATTCTGAGCAAGCTGTTTGAATGTCTCGCCTTCTGGTGGTCGCCCATTGACCCAGAAATAGGGCGTAATGTCTTTTTTCTCGTAGTGCTGCGTCGATTTCAGCCTTTGGAGCAATACCTTCCGCACGCGATCAACGACGGCACCAAGCACATGTTGCATTCGTCGCTTGTGACGTAGTGTATACCACGACGCCCATGCATACAAAGCAAAGGCAAGAACAACGGCGATAATGGCAATTGTTACAGCAAGTGTGAGACTACTTTGTTCGCTGCCTAGCACAATATCACGTATGTTGCTCTGAAAGTGAACTATGAGAACGAGAGCTGTGTGTAAGATAACAAAGGCTATAAAAGCTAGCAGACCAAGAAAATGTAGGCTTCGTGCAGTTTGGCGATTCCTGAAAATCTTGGGATACCACGGGAATTGGCCTTCAATCGCTGGCGACATTGCGGCACCAGTTGCAATCAAAAATGGTCCTAGCAGGAAAATAACTGCTGCATAGGTGAGTTGCTGTAAGGGATCATATGGACGGAAGTCGCTCGCGGGCGGAATGTGAAACGTGATATAGGTGACAAATGTGGTCCAGGCACGCGGAACAATTGACCACGAAGTAGGAATCAACCGTGTCCACTCCCCTGTCGTGAAGAGCAAGATGACGTAGATTATACCATTGAGAACCCAGAAAATAATTGAGAAGAAGTGCCAGTGTCTTCCAAGACCGAGGTTATCTTTCCCTGGCAAGGCCAGCAATGGCGTCACTGGCACCTCTTCATCCATCGATGTCCATAATTTGTCTTGTGGAACCTTGCTTTTGGTCAATTTGAGCCAGTTACGACCCGGCTGACTGCTGTTGTTCCAATAAAAACGAGGATGTGCGCCGACAATCTGGATACCGCTTCGCATGATCAGGCCGATAAACAGAATGTTGATGTAGTGGCTTGCACGTAGCCAGAGAGGAAAGCCAAGGGAAGCAAGGACGAGATGCATAACGATTCCTGTTCTTTCTCAACAATGATGGCATCATTTTTACGTGTCAATAAAAACGTCGTTTAACGATACGTCTAGTAGTATCACGTTGTAGCGAAATTTAATGTTACACCTCAAGGGATGCCAGGAACTTAAAAACAGCTTCATGAGAAAGTTGATGAGGAAGGAACCAAGCTATTGTTTCCCTCCTCATCTCTCTACCGTGTGTACCTGCTTGTAGGAACTTTTTCTGGTATGGTTTCTGGCTCAGCTCGCGCCTGGAGATATTGCTGTAGCCGATCTTCACCACGTGGACTCACTAGAAAGGTCACGACATCCCCTGCCAGAATACTTGTGCTGCCGCGCGGGAAAAGTAGCTCGCCTTCTCTACGAATAGAAACGACGAGGCATTCCGCAGGCAATTGGGCTTCACGGAGAGGAATACCAGCGAGGCGCATATTCGGCTCGATCTTCGCCTCGATCATCACAGTACCTTCGACAAGACCGCGCATCCTTCGCGAATCTTTCGCAAGCGTTTCGCGGTAAGCTCGCACGATATTCGCCGCCGAGAGGATACCGACGACGTAATTATCGCCTGCACTGTGTTCGACATCGACAACGGGTGCCCAACTAACTCTGTGACTTGTCAATTGTTCAAGCGACTCGTCGAGCGTATCATCGGGATAGACAATGAGGACATCGCGGTTCATTACCGTTTCTATAAGCGTTGTTGTCCGTTCTGCCAACGGCACCCGCTGAATGTCTGCCTGCGTCAACACACCGAGGAGATTACCCTGTGTATCTAACACGGGGGCACCACTTTCGATATAATTGGCAAGCATTTTTTCGGCGTCCGCCACCGTTTGTTTAGGCGAGAAGCTTGCGGTAAGTGCTACCATCGTTTGACGAACAGCCAGTGTTGAGAGCAAGGGAAAGGACATTTGCAGCCGATGAGCGGGTGAGTCCGCTCGCGTGTCTACCTGACTGGTATAAATTGTGGCCTTACCAACAATGATCGAGGCGATGCCAACGGCAATCATGGCTGGGGCAAGCATCGAGAGGTTGCCTGTCATTTCAGCAACCATGAGCATCACAGCAAGAGGTGCGTGCGCGATACTACCGAAGAGAGCCATCATGCCCACAATCACAAACGGCGCAGGCGTATCAGGAATCCCTGGCAAGACGTGATAGCTCAAACGCCATACTAATGCACCAACCATTCCGCCAATCACCATGCCAGGACCAAAAATACCACCGGAGCCACCGGAGCCAATCGATAGGCCAGTGGTAAGTATTTTCACAAAGGGCAACAGGAGAATAACCCATAGCGGGATCGACAGCAAACCTCGTCCCATGCCCACCTGAACCCAGCCATAGCCCATGCCTAATGCTTGTGGTAATACTAGGCCAATCAGACCAACAAGCAGCCCACCAATCCCCGGTTTGATCCACCTCGGAAGATGCAAGCGATGAAAGATGTGAGTAATACCATAAAACCCTTTTGCATAGAGTAGTCCCATCAGACCACACAGAAGTCCAAGTACGACATAATAGAGGAGTTGTGGAGGAGACGTAAAGGCAAGATTGCTTGGTGTCGCAAAGATAGGACTCCACCCCGACCATGCACCGAAGACGCTATAGCCAATAATCGAGGCCATGAGTGCAGGGATAATGGCTTCGATTTCCAAATCGTTTTTATAGAGGATTTCAGCCGCAAGAATAGCACCACCAAGTGGGGCACGGAAGATCGCACCAATCCCCGCTCCAATACCTGTTGCCAGAGCGATACGTCTGTCCTGTATATCTAGGCGTAATATTGTTGCAAGGATGGAACCGAAGCCAGCACTAATCTGTGCCGCTGGTCCTTCACGTCCTGCCGAGCCGCCTGTACCAATAGTGATCGCTGATGCCACAAGTTTGATGATAGGGATACGCGCACGTATCGCCTTGCCTTGATGGAAGGCGGCGATTGCAGCATCGGTGCCATGTCCCTCGGCTTCGGGGGCAAGCGTGAAGACAATAATGCCCGCGACTAAGCCACCAGCCGTTGTAACAACGGGCAAGAGCCAGGGTCGTGCTGATGACCAGAAAGACATGATGTGTGTTACTCCGCCTTCCCCTGCTGGATCAGGAGGAAGATAGCCAACGATCCGCCCCAAAAATGTTACGGTCGCAAAATGGATAGCAGCATAAAAAGCAATGGCACCTACACCGGCGACAAGGCCGATGAGTGTGCTAATGAGCAGCCATTTGAGGAGATAGCGCGGATTTTCATAGCTTCTTTTGACGCGACGCACATGAAAGAGGCGACGTAAGAATGTGACAAAGACAGCAGAACGCATGTAAACAACTCCCGACTTCTCGCTCACTTAAAGATGGGTGGGCGGACATTCAATAAAAAGCTAAAAAATGATGCACTACATGTTACTACTCATACCATACAGAGCAAAATGAGCAACCGATTCAGCTTGTTGGTTGATCTCTCGTTGCGACTGACTCAGTACACGCGCTGATAGGACAAAGGACTCGGTTAAGGACAGTACCATCAATGCCGACGACTCGACATTTGTGCTATGTAGCTCACCGCGCGCCTGACCTTCCTCCAATACCAGAGCAATAACGGTGACATAATCGCGTAACAATTTTGTCGCCTCATCCTGAAAGGCACGATTGACGCCATAGAGGGCACTCATGTAGACGTTGAAATCATCACTCTTCTCTTCCGCGAGCCGTGCAAATGCCAGAAAGAGTCGCTCTAAACGCTGTTGTAGCGAACCTTCGGTGGCTAAAGCGGCGCGAACAGTGGTCAATTGTGAATGCGCGATGGAACGCAACATCGCGAGAAATAGCTCGCGTTTATTTTCAAAATAGAGGTAGATGGTACCTTTACCAATGCCAGCCTGCTCCGCGATTGTGTTGATGTTTGCTTGATCGAAGCCGAGGCGAGCAAACTCACTCGCAGCTTCATGAAGGATACGGTGACGTGTCGCCTCGCGCATCTGTTCGTCAACAATTTTTGGCATAGACCTACCTTCTTCCATACCCCTACACAGCCGAATCTTTCGAGGCTTTTATTGGGCATACAGTCATTATCAACTGTTCTCAGTATACAACGCGATCTTTTTCCTTGTCAAGGTTTGACTTTATTGGTGCAGGTCTATTTAATAGTTTGGATGAGAGGACCAGGACACCCGCAAAGGGATGCCCTGGAAACGACTATTAAATGGCCTTGTTATTGGTATCCTCCTCACTCTTTACTGGGCGTGATAAACCGCGTCGCACTTCGCGGATCGAGCCGATCTCGTATCGCGTCACCGAAGAGATTCAAACTTAGCACAACGATGATAATAGCAAGGGCAGGGCCAACCATCATCCATGGATCAGTGGCAAGATAGCCCTGTGCATCACTAATCATCGATCCCCATTCCGGTGTCGGAGGCTGCACGCCTAAACCTAAGAAACTGAGTACCGATTCATCAAGAATCGCAAATGAGATGGAGATCGTTGCCTGCACAAGGAGAGGGCTAAAGATGTTGGGCAAAATGTGACGAAGCAGGATTTTCCATGTGCGTGTTCCACTCACCCGTGCAGCTTCTAAGTATTGCTCCGTGGACGCCTGAAGTGTTTGACCCCGCGCAATACGAGCGTAGATGGGGATACGTACAATGGCTAGAGCAATCGCTACATTGATGATATTTGGGCCTAAAGCAGCGGCAATAGCCAGTGCTAGAATAAGTGAAGGGAAGGACAGTAGCGCATCCACAATCATTGTTATAATCTGGTCAACCCACCCTCTGGTATAGGCGGCGATAATGCCCATAAACGTGCCTATTATGCCACCTAAGAGTATACTTGCTACGCCTACCGAAAGCGAAATACGCGTACCAAAGATGATGCGGCTCAATTGATCTCTTCCAAGCACATCGGTTCCCAAAGGGTGTGCAAGACTGGGACCTTGCGTGGCGATAGATGGATGATAGAGCAGTGGGGAATAAGGACTGATAACGGGCGCAAAAAGTGCGGCCAGAATTATTAGAATCAACACGACTCCGAACCACAGGCGAGCATCTTGTCGAAAGGCGTCCACGATTCGCGTAAAGCCTGTTGTTGCTCGCTTAGAGTGTTGCACCTCTAGTATTTGTGGTTCTTCACGAATATTTGCTGGCATTGTCATAAGCTTCTCCTAACACAAGTCTTATGCAAACGGCACGATTCATGGAGGTACATACGAAATTACTTTGTATCGAAACGTATGCGTGGATCAAGAATGGCATAGCAGATGTCAACCAATAAATTGGTAGCCATGTAGGAAAGTGCTGACAGCAGTACAACGCCTTCGACGAGAGGATAATCTTTCGCCTGGATACTTATTACAGCTAGCTGACCTACACCAGGCCAAAGGAAGATCGACTCTACAACGAAGGCACCGCCAAGAATGGCACCTACCTGCAATCCGACGATTGTGAGAACGGGAATAATGGCATTCCGCAAAGCATGCGTATAATTGACTTGCCTTTCGACTAATCCTTTGGCTCGTGCTGTGCGTATATAATCTTGACCTAGTACCTCACTCATACTCGCGCGAATCTGACGCAGGTTTACTGCAACCGATCCCGTTCCAAGTGTGATGACAGGAAGGATGAGGTCACGCACATTGCCAGCAGGGTCGTCGGTAAATGGCACATAACCACCAGGAGGGAATATCCGTAGATTCACAGCGAAAAAGAGAATGAGGAGCAGTCCTAGCACAAAACCTGGGATGGCCGTGCCGAGGAGACTTAGCACATTCACCACTCTGTTTATCCATGCATTGCGGTGTGCCGCTGAGTAGATGCCGAAGGGAACCGCAATTATCAGGGAGTAGAGTAACGCAGCTACACCTAACTCTACAGTAACCGGGAGCCTCTGTACGATAGCTTGCAGAACTGGCTGCTGAAGTTGAATTGATTGCCCCAAATTTCCATGCAAGGCTTGCCAAAGCCAGAGTGCAAACTGTGTGGGAAGAGGCTGATCCAATCCCAGTTGCTGGCGTAGTGCCGCAACTGTCTCCGGCGTCGCGCTTTCGCCAAGAAAAACACGTGCCGGGTCGCCAGGAATAAGATGAATAATCATGAATGTCATAAAGCTGACAAGAAGCGCAACTGGTAAAATGAAGAGAATACGTTGCGCGATATAACGGGCCACAGTTGTTCTCCTTTTTGGTAAGTGAGAGCAGGAAGGGAAACTGAGGTTGTACCCCAGTTTCCAAGCAAGCGCTGTCATTCCTTGCATTCCCGATTTTTACAAATGCCACACGATTATGAAGCGAGCGACACGTTTGAGAAGTCCATGATCTGAGTCGGGAGTGGTGTAAAGTTTTTTACTTTGCTGGTCGTCGCTTGAATGCTCACACCATGGTTAATAAAGACGTATGAAGCGTCTTGCAAAATCAACTGCTCCGCTTGCTGATAATCTGAGGTACGTTGTGTTTGATCGCTCGAAGTTCGCGCCGCTTCGAGCAGAGAGTCAACCTGGGGATTCGAGTATTGCATCGAGTTATTGCCACCACCCGTATGAAACCACGAGTACATATTGCCATCAGGATCGACACGTCCGCTCCATCCAAGCAGGGCAGCCTGGAAGTTGTGAGAGTTGGTATCACTGAGCAGGGTGGCAAATGTTTCTTGCTTGATGTTGACCGTGATTCCCGCTGGCTGCAACTCTGATTGAAGGAATTGCGCCTCCTGAACATTCAGCGGAGAGCCGCTGGCAACGAGCAATGTAAAGGAGATATTACCTCCACCTTGAGACAGTTCGGATTTCGCATTGTTCACATTATAGGTGTAGGGGGCGAAACTACTGTTGTATGCCCAACTACTCGGTGAGATTGGTCCTTGCGACACAACACCGATACCCTTCAAAACATTGGTAAGAATCTCCTGGCGGTTGACGCCCCACTCCACTGCTCTACGCACATGGACATTCTGAAATGGCGCGACTTTTGTATTGAGCATAACGCCAAAGAAACTTAGTGCGGCGACCTGCTTATACGTCAGGCTAGCATTCGATTTCACAGATGCAACATCGTTTGGAGCTAAGGAGTCAGCAGCATTTATAGTTCCTGTCTCCAGGTTTGAGAACATCACGCTCTCGTTGGTAATTGGACGATAGCGAATCGATTGCAAGTAGGGTAAAGCAGTACCCTGTGCGTCTTTCAACCAATAGTGAGGATTGCGGTTAATGATGAGATGATCGCCTTTCACCCATTCACCAAACATAAATGGTCCACTACCTGCACTAGTTGGTGCATTTCCCAGATTTGTACCTGCTTTTTGCACCACAGCGGGTGAGAGTATCATACCAGCACGATCAGTTAATGCCGCTAAAAGTGGTGAAAAGGCTTTTTTGAGGTTGAATTGTACATGGGAGGAATCGACGGATTGAACAGATTGGACGCTTGAAATCTCACTATGTCGAGGTGACGACGGAGTAGAGAGGATCCTGTTGATGTTGAAGACAACAGCATCAGCGTTAAAGGGTGTGCCGTCCTGGAACATTACGCCGCTACGCAATGTGAATACGAGCTTTGTAGTCGTTGTATATGACCATGAGGTTGCCAGGTCTGGCACAATAGCATTTTGCGCGTTGACCTTGACCAGTGTGTCGTAGATATTCAACATCACCTGACGATCAACAAGGGCACTTGACTTCACTGGGTCCAACGTTACAGCATCCGCCATCAATCCTACATTGAGGTTCCCACCAGTTTTTGATTGTGTAGGCGATGAGGAACCGCCTCCACAGGCTGCTAGGATAGTGGCAAGCGTAAGAAAAATAAGTGCGAGTGAGGCGAAAGCCTTTTTCGTATGACTGTTTCTCAACATATCATGCAATATCTCGTATAACATCATCAGTTTCTCCTCGGACTAGCGTATTGCTACGCATAACTATTTCGATGTATAGGGATAATTGATATACGGTACATTTCGCAGATATCTCACCAAGCAGCCGCAATACCTTCCGCGCGTGGATCGGACCCTCCTTGCATGACGCCGGTAGACGCATCAAAGATGATTCCGTTGGCATGCCCCATCGCACTCGACCACGCTTCATCTTCCTGCACATGATGGCCTAGTTGACGAAGGGCTTCAAGCGTCGTGGAAGGAAAGCGGCTCTCCATGAGAAGCGTTTCGCCTTTGTTTGTAGCACCATGGACCCAGCGTGGCATCTCAATAGCCTGCTGAATATTTAACCTAAAACGTGCTACTGCAGTATAGACTTGTAGGTGCGTCTGTGGTTGCCCATCACCTCCCATCGCACCAAAGACCATCGCAGGCCGTCCATTGCGTAGTGCCATAGAAGGAATAAGCGTATGAAGTGTACGTTTCGCTGGAGCAAGCGCATTAGCGTCAGTTGGATTCAGCGAGAAATAGGCACCTCGGTTTTGCAGAACAATCCCCGTGTCATCAACTACTACACCACTTCCAAAGCCCATATAGTTGCTCTGAATGAGCGAAACGACGTTGCCATCGCGATCCGCCGCACAGAGGTACACGGTATCACCCGTGAAACTTCCTGGTGCGAACGAAGATTGTGCATGAGCAGGGTCGATAAGCGCACGCCGACGAGCAAGGTAGTCTGGGTCGATAAGCGCATCTGGCTGAACGTGCATGTGAGCTGCATCCGTGAGATAAGCGGCGCGGTCAGCAAAAGCCAATTTTTTGGCCTCTACTGAGAGATGGACCGTTTCTGATGCGAGTGGGTCTTGTCCCAGGTGCAGGAAATCCACGATGCCGAGCATCTGAAGTGCTGTAACGCCCTGCGTGTTGGGCGGCAATTCGTACACTCTCATATCTGCAAAAGGAACGCTGAGTGGTGCTACCCACTCGCTTTGGTGGTTCGCCAGGTCATCACGCGAGATCAGTCCACCCTCGCGTGCGAAAAACGCGGCGATCTGCTCTGCGATCTCTCCACGATAAAATGTCCCGGAGCCTTCTTTGGCAAGAGTACGCAGAGTTCGTGCCAGTGTGGGAAAGCGAGCAATTGCCCCAACAGGTGGAACGGTAACATCGGGAAGGAAATGTGCATGCCATGAGCGATGAATTTCTGCTCTCATACTCATATTTGTTAGAGCGGCATGCAATCCAGGTCCAACTGCGAATCCCTCTTCGGCGTAGGAGATAGCAGGAGCAAGAGCCGACGCTAAACCTAGACGACCAAAACGTTCCATTGCTGCATCCCATCCGCTGGCACAACCAGGGACGGTTACAGTGTAGATACCAAAAGTTGGCATCTTTGTATAGCCAAGTTCATGATAGCGTTCAATAGTTGCCGCCCGTGCCGAGCGTCCACTACCATTAAGACCATGTAGTTCTCCACTTTTGGCCTCATAGATCAACATGAAGACATCGCCACCCAAGCCACAGACAAAGGGATAGACGACCTGAAGTGTTGCACTGGCCGCGATAGCAGCGTCGATAGCATTGCCACCCATTTTCAGTATCTCTAACCCGGCTTCTGCGGCTAGATAGTGAGGGGCTGCTACCATTCCTCGACGCGCTTGCGTTACTGGACGATGTTGAGGAAATGTAGTCATGTGGACCTTTCCCTTACATTTGGGTTTAACCGAACTACTAGTTTCTAAAGTGTTGCATTAACTGAACAATACAATAAGGGTGGTAAATGATTGCACGGCTATCCATATAGAATACCACCCGCTAGTCATGATAGCAAGCGGACAAGGTGTTGAGGCCAACGGACGCCCACAAGGGACTAACCCTACTATAATGTACGGCGTGCGAAGCACGCAAGAACTTCGTATAGTAGGGTTAGCCCCTTGTGGGCGTCCGTCCCCTTCCAGCTTCAAGCAGTATCCTTATTCTTTTTACGCGTTGCGAAAATGACGCTCGGCACTCACGCGGCTGATACGTTTATGCTCCTCTGATGCTGGTTCATAGCTTGACCAATCTACAGTGAGACCGCGCTCCGTAAGTATCTCGGCTGCAAGATCAGGCGGGAAGCCTTTCTCCGCGTGCAACTCGAAGAGAGCGGACCCTTGAATACGCCCCTGTTCATCGGGTTCAAGTTGTGAAAGGTATTTCAAGCCAACGGTTAAGACGCGCTCAAATCGTGTCTCTTCGTCGGCAATACTACGCACAATGGTCGGGACGAGTGTATGTTCCTCGGTTGTGAGAAGTGTTCCATGCGCGTTGGCTAATGGCACGACTAGCTTACTCAGGAATGGTCGGTCAATACCTAGCATACGTCCTTGTCGCGCTGCACGACGAATCAGGCGGCGCACAACTGAACCCCGCCCATCACGTCCCGGCTCGACACCTGCTAAACCAGCAAGGAGAGACGCGCGTATGTGATCTACAATCATTCTTCGCGCACGCTGCTCTATCGCCTTATCGACACCACTCCCTTGCGGAGCAAAGTCCTGTAGGCGCGAGTTCGCTGGTTGGAACAGGTCAATCGTGAAAACCGACTCGGTATCTTGTAATACCGACATGGTGCGCTCAAGCCCCATGCCTGTGTCGATGTTGCGCTGCGGCAGTGCTTCGATGTGTCCATCCTGGAAACGCTCGTATTCCATAAAGACGAGATTCCATATTTCCAGAAAACGATCACAGGAGCAACCGGGCCGACAGCTTGTTTCGCCACATCCGAATGCAATGCCTCGATCAACAAAAATCTCTGAGTTTGGTCCACAGGGACCTGCACCACCCATCGTCCAAAAGTTGTCCTCGACCCCCAATGGCACGATACGCTCACGCGGGATGCCTACACGGAGCCAGCCCTCTATCGCGTCTTCGTCCAGTGGAATGTGTAACCACTCGTCGCCCTCGAACACGGTAATCCAGAGATTTTTCTGGTCCAACGCAAAATCGTTGAGAAGCAAGTCAAGAGCCATGTCGATTGCTTCATATTTGCCATAGTCTCCTATCGACCAATTGCCTAGCATAAAAAAACTGGTATTTTTTCTCGCGTTAGTGCCCACCACGTCGGCATCGTCGCTTCGTAAACAACGTTGCAACGAAGTGAGACATGGTGATAGTGGTATCTGCTGCCCACGCAGATAGGGCAGCAGAGGTTGCATGCCTGCAATAATAAAAGATGTGCTATTTCCAGGTACTACAAGTGGACTTCCCGCTAATTCGACGTGATGAAGTGTACGAAAGAACGAGAGATAGCGTTCAACAATTTCCTGGCTTGATGGATGACTGCTCATACTGTTCTCCTTTTGAGTGTGATAAATCGGGCATCTACAAATTGGGCGTGACAAATCGGGCGCGATAAATCAGGCCCGCACATATCAGAGCCATACAAACCGAGCCTGCACAATGGACAAACAAAAAGCCCGCCCTGTCTTTCTGTAGTAGGTTCAAATTGTCGGACCCCTACAGAGGACAGGACGGGCTGAAAATGCTTGTTCGTTACAGCTCGTGGTACCACCTGGTTTGGAAACGTGGTCTATCTCAAAACAGAAGCGCACATTTCCCGCTCATCAGGCACGGAATATATGCATAGCAACATTCGATGCCTTGCCTTGTGGTAACGGTAGGCTTCCGGCCAGGATTAGTAGCACCTTCTAGTGAAGGGGCGTTCGTCTCGCATCGCGGTCCACTCACTGTATTTTTGTTTGGACCAGAGGGGGGCATTCCACATGATACAAGGTGTCGGACTCTCACCGTCTCCGACTCGCTGCTTGCTTGTAACAACGTGAATTAGTCCCTCGCAACAATTTCTGTTATGCGATATGTCAAGTATAATCTGTTGGGTGAAAAGAGTCAAGCATTTTTGGTTAAGCTGGTTCTACGGTTGACTCCACACCAAGCCCTTCGGCCTGCAGTTTCGTTTGTACGGCGGCGCGGGCGCGAGCCGGACTCCAATAGCCACTAGTGAGGAACGCTGTTGGCAGGAAAACTACAATACCAGCAATACAGACCCACCACCATGTTGCCCACTGACCGGGATTTTTGGTATCAACAACAACGAAGCTGAACGCGAGCGTTGAGACGACAACAACCGCGCGAATGAGAAAGCCCCATACAGCGATACCTGTGGCAACAAGGGCAGGGTTAATATCCTCAATCGTTTCCGTGTAGCCAGCCATCCAGCCAACATAGGCAATGGGACCAGTGAAGCCGAACAGTGCAAAAATGATACCCATGAAGAGCGGACTCGTGGGTTGCCCGATACGACTGATGAACAGAAGGATAATGATGATATTGGCAATCGCGCCATAGACCATGAAGGGTTTACGTACCTCCAAACGGTCAGAGATGATGCCAGTAACGATAGAGGCAACGACATCGCAAATCCAGTAGATGCTGAGCAGACCGTTCGCTAGCACAAGTGGATACTTGAAGATGGTGTTGAGGTAGATGGGGAAGTACGACACAGCAGCATAGTAGAGGAGCAGAAACAGGCTGACGCCGAGCGCACTCATGATGATCTGCGGACGCAACATCTGCCGCCAGGGATTTTTCAGGGCAGCCGCTACATCAATACCCTTTGAACGCGCCTCAATCAACGTTTTTTCTTGTAGCGCAGTCATGATTTGGGCACGGAGGGCGGGTGAGAGGTCGCGGAGACCGAAGAAACAGAGAGCAGAGATAACTAGACCGAAGATAGCAGCAATAATGTACTGCGACTGCCATGAGCCAAAGACGGAGAGCGTGAGGCTTGCCACTAGCGTAATAATGAGACTTCCTCCAACAGGCCCAACGGTCCAGAACGCCATTGCGGTTGCGCGTCCGAGACGTGGTGAGAAATCACGCACAAGCGCAGGGGTCGCAACCAGGATGATGCCCTCGACAAAGCCGAGTAGCAGGCTCAGCACCAGAAAGAGGGCAGTTACTCCGGTAAAGGCAATGGCAAGCGTAATGAGGGATGTCACAACCACACCGTAGACGACAAGATTGGCGCGTCCTATACGATCTGATAGGCTCCCAATGAGCGAAGACAAGGCACCTAACAGATTGGAGCCGAGGATTAAAAAGACGTAAGTGATGAACGGAATGTGGAAGGTTGCCAGAATGAGCGGAGCAACTGACGGGAGAACATACGACTCGTAGTACAAAACGATGGTAGCGGCGACCGAGAGAGCTAAATACCAGATACGTTGCGAGTTGGCGGGATAGTGTTCAAGGTCTCGATCCAAAAAACTCCTTTGGCGACTGATCATTCTAAGCCTCCTGTACTCTCTTTACGTACAACAATGTACCTTGTGTCATCCTCGTCACGTGTGGAGACCCTTGCGTGACCACGCATGGGGAGGAAACACGCGCCCCTTTCTTGATAGTAGGAAACACTCCCCCGGAGGGGTGCCGCTTTTGAGAGGAGCGGCCCAACCCACACTGGTTTCCCAGGTAATGTGTGCCTTGACAAAGTTGGAAGCGGTTTGACGATACGAACACTGAGTCGAACCCCGTCTCTCTGTTTAATCCGTATCCGTAGAGCAGTGAGCTGGCATGCACCCACTGGTACCTATTTCGCAACCAACGTAGCCCGATAGCCAGATTGATTCTATCCAACCTGTACGCCCTGACTGAGTCTGGACAGGTCCGAGCTTGCAACCGCCTGAGCGCATGCACCCAACCGTTAACAAGCCCCCGCGTTCTACGCGTGGGGTACCTGACTCCAACGAGACACGCTAAAAGGGTCAGCGTACAATCACGAACAATGTCATGAATGAAGGGTTTGATGAGAGAAGCATACCATATTTT
>JAABVA010001599.1_pt1 | contig 23928 bp, 15 predicted proteins | sample 5560331 | NCBI WGS metagenome assembly JAABVA01 (sample SAMN12812661, study PRJNA571458) | rock metagenome | isolation source: Antarctica rocks | place: Antarctica: Victoria Land, Mt New Zealand sud | collected 2016-01-07
TGTACGTCCGGTTCGGTGGGGGGCCGATGGAAAAGTACCCAACGCTGGACGAGGGAGGAGCCATGGGCGTCGAACAGCGGATTCTCGCGGTGGGAATCGATAGCTGGGAAGGGGAGATGACCTATCGTGGCACCACTTTCATGGTGGAAGCGACGGAACGCGTCGAAAAGGGCGAAACCGGCTGGGATCTTGAGGTGCTGCGACAAACGGGGCGGACTATTGTCCAGCCACTGTCCAATACTCGATATCTTACGCTGGATGCAGCTCTTGAGGATGCCAGACAGGTCATACACCACATCGTCGATGGCACTGACCAAAAAAAACAGAATGGGTAACTCGCCAGCGGCCTACCCAACATTGAGGAGGGGGCGGATGGCGTGGGTGATTCGAGTGGTCGCTTGTCCCCGCTGCGGCCACGACGTGCGCGCGGATGCGCTGCGGCCGGCCGCAGTCGAGTGGGTCGAGGGCGACGCCGCCGGCGACGGCCTCTGGCCGGGTGGCCGGCCCGACGCCTTGGCCGAGTTACGCGTCTGTCCCTCGTGTCACGAGACCCTGCTGCAACTGTACGACGAGCACCTGCATTGCATTGGATGCGCGAGATCTGCTTCTACCAGGAGGGTGGCTGATGCGCCGGCAACAACAGACGCTGGGTCCGCCGTGATGTGTGCGGGGACGCGCGTTTCCGCGTTTTCTCCGGCCCCTGGGGGCCGGCCCTGTGTGGCCTCGACACACATCGCGGTAAGCTGTGAGAGGGGGAGCGTGTGATGACGCCGGGCGATAGCACTGACGACACGGTGTCGGGCGGGCCGGTCCTCGACGACCTACGCGGGCTGGGGACGCCGTTCGTGATCGTGGGCGGAGTGGCGACGACGCTGTACATGCCGCAGCGTCTGACGCAGGACCTCGACATTCTGATCGTGGTCGCCGACGCCGCGCGCCTGCACCGCGAGCTAGAGGGGATGGGGGCGACGCGCACGGGCGACCTCTCGGTGGGCGGGAGCAGCTGGGACCTACCCGATGGCCTCGCGCTCGACGTGCTCGAGTCGACGGCGCCGTGGGCGCGGGCGGCGGTGGAGCGCCCGGCGCACAGCGCGGAGGGGTGGCCGGTCATCCCCCTGCCGTACCTCGTGACGATGAAGTTGGAGGCGGGGCGCGAGCGCGACTTGCGCGACGTGGCCACGATGCTGGCCCACGCCGACGAGGCCGCTTTGGAGGAGGTGCGGGCGGCGGTGGGCCGCTACACGCCCGACGCTGCGGAGGACTTGGAAAGCCTGCGCGTGATCGGCCAGTTGGAGCGGCAGGAGCACGAACGCCAAGACCGGGATCATGCGGGGGGCGACCGGGGCGGCCGCTAGCGCGCAGGGGCGTGGCACACAGGGCCGCCGTGGCGCGGCGGGAGAGAGGAGGGGCGGCGATGCATCGAGAGGCGACCCTGGCGACGGCGGAGGGGCGGCGCGCGGCGTTGCTGGCGATGGCCGCGCGTCGCGCGCGGCCAGGCGGCGGGACGGCGCCGGAGGTCGCGGGCCGCCGCACCTGGACGTTGCCCGTCCCCGACCTGCGTCCGGTGCTCGCGCCGGCGGGGACGCCCTTCGCCATCGTCGGCGGCGTGGCCACACGGCTCTACATGCAAGAGCGGGCCACGCCGGACCTCGACATCCTGATTGATGCGGACGACGCGCGGGCGGTGGAGGCGGCGCTGGGGCGCGCTGGGGCGACGCGCCTGGGGGACCACCCGGCGGGCGGCGCACGCTGGGCGTTGCCCCCGACCGTCGCGGCGGACCTGCCCGCAGCCGCGCCGGCGTGGCGGGCCTTGGCCCGCATGACGGGGACGGACCTGGACGCTATGCCGCGCCGGCTGGACGTGTTGGCCCTCGCCGCGCCCTGGGTGGTGCCGGCGCTGGCGACGGCGCGGCCGAGTCCGACGGGGCTGCCGGTGGTGGCGCTGCCCTGCCTCGTCGTGATGAAGCTGACCTCGGGCACGACCGGCGACCTGGACGATCTGGCGCGCCTGCTGGGCGAGGCCGACGCGGGCGCGCTGGATGCCGTGCGCGCGGCGGTGCGCGCGTACCGGCCGGTCGTGGCCGGCGACGTGGAGCGGCTGATCGCGGCGGGCCGGCGAGGGTCCGAGGCGCGGGCCTGGGCCGACGACGGGGACGCGGCTGGGGGGCACGCGTGACAAACGCGAGGACGCGCGTTTCCGTCTTTCTTGCGGCCCCGCAGGGCCGGCCCTGTGTGCCGCATGGCCATCCACACACGTCGCGCCGGCGAGCGGTAAAAGGGCACCCGCGATGACGCCGGGCGAGCCCGACGAGGCCGGGGAGCTGCGGCCGACTCAACTCGTCGAGCGGACGCGTGCAGCGATGTGCCACGCGCTCGTGACGGCTGACCCGCTGGCCGACGTGTACCACCACCCGCTCACGGCGGCGTTCGTGGGCCACTACTTCACGGCGCTCGGCCCCGCCATCGGCCACTACAGGGAGCCGGCCGACCAGGATCACTTCGCGCGGGAGGAGGAGGCCCGGTTCCTGGCGGTGCTCGCCGCGGCCGAGCGCGACCGCGCGGCCAGGCTGGAAGAGCCTTACCTGTACCTCGTGCCGCCACCCGGCGATGGTGAGGCCGATGGGCGATGAGTAGGCTTGGTCCCGTCATAGTCTGCTACAGTGAGCCTGCCGACCAGGACCGTTTCGCGCCCCAGGAGGCGGCGCGTTTCTATGAACGGGAATCGAGAGTCCTGGTTGGTGTAACGTATGCCCCGGCCGAATGCCGGCAATGGTGGAGCGAAAGGATAGCGACGGTGGCGCAGCAGACAATCACGGTGTTCTACTCCTGGCAGTCAGACTTGTCAGGCTCTACGAACAGAAACTTTATTGAAACGGCGCTGCGCGCTGCGGCTGATGCGCTCCGCGTCGACGAGTCTATTGATGTCGAGCCCGTGATTGATCGCGACACCGCCGGCGTCCCCGGCTCACCCGACATTTCGAGCACCATCTTCGAGAAGATCGACCACGCCGATATCTTCGTCTGCGACGTGTCCATCGTCAACCGTGACGTCATGGAGGCCATAGACGCTATCAGGGCGCTTGACGATAAAACGATGCTGCCAGGCATCGCCAACGATATTGTCGTGCGACCGACGCCCAATCCGAACGTGCTAATCGAGCTTGGCTACGCTCTGAAGGTCTTGGGACTGAAGAGGATCGTGCTGGTGCTCAACGACGCCTACGGTGCGCCGGAGTTGCTGCCATTCGACTTGCGGCTAAAGCGCGTCGCGCGTTACACCACATCCCCCGGTCCTGCTGCAGCCGGGGAGCGAACTGCGGATCGGCGAAGGCTTGAGGCGCTGCTCACCGAGGCACTGCGGGTCATCATAGCCGGGCTCGATATGCCGCCAGGTGCGGAGATGGTACAACCATTATCGCTGGCCGAGCAGGCGATCTTGGCCATAGATGAAGCACGGCCCAATCAAGTGGCGGTGGTCAGGCGGTACATGACGTGGCTAGCGAAAGAAATCGGTGCCCGCATGCCCCAGTTCAATGACGAGCCTGACACGGACAAATGGTACGACATGCTCATGGGCACCATCAATGAGTCGGTCGGGCTCGTGGCCGAGTTCGCGCGTGTTGCTCAGGCCGTCGCAGCCATGGACGCCGCCGAAGTGGCCCACGCCGTCTATAAGGGTTTTGCCGGCATCCTGGAGTTGTACAATCACCGTCCGGGAGGATTGATTCATTTCCATGATGAGGACTTCGACTTCGCAAAGTTCATGGGCCATGATCTCTTCGTGACGTTCTTCTCGTTCCTGATCCACGACGAGCGCTGGGAACTCATCGCCGACCTCCTGGACGACGATCTATACGTGGCCAATGCATACGGTCATGAACCGGATATTGTACCGTTCGCGTATATTGCCCGTCCCGTCACCGTGTTCGACTATCGCAATACGCGTCTGCGGCCCCGTAAGCTCTCGGTCCATGCCGATGTCTTAAACGGGCGTCATACGTCCGGGGCGCTAGCGCAACTCGTCCCCATGATCCAGTTCATGGAGGCCGATTACTTCCTCGCCTTGCGCTATCGCCTCATCACCCTACAAGAACGGGCCATCGTGGACTGGCACCCCTGGAGCACCTTGTATATGAAGCATCCGCCGCGCTTCCTGGTCCAGGCCTCGCGCGACACACAGGCGCGCCGCCTAATGCGACCGCTGGGCTTAGAGGGCGAGGACATCGTGGCTTTACGATCTCAACTCGCCGCGGTCATGCTATGGCACGAAGGCCTATTCACGAATGGGGGCTGGCACAGCCCGATGCGTCATTTCGATGTGCGCACGGTTGGTAGCCGATAAGTTACTGCTGCGCTCGTCGACGCTCCTCATTCATGCCCCCTCGCGTAGGCGAATCCCCCAATCCGTCCTGTCGTCGGTGCATGCAGGTTCGGAGCCATAGGCCGACCGTGGTTGTATAGGGGTAGCGAGGCAAGAGACTTTCCTTCCCGCCTCGCTACCCCTCATTGTGTGTGGACGCGCTTTCCCTCGTCCCCCCCAGCTTCGCAGGGGCGGCCGTTTGTGGCACACACGCCGCACGATGGCGCGATGAGGGCGGCCGTGCACAAGCCGCGACGATGGTGGGACGCGCGTCCTATAATCAAGGGCAAGGGAGAGGAGGACCTATCGTATGAGCGCATCCGCGCGTGAGCATCGCACCTTGATCCCCCGCACGGACGCGGGAGGGGGCGAGGGTGCATTGCTCAACGCCATTGACGCGACGCGTCTCGCCGTCAGCTCCGGTCTGGACGCGACGCGGCAAGGGGACATGGGGCAATACTTCACGCCCGCGCCGGTGGCCACGCTCATGGCCTCGTTGTTCCCACCGCGATCCGCCGCCACGTTGCGCCTCCTCGACGCCGGCGCCGGGATCGGGTCCCTCTCCGCGGCGTGGGTCGCGGCGGTGTGCGCGCGCGAGGAAGAGGAGCGGCCGGCCGCAGTTGTCGTCACGGCCTACGAGATGGACGAGGGGTTGATCCCATCGCTCCAAGGGACGATGGACCTCTGCGCTGCCACGTGCGCGCGGGCGGGGATCGCCTTTCGCGCGCGGGTGTGCCAGGCCGACTTCATCGGGCACGCGGTCGAGATGTTGGGGGGAGGCCTGTTCGCCCCAGCGCCCGAGCGGTACGATTGTGCCATCCTCAACCCGCCCTATCGCAAGATGCACAGCGCGTCCGCCGAGAGGCTACTGCTGCGCGGCGTCGGCATCGAAACGAGCAACCTCTACACGGCGTTCGTGTCCCTGGCGCTGCGCCTGCTGACGGATGGCGGCGATCTCGTCGCGATTACCCCTCGCTCGTTCTGCAATGGGCGCTACTTCCGGCCCTTCCGCCAGGACGTGCTTGCCCGCGCGGCCCTGCGCCATGTTCACCTGTTCGCGCGGCGCGACACGGCCTTCGCCGACGACGCGGTGCTACAGGAGACGATCATTGTCCATGCCGTCCGCGGCGGCCCACAACCGGACGAGGTGAGAGTGACGGAGAGCGCCGGGCGCGACCACGAAGACATGACCGAACACGACGTGCCCTTCGCGCAGGTTGTCCATCCCGACGACCCCGAACGCGTGATACACCTCGTCACCGACGGCGCGGGCCGGCGCATCGCCGACCGCATGGGTGCATGTCCGGCGACGCTGACCGACTTGGGGCTGGCCGTGTCGACGGGCCGCGTCGTGGACTTCCGTGCGCGCCCCTGGTTACGGCCCGCGCCTGGCCCTGGGACGGCCCCCCTGATCTACCCGGAGCATTGCGTCGGGGGGGTGGTTACGTGGCCGTGTGTCGGGAGCCGGAAGGCGCAGGCGCTGGACGACACGGCGGGGACCGCGGACCTGCTCGTGCCGGCGGGCGCGTACGTGCTGGTCAAGCGGTTCTCGGCCAAGGAGGAACGCCGCCGGGTCGTGGCCGTCGTGTGCGACCCGGCGGGCGTGCCGGGGGTGCATTATGGCTTCGAGAATCACCTAAACTACTATCATCGCGCCGGGGGGGGGCTTCCGCTCGTCGTCGCCCGGGGGCTCGCCGCGTTCCTTAACTCGACGACGGTGGACGAGCACTTCCGCCAGTGGAGCGGGTCGACCCAGGTCAACGCAACAGACCTGCGCACGCTGCGGTATCCCGACGCGGGCACGCTGCGCGCGCTTGGGGAGGCGGTCGGCGACAGCGCGCCCGGGCAGCGTGCACTAGATGCGCTCGTGGAGAGGACGGTATTCGGCATGGCGGAGGGCGATGAGGGGGGTGACCCGCTGGCGATCAAGCGCCTGGTGGAGGAAGCGGTCGGGATCATCCGGGCGCTGGGTTTCCCGCGCCAGCAACAGAATGAGCGGTCCGGCCTGACGCTCCTGGCCCTCGCCGGGATGCGCGTCGGGATGGCGTGGTCGGGGACGACCGCTCCGACGCTGGGCATCACCGAGATTATGACCGTGATGCGCGAGTACTACGGCAAGGCGTACGCGCCCAACTCGCGCGAGACCGTGCGCCGCCAGACGGTCCACCAGTTCCGCGACGCCGGGCTCGCGCTCATCAACCCGGACAGCCCGGAGCGCCCGACGAATAGTGGCGACACCGACTACCGGCTGAGCCCCGAGGCGCTGGCGCTCCTGCGCACCCACGGGACGCCGGGGTGGGAGGCGGCGCTGGCGACGTACCTCTCGACGCACGAGGCGCTGGCGCAACGCTACGCGCGGCAGCGCGAGATGGCGCTCATCGCGCTCAACTTGCCGGCCGGCGTCGAGGTGGCGCTCTCCGCGGGTGGCCAGAATCCGCTCATCCGCGCCATCGTGTATGAGTTCTGCCGCCGTTTCGTCGCGGACCCCGACGTGCTCTACATCGGCGACACGGGCAGCAAGCTCGGCACGACCGGTAAGCGGGTCGGCTACTACAACCGCGCGGGTCTCGCCGCGCTCGGCGTCGCGCTGGACGACCATGGCAAGTTCCCCGACGTGATCGTGCACGACCGGGGGCGCAACTGGTTCCTGCTCATCGAAGCCGTGACCAGCCACGGGCCGGTGGACGGCAAGCGGCACGACGAGCTGGGCGCGCTGTTCGCGGCGAGCGCGGCGCCCGTCTATGTGACGGCGTTCGCGACGCGCAAGGCGATGGCGCGCTACGCCCACCTCATCGACTGGGCGACGGAGGTGTGGTGTGCCGATGCCCCGGAGCACATGATCCACTTCAACGGTGTGCGCTTCTTAGGGCCTTATCCAAATCCAACAGCGAGCGACACGACCGAACCTGCTTAGAAACGGAGAGCTTTAGATGGCTCAAATCAGACGAAAAGTCTTCATCTCGTATCACCACGATGACCAGGACGAGGTGGAGAACTTCATCGACACCTTCGATGATAAGCACGATGTTTTCATTGCCCGCACGCTCGGAGTGACCGGTGATATTATTAATAGTAATGACACCGACTACGTAATGAGTCGTATTCGCCAGCTCTATTTGGGCGACTCTACCGTGACCATCGTGCTCGTCGGGAGATGTACATGGGCGCGCCGCTACGTCGATTGGGAGATACAGGCGTCGCTTCGGAGCGGGACGACGGTGACGCCTAACGGTTTGATTGGCATTGCCCTCCCGTCCGCCAGCCAGCAGCCACACGCGCCCGAGCGATTGTCCGCGAACCTAGAGGGCACTAACTATAGTGCCGGGTACGCGCGCTACTATTGGTACCCGCAGTCGAAAGACACGCTGGCGGGGTATATCGAAGATGCTTTCACGGCGCGCACAACGAGATCTCATCTCATCGAAAATCCGCGAGAGAGATTCGCGAACAATAAGCAATGCCCATAGTCGTTGCGAGAGGAGGGAGGGTGATGGCAAAATCAAAGCTCAAGAGCGTCGTTGTGAAACTCGGATTGCCTTCCATCGGCGAGGTCGAGGGGACATGGGAGCCCGACGAGAGCCAACGACAGGCGGCTTGGGAGATGTACGTCGAGTTGGTTACGCGCATCTCGGTCGAAGAGTTGCGGCCGGATGAAGGGTCGCTGCGCGAGGCGTTGTCGTCGATCTACTCGCTGTTCAACACAACCCGGGAGATTCTGCGCAAGTACGGACCCTCCGTTGCACGGCCAGGTGTCGAAGGTAATCTATCGTTCGGCTACTTATCCGTCGCCATATTGAACACAGTCCTGCGCCCTACTCTGTCTACATGGCACCCTTTGCTGCTCGACCACGAAAGCAGGAAGGAGAGTACGGTGTCCCCTATCGAGCACGAGAGGAAATGGGATAAAAGCGTGGAGTTGCGGGGCGACCTTAACAAGGTACGCGCTATTCTTACCGTCTACGCTAACGTCCTTGCTCAGGTAGCTGAGGTCCCCCCGCTCATTTTGCAAGCGGCGGGGATGAACGATTGACGTAGTATCACGGCTTGATCGACGGCAACCACCAATGGCTCCTGCTCGACGGCTCAACCTCCAACGCGCGGGCCATCCCTCTCCGTGCAGGCGACCGCCGTCGAGGGTGGGCCGACCAACGAGCCGCTCAACCTGACCACCGATTCGCGTTAGTCGCCGTGCGCGCCGCAGCCGCACCACGGCGGGATGCGCGACCCCTTGCCCGCCCTCGCGCCGCCGGCGGGCGCGCGGCAGATGCCACAAGGCGGCGGGGGGGGCAGCGGCTATTACGCGAACACGACGGTGCGCACGGACCTCGACCCGGCCGCGATCGGGACGCACTACGCCGCGCAGTTGCGGGACGCCGGCTGGACGGCCCAGGGGGAGGGGCACGCTGGACCGGTCGCATGGAGCGCGTGGACGTTCCGGGATGGGGACGGCGAGGAGTGGCGCGGCCTGCTGTTCGCGCTGCGCCGGCCCGAGGTCGATGGCGATTACGTGGTGTACCTGCGCGCTGACGCGAACGCGGGCGACGCCACGTCCGGCGGGTGGACTGGACTTGTCCTCATGACCGTTGACGTTTTTGGGGCGCCGATATCCCACTTTGAGTGAGCTCCAATATGAAGAATGATGACTCTAAGCTGTAAACGTTGGACACGTCTTACCCTAGCGAGTTCACCTTCACGTATCTATCCCATCCATTTATTTCATGATGGCTGCTGAAGGTGGCCGCCCCAAAAACGTCAACGGTCATGAGGACAAGTCCAGGGTGGACCTCGTCGACAATCTCGGCGAGGAAATAGGGGGCCGGGGCGCGCGGGGGCCGATTGTCGGGCGATGACTGGCTCCCTCCGTCCGATGCGTCTATCCCGATCCGCGATAACCTTATTCCCCCGCGCCTGGGCGCGTGGCCCTGTGTAGACCGTGCCCCGCAACTGGCCCGGTGTGCGCGACTGCCCACGTCCTTCTTGTCGCGTCTGGAACACTTAGAGACAGGGAGCCGAGGCGTCGCCACCCGACGCGCCGAGTGGGTTGGGCGGCGTGTCGTCAGTAAACGAGGGAGGGGACGGATAAGCGTGAAGGTGGAATACATTCCACTGGGCGGCGCGGGCGAGGTCGGGGCCTCCTGTGGCCTCCTGCGCATCGGGGACCGGCGCGTGCTCATCGACGCGGGGATGCGCCCCTCCGCGCGCGCGGGACAGGACCGCCGGCCCGCCCTCGACCGGCTGGACGCCGAGCCGCCCGAGGCCATCCTCGTGACGCACGCGCACATCGACCACACCGGCGCCCTGCCGCTCGCCTCCGAGCGGTTCCCGACGGCGCCGATCTACTGCACGGAGACGACCCTGCTCCTGACGCGCCTCTTGCTCGCCGACAGCGTGCGCGTCATGGAGGCCGAGCACCTGGCCCAGGAAGGCGAAACGCCGCTCTACACGGCGGAGGTGGTCGAGCGGACCCTCGCCCGCGTGCGCCCGGTCGAGTGGGGGCAGCCCGTCGCGCCGCTCCCCGACCCCACCATCGTCGTGCGTTTCCTGCACGCCGGCCACATCGCCGGCGCGGCTATGCTCCTGATCGACACGCCGGCCGGCCGCGTCCTGCACCTGGGCGACTATTCGGTGACGGCCCAGCGCACCCTCCATGGGATGGACGTGCAACGTCTGCCCCAGGCCGACGCCGTGATCACCGAGGGCACCTACGGCGACGCCATCCACGCCAACCGCAAGGAGCAGGAGCGGGCGCTGGTCGAGACGGTGGCGCGGGTGGTGGGGCGCGGGGGGCGCGCGTTGCTGCCGGCGTTCGCGGTCGGCCGGGCGCAAGAGGTGGCGCTGATCCTGCGCGCGGCGCGCTCGACGGGCGAGCTGCCCCCGGTGCCGATCCACCTCGACGGCATGGTGCGCGGCGTGTGCGACCTGTACCAGGCGCAGGTCCACGACCTCAACCCGCGCTTGCAAAACTACGTGCGCAACGCGCGCCGCCCGCTCTTCGCCGACCCCTCGCTCGCGGTGTACGCCGTCACGGCGGGCCGGCGCCGCGCCCTGCTCGCGGACCCGGGGGCGGCCGTCGTGATCAGCTCGTCGGGCATGATGACCGGCGGCCCCGCCCCGCTCTATGCGCGCGCGTTCGCGGCGGACGAGAAGAACGCGATCGTCTTCAGCGGCTACCAGGACGACGAGAGCCCGGGGGCGGCCCTGTTGCGGGCGCGGCAGGGCACGACCGTCGCGCTGGGCAAGGAGGAGCTCACCTTGAACTGCGCGGTGGAGCGCTACAGCCTGTCGGCGCACGCGGACGCCGGCCAGATCGAGGTGGCCGTCTCACGCGCGCGGCCACGGACAACGGTGCTCGTGCATGGAGAGCCGGACACACTGCGCGCCCTGGCGAAGCGCGTCGCCCGCCACCATCCCCACGTCGCGGTGAACGGGGAGGCGGTCACGCTGATCGACGCGCCCGCCCGGGCTACGTCGGCAACGGCAGGGTGGCCGGTGGCCGCCGCGCCGGCGGGCGAGGGGGCACGTTCCCCGTCCCCCGCGGGCAGGACATTGGAAGACCCGCACGGGGCAGACGGCGCCGTGTCCCCCGCCGACCTCGCCGCTGTCCACCGCGCGGCATTGGCGACGGGTGGCCCCCATCGCCCCTGGACGACGGTCGAGTTGGCGCGGCTGGCGACGGGGGCGCGCTACACCCCCGCCACGCGGGTCCAGGTCCAGGGGCTACTCGACGCCGACGTGGCCTACTTCGCGCGCAAGCGCCTGGGTGCGCAGGACGTGTACCTCCCGCGCGCGCCCGAGGAGGTCGCCAAACGCCAGGCCACGCACGTCGCCCTCGTGCCGGGAGATATCGTGATCGCGCGCATGAACGAGGGCCAGGGTGAGGCGCGTCTCGGCGTCATCACCAGCGTCGTGGTGCAGGGGACCGTGGAGGCGACGATCGTGGGGTGGAAAGGGGAGCGGTTCCCGCTGGCGGTGATCCAGCTCCCGACGGGGGTGCGACGGCCGGCGTACGTCGCCCTCTCACGCGAAGACCGCAAGGCCGCGCTGGCCGCTGACCAGGAACGGATCGACGCCGCCACGCGTGCGGGCGAGATCGCGCACGACCTGATGGCCCTGTGGGCGGGGGCGGGCGCGGGCCGGACGACGGGGGACCTTTTGGGGACGCAGGAGACGGACGATGGGCACCTGGCGCTGGCGCGCGATCTCGTCCTGCGCGGCGGCGTCCTCTTCACGCGTCGTGGTGATGTCTGGGAGCCAAAAGCGGTGGCTGACCTCGCGGCTCCCGAGGCGGCGACGCGCCACCTGGCGCTCCTGGCGCGGGGGGCCGGCTCGGAGGTTACATATCGGGACGGTCGGCAGGGCGTCCTGTCCGGCCGTGGTCGGTGGGGCCAGGTCGAGGTCGTGCTCGACGACGGGACGCGGGTGTGGTGGCAGGATAAGGATGTGCGGATCGTTGACGAGGCGTCCGCGCCTGAGCGCGCTGCCGACGCGAGGCAAGGTGCCGCAGCGGACGCCAGTGCTGAGGAGGTGGACGACGATGAGCGGGCGGGATGAGGCTGACTTTCCCCGCGCCTGGCGATATTGTTGGCGAAGTCACCATGGGCGTTATCGCCACGGGTGAAAGCCGTCGTACGGTGAGCGTGGACCGGCCGTGGACGGGGGTGCTGGACCACTTCGCCAACAATATCAACGAATGTGATGTCTTACACTCGTGTGGCCCTGGCGGGGCTCCTGGGGGCTGTGGGCGCGTCGCGCGCCATGATGGGGCTGATGGGGCGCGGGGCCGCGCGCGGGGCGCACGGCTGGCCAGGGCGACGCGGGTGGCGGGTCAGGGTGCCGCAGGCGAGGTGCGCCGGCGGTGCGTGCCCGCGACGGCTTGGCGGGCGGGGGGAACTGGTGTAAGGCGTCAAATTAGGTGATATTGGTGGCGAAGTCGTTTCGAGGGTCGTGCCTACGGGTAAAAGTAGGCGGATAGTGGGCATGGTCACGGGCGCTGTTTGACTTCGCCACCAATATCATTAGGTGAGCGGGTTTCACCCGTACAGCGGCGTGGAACGTCAGATTAGGTGAGCGGGAAACGTCAGATTAGGTGAGCCAATCCGCGCGTGAGGGGTGCGCGTCGGCCTGTGGCACGCGGTGCTCCAGCGGCGGTTTGACGCTCAGATTGAGGTCGAGAGAGGCGGCGAGGGGGTCATGGTGAGGGATGGCTCACCTACTGTGACGCAAGCGGCTCACCTACTGTGACGTTTGGCTCATCTAATGATACTGGTGGCGAAGTCACATCCCCCGCCGCTTATGTGCCGCGTGACTCGTTTGAGGCGATAAGCGACGCCAGGACGCGGGATGCGATGGGCACTTATTCGGCACGCTCCACCCCTTTCCCGACTTCGCCACCAATATCATCTAATTTGACGCCTCACACCCGCGTTACGTCTTTCGCACCACACTACCACACTAATACTACAATTGACAACGCGTCGCCGCACTGTTACAGTGCATGCGACAAACGGTGGCGTTTGTACGGTGCCCGTGTCGCGCATGGGCAGAGGGCAGACGCAGCAGACCCTCGGCGCGGAGGGCGCCCCGCGCCGCTGCGCAGAAAGACGGCGACGATGCGGCTCCGAACCATCGTGCTCGTGAGCTCGGACCATCCCCAGGCCGCCCGCGCGCGGGCGGCCCTGGCGGCGTACCCCACCCTCGCAATCGGCGGCGCGGTGCGGACCGGTGAAAAGGCTGTGCGGCTCGCCGCGCGCGATCACCCCGACGCCATCGTCCTGGCGGCCGATCTTCCCGGCCGCCTCCTCGCGCCCCTCGTGCGCGACCTGCGCGCGGCCAGCGACGCGAGCCGGATCGTCGTGATCGGCGAACTCGCGGCGCTTGACGGTGAGACCGTCGCCCTCCTCCTGGATCTGGGGGTCGCGGCGTGCTTGTTATGGGCGGACGTGCGCCCGGAGGAGCTGCCGCGCCACGTGGCGACGGTGCTCGACAGCAAGGCGTTGGTGATCAGCCGCGGGCTGTTGGAGCGGCGGCAGGGTCCGCGCGTCGCCAGCTTGATCCTCACGCAGCGCGAGCGCGCCACGCCGCGGGCCGCAGCGGCCGGCGATGACGCACCCAGCGGGGCGCGTGTCACGTTGTGGCGGGATGATCCCGCGATCGCGGAGAGCCTGCGCTTCTACGCGGCCGAGGCCGGCGTGCGGGTGGACGTGGTGGACACAGCCGACGCGCTGCGCGCCGCGCTCCCCCGCAGCGACGCCCTCGTCGTCGACTGCACCACCCTCGCGGGGGCGCTGGACCGCTGCCAGGCCATCATCCCCCACACGGCGCTCCCTCTGCTCATCTGCCACCCCGACGAGGGCTTCGTGGACGATCTGCGCCCCCTCGTCGCCGGCGAGCTGACCTGGCTCCCGCCGGAGTGGCTGGGCGCGCGCCTGCGCGACAAGCTACGCGTGCTCGTCGCGCCGCCGGCGAGCGCGCCCGGTGTGGGGCCGGACGCCGCGCCGTCCCCACGGTTGACGGAGCGCCAGCGCGCGGTGCTCGCGCTCGCGGAGGACGGCCACAGCAATCGCGTCATCGCGGCGCGGCTCGGGCTCTCCATGAACACGGTCAAGACGCACCTCGCCAACGCGCGGCGCATGAGGGAGGGCGACGAGCGGGAGGGGCCGGACGGCGGGGAGGGTGAGGAGGATGAGGCGAAAGGGTTAACCCCACTAGAGGTAGCGCCCCCTGCGCACACAGCGATACGACGTTCCCGGCGGCGAAAAGGGTGAGAAAAATCACCCCGTGGGGTGATAGCTTTCTCACCCGCCGTTGTGCGATGCTGTACCCACGATGGCCCGAGACCGGCACGGGGGCGGCCCTGCCCCCTGGCGCGCGCCCACGCGCGCCCCGGTCGCAGTTCCACGGGCCATGGGGTCAAGGGCGCCGGCGCGCGGTGGCGACGACGGCGGCAGGGAGAGGACGGACCAAATGCGCGTGCGTGTGCGAGCCAGTGGGGTGGTACGATCGTTGATCCTGTGTGGGCTGATCGCGGAGACGGCGCTAACGCCGTTCGCCACGGCGCGCCCGCGCGTCATGGCCGCGGCCGGTCCGGGACCGCGGCAGGGGCAGTGGATGCCCCTGCTCGCCCCGTCGGTTCCGCCGGCCCTGCCCCAGGCGGGCGCCGTTGCCCCCACCCCTGCCCGGGGGACCGCCCGGACGGCCGCGCTCGCGCGCGCCTACGCGGGCCTCCCGCTAGCCTTCCAGCCCAACGTGGGCCAGGCCGACCCGCGGGTGGCGTACCTCGCGCGCGGCGGCGGGTTCGCCGCGTTCCTGACGGCGACCGATGCGACGTTGGCGGTGGCGCGGCCCCTGGGTCCGCGCGGCGCCGCGCGGACGGCCGCGCCAGGGGTTAGCTCACCACGGGCGCGGGAGGCGGTGGTGCGCCTGCGCTTCGTGGGGGCGAACGCGCACCCGCGGATCGCGGGGCTCGACCGGCTTCCCGGTGTGGTCAACTACCTGCGCGGGCACGCGCGCCACACGGGCGTGCCGACCTACGCCCGCGTGGCGTACCGTGGCGTCTACCCGGGCGTGGACCTGCTCTACGACGGCGCGCGCGGGCGCCTGGAGTACACCTGGACCCTCGCGCCGGGGGCCGACGTCCGGGCGCTCCGCGTCGCGGTGCAGGGCGCGCGGGCGCTCCGGCTCGACCGGGCGGGCAACCTCGTGATCGAGACGGGCGACGGCGCCCTGGGCCAGCGGCGGCCCGTCGCCTACCAGCAGGTCGGCCGGCGGCGGCGTCCCATCCCCGCGCGCTACGCGCTCTTGGGACGGGGCGAGGTCGGCGTGGCGCTCGGCGCGCATGACGCGCGCCGGGCGGTGGTGATCGACCCGGTGCTCAGCTACAGCAGCTACCTCGGGGGGAGCGGCGACGACAACGCCAAGGGCATCGCGGTGGACGCCGCCGGCAACGCCTACGTGACGGGCGACACCTACGCGCTCGACTACCCGCTGGTCGGCGCGGCGCAAGGCGTCTACGGCGGCGGGGGCTGCACCAGCAAGGGGTGCGCCTACGACGCGTTCGTGACCAAGTTCAACGCGCGCGGGAATGCCCTGGTCTACAGCACGTACCTGGGGGGCGCCAACGACGACCGCGGCAACGCCATCGCGGTGGACGCGGCTGGCAACGCCTACGTGACGGGCTACACCTACTCGACCAACTTTCCGACGGCCAACGCGCTGCAGGCGAACTCGGCCAGCCCGGGCTACCCCGACGCGTTCGTGACCAAGCTCAACGCGGCGGGGAGCGGGCTGGTCTACAGCACCTACCTGGGCGGGATTGGCCCGGACAACGGCCTGGGCATCGCGGTGGACGCGGCGGGGGCGGCCTACGTCACCGGCCAGACCCAATCGAGCAACTTCCCCACGGCGAACGCCGCGCAGCCCGCCTACAGCGGCGGGAGCGGCGACGCGTTCGTGACCAAGCTCAACGCGGCGGGGAGCGGCCTGGTCTACAGCACCTACCTGGGCGGCGCCGGGGGGGAGAGCGGGTACGGGATCGCGGTAGACGGCGCGGGGAGCGCCTACGTGACGGGCTACACGTCCTCCACCAACTTCCCCGTCGTCAACGCGTTGCAGGCGGTCTACGGGGGGAGCAGAGGGTATCCCGACGCGTTCGTGACCAAGCTCGCCCCAACGGGGACGGCCTTCGCCTACAGCACCTACCTGGGCGGGGCCAGCCAGGACATCGCCTACGGGATTGCGGTGGACGCAGCGGGGGACGCCTACGTCACGGGGAGCACGAACTCGTCCAACTTCCCCACGAAGAACGCCTTCCAGAGTGTGTTCGGGGGGCCGGTCGACGCGTTCGTATCGGAACTCAACGCGGCGGGGAGCGGGCTGGTCTACAGCACGTTCCTGGGCAATGGGAGCAGCGACGACGGCTTCGGGATCGCGGTGGACGGGGCGGGGCGCGCCTACGTCACCGGCGACACCTCCTCCGCGACGTTCCCGACGCAGAACGCCGTGCAAGGGACCTTCGGCGGCCCGGCGGGTGGCCTCGACGCGTTCGTGGCCACGCTGTTGCCGGGCGGGGGCGGCTTGGGGTACAGCACGTATCTCGGCGGCGGAGGCAACGACGAGGGGACCGCTATCGCGGTGGATGGATCGGGAAGCGCGTACGTGGCGGGCCTCACCGCCTCGACCAACTTCCCGACGCGGAACGCGGTTCAGGGCACGTACGGCGGCGGCTCCGAGGACGCGTTCGTGGCCAGGATCGCCATGCCGGCGAGCGGGGCTGTGCCCTGGCGCCCGCACAGCGCCGGCGGCGGCCTGGGCGCGATCGGCGGGGGGACGGACGTGAGCGTGGACCTGGCCGACGGGCACGTGGACGTGGGCGTGGCGGGCGTGAGCATCCCCGGCCGCGGCCCCGACCTGACCGTGCGCCGGACGTGGGACAGCACGCTCGCGCAGAACGGGGCCGCCGCGGGGCTGTCGTCGAGCCTGACGCCGCGCATGGGCGGCGCGCTCCAGGGGACCGTCACGTACACCGACAGCGTAGGGACGGCATGGTCGTTCCTCTACACCGGCAGCCCGGGGGCGACGCCGCCCTACACGAGCTACCGCACGCCGCCGGGCCAGCCCTGGGGGCTCACCACGTCCACCGCGGGCTACACCCTGACGGACATTCTCACGAGCGAGACGTGGCGGTTCGACGCGCAGGGGCGGCTGACGGCGGACACCGACGCCTACGGCAACAGCAACACGCTGAGCTACGGTGCGGGCGGTGCCACGAGCCCGACGAGCGAAACGAATAGCGGCGGGCGCAGCCTCGCGCTGGGCTACGCGAACGGGCAGTTGAGCGACGTGGCGAGCCCGCTGTGGCAGAGCAGCGGCGGGGCGCAGGGCCAGCACGTGACCTACGCCTACAACGCGAGCGGGCAGCTCACGGGCGCGACGCGCGGGGCGGGGACGAGCGACGCACAGACGACGACGTTCGGCTACACGGGGGCGCTGCTGACCGGCATCACGACGCCGGCGGGGCAGACCTGGACGCTCGGCTATGACGCGACGGGGCGCGTGACGAGCCTGACCAGCCCCGTGTCGGGGACGGCGGGTCAGCCCGGCTACACGCCCTCCTACACCACGCAGTACAGCTATGTCCCGGGCCAGACGACCGTCGTGGTGGGCGCGGGGACGAGCGCGGCGCTGACGACGACCTACACGCTCGACGCGCAGGGCGAGGCCACGGGCGTGACGGACGGGCTCGGGAACACCAGCCGGAGCACGTACGACAGGGACCACGACGTGACGAGCAGCACCGACGCCAACGGGAACACGACGAGTAACGCCTACCAGTACGTGGGGCCGAACGGCAGCACGGGCCTGGTCACGCAGACGGTGCAGCCCCCGATCCAGCCCTATAGCCCGCAGAATGGGGCGCTGGTCACGCCGACCACGACGCACCGGTACGACCCGACGACCTATGACCTCATCGAAACGGACGCGCCGGAGGGCGGGGTCACGACATACAGCTACGACGGCCACCATAGCGTCGTGGCCACGACCGAACAGACTACCCAGCAGACATGCGCCACGACGTGCGCGACGACGTGGCAGGGCACGCTCACCCAGTACGACCAATACGGCGAGCGCACCGCCACGACCGACGGGCGCGGGGTGAGCGTCGACGCGGGTGGAACCGCCACGCTCAACGATCCCAACGGGCTCTACACGAGCCACCTCGGCTACGACGCGCAGGGTGACCTGACGAGCAGCAGCACGCCGCCGATCACCACGACCCTTAACGGCGGCGCCACGACCGCTTCGGCGACCACGTCCTACACCTACGACGGGGATGGCAACCGCCAGACCATGGTCTCAGCCAACGGGAACACGACGAGCTACAGCTACGACCACTTGGGCCGCCAGACCGCGACGACCCTACCAGCGGTAACACTGTACAACAACACGACAACAAATCCGGTCGAAACGACGGGCTACGACGCCGACGGCCACGCGGTGCGGCAGTCGGACGCCAACGGCAACAGCACCACCTCCGCGTACGATTCGCTGGGTCGTCTGGTGGCGCAGACGAACCCGGTCAGCGGCACGAGCGTGACGACCTACACGGCTGGCGAGGTGACGGCGCAACAGGACGCGCAGGGCAACGTGACGGCCTATGGCTACGACGGAGCGGGGCGGCAAATCCAGACGACAGACCCAGCGACAGGGACCACGCAGACGGCCTATGACGCGGTGGGCAACACGGTGGCCATGACCACCACCGACCGCACCAACGGCAACGCCGTCGTGACGCTGGAGCAGTTGGGCTACGACGCTCTGAATCGGGTGATTACCGCAACAGTGGTCACGAACACGGCGAATATCGCGGGCTCGGCCTTGACCACGCTGACGCGCTACGACCGGGACGGCAACGTGGCGCAGACCCAACAGCCCAACGGCGATGTGGTCTACAACGTCTACGACGCGGCCGACCGGCTGACCAACGTGGAGCTCGACCCCGCGCCTTTGAGCAAGGGGCAAGCGGCCACGCACCCAAGCTACGAGGTCTACGGCTATGACGGGGCGGGCAACCAGACGCTCACCCAGGACGCCGACAACCGCGCCGACACGACGCAATACGACGGGGACAACCGGGTAGTGCAGGACGTAGCGGTGAGCTACCCGCCGACGGGGACGACCACCATCACCACCACTATGCAGTACGATCCCAACGGCAACAGCGTGCGCCAGGCCACGCAGACCGTCGACTCAACGAATCCGGGTCAAGCGCAGACACATGTCACGACGAGTAGCTACAACGCGGCCGACTGGAAGACTGCGACGACCGTTGACGGCCTTACCACGAACTACAGCTACGACGCGGCCGGCCGGCAGATCGGCACGACAACGAGCGACGGTCAGACCGGGATGACCATGGGCTACGACGCGGCCGGCCGCGTCACCTCAATCGGCGAGAATGCGGGCGGGGCTGGCCCCTACGTCACCGGCTACAGCTACAACGCGAACGATCTACCGACCGCGCTCACCGCCCCCAATGGCACGCGCGCGATCCTGGGCTATGACGCTAACAGCCAGCTCACCAGCCTGGTGGAAACGGGGCCAGCCCAGACACCCGCGACCACAACCTTGCAGAGCAGTTACGCCTACGGCTACAATGCGGCGGGCTGGATCGTCGGCACGACGACGCTCTCCGGCACCGACGCGCTCACCCACGACGCCAGCGGGCGGCTGACCGACGAGTGCGGGCCGCAGGTCATCACGCTCAATCAGTGTAACCACTGGACCTACGACAAGAACGGCAACTTGCTGACAGCGGTCGGCGACATGGGCGCCACCGATGTGTACACCTACAGTGCGACGCAAATCAACGAGCAGGTGGCGGGTGGCGCGTCTGACTCGCCGCCCACGGCCACCATCGCGCTCGCCTATGACGGGCACGGCGACACCACGAGTATCTCCAACGCCGTGGCCCAGGCCGATCCGACTGACCCCGGCTACAAGAAGTACGCGCGCCTGGAGACCTTCGCCTACGACGCGCAGCAGCGACCGATCACGGTCACGCGGTTGGACAGCACCAGGGTCGGCACGGCCACCATCGTCACGCCCCTGACCGCGACCCTTGCCTACAACACGGACGGGCTGCGGTCGGACTACCTCTTGACGCCGGACCCGCGCACCGGCAAGCAGGCAGTGGACACGCGCTTCGCCTACCGCGACGGGGAATTGGCCTCGGCGACGGTGACGGACATCACCGGCACGCTGCTCTACAAGAACACCTTCGTCTACGGGCCGTCCGGCGAGCCGCTCGAATTAATCCGCACGAACCCTGACAAGACGACGAGCCGTTACTGGTACGTGCTCGACGGGCTCGGCAGCGTGGTGGCCCTGACCGACGCGAGCGGGAGAGTGGTCGATCGGTACGCCTACGACAGTTGGGGCGAGGAGACCAGCAACGACGCGACGGACGAGACGGTGCCGCAGCAGCTGCGCTACCGGGGGTACTACTACGACGAAAAGCTGACCTACTACTGGGTGAGCGTGCGCTACTACGACCCCGAGGGCATGCGCTGGCTCCAGCCTGATCCCAGTGATCACGATGGCATTCGCACCTACACCTACGTCGATAATGACCCGGTAGATGCGACCGATCCGACAGGTTGCTGCCGGGTAGAGGTCAAATTCAAGCCCGTGAATCGCTTGAAGAAGGGACCTATTGACTTGACCTTGTACTGGCATGCGTATATCGTGACGTCTGACAGTAGTGGGTCTCAATTCTTCCGGGGCGGCCCGGAATGCGGCACGGGAGGAAGCGATTCTGGGAGTAGCAACTCGGGCAACCGCAATGTTGGGAGCAGCAACTCCGGGAGTTGCAATGTCGGCAGCAGCAACTCTGGGAACAATAACATCGGTAGCAGCAATAGCGGGGCGCATCACAGAGGCATCGACCAGAGAAGTGGTGGATTCTTTGGCTACATACGGACCGCACACGGCACCTATCTGCCCGGCTCGACGGACTATCCAAAAAACCCGTCGGATCCTCGCCGCACCATGTTCATTTACAATGATAGGCGGGCGTGTGGATACTGGAACGACAAGTTCGTAGCCGTACTAGCTAGAATCGATGCCGCAAACATCGACTACGACCCGCGGGGACCCAACAGTAACACAGTGATTCACCAGACGCTAATAACCGCTGGACTCGGCCAACATACGCCCCATGACACGGTCGTAGGAGCGCCTGGGTGGAACACGTCTATCCGCTTCTGACGTAAGATAAAGCATTAGGAGTTGATGCAAATGGAGGAACGTGCAATGAATAAACTGTTCCTCCACCTCACTTTGCATGCCCTACACAGACGACCGCCGAGAAACGAAAGAATTTCTTTACTGCGTATCTGCACGAAGCATCTTTTGTTCGATATATAAAGCGGTGTATCTGCGGCTGAACGGCAGCGTGTTTTGGTCGTCTGTAAAGAAGGTGTACTATGTCGAAACGTGGCAGGCGTGCGATTGGTGGCATCGGTATTGCGGCTGTGCTTTTAGTCATCGGCGCTTTCCAGTCGGTGAATTGGTATCAGCCACGAGTGACTGAGGAATACATCAGACGTCAGATTAAGAAAGGCCTACCTATGGGGTCAACCAAGGCGCAAGCCATTGCTTTTTTGGGTTCACATGGGTGGATCGACCCTAAAAACGTCGGCTATTATCCTAATCGTGGTAACTACAGTTCGGATGGGTTCGAGCAGAAAGACCCAAGTGGGAGCACTCTCCTTGCATCGGTGCCGGACGCCTATCCAGGGTTTATTGTCAGCGGTGGCATCTACATGAAGTTTGGCTTTAGCGCACAAGGACGCTTGACGCGTTATCAATTGCGTGACATCTATACCGGTCCTTAATTGCAATGGATCTTAAGATTCGGAGAGCGACGGCTGGCCTTGCCCAAAAAGTCGGGTGGCGTCGAATGGAAAACGGTGTGGCGTAAGACAAGCGACATCCGTACGCACAATTACCCTATAGCCGTATCCCGTTCGGATTTTCCTAGAACAAATAGACTTTTTGGGCAAAGCCGCCGCGTGCAACTGGTCGTGGTGCTGAAACAGGCGAGGAGACGGCGCGGATGGTGAGAGGACGGCGACGTGGGTAGCGAGGGCCGCCCGACCAGGATCGTAAAACGGCTCGTGCGCGCCCAGGCGGCGCGCGAGCGCCGCAACCCGACCGAGATAGAGCGGATCGCGCGCGAGGCCCGTGAGTTGGACCTCCTGCACGGCCGGACCGCGCGCATCATCCTGGGCGCGGCCGAGGGCTACAAGTCGGCAACGTGGCTAGAGCACGCGGCAACGGTCATGATCGTCGGAGGCATCTATGCCCTGATCGCTGGCTCCCTCGAGTGGCCAACCCCCTTGCTCGTCGTGCCCTTCGGCTTCTGCGTGCTCGTGGCCGTGGTGTGCTTCGCCCTCGCCCTCGTCCGTATGTTTGGCTGGTACGGCATTCTGCTGTTCGGGCCGCGCGACGATCGACCGTCCGACGAGGCACGGGGTGGGGCCGCGCTACCCGAGGATAACGCGGACGTGGACGGCGGCACGGGACACGCGTCCGCGCCCGGGTAGTGCCCTCGGGACGCGACACGCCGCGTGATCGGCCCCGCTACTCCGTCGATCTCAGCCACAGGCAGGCGGGAGTGACAGGTCTCACTGCCCGCCTACGGCTGGGGATGTGAGAATTGTGGTGATCAAGCCAACGATGAGCGGTCGATGGGGCTGGTGGCTGTGGGCTGAGTGGACGCTTGTCAGCGTAACGGGCAGTTGTGTCGCCCTGCCCTGCGCCCTCTGGCTATATGATGCGGCGTATCGCATCGTAGCGGGAGTGCCAAGCACGACGTCGCCGCTCTTCGTCGTTTCCTCCCTGCTCATCCTGTGCCTCATCGCGGTAGGGATTGGCCTTGGGCAATGGGCCGTCCTGCGCGAGCACGTGTCAGCAGAGGGTCGGGGAAGATGGATGACGGGGAGCGTGGTGGACGTGGTGGCTGTCCTTGCCTTATTGCTGACCAGCGAGGTCGGGGTGACGCTCGGCGTGTGTCTCGCGATGGGGGTATGGACAGGAGGGGTCGGGCTGATCGCGGGGCGTATCCAGCGTCTGGCCTTAAGCCACGAAACGTGGGCGCGCCGGTGGCCGGCAGCGCACGGCGCGGCCTACGCGGTAGGTTGGCCTAGCGGTGTGGCCTTGGGGACTACGGTGATTAGTCCCCTCTGGGGATGGGTCACTGGCTGGGCGGCGGCGGAGATAGTAGCTGGTACCATGTTCGTGTGGCTTGTACAGCGCGAAGCACCTCGCCAACGATAACGCCACAACCGTAAATCGTAAGGATGGCTCGAGAAAACGCTACCCTCTTAAAGATCTCATCCGCATACATCAGTGCGTCGTGCTCAGGCAAGAAGTGGCCAGGCGCTGCGCGGGAGAGCCGCCGGCCTGCCTGCTACCATTTGCGTGGCCGCCGGCGGCCCTGTCGGCGCCACCACGCGAGCGGGAGCGGGAGAGGGCAGGCATAAGGGGCGGCCACGCCGGCGTCCCCACAACGGCGTGTCCACCCCCTACTGACCACCAGGGTAGCGGTGGTGACAGAGCGTGCGCATGATGTGAAACTCACCTTCGACACTCAACGAGCAAAAGCGGTGCATGAAGGGCCTGTAGGGGGCTGACGTGGCCGTAGGCGGGCGCTTAGGCGCTGTGGTGGCCGCTGCCGGGCGTTGGGGACCGTGGTGTGTCCCTCTTATGCCCCTGTAGCCGCGCGGCTCCTGGCGGCCGTGAGCGCGGTGGGGCGCGCCCTCCACGGCGACGGGCCAGCTGTTAGCTGGCGCCCTTGCCCAGGTGCTGCTGGAGGGTGGCCTTGGCCTGCTCGGCGGCCTGGCGGGCGTTCTGCTGGGACTGCTGGAAGAACTGCACGAGGTGCTGATCGCCGGCCTGCTGGGCGTCCTGGATGTACTGCTGGGCGTCGGCGGCGGCCTTGAGGGCGTGGTAATAGACGCTAACGAGGTTGTAGAGGGGGTCGGAGGTGCCGGTAGCTTGCTGGCTGG
>JAABVA010001600.1_pt1 | contig 23916 bp, 21 predicted proteins | sample 5560331 | NCBI WGS metagenome assembly JAABVA01 (sample SAMN12812661, study PRJNA571458) | rock metagenome | isolation source: Antarctica rocks | place: Antarctica: Victoria Land, Mt New Zealand sud | collected 2016-01-07
AAGACGGTCCGGCCGGCCCCTCCCGGAAACCGAGGTCACCCGCCTAGCTTGGACCGCCCCCGCGCCAGACGACCCTGGCGCGATACGCCCTGACGAAACGAAGTCGGCTCAGATGGATAGCCCTGTTGCTGCTTATCCCTAGTAACGACAACTACTCAGGAGAGGCAATGACATGGAGCGACGATTCCGCGGTGCTCTGCATCCGCCAGCCGAGGGTGACCGAGCCGTGCTCGAGACGGACCTGCGTCCGCTGCTCGGCGTGGATGAGTAGCGCATCTGCTCGGAGTTCCGAAGGCGACACTGTACAGGTGGCACTCGCTGAGCACCTCAGAGGTTCCGGTTGGCCCCCGCGCGTTTCGAGTCGGGCGGTACCTTCGGTACACGCTCGAGGATGTGCGGTCCTACATTGAGCGCTTGCGCCTCACCGCCTCGTAAAGCTCGGCGACCGCGCAAGGCCCCGCTGCTGGCCATCACCAGGGGAGGTCTGTTGTCCGTAAACCGACGCCCGGACGGGCGGTGGCGTGCCCGGTACCGCGATGTAAGTGGCCGTGAACACGCGAAGCATTTCAAGCGGAAGGTCGACGCCGAACGGTGGGTGACCGCCAACAAGTCGCAGAGGGACCGTGGTGACTGGATCGATCCCGAGCTGGCGCGGTCGACAGTTGCATTGGTCGCGGTCACCTGGTTCACGGGTAAGCAGCTCAAGCCGAGCAGCCTGCGCAGCTACGACAGCCTGTGGCGGACCGTCGTTAAGCCCCGGTGGGGGACGATCCCGATCAACACCATCACGTATGGGCAGGTGGTCTCCTGGGTGAACCAGCTCGGGGAGGAAGGCCTTTCCGCCTCCCGCACCTCACAAGCCCTGCTGGTGCTGAAACAGATCCTCGATGTCGCGGTGTTGGACGGACGGATCAGCCGGAACGTCGCCAAGCAGGTACACGCACCGAGGCCGCAACCGACGAAGCAGCGGTACCTCACCCACAGCCAGCTTCAGGCGTTGGCGGATGAATGCGGGACGGTGCACCACCGCTACCGGACCCTCATCCTTCTGCTCGGGTACACCGGACTTCGGTGGGGCGAGGCTCGGGCCTTGCGGATACGTCATGTCGACCTCCAGCGGAGACACGTGGCCGTGGTCGACAACATCCCCGTCGGGTACGACGAAAGGGACACGGTGGGCCCCAAGTCCAACCGGTCTCGCGTCGTGCCGATCCCTCACATCGTCGCGGAGGAGATCTCCTGCCTGACTCAGAACCGTTCCAGCGATGACCTTCTCTTCACCAGTCCGGGCGGGAGCCTGCTCAACAACAGCAATTTTCGCCGCGACGTGTTCGACCCGGCCGTCGAGGATCTACACCTGTCCCCGTTGACGCCACACGACCTTCGACACACGGCTGCCTCGCTGGCCATCTCCGCGGGAGCATCGGTCGCCGGCGTCCAGACCATGCTGGGGCATGCCACCGCCGCCATCACCCTCTCGGTGTACACCCATCTGTTTCCTGCCGACCTGCGCAGCGTGGCAGACAAGCTCGACGCCGAGGCACGAAAGGCCCAGGCACGCACGTCCGCCCCCGTCGCGTCGCAGTCCGCAGCGGGTCCGCACGGCCCCCGACGGTGTCGGGACACGCTGCGCAGTCCAGATCGACCGTTCGACGACTCACGCGCAGCCATGGCACGTAGGCGTCGCTGACGCAGCCCGAACGCTGCGAACCCTTGATCCGTTAGTCGGTGACTCCAATCCGGCTTTTCACTAAGCGTGGGTTCGTCCTCGTCGGTACGGCGGTTGCCTGACGCGGCGAGCAGGATCCTGATCCGGTAGTGCTCGAACGTTCTGAAGCCGTGGGCGAGGCGGCGGGTCTTCTCGATGATGAGGTTGACGGCCTCGGTGCCGCCGTTGGAGATGCGGTGGGTCTCGAACCGGGCCAGGACGGGCTGGCGCCACAACTTCAAGGTGCGGCCGAGGCGCGCGACCTCCGCGATGGGGCACTCGGGGAAGGAGCCGATGACCAGCTCGGCGATCCGCTTGACCTCGGTCGGCTTCGAGGCCTGGTACATCGAGCAGAGCTGCTGGTAGGCGTGCCAGGCGAGGGTGACCTCCCAGCTCGGGTCGCCGGCGGCGAGGCAGGTGTTGAGCTTGGCGACCTGCTTCTCGGACAGGTGCTCCCGGCGCCGACGCAGCAACCCGCGGATCTTGAACAGCGGATCGTACTTGTGCCCCCCGGCCTGGGGGTGCCCCCTATGGGGGAGGTCTCCTGCTGGACCCGGCGCCTCACCTCGTCGACGACCTGCGTGCAGAGCTTCACCACGTGAAAGGCGTCAAGGACGGCGACCGCGTCCGGCAGATGCCAGCTGCACAAGTTGCGCAACGTCGCCGACAAGCTGCCCGACCAACTGGCCTCGACGTATGCCGCGACGGTCGGCACGATCCAGGACCGCGGCTAGACCGTCACCAAGCGGATGCGTGCGGCCTACCGGGCCGAGTCGGCGATCCTGGCCGCGGCGCAGCTCGAAGCCCTGGCCAAGGAGCTCGAACGCATCCACCCCGGCGCGGCCGGGTCAGTGCGCGAAGGGCTGAGCGAGACGCTCACCGTGCTACGCCTCTGCGTCTCGCCGACGCTGGCACGGACACTGCGCTCGACCAACAGCATCGAGTCGATGATCTCGATCGCGCGCAACCACTTCACGAACGTGAAAAACTGGCAGAACGGCACCATGGCGCTGCGCTGGTGCGCCGCCGGCATGATCGAGGCCGGCGAGCAGTTCCGCCGCGTCAACGGCCACCTTCACCTGCCCGCATTACGCGCCGCGCTCGACGCGCACGTCGCCGCCCAAACTGTCGGTGCCATGCGCCAAGATGACAACGTGATCGCCGCCTGACGATCACGAGGACCCGCCACCGAAGTTCAACGGAGTGCGGGACAACCACCCATCCGCCGTCGTGCCTCTGCCAGCCCCGCAGTGCTCATACGGCGTCCGTATGTGTGTCATGTGTCGATTGCGCCATCGCCCCTGCGTCGCCCACCGGGGTGGGTTGGCTCGAGTGCGGGGTATCACGCAGTCCCGCCTGCTTACGCCACATCACAGCTTTCAGCTGCTCTCGCACCTCCAGGTAGGAGGGCTTGTCGTAGACGTTGCGCAACTCCTGGGGGTCCGTCTGGAGGTCGTAGAGCTCCCATTCGGGCGGGTATGTGAACGGCCCGGTGCCGGGCAGCCCCAGCCCATCGTTGTAGAAGTAGATGAGCTTGTAGCGGTCGGTGCGGTAGCCGTAGTGCGCGGGCGCCTTGTGGAACTTGTCATCGTTTTCCCAGTACCGGTAATACATGCCCTCCGCCGGCGGCGCGGTTGCCGCGCCGACGATATCGCCCCAGAAGCTTCGCCCCTGCATTCGGGGGTGGTGCTCGACCCCCGCCGCGTCCAGCAGGGTCTGGGCCCAGTCGACGTTGGTGACAATTCCGTCGTGCACCTGACCTGCCGCGACCCGGCGTGGGTAGCTGAGCATCAAGGGCATCCGCAGCGACTCCTCATACATTAAGCGCTTGTCGAACCACCCATGGTCGCCGAGGAAGAAGCCCTGATCGGATGCGTACATGAGGAGGGTGTCGTCGAAGTTGCCGCGCTCGGTTAGCCAGTCGATCACCCGGCCTACGTTCTCGTCCACGGAGTCGACGCAGGCGAGGTAGTCCTCCATGAACCGTTGGTACTTCCATATTGCGGCGTCCTCATAGCCCAGGCCCTCAGGCGGGTCCTGCTTGAGGTCCTCCCGGTTTAGGTTCTCGGCGAGCCGGATGGCGGCGCGGCGGGCCGACGCGGACCTTGTCGCGTAGTCGTCGCCGAAAGTCAACGGCAGCGGAATCGGGTCGGTGTGCGTTTCGTGTTGAGGCTTCGGCTGCCACGGTCGGTGCGGGGCTTTGTGATAGATCAGGACGCACCAGGGGTCGCTGCCATCAAGGGACTCGACCCACTGGGTCGCGAGGTCGGTGATGATGTCGGTCGCGTAGCCCTCGACGACGCGATCGCCCTCGGCCGAATGGAAGAGCGGGTTCCAGTACTCCCCTTGCCCCTCGGAACCGATCAGCACATCCCAGTAGTCGAAGCCCTCCGGGTCGTGCCCGGCGCCGTGACCCATGTGCCACTTGCCGACCATCGCCGTGCGGTATCCAGCTGCCTTCAGCCGCGACACGAACGTCGGCTGGGAGGCGTCGATCGGCGTGACGAGAGTCGTCACCCCGTTCACGTGGCTGTACGTGCCCGTGAGGATGCTCGCTCGGCTCGGCGAGCACAATGCGTTGGTGGCGAAGCAGTTCTCGAAGAGCACGCCCCGCCGCGCAATCTCGTCCATGCGTGGGGTGGTGTTCACGACCGACCCGTAGGCACCGATCGAGTGGGAGGCGTGATCGTCGGTGAGAATCATAACGATGTTGGGACGCCGGTCGTCGCTCATTCTGCTGCTGCACTCTCCGACAGCGGTGCCGCCATTCGAGGCTTCTGCGGCCACGGCAACACGCCGACGGAATCTGCCCATGCCTGCCATGCTGCGGTGAGCTCGGCAACGACCGCGGGTAGCTCGCTTGCGCGGTCATGCAGCTCGGAGCGGTCCGGGACGATGTCGTAGAGTTCCCACGGCGACCCGGCCTCCCGTACGAGCTTCCATTGGCCGCGCCGGATCGCAGCGTTGCCGACGTGCTCCCAGACCAGGGCGTGCTCGTCGTGCTCGCGCTCGCCGCGGACGACCGGCAACATGCTGACTCCTGGGCCGTCGGCGGGCCCCAGACCGGTCGCTTCGAGCAGGGTTGGCGTGATGTCCGTCAGCTGGTACGGCTCGTGAATAATGCGTCCAGAACCGAGACCCTCGGGCCACCGCGCGAGCAGCGGAGTGGAGATGCCGCCCTCGTGCACCCAACGCTTGTAGAGCCGGAATGGCGAGTTGCTGAGGTTCGCCCAGGCGCGCCCATAGCTGGCGAACGTGTCGTCTGGGCCGGGCACGATGGCCGGCTCGTTGCCGACCTGCAACGGGCGGCCATCCGGAGTGGATGACGGCTGTCGCTCTCGGAAGTGGATGGCATCTGGCGGTGGCATCTCTTCTGCACACGCGCCGTTATCGGAGAGGAAGAGGATGACCGTGTCGTCGAGCGCGCCCCTCGCCTCCAGCGCATCGAGCACTCGGCCGACGCCGCGATCCATGATCTCCACCTGCGCCGCGTACACCGCCATCCGCCGTGACTCCCACGCGGAGTCCTCGACATCGCTCCAGGCCGGCTGCGTGGGATCGCGCTGAGTCAGCTCGGTGTCGGGAGGAAGGACCCCCTCAGCGATGAGGCGCTCGAGCCGACGGGGCCGCAACGCATCCCAGCCCTCGTCGAAGGTGTGCCCGTAGCGCTGAACATCCTCCTCGGGCGCATGCAGGGGCCAGTGCGGCGCCGTGAAGGCGAGGTAGAGGAAAAAGGGGTCGCGACCGGCGTGGTCGGCGACGAACGATGCCGCGTGTGCTGAGATCGCATCCGTGAAGTAGTAGCCCGGATCGATCGGAACCTCTTGGCGCTCCTCGTTGTGCCACAGCGCGCGCGGGTGGAAGTAGTCGTCTGCGCCCGGCAGTATGCCATAGAACTCGTCGAATCCGCGGCGGGTCGGCCAGCTCGCGTCGGGCTCCTTAACGTTGCTGGAGAGGTGCCACTTGCCCGAGAGGCAGGTGGCGTAGCCGGCTTCGGAGAAGCGCTCGGCGAGCGTAGGGAATCGCGGGTCGAGGGTGCCTGGATAGCCGTGTGGGCGCTCGTCATCGGTGAGGATGCCGATCCCCGTCTCGTGCGGATGCCGCCCGGTCAGCAGACTCGCCCGAGACGGGCTGCAGCGTGCTGTGTTGTAGAACTGGGTGAAGCGCACCCCCTCGCGACCAAGTCGGTCGACGTTCGGAGTCGCGATTTCGCCTCCGAAGCATCCGAGGTCGGAGTATCCCATGTCGTCCACGAGAATGATAATGACGTTCGGTCGGCTCATGCCGCGCCCTCCACAGTGAGTTCGCCCGCGAAATGGCAGGCCGCGAGGTGTCCGGCGGGCGACGGCGACAGCGGCGGCCTTTCGGTGATGCAGATTTCACGATCACCTTGGTACATAGGACCGATTGGGCAACGTGTGCGGAATGGGCAGCCGCTGGGCGGGTTCGCAGGACTGGGTAGGTCGCCCGCGAGCACGATCCGCTCCCGTGACGCCTCTCCGATGTCCGGTTCGGGGGTGGAGGACAGCAGGGAGGTGGTGTACGGGTGTTGGGGGTTTCCATACACCTGCTCTGCGGTGCCCTGCTCCACGATGGTGCCGAGGTACATAACCGCGACGCGGTCGCTGATGTGGCGCACCACCGAGAGGTCGTGAGCGATGAAGAGGTAGCCGAGGCCGAGGTCGTCACGCAGAGTCTCGAGCAGGTTGATCACCTGCGCCTGAATCGAGACGTCGAGGGCCGAGACCGGCTCGTCGAGGATGAGCAGCTTCGGCTCTGCGGCCAGCGCTCGTGCGATGCCCACGCGCTGCCGCTGGCCGCCGGAGAAGGCGTAGGGGTAGCGGTCCAGCTGCTCGGCATTGAGGCCTACGCGCGCCATGAGGTCCCGTGCCCGGCGGCGGCCCGCGGCGCCGGTGACGCCAGCGACCACGAGGGCCTCGGCGAGCGACTGGCCGATGGTGCGGCGCGGGTTGAGCGATGCGTGGGGGTCCTGGAAGACGTATTGGATCGTCGAGGTGATGCCCTTGAGGTCGTCCTTCGACATCGCAGACACGTCTCGGCCCGCGACCCGGATCGAGCCGCTCGTGGGCTTGTTGATGCCGATGATAGTGCGCGAGAGTGTCGACTTGCCGCACCCAGACTCCCCCACGAGGCCCAGCGTCTCTCCGGGCGAGAGCTCGAGGGATACCTCGTTCACTGCGAAAACCGGCGGCGTCCTGCCGACGAGGCCGCGTGGCTGCGAACCGACGTTCGTGCGCAGATTGGTGACCTCGAGCATCGGCGCGGTCGCCACCTGGTGGCGCTCGGGGCGCGTCGGCGGCATGGGCAGCGCGCTGACTGATCCGCCTGCGGCGCTCACCCAGCAGGCGGCGTCGCGCCCAGGCTCGACCTGCTCGAGAGGCGGCCGCTCGCGCACGCAGCGTTCGATCGCGGACGGGCAACGGGGCTGGAAGCTGCAGCCCACGGGAAGCCGCGCTGGGTCCGGCGGCGAGCCGGGAATGGCGGGGAGCACCCCGCGCCGCGCGTCGAGACGCGCCACTGCCTTCAGCAGGGCGTTGGTGTAGGGATGCTTCGGGTCGAGGAACACTTGCGCGACCGGTCCACGCTCGACGACACGTCCGCCGTACATGACCAGGAGGTCGTCACACAGTTCGGCAACGACGCCCATGTCGTGAGTGATCATGATGATCGCAACGCCGAGCTCCTCGCGAAGCTTCGCCAGCAGCTGCAGAATCTGGGCTTGGATCGTCACGTCAAGCGCTGTGGTCGGCTCGTCCGCGATGAGCAGCTTCGGCTCGTTGGCCAGCGCGATCGCGATGACCACCCGCTGGCGCATGCCTCCGGAGAACTCGTGCGGGTACATGTTGAACGTGCGATCGATGTCGGGAATGCCGACCTGCTCGAACAGCTCCCGTGCACGGGCTCGGGACCGAGATTTGCTGGCGCCATGCACCTCGAGGGCCTCCGCGACCTGATTGCCGACCCGCATCGCCGGGTTCAGGGCAGCCTGCGGATCCTGGAACACCATGGCGATTTCACGGCCCCGGACCTTTCGCATCTCAGTCTCCGGCAGCGTGAGCATGTTGCGACCGAGATACTCCACATTGCCGCCGTCGACCACGCCAGGGGCACGCAGCATCCGCATGACGGCGCGGGCGGTGACGGACTTCCCGGAACCGGACTCACCAACGATGCCGAGGATGCGCCCGCGCGCCACGTCGAACGAGACGTCGTTGACGGCGTGCACAACGCCTCCGGGCAGAGGGAAGCTGACCGCCAGCCCGCGGACGCGCAGCAGCGCGCCCACCGACGGCAGGCCGGTCGTGGTAAGGGCAGTAGCGGTCACTTGCGGTTCACCGTTTCGTTGAGGGCGTCGGCCAACAGGCTGAAGGCGAATGCCAGGAGCAGGAGAATGATGATCGGGCCGAGGATGTAGGTGGGTGACTGGTTGATGTAACGCATCCCGGTATTCAGCAGCGCGCCGAGCGAAGGCTGCGGTGGTTGAATGCCGAGGCCGACGATGCTCAGGCTCGCCTCGAGAAACACGGCGTGCACGATGAAGACCGCCCCCTGCACGATGACCGGGTCGACGGTGTTCGGCAGGATGTGCCGCACCATCGTCCGCCACCGGCCGATCCCAAGGGTGCGGGCCGCGATCACGTACTCCCGCTGCTGCTGGGCGAGCATCGTCTGTCGGGCGAGCCGACCGAACGTGGGCAGGCCGATGATGATGATCGAGACGAGCAACCCGACGAAGCCGGTTCCCAGGACGAGCACCACCGAGATGCCGAGCACAAGGCCAGGGAATCCGATGATGATGTCCAGGATGCGCTGCGTGATCGTGCCGACGAACCGGGACACGGCGCCCAGCAGCCCGATCAACGTGCCCATGACGATCGTGATCGGCACGGCGATGTAGACCAGCGCAAGATCGGTGCGAAGTCCGTAGATGCTGCGAACGAAAATGTCGCGGCCGATCTCGTCGGTGCCAAAGAGGTGCGAGGACGACATCCCGTGCAGGGTCAGGTCGGTCTGCAGGTCGTAGCCGCCCGGAAAGAATACCGGGGCGAGGAACGCGAGCACGGTCAGCGCGACGATGAGAACGGCCGCCACGATTCCGCGCGGGGTCCGGAACGCCCCCAGATACCGGCGCGCCGTGATGCTGAGCCGAGGACGACGGGGCTCCACGACGGAATCCGTGCTGCTGACAGCCGACATGTCAGGCCCCCAGACGGACGCGAGGATCGAGGGCGGCGAGCGCGATCTCGGAGAGGAGCTGGATGATAACGGCGATCATCACTGCTCCCAGCACGAGCGCCTGCACGACCAGGTAGTCCCGAGTCTGCACGCTCGTCACGGCGAGACTGCCAAGCCCGTTGCGGGTGAAGATCGACTCGACGACGATGGCGCCGGCGATGAGCTCGCCAATGCGGAGACCAATCACGACCACCACCGTGCCGAAGCTGTTTCGCAGCACGTGCCGGCGGGTGATGATGAACGGCGGCACTCCTTTTGCGGTCGCCAGGTCGACGAAGTCCTCTCCCCGGGTCGTCAACATCGATGTTTGCAGCATCCGGGCGATCACTGCAGCCTGCGGCAGCGCGAGCGCGACTGCCGGCAGGATCAGGAACTGGATGCCCAGGACCGGATCGCTGAGCAGCGACATCTCACCGCTGATCGGCAGGACCGGGATGGCGAAGCCCAGCAGCAGAATCAGCAACAGCCCCGCCAGGAACGGCGGCGTCGCCAAGAAGACCGTATTGAAGGCGTCAACCATTGTGCGAGCGAGTGCTGAGCGCGGCGACCCGCCCAGCACGCCGAGTCCCACCCCGACGGCGACCATGATGATCGCCGCCAGGGCCGCCAACTCGAGCGTGCTGTCGAGCCGGCTCCCGATGAGCGCGGCAGCCGGCCTTCTCAGCACGAAGGACTGACCGAGGTCGCCGTGCAGCACCCCACCGATCCACTGGAAGTACTGCGTCCACAGCGGCTGGTCCAGGCCCATCGCCTGCCGGATATTGGTCACGACCTGCGGGGTCGCATCAGGACCGGCCATCACCACAGCAGGATCGCCGGGAGCCAGCCGCGGCAACATGAACGCGATCACTGAGCCAGCAATCACCACCAGGGCAAACGACGGCAGTTTGTTGAGGAGGAAGCGAAGCATTATCTACTCACGTACGCGCTCTTGAACAGAAGCAGCCCGCGGATCGTCACGTCGACGCCGCCGACGGAGGTGGACGCGACGACGGCGTCCGGCGCCTGCACGATCGTGAGGAAGAACGCCTGGTCCAGCATGTACTCGGACAGAGCGGTCAGCGCGGCCGAGCGCTCCTTGTCGGAGGTCGCGTTCACTAAGGCGTCGGTGAGCGACTGGTACTCGCTCGTAGCCATATGCTCGGCGTTGTTCGCCCGCAGCGTCGGCAGGCCTCGCACGAGAGTGGCGGGGCTCAGGCCGACCTGCCCGTGCAGGGTCACGAAGGACTGCGGGATCGTCGCGTTCGTCTGGGCGGCCTGAAAGGTGGGCTGGTCGCGGCCATCCGCCACCGGCTTGAGGCCGATCGCGCTGAGATTGTTCGCGACAATCTCGTACATCCCGTTCACGCCCGCATTGGAGCGGTTGTAGGTGATGCTGACCGTGGCGCCCTCGGCGCCAGCTTGCGCGATCAGCTTCTTCGCCTGTTCCGGGTCGTACGTGTATCGGCTATGCAGCTCCTTCGAGTTTCCGGGCTCGCTGACGCCCCACGGGAGATTGGTCACGGTGCCGGTGTTCGCGAACACCTGCGAGTTGATCCGCTTGTAGTCGATCGCGTAAGCCACGGCCTGCCGCACGGCCTTGTTGTCGAGCGGCGCTGCCGTGATGTTGAGGCCGAGCGGGTAGATCGACCCACCGCCCGGGACCGCCTTGTAGGAGTTGTTACCCGAGAACGCGGCGGCGTTGGCGGCGGACATGCCAAACGCCAGCTGTGCCCTACCACTCTTGAGCGCGTTGATCTCCGCGGTCGGGTCAGTGGTGACGACGTACCCGATCTTGTCGAGGTGCACGTTTTTCACGTCCCAGTACTTGTCGTACTTCGTGAGCGTGAAGCCCGCGCCGGGCGCCCAGCTGCCGAAACTGAACGGGCCGGTGCCGACGACCTTCGACCCGTCGGCGAGACCGGCATAGGTGTCCGGATCGACAATGTCGGTCTGGTTCAGATAGTCGAAGAACGAGTCGCCGAGCAGCTTGCCGAACGTGATCTTCAGCTCGAGGGGGCTCACGACGTCGACGGCCGTGAACTGCTTCGCGACAAAGGCGAGATTGTCACCGTTGGTCGGGTCGATGGACTTCGCGATCGTGAACTTCACCGCGTCTGCCGTGAAGGGCGTTCCCGTTTGGAACGTGACACCCTGGCGCAGGTCGATCTTGGCGCTCATGCCATCCGAAGCGACGGCGACGTTGGTGGCGAGCACCGGCTGGACTTTCCGACTCTTCGGGTCGAGCCGCACCAGCGGCTCGAACACGTTGTCGACCCAGGGATAGTTGCGGTCGGGAGTCGCGAACACGCTGTTCGGCGCCGCGTCGAGCGCCATGGCGACGGCGAGCGTGCCACCGTCAACTGGAGCGGCAGATGCTCTGCCCGAAGTGACGTCGCGGGCTGACGTACAGCCCGTCAAGGCGACCGCGACAGCGGTGGTGGTCGCCGCGATCAGGGCGATTGCCCGCCGGGAGCGCGTTCGCAGTTGAGGCGAGGTAATCGTATGGTGCATGAGAGTTCCTCTTCATTGAGGGGGCGGGAGAAAAAGAGAGCCAGTACGCTGTCGGGCCCGCGCGGGGCGCGGTTTACGGGTCGGACCGGTAGGTGGCCTCGTCGAGACCGCTCAGCGTGGGGTCGTAGGCGACCGCACCGACGTCGAACATGGACGTCATCCAGTGAAAGAAGTTGTCGCCACGTCCGCGCAGCACCTCGTACAGGCGGCGCATCATTCGATCCCGCTCGTGGCGCAGCTCAGGGTGTCGGTATTGGTTGACGAGTTCGTCGGGATCAAGCTGGAGATCGTAGAACTCGTTGACGGAGTCCGGGTTGACGACCAGCTTGTAGCGATCAGTCCGCAGCATTCGCTGTGCGTAGGGGAAGTGGTGTCCGTGGAACTCGCACACGATGTCGTCGGACCACTCAACCGCCCCCTCGGAGGTCAATGGAAGCAGGCTGCGCGAGTCAACCGCGGGCGAGGGGTCGAGGGCGGCGAGATCCAGGATGGTCGCCGTGCAATCGAGGAGGCTTACGAACTCGTCGCGGACGACGCCCGCCGGCCGGCCGGGGACTCGCAGCAGACCGGGGGTGCGGTAGATGTCCTCGTACATTGCCGGCCCCTTGTCGTGGAGGCGGTGCGCACCAGTGAACTCGCCGTGGTCACAGGTGAAGAAGACGGCAGTCGAGTCGCTCAGGCCGAGCCGCTCCATCGCATCCATGACGCGCCCGATCTCGCGGTCGATGAGGGCGACATAGCCCCAGTAGACGGCGATGAGTTTGCGACTGGCCTCGATGGGCATCGTGTCGAAGGCCCAGTGGGCACTGTAGTTCGCCTGGACTACGGGTTTCCCGGCGAAGTTCTCGGCGATCGATCGTGGCAGCTCGACCAGGGCGGGATCGATCAGGTCGAAGTACTGGTCGGGAAGCACGTAAGGCAGATGCGGGCCGAAGAAGCTCAGTTCCAGGAAGAAGGGAGTGCCGTCTGCATCGCGCTCGCGGGCGTAGCACTCGAGGAGTTCGATCGCCCGGGTGGCCAGATAGTGCTCGAAGGTTGCCTCGACCGGCTGCTTCAGGCGGGCGGCGAGCAGGTTGCCCGGTCCCCCGTTGGGGAGGGTTCCACGCATCCTGTCGTGAATTTCGTACGGCGGAAGCCCATTCTCGTCCAGGTAGCGGAGGTAGTCCTCGTGTTTGACTGGGTTGTGCCATCCAGGCAGTTCCGTACCGTCGAAGCCGAAGTCGGCTCGTCCCCGCTCATGGCCGATGTGCCACTTGCCCACCAGACCGGTGTTGTAGCCGTTCTCCTGGAGCGCCTCTGAGAAGGTGAACTGGTCGGCCGGCAGGTCCTCGATATAGCCCACGTTTCGCTCGTGGTTCGCGAGCAGCCGATGCCGAAAAGGCGCTTGGCCGGTGAGCAGGCTAGCCCGAGCCGGCGTGCAAATCGCCGTCGGCGTATACCACCGATCGAACCGGGTGCCGGTCCGCGCGAGCTCGTCGAGCACGGGCGTGACGGCGAGCGGATTGCCGTAGGCGCCGAGCGTGTCGACGCGGTGCTGGTCGGTCATCAGGAACAGAATGTTGGTCCTGTCGCTCGTCTCCTTTGCGCTCATCCGATGGACCGTCTCTCGGCAGTGCTGCCCCGCCCCGGGAGGTCGACGGCGTTCTCCGTGTAGGTGGCTAACAGTGGCGATTCGCGGAATAGGGCGATGAGCGCGCCGATGGCGCCCGCGTCGTCGCCGAGCCGCGCGGACCGCACTATCGGCGCTGCATCGGACTGCCAGGAGAGCTCATAACGGACGGTCGCGGCGACTTGCTCGAGCAGCAGCGGCGCGACGCGGACGAGCTCACCGCCGATCACCACCTCACGCGGGTTGAGGGTCATAGCGGCGGCCCCCAGCACCCGGCCGAGGGCGGCGCCCGCCTCGCGGAGCACTGACTCCACCACCGGTTGCGAGATGCGCACGGCCTCCTTGAGTTGGTCGAGGTCGGCGACCGCCACGCCCCGGGAACGGCAGCGCGCAAGGATGGCCGGCACAGAGGCCACAGTCTCGACGCAACCGCGCTTGCCGCAGCGGCAGGGCAACCCGTCGGGGTCCACTGTGACGTGGCCCATCTCGCCGGCGAACCGGGCCCAACCGTGCACCAGTCGGCCGTCCACCACGAGGCCGCCACCGACACCGTCGGATAAGCGAACGTAGACGAGATTGCGAACCCGGTTCGGCCGTCCTTGGGCGGCCTCGGCAAGCGCGGCGAACCTAACGTTGTTGTCCACGATCACTGGGGCCTCGAAGCGAGCCGCCAAGGCTTCGGAGATGACTTCAACATGGCTCTGGTCCCCCCACCCGGGCACCCCGACAGCGACCGACTGCAGCGCACCGAAGTGCACACCCGTGTCGGCGGCCAACTGCTCCGTCAAGGAGAAGGCGTCGGCGAGACGCTCCTGCCAGTCGGACGTCTCGGGATAGCGCCGGGTACCGGAGGCGATGATCTCGTGCGAGGCGTCGGCGACCACGATGATCACGCGGGCGTGGCCGAAGTCGATGCCGAGGAACTGACCCGAGGCAGGGTCGATAGCGAGGAGCTCCGCTGGCCGCCCGCTGCCTGTCCTGGCAACCGCATCGGTGTCGACGACAATGATTGCACCGCGTTTCAGGAGGTCGGCTGTGATCTCAGAAAGCGTCGTACGCGAGAGCCCGACGCGTCGCGCGATCTCACCCCGACTCTGGGCTCCGTGTTCCCTGAGGGTAGAGAAAACTCGTTCTTCATGCGTGCGCCTCACTAGCGCCTGCACTCCCTTGGGCTGCTGCACACCTCCACGAAAACACCCCCGCATTTTTCCGTCAACCCTCCGGCAGAAAAATACGGGGCTGAATCAGCTAGGTGTTCAGAACGCCGGTGGGCCGCACCCATGTTGCAGTTGTACTGTTCACCCATCCTCGCCCGTCGTGCCTGCGTCGCACACAAGCCCGTCGACCGTGGCCGCTCGCTTTCGCAGGAAAGGTCTCCTCGGTTCGCATGACCGACGACATCCGCCGCCCCAACATCCTCCTGATCACCGCCGACGACATGGACGCCTGCTCGCCGTCCTCCTTCGGCGGACCCGCCGGGATCACCCCCAATCTGGACCGCCTCGCCACTGAAGGGATCCGTTTCGGCCGGGCGCACGTCGTCGCGGCGGTCTGCCAGCCGAGCCGATCCGCGATCATGACGGGTCTCGTGCCGCATCGGAACGGCGCCGAGGGGTTCGAGCCGATAAACGATGGGATCACGCTACTGACCCAGTTGTTGGCCGACGCCGGTTATCTGCTCGGGATCCTCGGCAAGGTCGACCACATCGCCCCCGTCGACCGCTTCGGCTGGGACCTCATCCGTTCGATGCGCGATCTCGGACTCGGCCGGGATCCGGCCCGGTACGGCGCCGCCGCACGAGAGTTCTTCGCTCAGGCGGCCGAGCAGCCGTGGTTCCTCATGGCCAATGCGCACGACCCGCACCGACCCTTTTCCGGAAGCAAGCAGGAGCAGGAGAAGTGGTCAGAAGAGGAACGAGCGGCGATCCCGATGCCGTCGGCGAGCTATGCCGCGCACGACGGCGAACTGCCCGGCTTCCTGTCTGACGTGCCGGGGGTCCGCCAAGAGTACGGGGAGTACCTCCGGTCGGTCCGGCGCTGCGACGACGTGGTCGGTGCGGTCTTGGAGGCGCTCGACGAGACGGGTCAAACCGAGGACACCCTAGTCCTGTTCCTGTCCGACAACGGGATGGCCTTTCCGTTCGCCAAGGCGAACTGTTATCTGCGGAGCACACTCACGCCGCTCATTGTCCGCTGGCCGGGTCATATTGTGAGCGGGCGCATGGACACGCAGAGCCTGGTGTCCTCGCTCGACTTCTTCCCCACGATCTGCGAGATCGCGGGGCTGCCGGCGCCGTGTGATCTCGACGGGATCTCGATTCGCGCCTTGCTGGACGGCGAGTCCGGAATCGATCGCGACACGATGTTCACCGTATTTCATGAGACGTCGGCCTCGCTGCGTTTCGAAATGCGGTGCGCGCAGGACCGCCGCTACGGCTACATCTGGAACGAGTGGTCAGGCCGGAACCGGACCTACCAGGCAGAGAACATGGAGGGCCTGAGCTGGGCAGCGATGATCGAGGCTGGCGCGAGATCATCGGAGATTGAGGAGCGCAACCGCTTCTATCTTGAACGCAGTCCTGAGGAGCTCTACGACCTCGCAGTCGACCCGCACGGATTGCACAATCTAGCCGACGAACCGTCTCTCGCGGAGGTGCTGCAGGATTTTCGGCAGCGCCTACTCCAGTGGATGGCCGAGCATGGTGACCCGCAGCTCAAGAACTTCCAGGTAAAGGTCCTCCGGGGAGCATGACGAGCAATACAGGTTTGGTCGGCTGTGGCAGGTAGTAACAGCCGCGCTCAAGTAACGCCTGAAGCCGAAACGCGCTTTGCTCGTGCGGCTAGTGGTCTGTGTTTGAAGTGGTCTGACGGTTGGCACTCTGGAGGATGTCGTCGGCGGGTTTGGTCCACACGAACGGGTGGCAGCGGTCGTTCCAGCCCTCGACGAAGGCTCTGATCTGAACCGCCTGTAAGTGTTGGGGTGGCTGGCCTGGGGCTGCCACCACCCACACTTACAGGCGGTTCAGGTGAGCAGCACCGCCAAGCGATCAGCTTGCGACGGATGGTCGCGGTGGTTGCTTTGATCAACCCGATGCCGTCCCCGCCCGGGTGGCGCCTTCCGGGCGACGCATCACCGTGCACCTACCACAGGACTGGTGGTCCGCAGGCGTGCCGGAACAGGTGGGTCCAGGGGTTCTTCCCAGGCCACCAACGGCCACACCCACCTGACCGCCAGCCCGCGACGGCCCAAACACACCCTCCGTGGAACACCCCGACAAGCGAGGCCGGGCCATCACTCACGCCCTCACCCAAGCCACAGATCAGGCCGACTTCCACCAGCCCATCGGTGGATTGAGGCTAAGACATGGCGGCGGATCAACACCACCGACTTTCTTTCCACCATGGAGAAAGGAATAGCGGATACACTCGCAGATGGGTAGTTCGATGCCCAGAACGAAATGGTGGTGGCCCTGTTGTCAGGGTCGGCCGACAGAGGTGAAGATGAACAATCCCCGACGCCCCATGGCCCCGGTTCCGGCTCGCGTGGACGGGGTGCGGCAACGCAACGCCGCATCGGTGGTCAAGGAGATCCTACTCAACGGACCGATCGCTCGTGCCGAGATCGCCGGCCGAACGGGGTTGAGCCAGGGCGCGGTCGCGAAGATTACTGCAGACTTGATCAACGCGAGCATCGTGGTCGAGGCCGCGCGTTCCGCCGCTACGACGATGGACCCAACGCTGGGTCGCCCCCGTATCCCGCTGGCGCTCAACCGCGAGAAGCACCGGTTCCTGGGCGTCCACATCGGCCTCGACAAGCTGCAGATCGGCCTGGTCGATCTCACCGGTGCGATCGTCCGGGATCGTGCAATCGCGCACCGGCACCGGGGACCTGAAGCCGTCCTGCGCCAAGCCCGTCAGGAGGTCACCAAGCTGCTGGCCGCCGAGGACGGTGTCGTGGTAGGCGCCGGGGTGTGTGCTGCCGGCTGGGTCGACCCGTCCACCCAGACCCTCGTCGAGCACAAGGGCCTCGGCTGGAAGGATGTAGCGCTCCCCTTGGCAATACCCCCTGAACTCCTGGTACCGATCGCGGTCGACTCCACGGTGCGCGCCCTCGCGATCGCGGAGGCGCTCTTCGGGGTGGGCCGGGACACGCACGACCTGCTGTTCGTGTTCATCGGCTCCGTGATCGGCTCCGCGCATTCCGTCGGCGGGTCCATCCACCGCGGCCGGCGCGCCGCTGCCGGCACGATCGACCATCTGCCCGTCGCGGGCCGTGGCGTCGCTTGTGTGTGCGGAGGGCGCAACTGTCTGGCCGCACTGACGAACGACGCGGCCGTGGCTGCACAGGCTCGCGAGGCCGGCCTGATCGGGACCGACGACAAGTACGAAAAGCTGGTGGAGCTGGTGCGCGGCCCCTCCCCCACTCCGGCCGCATTGGCGCTGATGAACCGCCGCGCGCGTCTGGTCGGTTCGGCCGTCGCAATCTTGTCCGACCTGTTCGCCCCCGACGTCATGGCCCTCGGCGGTGGCATCCTCGACGGGCCGGACGGCGTCGAGCAGGTGCGCCTCGGCGCCGAGGCGACCGGGCCCGGTACGGGCGGGCTGACCCAGGTGATCCGCGGCTCCGCGCTCGGAGTGCAGGCGCCGATGCGCGGCGCCGCCTCGCTCGCCCTCGACGCGTTCATCGACAACCCGCTAGGCACTCGGCTCGCAAGCTGATCCGACGGACTACCGCGCCGCGGTCGGCCTCCTCGCGTCGGCGCGTCAGTGCTCCGACATGATGCCGGTCTGCTCGGGCTCCTCCACCCCGGCGTACTGCTTGTAGAGCTCGATCAGCAACTGATCGCGGATCTTGGCATGGTCGGGCTCGTCGAACAGGTTGTATTTCTCACCTGGGTCATCGGCAAGGTTGTAGAGCTCGCCCTCGCCGGTGCGTGGGAACCAGGTGACGCGCCAATTTGGCGTGTACATCGTCTGGTGCACGTGCCGGTTCCCCGACTCCTTGGACCATCCCATCGAGAGCGCGCTATCGGGCGACGGGCCACCCTGCAGGGCATCCACCAGCGAGCGACCCTGAACGCCAGAAGGCACGTCGATGCCGCACAGGCCGAGCAGCGTCGGCAGCAGATCGGTGTTGCTCGTCGGGTTGTGCACGACCGTGCCGGGTGCGGCGATCCCGGGCGCGCGCATAAGGCAGTTGACCCGCAGCAGCGAACGGCAGGGGTAGGGCCCCTTGAGCAGTAGGCCGTGATCGCCGAGCAGTTCACCGTGGTCAGAGGTGAACACGACGATCGTCTCGTCGGCGAGCCCGGTGTTCTCCAGCGCGAGCATGATGCGTCCGACGGTGTCGTCGATCAGCGCGATCATCCCGTAGGTGCGAGCGATGATGCGCCGCAGGTCGTCCTCCCCCAGCACAGACGTGGTCCTCGCTTCGATGACCCGGCCCCCCCCGTAATGGTGGGGCTTGCAGTCCCTGTTGTCGTCGGGCATAGGCAACGGGATGTCACGCGGGTCGAACATCGACGCATACGGCTCGGGCACGTGGAACGGGTGGTGCGGATCGGGGAAGGATGTGAACAGCATGAACGGCTCACCCTGCGCGCGCCGCGCCATGATGAACTCGACCGTGCGATCGCCGATCCAGGTCGTGTGGTGCGCCTCGAGTGGAATCACCGACTCGCGAGTGTCGACCTCGGATGCGGTTGACTCGCGCTGCCGGACACGCTCGACCAGCTCAGGAAAGCGGGCACGCACGTCCGCCCCGTAGTGCCCCCACTTCAGCGCATTATCGCCGTGGCCGACGGTCAATTGCACGTCGTCGAAGCCGTAGTACGGGCCGTTCCAGCCGTCGAGGCTCCCGTTCGCCCAGCCCCTGCGCGACTCCATCATCCCGGGGCCTGGATAGCAGAGCGTCGGAGTGAGGTGGATCTTGCCGATTGACGCCGTGCGGTAGCCGTGATGGCCCAGCACGGCCGGCAGCGTGGTCTCGGTGGGGGGTAGCGCAATGCCATTGGTCCACACGCGGTGGGCATTGGGAAACCGGCCGGTCAGCATCGACGACCGGCTCGGCATGCAAACCGGGTTGGCCACGATGTGGTTCTCGAAGCGAGCTCCCGAAGCCGCGAGGGCATCCAGATTCGGCGTGCGGGCAGTCGTGTTGCCGTTGCACCCCAACGAGTCGTAACGCTGCTGGTCGGTGCAGATGAACAGGATGTTGGGGCGCCGTGCCGGTGCCATCATCGAGCGCGTGAGAGTGTCGAGCTCGGAACCGCCGGTCGTGTCCGCGCCGCCGGAACTGCTCACCAGCATGCAGTGGCCGTGCGCCACCGTGATGTTGAACGTCGAGGGCATGTGGCTCGGTCCGGCCGACCAGTCGTGCAACTCGCTCGCGACCAGCCTGCTGGGCAGTCCGCAGGTGCGCCCCGAGAAGAACAGCGCGACGACCAGATGGAGATCATGGCTTACTTCCTCCGCATGCTCCGGGTGAACAACGCGGACTTTGTTACTTTGCTATGGAAACTAAACTAAAGATATCATCGGTCACTCCGCGGGTCAATGAAAACGCCGTACGAAGACGGTCGGCCAGTTGTTGCCCCGGACCAGAACTGTGGAGGCACAGATGCACGCACCGCCGCCTCGTCCCCTGCTGGTGCTCACCGGCGCTTTCGGGCACATGGGTCGAGCACTGCAGTCCACCCTGCGCGAGCATCACCGGGTGGGGCTGGTGCACCTGCGCACGCCGGACGCGGATGAGCCGTCCGCCGGCGATGACGAGCTGCTGATCTGCGACCTGCCCGACGCCGGGCAAGCGGCCGGACGGGCCCGGGACGCCGTCGCGGTCGTGCACCTTGCCGGCCACCCCCGGCCCACCGCACCCTGGCCCGACTTCGCACGCGCCAACCTTGCCGGCACCTCAAGGCGGCCGGCCAGCCACTGAGCGGAGTCGACGTATTCGCTGAAGACGACGGCCTGTTCTCCGTCTTAGACCGTATGGAGTGACCGCCCGTGGGGGTGGTTGCGGGCCGGGGCCTCTCTCACAGAGATTCGTGGGTTACCGAGTAGGGGCTGCCTGCTCGGCCTATCCGACAGTTGTGGGAGGCCCCGGTGTTTACAGAGCGTACGAGTGTTGGCCTGGACGTGCACGCACGGTCGGTCGTGGCGGCGGCGATCGATGGGGTCACGGGTGAGGTGTTCAAGGCGAGGCTGGTGCCGTCGCCGGAGGTGGTGATCCGGTGGGTCGAGTCGCTGCCGGGTCCGTCGGCGGCGGTGTACGAGTCGGGTCCGACGGGGTTCGGGCTGGCGCGGTCGCTGACCGTAGCGGGGATCCGGTGCGAGGTGGCGGCGTCGTCGAAGCTTCAGCGCCCGGCTGGGGATCGGGTCAAGACCGATGCCCGGGATGCGTTGCACCTGGCGCGGCTGCTGCGCCTGGATGAGGTGGTGGCGGTGCGGGTGCCGAGCGAGGTGGAGGAGTCGGCTCGGGACCTGGTGCGGTGCCGGGACGCGGCCCGGGCGGACCTGATGCGGGCCCGGCATCGGCTCTCGAAGCTGCTGCTGCGGCACGGGATCGTCTACTCGGGTGGGAAGGCGTGGACCCAGGCGCATGACTACTGGCTGCTCAAGCAGTCGTCCCGCTGGCCGGGACGCAGGCGGCGTTTCAGGACGCCTACGAGACGGTGGTGTTGGCGGCGGGCCGGCGGGACCGGCTCGACGTTCAGATCTCCGTGATGGCCGCGGACTGCCAGTTCACCCCGGTGGTGCGCCGGCTGTCGATGCTTGCGGGGGATCTCGACGTTGACCGCGTTCACCCTCGCGGTCGAGATCGGCGACTGGGACCGGTTCTCTGGCGCCGGGATCGGCGCCTATCTGGGGCTCGTGCCCTCGGAGCACTCTTCGGGCGCGAGCCGCTCCCAGGGCTCGATCACCAAGACTGGTAACGGTCATGTCCGCCGGCTGCTGGTCGAGGCCGCCTGGCATCACCGCAAGCCGTACCGTCCTACTGCGGTGCTGCGTCGGCGGTGGGAGCTGGCTCCACCGGCGGCGGTGGCGCGCGCCCAAGCCGGTAACCACCGGCTGCACCGGCGGTGGGTCAGCTACGCCGAACGCAAGAAACGCCCGGTGATCGCCAACGTCGCCGTCGCCCGCGAGCTCGCCGGCTGGTGCTGGTCCCTGGCCGTGCTCCCTGATTAGGGCCGGCTCCTCGAGCTGACCGTGGGGGTCAGCCACCCCGGACCTGCAGCGTGCGGAACGACCCGCCCCGAGGCTATGAGCAGTCAAGTCCACCACGACATTCGTATCGCAGGACTCGGCGACGCTCGAACTTGGACCAGCGGTCCCGTTCCCGCCGAAGACACGGTCCTGCGGTACCCAACCCGCGCATATCAGCCTTGACCACGCGTCGACACAACACGCTGACCGGAACCGCTGACCCCCACGCGTCACCCCCCTTCAAAAGCCTCCAACCCTCGAGGGCGATTCGGCGTGTCCTCTTGACAACCATGCCCTCCATATCAGCCTCGATCCACCGATGGGCCGGTGGAGGGCGGCGTGATCGGGCTCGGGAGTTGAGGCTCGGGTGAGGGCGTGGGTAATGGTCCGGCCTCGCTGTCGGGGTGTTCCACGGGGGGTGTGTCGGGCCGTCGCCGGCTGGGTGGTCAGGTGGGTGTGGCCGTTGGTGGTGGACCGCAGGCAAGCCTGAAGAGCACGGTCCAGGGGTCCTCCCATGGCCAGTTCTGGGGTAGGGTGCAGGGTGATGCGGCGAGCGGAGGACGCGAGCCGGGCCGGGACGGTGATCAGCTTGCGACGGATGGTCGCGGTGGTTGCTTTGGCCAGGCGTGTGCCGGTGTCGGGCTTGGTGGTGTTGCCCTCGGCGAGGGCGGCGGCGGCGCGGGTGAGGTTGAACGCGATGACCGCCAGGACGAGCCAGCCGCGTTGGCGGTGAACTTTCCGGAGGGCAGGTGTGCCAGCGCGGAGCCTTTGAGGTCGGCGTGGACTTGCTCGATGATCGCGTGGTGCCGGTGGATCTTGTCGGCGGCGACGGTGTCGAGGCGGTCGGGGTCGGTGCTGGTGAAGAACGCGTGGGAGCGCCACACGTCGAACAGGGTTCCTTGGCCGGCGGCCTTGTTCCGTTCAGCGTAGGTGTCGGGGATCCGGCGCACGACGAGCCGGCCAGGGACTCGGTGCGCCTGCGGGTCGCATAGAAGATGACCTCGCTCCTCAGCTCAACAAAGCAGGGTGCGGGCGAGGTTGTCGTCTACGACCGCGATGGTTGCGAGCCCGGCGCTTAGGGCGGCCAGGGTGGCGTCCCTTCGCTGCACTCCTTGACTAGATAGCACCCGGCTCGTTGCGCCACGAAGGGTCTCAAGGCTGGCACCAATAGTGCGGGCGTCAAGGAGAGTCACGGGTTGGCCTTGGATATCAAGGAATCGGCCGGCTACCTCACCGCATACGCCGAGCTCGGCGAGACGCCGACGTTCGACTTTCGTGACTAGTGAATAGGCATTTGACGTTGCCGAAGTCCAAGCACCGACCGCCATGACCGCGACGTCCATTTGATCCGCAAGGGCCAACGTTGCAGCGATTCCGGGTAGGCGCCGCAGGCCGTTTGCCGTTTCGACGTCCGGCAGGATCAAGGGAGAGTACAGCGGATGCGCCACCCCGCTCGCGACTTCCGCCACCGCGCGGACCACTTCTACCGCTCCCGGTAGCCCGTCTGGAGGGTAGACCGCACCCGACAGCTGGACCACTGTGCACGGCGGGATCCGACGGAGGTGGCGCGCCATCGAGGGCAGGGCGCGACTCCAGGACAAGCCCAGCAGGCCACCCTCGTGTACCAGTGCCTCCAGTTCTCTCGCCAAGGCCTTACCGATGAAGTCAAAGGTGGCCTGCTCTGAGTTGGGGTCGGCTTGGACGACCACGGCGCGGTCCAGTTTGAATCGCTCGGCCAATTTTGTTGACAGGTTCTCATCGACTCCCCCGGGCGAGCCGATTTCAATCCGGACAAGACCCTTGCGCCGAGCCTCGCGCAGCAGTCGGGCCACCTGGAACCGGCTGATGCCTAACGATTGACCGATGTGAACCTTGGACTGATCCTCCTGGTAGTAGCGCCGGGCGACAGCCAGTGCCAGGCCCGTCTCGTCACCTGCCTCCGACGCCTGCAGCGCACGATGCTCGAGCGACGTCGGTGCGGCTGGGTCGGGGACTTTCGCCTCATCATCGACCGTGCTGCTCCCCATCTGATCACCTCCGGCGTCCAGTGTGGCCTGTAGATGGACAGTCCGACCTCTTGACCAGATGTCATCGCGTCGCTACTCTCATTTGAGAGTCTACCTCGCTCATATGAGACGCTCTGAAGGAGCATCCATGACGGACGCACAACGGAGTGCTCAACCCGCACCCCCAGGAACCGTGACCGCCACACCTCCGCGCAGGGCACTGATCGCCGCGATCTCGGGTGCGTTCTTGGAGTGGTACGACTTCACCCTCTTCGGGATCGCCGCCGGGCTGATCTTCCCGGCTCTGTTCTTCCCTAACTCGTCGCCCACGACGGCGGTGATCGAGTCCTTCGGAGCATTCGCAGCCGGGTTCGTGATGCGACCCGTCGGGGCCGTCGTCTTCGGTCACTTCGGAGATCGAATCGGTAGGCGCCGAATGTTGTTGCTCACCGTGACCATCATCGGCGGCGGTACGTTCTTGATCGGTCTGATACCCAGCTACGACTCAATTGGCCTAGTGGTCTGTCTGCGAAATAGCAAGGTATGCTTTGGGTATGCCGATAGTGACCGCGCCGGCGTTGCCGGTGACCGAGGGACAGCGGGTTGAGTTGAAGCGGATGGCGGGCTCCTCGTCGTTG
>JAABVA010001602.1_pt1 | contig 23913 bp, 19 predicted proteins | sample 5560331 | NCBI WGS metagenome assembly JAABVA01 (sample SAMN12812661, study PRJNA571458) | rock metagenome | isolation source: Antarctica rocks | place: Antarctica: Victoria Land, Mt New Zealand sud | collected 2016-01-07
TCTGGAAGGTGCTCCTCGACCTCGCCCGACAGGACCCTCAGCAAGTCCCATCGTCGCTGCTCAGGAGCACCTTCCAGACGACCAACCCGCTCCCACATCAGTAGGCCCGTGAAAGCCCCGGGTTAGCGGGACTGCCGGGGCGCGGCCGGGGCGAGCACGGACAGCCCGGGGTGCGGCCACAGGTGGGTCTCGACCCGGAAGCGGTTGCGGGTGAGGTGGCGGCGGTAGAGCAGCGTCGGGACGGCGACCCCGACGGCCACCAGCACGCCGGACACCACGATCGCCGCCCGGGGACCCTCCTGCTGCCCGACCCACCCGATGAACGGTGCGCCGAGCGGGGCACCGCCCTGCAGCATCAGCATGTGCACGCTCATGACCCGGCCGCGGAAGCGGGCACCGGCCGACAGCTGGTCGAAGACGTTCGCGCACAGCAGCGCCGTGATCGAGGCGAAGCCGACGGGCACCAGGGCGACCGCGTAGAGGGCGTAGGTCGGCATGAGCGCCGAGGCGGTCAGGACGACGGCGAACACCGATGCCGCGCCGACGACCCAGCGCAGGCGGGACCCGGTGCGCCGGGCGCCGAGCACGGCGGCGGTCAGGGAGCCGACCGCCGTCACGCTCGCCAGCAGGCCGTAGCCCTCCGAGCCGGTGTGGAAGACCTTTGTCGCCATCAGCAGGGAGACGACCGACAGGTTCATCCCGAAAGTGCCGAGCGCACCCACGATGGCCAGACACACCATCAGGTCCGGTCGGGAGCGCAGGTGGCGCAGACCCTCGCCGAGCCCGCCGGTCCCGGTCCGGGCGACCGGCGGGTTCAGCTCGCCGGTGCGCATCGCCGCGAGCGCTGCCAGGACGAACCCGTAGGACACCGCGTTGATGGAGATGACCGGGCCGGTGCCGAAGACGCCGACCGCGACGCCGGCCAGCGCGGGCCCCACCAGGCGCGCGGCGTTGAACGACGCCGAGTTCAACCCGACCGCGTTGGGCAGGAGGTCGATGCCGACCATCTCCGAGACGAAGGACTGCCGGGCCGGGGCGTCGAGTGCCGCCACCAGGCCGAAGGCGAAGCTGAGCAGGTAGACGTGCCAGATGCGGATGACGCCGGTGACGTCGAGCAGCCCGAGGGTGCCGGCGGTCAGGCCGAGGCCGACCTGCGTCCACATCAGCAGCGAGCGCTTGGGGAACCGGTCGGCGAGGACACCGCCCCACAGGCTGAACAGCAGCATCGGCAGGAACTGCAGGCCCGTCACGACGCCGATGACCACGCCGTTGTTGTGGGACAGCTTCGCGACGAGCAGGTCCTGGGCGATGCGCATGGCCCAGGTGCCGACGTTGGAGACCGCGCCGCCGACGGCGTAGAGCCGGTAGTTGCGGACCGCGAGTGCCCTGAACACCGGGCTCAGGCCGCCGCGAGCGCGACCAGCAGCGGCGCCGCCGCCCGTAGGACGTCGCGGGCGGCGGGATCCAGCGCGCGCAGGTGGTCGACGAACCACGCCTGGCGGCGGCGGCGGTCGGCGAGCAGCACGTCGCGGCCGGCCGCCGTCAGGGCCACCACCACGCGTCGGCCGTCGGTGGGGTGCGGCTCGCGCCGGAGGAGGTCGGCGTCCTCCAGGCGGGTGATGGTGCGGGTCATCGACGGTGGCTGGACCGCCTCGGCAGCGGCCAGCTGGGACGGGGTCGTCGGGCCGAGCCGGTCGAGGGTGGCCAGCACCGCGACGAGGCCGGCGGGCAGGGAGTCGACCGGGCGCTCGGTGCGCAGCCGCCGGTTCAGCCGGGCGACGGCGAGGCGCAGGACACTCGCCAGCTCGGCGTCGGTCCGCACCGAGGACCCGCTCCGGACGCTGACGGCTCCCACGGACATGCATGCAACAGTACGCCGACGACGACCGGGTCGTTAGCCTGACTCACGACCTGGCCGAACGGCAGCCCACCGGTGGACACGGTGCTGGCTAGAGTCCCTGTGGTGGCAGGAGATCCGTCGGGCGCGGGCACGGGCAAGGGCGCGACCCCGACACGGCACCCGGCCACCGAGGCGGCGACACCGGCCGAGCCGGACGCCGGGCGCCGGCCGCTCGTCTACCAGGAGGGCGTGGACCCGGCGCGGGTCTTCGGCGTCTGGCCGGTGACGGTCCTCGCGGCCGCCGCCCTCCTCGTCGCGGTCGTGGCGACTGCCGCGGCCGGCGCACTGCGCCACGGGCGGGCGTGGTGGCTGCCGGGCGGCGCCTGGGTGGCCGTCGGCATCGGCTGCTACGGCTGGTGGCACGTCCGGCGCCATCGCGCCCGGGTCCTCGCCGACGAGGCTGTGCGCGCCGAGGTGGTCAGTCCGCCGCCGAGCTGAGGTCGTCCCCGGCCGGCGCGGCGGCGTCCGGACCGGCGTCCGGACTCCCGTCAGCAGCGAGGGAGAACCCGGCCAGCGCGACGTCGTCGAGGACCGGGTCGGACGCGGCCGAGGCGACGCGGTACTCCCCCGAGCCCGCGGCCGAGCCCTCCGAGTGGGCGCCACAGCCGCTGTCCAGGCTGACGACGCGGGCGTCGAGGGGGGAGATCGCGTTGGCGCAGACGCCGAAGGCGGTCCGCAGCGGCCCGGCGAGGGGGACGAGGAAGCCACACGTCGCGCAGTGCGCCGGCGCCGCGATCGCGAGGTCGGACTCCGGGCCGCTGTCCGAGGCCACCCACCGCTCCGCGGCGTCGTCGCGGCCGAACGGCGACAGCACGCGCGCCCGGCCGAGGCCGAGGGCGTCGGCCACCGTCGCCGGACTGTCCGTGCCCGACCGGCCGATGGTCTCGTCGGTGCCCGGGTCGGCGGCGATGTCGCTGGGTGCGGCGGAGTAGCCGGGGTCCAGGCGCGGGTCGTCGGCGGGCGTGGCGAACCGGTCGGTCAGCCCGAGGTCGCCCGGACGCAGCCGCTCGTTCCACGGCAGCCACGCGGGTGCGAGGAGTGCCGCGTCGCCGGGTAGCAGCACCACCTCGTCGACGGTGACGGCGCGGGCCCGCGACGCGCGCGCGACGGTGACCGCCCAGTGCCAGCCGGGATAGCCCGGGGCGAGGCAGGTGAAGAAGTGGGTCAGCACCCGGTCGCTGTCCAGCGCGGTCCCCAGGTGCTCCCCGACCGCGCTCGGGTCCGCGGCGGCAGCGACCGCGGCGTCGCGGGCGAGGTCCACCGCGGCCAGGCAGGCGGCGTCCGGCGCCTGTCGGCGGGTGCGGGCACGGACGGCGGGCGAGCTCGGCACGGACACGTGCCCATCCTCGGACACCGCCGCGAGCGATGCGAGGGCCCGGTCGACGACCCGGTGGCGGTCTGCCCCGCCCCGTCGGCAGACAGCGCACCCGACGCGAGGGCCCCGACACCGCGACGTCGACGCCGACGACCCGGCACCGCAGGAGGATGGCGCCGTGACCGGCGCCGCCCCTGCCGCTCGCCGCCCGGTCGCCGCCCGGGCCGGCATCGCCGCCGGCCGGCGGATCCGCCGGCTGACCGGAGCCCGCGGGGCTGCCGAGTCGGGCCTCGCCAAGCTGGTGGAGCTCGGCGTCCTGAACGCGATGGGCGACGCGATCGTCACGATCGCCCTCGCGAACACCCTGTTCTTCGCGGTGCCGACCGGTGAGGCCCGCAACCGGGTGGCGCTCTACCTGCTGGTGACGATGGTGCCGTTCGTGGTCGTGGCACCGGTGGTCGGGCCCTTCCTCGACCGGTTCCGGACCGGACGGCGGTGGGCGATGGGCGTCGCCATGGCGGTTCGCGGGTTTCTCTGCTGGGTGCTGGCCGACGCGGTCGGGCACGGCGGCTGGGCGCTCTACCCGGCCGCGTTCGGCTGCCTCACGGCGTCGAAGGCCTACATCGTCACCCGGGCCAGCACCGTGCCCCGGCTGCTGCCCGAGCGCCTCGACCTGGTGTCGGCCAATGCCCGCATCTCCCTCGCCGGCTCCGCCGGTGGCGCCGCCGCCGGCGTGGTCGGCGGCTCGCTGGCGTTCCTCGGCAACCCGGCCTGGGCGCTGCGGGCGGGCTTCGTCGTGTTCGTCGCCGGCACGGTGCTCTGCGTCCTGCTGCCGGCCCGGACCGACTCGGCGGCCGGCGAGCAGGACGTGACCGTGCTGCCGGCCGCGGTCGCCGGACACGGCCGGCGGTCGCGCCGACCGCGCCTGCGGGACGTCGCGCCGCAGGTCGAGATCGCGCTGCGCGCGAACGCCGGGGTCCGGGCGGCGTCCGGGCTGCTGCTGATCTTCGGGGCGTTCCTGCTGCGCGAGCACCCGTTCGCCGGCATCCCGGCGATCGCGTCGGCGGCCCTGGTCGGCGGTGCTGCCGGGGTCGGCGGCCTGGCGGGTACCGCGATCGGGACCGTCGCCGGGAGCCGGCGGCCGCAGGCGGTGACCCGCGCGGCGCCCGTCGTCATCGTGGTCGCGGCCCTGGTGGCCGCGATCTGGTACTCACCGGCCACCGTCGCGGTGCTCGGCTTCGGTGCCGGACTGTCGCAGCAGCTGGGGAAGCTCAGCCTCGACGCGCTGATCCAGCGGGACGTGCCGGACCGCAACCGGTCGAGTGTGTTCGCCCTGTCCGAGACCCTCGTCCAGCTGTCCTGGGTCGTCGGGGGCGCCATCGGGATCGTCCTGCCGCTGCGGCCGCACGTCGGGCTCGCGGTGATCGCCGCTCTGGCCGTCGCCTGCCTGTGCACGCTGCGGGCCAGACGTCCGCCGCAGCGCCCGGGTCACCCGGCGCCGGTCGGGCCACCGCCCGCGACCCCGCCCGCCCAACCCGCGACGCCGACCGCCGGCCGGGCCCCGACGGGGACCGTCGGCTGGCTGACCGCCACGGGCGCCGGTCCTCCTGGCCGGCCCCCGGAGGCCACCTGGTCCCGGGCCGGCCTCATCCCGACCGACCCGCCCGACCCGCCCGACGAACCACCGACCGAGACGCACTCGGCCGGCTCCGGGCTCACCGCCAGCGGTCGGGCCGGGTGAGCAGCTCGTTCATCGAGCCCGAGCGGAAGCCGCGGGGGTCCACCGCCGCCTCGCTGAAGCCGCACGCACGGACCTCGGCCAGCAGGTCGGTCATCGCCGCCACCACCTCGACGAGGGCGGTCTCGACCTCGACCGACGCGGTGTCGCCGAGGTCGCGGACCCGGACGTCGCCGACCGGGTGCCCGGCCGCGGCCAGCGCGCCGCGCACGACGTCCTCCGCGGCGTCCACCCGCGCCAGTCGTGCCGGGTCGATCGCGACGCCGTAGGCGACGCGGGAGGACAGGCAGGCAGCGGCCGGCTTGTCGGCGGTCGCGAGCCCCCAGTCCCGCGACACCGACCGGATCTCCGCCTTGGTCAGTCCGACGTCCGCGAGCGGCGTCCGGGCGCCCCGCTCGAACCCGGCGCGGATGCCCGGCCGGAAGCCGGCGCGGAGGTCGTCGGCGTTGGTCCCGGTGACGACGACCGCGCCGCGCTCGCGGGCGAGGGGGGACAGGACGTCGACCAGCTCGGCCTTGCAGTGGTAGCAGCGGTCCCCGTCGTTGGCGGCGTAGCCCGGACGCGCCAGCTCGTGCGTCGAGGGCGTCAGGTGCTCGACCGCGAGCGCGGCCGCGAAGGCCGCCGCACCGTCGAGCTCGCGACCGGGCAGCGACGGGGAGACCGCGGTGGCAGCGGTCACGGCGGCCGCGCCGAGGGATCGGACCGCCGCGGCGAGGACGAAGGCGGAGTCGGCACCGCCGGAGAAGGCGACGAGCACGCGTCCCAGCGAGCGGAGCGTGGTGTCCAGGGCGTCGAGGCGTCCAGTGGTCGACGTGCCCCCGGCGGCCGCCGTGCCCGGGGCGGTCGACGTGCCCGGGGCCGTCGTGGCGCCCGGCCCGCCGCCAGGTCCTCGGAGTAGACCCGGCCAGGGCAGCGTCACCGCGCTCATGACCCCAGTCTCCCCCGGCCGGTCCGAGCAAGCCACCAGCGCACCGGGTGCCGGCGCCGCTCGCCCGGGAGCGGGTCGATCGGCCAGCGGACCACTTCGCGTGCGGGCGGTGCCGGACATAGCGTGGGAACGATGTCTCCACTGAGCCCCCACCCGACGGCACCAGCTCTTGCCGTCGCGGGCGAACCTGCCGTGACCAGCCCGTCCTCGTCCCAGACCGCGGCCGGCCGGCCGGCGAGCCGGGTGGTCGACGGGCCGGTGGTGGAGACCGGGACGGGCGGGTCTTCCCTCGCGCAGGCCCTGCGCGACCGCGAGCCCGCCGCGCTGGTCGACCTGCTCCGCTCGCGTCCGGACCTCGTGCAGCCGGTGCCGACCGACCTGGCGCACCTGGCCATCCGGGCGACCTCGCGGCCGTCGGTGCTGCGGGCCGTGGACGGGCTCGACCGGTGGACGCTGCAGGTGCTCCAGTCGATCCTCGCGCTGCCCGACCCGGTGTCCGTCGAGGACCTGCGGGTGGCCCTCGGCACGGTCGAGCGGGCCGGGGCCGGCACGTCGAGACGGCGCCGCGAACCCTCGCCCGACCCGGTCGCCCACGCCGTCACCACCCTGCGCGACACCGCACTGATCTGGGGCACCGACGACGCGCTCCAGATCGTCCGGGCGCTGCCGGAGATCCTCGGGCCGCACCCGGCCGGGCTGGCCGCCTCGGCGCGGACGCTGCTCGCGAGCAGCTCCCCGACCCGGGTCGCCGACCTCGCCGGGGACCTCGGTCTGACCCGGTCGGGCGACCCGGTCCGCGACGCGGACGCGATCGCGCGGCTGCTCGCCGACGACGCCGCGGCGGCGGCCCTGATCGAGGACGCCGTGGCCGTCGCGGGCGCGGGGGCGCGAGAGGTGCTCGAGCGGCTGCAGTGGGGGCCACCCACCGGCCGGGTCGAGCTCGGTGACCGGGTGCCGCGGCGAGCCGACGCCGTCACCCCGGTCGAGGTCCTCGTCGCCCGGGGGCTGCTCGTGGCCACCGACCAGCGCACCCTCACCCTGCCCCTCGAGGTCGCACTGCACCTGCGCCGCGGCCGGACGGTCGCCAGTCCCGAGCCGGTCCCGCCCCTCGCCGCCGCGGCACCCGCCGACCGGCCGGGGTCCCCGAGCGGTGCCGGGCGAGCCGCCGCTGTGTCGCCCGCCACGACCGCCACGACCGCGCCCGGATCGACGCGCCCGTCGCGGGCCCGCGGTGCGGCCCGCAACGGCCCGCCCGACGTGGCGACCACGGACTCCCGTGGGCTCGGCGCCGTCCTGGAGCTCCTCCGCTTCGCGGACTCCCTGGTGGCGAACTGGGAGGGCCGCCCGCCGGCCGTGCTCCGCGCCGGCGGCGTCGGGGTCCGCGACATCCGTCGCACCGCAGCGACGGTCGGCACCGACGACGCGACCACCGCGCTGCTCGTCGAGGTCCTCGGGGCAGCGAGCCTCGTCGCCGAGGACGACGACGGCTGGCTGCCGACCGCGGCGTACGACGCGTGGGCCGAGCTCGACCCGGCGCACCGCTGGGCAGCACTGGCCGCGGCCTGGCTGGCCGCCCCGCGGGCCGCCGGCCTGGTGGGCCAGCGCATCGACTCCGACCGGATCGCGGCACCGCTCGGTCCGGATCTCGATAACCCACTGGCGGTGGCCGTCCGGCGCGCCGTGCTCGACGGGCTGGCTGCGCTGCCGCCCGGCACCGGGCCACGGACCCCGGTGGCCGCGGGTCCGGCCGTCACTGCTCCGGTGGCTGCCGCCGCAGCACCTCCCGGCGGGCCTCCCGCCCCACCTCCCACAGCACCTCCCACCGCCGCACCGCCCGCCGCGACGGCTGCCGGCGCCGGCCCGGTCCCGGCGACCACGGCGCCGACGACCACGGAGGCGACCACGGAGGCGGGGGCTGCGCCCACCGAGGCCGCGAGTGGTGCGACCGCCGACCCGGCCGAGACCCTGGTGCTGGCGGACACCGCGTGGCGGCTGCCGCGGCGGGCACCGCGCCTGCGCGACGACCTGGCCCGGTGGACCCTCGCCGAGGCCGCGACGCTCGGGGTGCTCGGCGGGCAGGGCGCATCGGCGGCGCTGACGACCTGGGGCCGGGCACTGCTCGGCCACGACACGCAGGCGGCTGTCGGCGCCCTCGCCGCGGCCCTGCCCGACCCGGTCGAGCAGGTCGTCCTCCAGGCCGACCTGACGGCGGTCGCCCCCGGGATGCTGCACCGGGAGGTGGCCACCGAGCTCGGGCTGCTCGCGGACGTCGAGTCCGCCGGTGCGGCGACGGTGTACCGCTTCAGCCCCGCGACGATCCGCCGCGCGCTGGACGGCGGGCGGACGTCGACGGCGATCCACTCGTTCCTCGCAGCCCACAGCGCGACCGCGGTCCCCCAGCCGCTCACCTACCTCGTCGACGACGTGGCCCGGCGGCACGGCGCCGTCCGGGTCGGCAGCGTCTCGGCCTACGTCCGCTGCGAGGACCCGGCTGCGCTGGCCGCGCTGGTGGCCGACCGTCGCGTCGCGTCGCTGCGGCTGCGGGCGCTGGCGCCGACCGTCGCGGTGACCGACGTCCCGGTGGACATCGTGCTGGAGCGGCTGCGGACGGCCGGTCACAGCCCGGCCGCCGAAGGTGCCGACGGCGCCGTCGTGGTCGGTGGCGGCGAAGCGCGGCGGGCACCGGTGCCCCTGCGCCGGCCGGGCTCGGGCGAGCGGGTGCTCGACGAGCGGATGCTCGCGGCGGCGGCCGCTGCGCTGCTGGCCGGGGACCGCGCCGTGCGGGCCCGCCCGCGGGGCACCCTGCCGGCGCCCGGGTCCGAGCCGGTGGGCACCGGCGCGCTGGCCGTGCTGCGTCGGGCGCTCGGGGAGGAGTCGCGAACCGGCGGCCGCCTGGGTACCTCGACCGTTCGCCGTCCGGAGCCGGGGCTGCCGGTGTGGATCGGGTACACCGACTCCACCGGGACGGTCGGGGAGCGGATCGTCGAGCCCGTCCGCATCGACGGCGGGGTGCTGACAGCGCTCGACCGCCGTGACGCCAAGATGCGGACGTTCGCGCTGCACCGGATCACCGCGGCCGCTCTCGTGGACGACGACGGTCTCGGGGTCGACCCCGTCGACCCCGCCAGCACCGTCGACACCGTTGCCACTGTCGACACCGTCGGTGCCACCGGCGGCGCGGGGGCCGTGCCCGCGGCGGAACAGCCCGTGTTCGATCCTGGTTCCTCCTGACGTGACCGACGGCCCCCTGATCGTCCAGAGCGACCGCACCCTGCTGCTGGAGGTCGACCACGCCGACGCCCCCGCCTGCCGCCGGGAGATCGCGCCGTTCGCGGAGCTCGAGCGCTCACCGGAGCACGTGCACACCTACCGCCTGACCCCGCTCGGGCTGTGGAATGCCCGGGCCGCCGGCCACGACGCCGAGAGCGTCGTCGACAGCCTGCTCAAGTGGTCGCGGTACCCGGTGCCGCACTCCTTGCTGGTCGACATCGCCGACACGATGGACCGCTACGGCCGTCTCCGCCTCGAGAAGGACCCCGTCCACGGGCTGGTGCTGCACGCCCTGGACCGCATGGTCTTCGAGGAGGTCCTGCGCTCGAAGCGGGTGCTGCCGCTGGTCGGCGAGCGCCTGGACGCCGACACCGTCCCGGTGCACGCCTCCGAGCGGGGCAACCTCAAGCAGGTGCTGCTGAAGCTCGGCTGGCCGGTGGAGGACCTCGCCGGCTACGTCGACGGCGAGGCGCACGCGATCGCGCTGGTCGAGGACGGCTGGTCGATGCGGCCCTACCAGCAGCAGGCCGTCGACGACTTCTGGGACGGCGGCTCCGGGGTCGTCGTGCTCCCCTGCGGGTCGGGGAAGACGATCGTGGGTGCTGCCGCGATGGCCCGTGCCGGCGCGACCACGCTCATCCTCGTCACGAACACCGTGTCGGCCCGGCAGTGGCGCTCGGAGCTGCTGGCGCGGACGTCGCTGACCGACGACGAGATCGGTGAGTATTCCGGCCAGCGCAAGGACATCCGGCCGGTGACGATCGCCACCTACCAGGTGATGACGACGCGCCGGAAGGGCGTCTACAGCCACCTCGAGCTCTTCGACGCCCGTGACTGGGGCCTCGTCCTCTACGACGAGGTGCACCTGCTCCCGGCGCCCATCTTCCGGATGACGGCGGACCTGCAGGCGCGGCGCCGCCTCGGGCTCACCGCGACGCTGGTGCGCGAGGACGGCCGCGAGGGCGACGTGTTCAGCCTCATCGGGCCGAAGCGGTTCGACGCGCCCTGGAAGGACATCGAGGCCCAGGGCTGGATCGCGCCCGCGGACTGCGTCGAGGTCCGGGTGACCCTGACCGACCACGAGCGCCTGCTGTACGCGACGGCCGAGCCGGAGGATCGCTACCGCCTGGCGGCGACCGCGGCCACGAAGAACGCGGTGGTCGCCCGGCTTGTCGAGCGCCACGCCGGTGACCCGATCCTCGTGATCGGGCAGTACCTCGACCAGCTGGCGGTCCTCGGCGAGCGCCTCGGCGTCCCCGTCATCACCGGGGACACCACGGTCGCGGAGCGCCAGCGGCTGTTCGCGAGCTTCCGCACCGGGGACATCAGCTGCCTCGTCGTGTCCAAGGTCGCCAACTTCTCGATCGACCTGCCCGAGGCCTCGGTCGCGATCCAGGTGTCGGGCAGCTTCGGCTCGCGCCAGGAGGAGGCCCAGCGACTCGGCCGGCTGCTGCGCCCGAAGCACGACGGTCGGACGGCGCACTTCTACGCGGTCGTCTCCCGCGACACCGCCGACACCGAGTTCGCCGCGCACCGCCAGCGCTTCCTGGCCGAGCAGGGCTACTCCTACCGGATCATCGACGCCGACGACGTGCTCGGCCCGGATGTCGAGCGCCTGCTGCCGCCGGTCGACGGGGCGGAGCCGGAGCCGGTCGACGAGGTGGACGGGGACTGACGGTGGGCCTGCCGACGGTCGCGTCCCGGTCGGAATGGCGGGCGGCCCGCACGGCCCCGCTGGCGCCCGCGGGGCGGGCCGGCGACGCCCGTGGAGCGGTCCCGGACTTCTCGACCTGACCGGCGCCCCGGCGGCCCGGCGCCGGAACCGGGGGGGCCGGCCCTCGCGGCGCGCACGCTCTCGTGCCGGCCTGCGCCCGGCCGACAATGGGCCATGAGCGAGCACGAGGCGGCCGGCACCGGTGAGGCGGCCGGGGCTGGCGGGCCGGCCGGGCCCGGTGAGACGGCCGGGGCTGGCGGGCCGGCCGGGCCCGGTGAGGCGGCCGGGGCTGGCGGCGACGGAGGCGGAGATGTCGGGCGCGGGAGCCGGATGCCCGCCACCGAGGGGCTCCTCCACGCGCGGGCCGCGGTCGTGCACGACCTCGCGGCGGCCGGGCTGGACTCCCCGGCGGCGGTCGACGTCGTCGAGGACGCGGTCGCCGGCCGGCGCTGGTGGGTGGAGCGCTGGAACCAGGGCCTGGACGTGGTCGCCGGTCAGATCGCGCAGGACGTCCAGGACCGGCTGCTGGACGACACCGGCGTCCGGTGGCCGCTGTGTCACGCGCCGGAGTGCGACGGCCGAGCGTTTCACTCCCTGGCCATCGTCCCGGAGCTGGGGCCCGACCCGCACTGGGTCTGCGAGGAGGCTGCGGTGGACGTCGCGCCGCTCGGCCGGCTGCCCCGTCAGCCGCCGGGTCCACCGGAGCTGACGGGCGGCTGACGCACGTCCGTCCTGGTCGACCGGCGACCAGCGGTCGAGCGTCGTCTCTGACGACAGCGCACGAGGGCGGCTCCCCTGTCGGGGAACCGCCCTCGTGTCGTTCGTCCGTCCCGTACGCGCACCGGTCCTCAGGCGCGCGCCACCACTGATCCCGAGGGGATCAGAAGTCCATGCCACCACCGTCGGGGGCGGCCGGAGCCGACGCCTTCTCGGGCTTGTCGGCCACGACGGCCTCGGTGGTCAGGAACAGCCCGGCGATGGACGCCGCGTTCTGCAGGGCCGACCGGGTGACCTTGACGGGCTCGGTGACCCCGTCCTTGATCATGTCGACGTACTCCATGCTCGCAGCGTTGAGGCCCCAGCCCCACTCCAGGCCCTTGACCTTCTCGGCCACGACGCCACCCTCGAGGCCGGCGTTGAAGGCGATCTGCTTCAGCGGGGCCTCGATCGCGACCTTCACGATGTTGGCGCCGGTCGCCTCGTCACCGGTCAGGTCGAGCTTCTCGAACGCGGTCAGGCCGGCGTTCACCAGGGCGACGCCGCCGCCGGCGACGATGCCCTCCTCGACGGCCGCCTTGGCGTTGCGGACGGCGTCCTCGATGCGGTGCTTGCGCTCCTTGAGCTCGACCTCGGTCGCTGCGCCCGCCTTGATGACGGCGACGCCCCCGGCCAGCTTGGCCAGACGCTCCTGCAGCTTCTCCTTGTCGTAGTCGGAGTCGCTCTTCTCGATCTCGGCGCGGATCTGGTTGACGCGGCCCTGGATCTGCTCCGCGTCGCCGGCACCCTCGACGATCGTCGTCTCGTCCTTGGTGACGGTGACCCGGCGGGCGTGGCCCAGCAGGTCCAGCGTCGTGGTGTCGAGCTTGAGCCCGACCTCCTCGGAGATGACCTGGCCACCGGTCAGGATCGCGATGTCCTGCAGCATGGCCTTGCGGCGGTCACCGAAGCCCGGCGCCTTCACGGCGACGGCCTTGAGGAACCCGCGGATCTTGTTGACGACCAGGGTGGCCAGGGCCTCCCCCTCGACGTCCTCGGAGATGATCAGCAGCGAGCCGCCGGCCTTGTTCACCTTGTCGAGCACCGGCAGCAGGTCCTTGACGGCCGACAGCTTCGAGTTGGCGATCAGGACGTACGGGTCCTCGAGGACGGCTTCCTGGCGGTCGGCGTCGGTGACGAAGTACCCGGAGATGTAGCCCTTGTCGAAGCGCATGCCCTCGGTGAGCTCGAGCTCCAGACCGAGGGTCTGGCTCTCCTCGACGGTGATGACGCCTTCCTTGCCGACCTTGTCCATCGCCTCGGCGATGAGCTCGCCGATCGAGGAGTCACCGGCGGAGATCCCGGCGGTCTGGGCGATCTGCTCCTTGGTCTCGACCTCGCGCGCGTTCGTGAGCAGCTGCTCGACGACTGCGGCGACGGCCTTGTCGATGCCCTTCTTGAGGGCCATCGGGTTCGCCCCGGCGGCCACGTTGCGCAGCCCCTCGCGGATCAGCGCCTGGGCGAGGACGGTCGCGGTGGTGGTGCCGTCTCCGGCGACGTCGTCGGTCTTCTTGGCGACCTCCTTGACGAGCTCGGCGCCGATCTTCTCGTAGGGGTCCTCGAGCTCGATCTCCTTCGCGATGGAGACGCCGTCGTTGGTGATCGTCGGCGCGCCCCACTTCTTGTCCAGGACGACGTTGCGGCCCTTGGGGCCGAGCGTGACCTTGACGGCGTCGGCGAGCTGGTTCATGCCCCGCTCGAGCCCGCGACGAGCCTGCTCGTCGAATGCGATCATCTTCGCCATCGTTGTGCCGTTCCTCCCGTGTCGACCGAGTCGACCACTGGTGACCTGTGCTGCGGACGTCCTGTCCAGGTCCGGGAGCGACACCCGCGACGGCTGGGAGGAACGGCGGGACCGCGCCTGCCCTGTCACCCGGGACCTGGTGCGCGCGCCCGACGGAGCGGGAGCGCCCGAGGATCGTTGGCACTCCCGTCTCGAGAGTGCTAGCTATTTTCTAGCACTCGACCGGGTCGAGTGCAAGACGCCACGGCGGCCGGCGCGGCCGGGTCAGGGTCGTCGTCGGGGTGCTGTCAGGGATCCGGCCGGGTCGCAGCGAGGTCGGTGCCAGCGCGACGGCCAACTGCGAGCCGGTGCTCAGACAGGTCGGACGAGGGCGGCTGCGAGCCGGCCGTCGGTGCCGGCGACGGTGTCGAAGACCACCCGCTGGCCGCCGTCCAGGGTGCGGTAGCCGTCGCCCTCGATGGCCGTCCAGTGGACGAAGACCTCGCCGCCGTCCTCGACCGCGAGGAAGCCGTACCCCTTCTCCGCGTTGAACCACGCGACGGTGCCCTGCTGCATGACCCGGACGGTACCGGCGGAGCGCTGCGGATGCTCCACCGCCGCGCGGCCTCGGCCACACCCGTGCGGAGGCGCCCCCTACCGTTGACCGGGTGAGTGCGCCCGCGCAGTCCCCGCCGCCCGTGGCCGCGGCGGTCGGGGTGGACCGCGGCGCCACCGACGTCAGCCGCCACCAGCGACGCCGCCCCGGCGGACCGACTCCGACCGCCGGGACGGTCGCCCTGGTGGCGGGCGTGCTCGTCGCCGCGGCGGTCGCCCTGGTCGTGGCACTGCTCGCCGGTGGCGGCGCCTGGCAGCCGGGTGTCGTCCAGGACGTCGGGCCGTTCGTCGGCTGGGCGCTGCCGGCGGCCCGGACGCTCGCGGACCTCGGGCTGCTGGCGGCGGTCGGGGCGGCCCTGGTCGCGGCACTGCTCCCGCTCCGCCGCGGCGGGCTGTCCGACGACGCCCGCCGGGCGCTGGGCGGAGCGGCGCTGGCGGCCACCGTCGGAGCGGTCGCGATGGCCGCCACCGCGCTGTGCACGCTGGCGACGGTGCTCGGCAGCCTCCCGCTGGCGTTGCAGGCGCCGCAGCTGCGCACGTACCTGTTCGGGTACCCCGCCACCGCCGACCCGATGCTCTCCGCGATCGTGCTGCTCGCCGCCGGTGTCCTCGCAGCCCGGGCGGCTAGCCGCGGCCACCGGGACGCCGCGCTCGCTCCGCTGCTGGTGTCGCTGGCGGCGCTGCTGCCGATCGCGCTGACCGGGCACTCCGACACCGGCCGCGCGCACCTCGTCGCGATCACCGCGCTGGCCGTCCACCTGGTCGCGCTCTGCCTCTGGGTCGGCGGGCTGCTCGCGCTCGCGGTGTACGCCGCGCGCCGGGGCCGGGCGCTGGCCGCGGTCGTCCCGCGCTACTCCCGCGTCGCCGCGAGCTGCTACGCCGCGGTCGGGCTGTCCGGCGTCGCCAACGCCGCGGCCCGCCTGGTGTCCCCGACCCAGCTCGTCAGCACCCGCTACGGCCTGCTCGTGACGGTGAAGATCCTGGCCTACGGGCTGCTCGGGCTGCTGGCCCTCGGGCAGCGGCGGCGGCTGCTCCCGGCGCTCGCCGCGGCCGCGACCGGCGCGACGCGGGACACCGCCCGCCGCGCGTTCGCCCGGCTCGCCGCCGTCGAGGTCCTGGTCATGGCAGGCACCGTGGGGATCGCGGTGGCGCTGTCGCACACCCCGACCCCGCCGATCCCCCGGCCGCCGGCGTCACCGGTTCAGATCCTCCTCGACGAGGCCACCCCGGGCGCGCCGACGCTGTCCCGGCTGCTCTTCGACAGCTGGTACGACCCGGTGTTCTCCACCGTGGCGGTGGTCGCGGTCGTCCTCTACGTCGGCGGTGCCGTGCGCCTGCACCGCCGCGGCGACGCGTGGCCGGTGCGGCGGACCGTCCTGTGGGTGGTGGGCTGGTCGATCGCGGTGGCGACGACGTGCTCGGGTCTCGGCCGCTACTCCGCGCTCACGTTCAGCGCCCACATGACCCAGCACCTGCTGCTGTCCATGCTGGCGCCCATCCCGATGGTCCTGGCGGCGCCGATCACCCTGGCGCTGCGGGCTCTGCGGCCGGCGCCGGCGGGCTGCCGCGGTCCGCGCGACTGGCTCGTCGCGGGCCTCAACTCCCGCGTCGCGCGGGTGGTCGGACACCCGGTGTTCGGATTCTGCCTGTTCATCGCCTCGTTCTACGGGCTGTACTTCTCCCCGCTGTTCCCGTGGCTGATGGCGGGTCACGTCGGCCACGTCGTCATGAATCTGCACTTCCTGTTCGCGGGCTACCTGCTGTACTGGACGATCTGCGGCCTGGACCACTCACCGGTCCGGCTCCCGCACCTGGCCCGACTCGTGCTGATGCTGGCCGCAGCGCCGTTCCACGCGTTCTTCGCGATCGCGCTGGCCACCAGCACGACCGTGCTGGCGCAGACCTGGTATAGCGAGCTGGCAGTCCCCTGGAACAGCGACCTGCTGGCCGACCAGCACCTCGGCGGCAACCTGGCCTGGGGGTTCGGCGAGATCCCGCTGGTGCTGGTGTCGGTCGCCCTGCTGCTGCAGTGGATCCGCTCCGACGAGCTGGCCGCGCGGCGGCACGACCGCCGCGCGGACGCCGACGGCGACGCGGAGCTCGCGGCCTACAACGCCTACCTGGCGAGACTGTCGTCGGGGCGTCGGCCGGAGTAGGGCGCTCGGCTGGGACGCCGCAGCGGGCGCCCGGCGCGGAGGTCAGGCCGGCGTCAGTGGGCGGCGGCCTGCGCCACGATCTGGTCGAGCACCGCGGGCGTCAGGGTCTGCGGTGAGCCGTAGACGCGGCCGTTGACGAGCATGCTCGGAGTGCCCCACTGCGTCCCGAACAGCGCGGGCATCGGAGCCGTCTGCGTGGTCAGTGCGTAGGACTGGTAGGTCTTGGCGTGCACGCACGCGGTGTACGCAGCGCCGGTCACCCCGGCCTTGGCGGCGGTCGCGAGGATCTGCGCATCGGTGCGTCCGTGGGTGTTCTCGGCCGGCTGCTCGGCGTAGAACGCGTCGTGGAGGGCCTTGCGCTGGGCCTGCGGCGCGCAGTACCACGCACTGGCGGCGCGGCTGGAGTACTGGTTCCCCAGGGACCTGTCGTCGAGAAAGGAGAGCACCGAGTACATGACCCGGATCTTCCCGGCATCGGCGAGCGCGGTGAACTCGGCGCCGGTCGACTTCTCGAGGGCCAGGCAACTCGGGCACTGCAGGTCCTCGAACAGCGTGATGGTGACGGGCGCGCTCGCCGGCCCGTACAGCGCACCGCTGACCGTCTTGGGCGAGGTGACCGTGGTCAGGCCGGCCGGGGTCTGCGCCGCGGTGGCCGTGGAGCTGCTGTGACGCGTGGCCACGACGACGGCGACGAGGGCCACCACGAGGACGGTCCCGATGGCGATGGCCAGGTTCCGCAGCTTCGCGGTCCGGGCCTTCCGCTCCCGCTCGGCCTTCGCCGCGGCGATCCGCGCCGCCCGCGCCTCGGCGTTCGCCGACCTGCCGGGGCCGGTCCCCCGGGCCGGCTGACCGCCGGCCGGGCTCCCGGGCGCACCGCCGGGGCCTCGCGGCGCGGGCCGGCTGCCGGTCGTCCGCGGTGGCTGGGTCATGCGGTGGTCCTCCCTGCGCGCCGGTTCGGACCGGCACTCGACGTCGCCAGCAGCGTAGACAGCGGGCCGCACCGACGGACGGCGCCGGCCCGCGTCGACCGCTTCGGGTGCCGGGGGGCAGCGGCCCCCGGCGATCCTGGCCGCGGCCCGGCAGCTCGACAGCTCAGCGGCTCAGGGTCCGAGCAGCGAGCGACCCGGTGGGCTGGTCGCTCAGCCGGCCAGGGCCAGGTGCTCGCGGACGGCGGCCGCGACCGTGGCAGCCACGTCGGTGGCCTGCTCGGCGGTGGGCGCCTCCACCATCACCCGGACGACCGGCTCGGTGCCCGACGGGCGGAGCAGCACCCGGCCGTCCTCCCCGAGCGCCCGTTCCGCAGCGGCCACGGCAGCGGCGACGCCGGGGTCGGTGGCGGCCCGCGTCCGGTCCACGCCGCGGACGTTGAGCAGCACCTGCGGCAGCCGGGTGAGGACCGACGCCAGATCCGCGAGCGAGCGCCCGGTGGCGGCCATCCGGGCGAGCAGGTGCAGCGCGGTCAGCATGCCGTCGCCGGTGGTCGCGTGCTCCAGCAGCAGGACGTGGCCGGACTGCTCACCACCCAGGACGTGCCCGCCGCGCAGCATCGCCTCCAGGACGTACCGGTCGCCGACGTCGGTGCGCAGCAGCCCGATGCCCGCCGCGGCCAGCGCCCGGGACAGTCCCAGGTTGCTCATCACGGTCGCGACCACGGCGCCGCCGGCGAGACGGCCGCGCTCGTGCAGCGCCAGGCCGAGGATCGCGAGGATGGCGTCCCCGTCGACGACCGCGCCGGTGGCGTCGACCGCCAGACACCGGTCGGCGTCACCGTCGAAGGCGACCCCGGCGTCGGCCCCGGTGGCCAGCACCCGCTCGCGCAGCGGCCCGAGGTGGGTCGAGCCGCAGCCGTCGTTGATGGCCTCGCCGTCGGTGGCGACCCCGATCGCGTCGACCTGGGCCCCGGCCCGGCGCAGTGCCTCCGGGGCGGTCGCGGCGGCGGCGCCGTTGGCACAGTCGACGACGACGTGCAGCCCGGCCAGGGAGGTGTCCACCGAGTCGAGGACCTCACCGACGTAGTCCGCGACCGCCGCATGGTCGGTGCGCACCCGGCCGACCGCCGCGCCGACCGGCAGCGTCGCGGCCTGCCCGAGACGGGCCTCGATCGCGTCCTCGACGGCATCGGGGAGCTTGGCGCCGCCGCCGGCGAAGAACTTGATGCCGTTGTCGGGCATCGGGTTGTGGCTCGCGGAGATCATCACGGCGAAGTCCGCGCCGCGCAGGCGCGTCAGGCTCGCCACCGCGGGTGTCGGCACCACGCCCAGCTGCACAACGTCCACACCGGCCGCCGCGAGCCCGGCGGTGACGACGGCCTCCAGGAACTCCCCCGACGGCCGTGGGTCGCGACCGACCAGCGCGAGCGGCCGGCCGGCCGACCTCTCCCGACGGGCGCCGCCCGCACGAGCGCCGCCAGCTCGACCGCCGACGGCCGCCGCACCGAGGACACCGGCCGCGGCGACCGCGAGCTCGTACGCCAGCGGTGCCGTGAGGTCGACGTTGGCCAGCCCGCGCACCCCGTCGGTCCCGAACAGCCGTCCCGCGCCAGCCACTGCCGCGCCGGCCCTCGGACTCAGCGCTTCGAGTACTGCGGGGCCTTGCGGGCCTTCTTCAGCCCGGCCTTCTTGCGCTCGACGGCCCGCGGGTCGCGCGTCAGCAGCCCGGCCTTCTTCAGAGCCGGCCGGTTGTTCTCGGTGTCCGCGGAGTTCAGTGAGCGGGCCACCCCAAGGCGGATCGCACCGGCCTGACCGGAGATGCCGCCGCCGTTCACCTTGGCGATGACGTCGTAGGACCCCATCAGCTCCAGGGTCGCGAACGGCTCGTTGACGATCTGCTGGTGCACCCGGTTGGGGAAGTAGACCGACAGCTCGCGGCCGTTGACGACCCAGTGACCCGTCCCGGGCACCAGGCGCACCTGGGCGACGGCCTCCTTGCGGCGGCCGGTGGCGCGCGACGCGACCGTCGGGGTGAACTTCCGGGCCGACGGGGTCGGCGTCGCCGTCGAGGAGTCGGTGGAGTACACGCCGTCGGTGGTCTCGGGGGTCTCGTCGTCGCTGTCGGGCACGGAGTTCCTGTCTGGGTCGACGGTCATGGCGGTCACTGGGAGACCTGCGCGACCTGGGTGATGGTGAAGGGCTGCGGCAGCTGCGCCTGGTGCGGGTGCTCCGGACCGGCGTACACCTTGAGCTTGCGGCTCATCGCGCGGCCGAGGGTGTTCTTCGGGAGCATCCCGCGCACGGCCTTCTCGACCGCCTTGCGCGGGTTCTGCGCCAGCAGCTGGGTGTAGGACACCGCGGTCAGGCCACCGGGGAAGCCGGAGTGCCGGTAGGCGATCTTCTGGTCGCGCTTGGAGCCGGTCAGCACCAGCTTCGAGGCGTTCACGACGATGACGAAGTCCCCGGTGTCCACGTGCGGGGCCCAGGTCGCCTTGTGCTTGCCCCGCAAGAGCTGGGCCGCCTGGGTGGCAAGCCGGCCGAGGACCACGTCCTCCGCGTCGATCACGTGCCAGCGGCGCTCGATCTCGCCGGGCTTCGGGCTGTAGGTCTTCACGGTCGGGCCCCTCGGGTCTTCGGATCGACATGCCGCCGTCTTGCGGCGGGCACCGGTCGGCAGCGGCGGTCGCGGAGGACATCCCACCCGGGGCCAGACCTCGTCGTGACAGGGCGGTCAGAGCACCGGGCGCGCCGTCTGCACACCGACGGCAACCGTCCCAGGGTAGCGGCTGCGGGCCGCGCACCGGCCCGGCGGCCGGCGCGCGAACCCGGGTGACTCCGCATGAAGCCCGCCGGCGCGGCACCGCGTGCGCTCGAGCGGGGGCCGGGTGTCCGGGATCGACAGCCGGCGGCCGGTTGGCGGGCGTTCCGGTCGGCGACCCACCGGCGGCTGTCGACACCGGACAGCGCGCAGGGGCCGACGCCGGACTCAGCGGCGCCGGACTCAGCGGGTCCGCACCACCCGGGACTCGTCCCACACCGGTCCGTCGGTCTCGCGGACCGTGCCGTCGGCGCCGAACACCAGGAACCGGTCGAAGGAGCGCGCGAACCACCGGTCGTGCGCCAGCACCGTCCCGGCGAAGGACGCCAGGCCGTCCTGCAGGGCCTCGGCGCTGTCCAGGTCCAGGTTGTCCGTCGGCTCGTCGAGCAGCAGCATCGTCACCCCGGACAGCTCCAGGAGCAGGATCTGCAGGCGGGCCTGCTGAACGCCGGAGAGGGTCTCGAAGCGCTGGTCGCGGGCGTGGGCGAGCTCGTAGCGGTCGAGGCTGGGCGCGGCGTCCTCGATGCGCAGCGAGTGGTCCTGCCAGAGCACCTCCAGCAGCGTCCGACCGTCGAGGCGGGAGTGGTCGTGGGTCTGGGCGAACAGCCCCGGCTCGACCCGGGCGCCGAGCTTCACGGTGCCCGAGTGGGCGACCTCCTCGCCCGCGAGCAGGCGCAGGAAGTGGCTCTTCCCCGAGCCGTTCGAGCCCAGCACGACCAGCCGCTCGCCGTGGAAGACCTCCAGGTCGAACGGCGCCATCAGCCCGGTGAGCTCCAGGCGGGTGCACTCCAGCGCCCGCAGCCCGGTCCGGGCACCGGCCAGGCGCATCCGGATGTCCTGGCGGCGCGGCAGCTGCTGCGGTGGCCCGGCCTCCTCGAAGCGCCCGAGGCGGGTCACGGAGGCCTTGTACCGGGCGGCCATGTCGGAGTTGTAGGCCGCCTTCTGCCGGTACCGGAACATCAGCTCGCGCAGCTTCTCGTGCTCCTCGTCCCACTGCCGGCGCAGGTCCTCCAGCCGGGCGAAGCGGTCCTCGCGCGCCTGGTGCCAGGTGCCGAACCCGCCGCCGTGCACCCACACGGTGTTGCCGGGGTCCGCCGCCGCCTCGGCCGCGGCGCCGCGGGCCGTGGTCGCCCGGTGCGACGCCGCCCGGCCCAGCTCGACGGTCACGATCCGGTCGGCCGCCCGGGCCAGCAGCTCCCGGTCGTGGGAGACCAGCAGGACCGCCTTGGGCGTGGCCCGCAGCCGCTCCTCCAGCCAGCGCTTCCCGGGCACGTCGAGGTAGTTGTCCGGCTCGTCGAGCAGCAGCACCTCGGCCTGGCCGGCGAGCAGCGCCTCCAGCACCAGGCGCTTCTGCTCCCCGCCGGACAGCGTCGAGGCGGCGCGGTACCGGCAGCGGTCGAACGCGATGCCGAGCGCTGCCCGGGTGCACTCGTCCCAGCCGACCTCCGCGTCGTACCCGCCGGCGTCGCCGAAGTCGGCGAGGGCCTGGGCGTAGGCCAGCTGCGAGGTCTCGTCGTCGTCCTGGACCATCGCGAGCTCGGCCGCCTCGAGGGTCCCGGCCGCGTCGCGGAGACGGTCCGGCGCGGCCGTCAGGAGCAGGTCGGTGACGGTCGCCTCGCCGCCGACCGAGCCGATGAACTGGCGCATGACGCCGATCGCACCGCTGCGGCTGACGGTCCCCGTGGTCGGCGCCAGCTCGCCGGACACGATGCGCAGCGGGGTGGTCTTGCCGGCGCCGTTGGGACCGACGAGCGCGGCATGGACACCGTCGCCGATCCGGAACGACACGTCGACCAGCAGCGGGCGCCCGTCGGGCAGCCGGACGCCCACCCCGGCGAGCTCGACGTGTCCCACGTGCGCTCAGCCTGCCGCGCGCGGGCCGGCGCAGCGGTCGGCAGCGGACACCGCGCGCCCTACCATCCGGCCATGACCGCCCGACTCGACGTGCTGGTGACCGGCTACGCGGGGGAGCGGGTGGCCGGGACCGTGACGCTGCTCCGCGACGGGGCGTCGATCGTGGTGGTCGACCCGGGGATGGTCGCCGACCGCGCCCAGATCCTCGACCCGCTGCGGGCGCTCGGGGTCGAGCCGGAGGCGGTCACCGACGTCGTCCTGAGCCACCACCACCCCGACCACACCGTCAACATCGCGCTGTTCCCCGCGGCCCGCGTGCACGACAGCATGGCGACCTACGAGGGCGACCTCTGGACCGACCACGAGCCGGGCCCGTTCGTGCTGACGGAGTCGATTCAGCTGCTCCCGACGCCCGGCCACACCGAGGTCGACCTGAGCACGCTGGTCGCCACCGAGGACGGCCTCGTGGTGCTCACCCACCTGTGGTGGAACGCCGACGGTCCCGCCGACGACCCGTTCGCGCCCGACCGCGACCAGCTGCGGGCGTCGCGGCGGGCGGTGCTGGACCGCCACCCGGTCCTCGTCGTGCCCGGGCACGGCGCGCCGTTCGTCCCAACGGCGGACACCCCGCTCTAAGCGTCCCGATGGGCGGCGGGCTCGCCGCGCCGATGCCGCCCGCGTCGCTGGCGGCCGGCCGGAGCCGTCGCGGTCCGAGCGGGACCCGCTCAGAAGTGGACCGGACACCAGGGCTCCACGGCGGAGTCCAGCGCACCGGACAGCTCGGCCACCGCGCCGGCCCGGTGCTCGGTGACGTAGCCGGCGGCGTGGGCGCGCGCGAGGGCACCGGCGCGGCCGAGGTAGCCCTGCGCGAGCACCGCGGTGTCCAGGGTGAGGTCGGCCGGGTCGTCGGTGCGGGTCGCGGTCGCTCCGTCGGCGTCCGTCCGGACCCGCCACCGGCCCGCGTTCGCCGGCAGCGTCAGGTCCGCGACGTCCAGCACGAGGTCGACGGCGGCCGCGTAGCCGCGGGCGGCCAGCGCCGCCGGCAGGTCCACCAACCGGATCCAGATCGCGTCGTCGGTCTCCACCGACGCGGCCCGCAGGTCGCTCAGCTGGAGCAGCAGGGGGTCGTCGACGGGGCGGGTGCCGGCCCGGTAGCCCCCGACCAGGTCGAGCTGGCCGATCCAGGACCAGGCGGCCGCCGCCGCTGCAGGACCGTCGGCGTACAGCTCCCCCACCCGCGACCGTCGCGGGCGATCCGGAGTCTCTCCGGCCCAGCCCTCGACCCGGTAGCGGGCCGCCGCCCGCACCGTCCCGGCCCGGTCGCGGAAGACGACGGCCCGCAGCGCGCTCATGCCCTCGCGGTCCGCGACGGCGTCGGCGACCGCGAGGCGCTGCCACGCCGGCGAGCGTGCCGGCATCCCCGGGCGGGTGCGGCGGACAGCCTCGTAGACCGACTCGACGTCGTCGAGGGACGCCGCCGGGTCGCGCATCTCGGCCTGCAGCGGCTCCGCCGCGGCCAGCAGCAGCGGGTCGATCGCCGCGCGGTGGCGGTCGACGCTGATGCGGGCATGAGAGCTGGCGTGGCCGTAGCCGAAGCGGCCGTAGATCGTCGCCTCGCTGCACCACAGCATCGCCACCGGCTCCCCGCGCCCGGCGATCTCGGCGAGCTGCGCGGCCATCAACACCCGCAGCAGTCCGCGGCGGCGGTGGGTGGGGGCGACGGCGACCCAGGACACCCCGGCCATCGCGACGGTGCGCCCGCCCGGCACCGACACGTCGAAGCTGTAGGCGCCGGCGCCCGCGACGACGGCGGCCGGGTCGGCCGGGTCCGCGACGAGCACGGCTCGGTCCCGCTCCAGGACCGAGCTCCCGGTGGCCCAGTGGTCGTCGGAGGCGGTGTAGCCGAACGCGAGGTCGTCCAGGCCGCGGATCAGGGTGTCGTCACCCTCGCGCCAGCCGCGGACCGTCCAGCTGGCCGGTGCCGGGGGCGGGGGCGGCGGGAGGTCGGGACGGGAGCCACCGGGGGGCGCGGGCGCGGAGACGGACGGATCGGGCATGACCTCCTGCCTAACCCCGGATCCACCGCTCGTCTCGTGGGCGCGGACGGTGAGCCGGGCATGCAAATGCCCTTCTACCTGCGACGATGACCTTGCTGAGGGGTCTCGTGGTGCAGAGCGGAAGGGCACTTGCTGAGTGC
>JAABVA010001604.1_pt1 | contig 23907 bp, 22 predicted proteins | sample 5560331 | NCBI WGS metagenome assembly JAABVA01 (sample SAMN12812661, study PRJNA571458) | rock metagenome | isolation source: Antarctica rocks | place: Antarctica: Victoria Land, Mt New Zealand sud | collected 2016-01-07
GCGGAGCCCTTCGGGATGAAAGGTCCGCTCTGGATGAAGAGCGACAATCGGCAGAACGACCGACGTGGGCGCTGAACCGCCTACCGACCACCTCCTGCTACGACTGCTTCCGGGACGAGCTGGTCAGCTCCGGAGCGACCACCTTGGGTCGCAAGCCGAAATTCAAACCAACACACCACCCTTGCCCGATCTCAATTGACAGCCCAAACCTCGCCGCCCAACGTAGTCCCTACGGGAGAAACGCAATGCAACACCCCAACGGCGTAGCCCCACGCCTGCGCAGCCGGCGCTGGTTCGACGACCCCTCGGACCCTGGCATGACGGCGCTGTATCTCGAGCGCTACATGAACTACGGCATCACCCGGCAAGAGCTGCAGGGCGGCAAGCCGATCATCGGCATCGCACAATCTGGCAACGACCTGACGCCGTGCAACCGCCACCACATCGAACTCGCGACCCGCACCCGCGACGGCATCCGCGACGCCGGGGGCATCCCGCTCGAATTCCCGGTGCACCCGCTGCAGGAAACCGGCAAGCGCCCGACGGCGGCGCTGGACCGCAACCTGGCCTATCTCGGGCTGGTGGAGATCCTGCACGGCTACCCGCTCGACGGCGTGGTGCTGACGACCGGGTGCGACAAGACCACGCCCGCCTGCCTGATGGCGGCGGCGACGGTGAACATCCCGGCCATCGTGCTGTCGGGCGGCCCCATGCTCGACGGCTGGTGGAAGGGGCGGCTGTCGGGCTCCGGCACCATCGTGTGGGAGGCGCGCAAGCTGCTGGCGGAGGGCGAGATCGACTACGAGCGCTTCATGGACATGGTGGCGTCGTCGGCGCCGTCGCCGGGCCACTGCAACACGATGGGCACGGCGACGTCGATGAACAGCCTGGCGGAGGCGCTGGGCATGTCGCTGCCGGGCTGCGCCGCGATCCCGGCGCCCTACCGGGAGCGCGCCTGGATGGCGTACGAGACCGGGCGGCGCATCGTGGCGATGGTGCACGAGAACCTGCGCCCGTCGGACATCATGACGCGGGACGCGTTCGACAACGTGGTGGTGGCCGCGGCGGCGCTGGGCGCGTCGTCCAACTGCCCGATCCACATGGTCGCCATCGCCCGGCACATGGGCGTCGAGCACACGCTGGACGACTGGCAACGGCTCGGCGCGGAAATCCCGCTGCTGGTGGATTGCCAGCCGGCCGGGCAGTTCCTGGGCGAGGGCTTCCACCGCGCCGGCGGCGTGCCGGCCGTGATGAGGGAGCTGCTGGACGCCGGACGCCTGCACGGCGGCGCGCGGACCGTCACCGGCAAAACCCTGGCCGAGGACCTCGCCCCGGTGAAGGACACCGACCGCGAGGTGATCCGCGCCTACGCCGCGCCGCTGAAGGAGCACGCCGGCTACGTCGTCATGTCCGGCAACCTGTTCGACACCGCCGTCATGAAGATGAGCGTCATCGACCCGGCGTTCCGCGCCCGCTACCTGTCCGACCCGGCGCACCCCGACGTGTTCGAAGCCCGCGCCGTCGTGTTCGAGGGCCCCGAGGACTACCACGCCCGCATCGAGGACCCGGCGCTCGGGATCGACGAGATGACGGTGCTGGTCATCCGCAACTGCGGCCCGGTCGGCTATCCGGGCGGCGCCGAGGTGGTCAACATGCAGCCGCCCGCCCGGTTATTGAAGCAAGGCATCCAGGCGCTGCCGACGATGGGCGACGGCCGCCAGTCCGGCACCTCGGCCAGCCCGTCGATCCTGAACGTGTCGCCGGAAGCGGCCGTCGGTGGCGGCCTGGCGCTGCTGGAAACCGGCGACTGCATCCGCATCGACCTGAACACCCGCCGGGTGGACGTGCTGATCCCGGATGCCGAACTGGCCGCCCGCCGTGCTGCTTGGACGCCGCCGAAGCTGGACAACAAGACCCCGTGGGAGGAGATCTACCGCTCCATGGTCGGCCAGCAAGGCAATGGCGCGTGCCTGGAGCCGGCGACGCTGTACTTGGACGTGATCAGCACCCGTGGCGAGTCGCGGCACAACCATTGAGGGAGGCGAGACGATGAGCGACCGGCTTGCTGGCAAGACCGCCTTCGTGACCGCAGCGGCGCAAGGGATCGGCCGGGCGACCGCACTGGCGTTCGCGGCCGAGGGAGCCGATGTCGTCGCCACCGATCTGAACGAGGCGAAAGTGGCCGAGATCGCCGGGCCGTCGATCCGCACGCGCAAGCTTGACGCGACCGATGCGGGGGACATCGCCGCGGCGGCGCGCGACTCGGGGCGGGTCGATATCCTGTTCAACTGTGCGGGCTTCGTCCACCAGGGCAGCATCCTGGATGCGACGGAGGAGGAATGGGATTTCGCGTTCACCCTGAACGTGCGTTCGATGTTCCGCACTATCCGCGCGTTCCTGCCGGCGATGCTGGAGCACGGCGCCGGCTCGATCATCAACATCGCGTCCGCGGCGAGCAGCATCAAGGGCGCGCCCAACCGGTTCGTCTATGGCACGACCAAGGCGGCAGTCATCGGCCTGACCAAGTCGGTCGCGGCCGACACCGTGGCGCGCGGCGTGCGCTGTAACGCGATCTGCCCCGGCACCATCCAAACGCCGAGCCTGGACGACCGGATCGCCGCCAATGCCGCGGCCGCCGGGTCGGTCGAAGCGGCGCGGATCGCGTTCGTGGCGCGGCAAGCAATGGGACGGCTCGGCTCGCCGGAGGAGATCGCAGCGTTGGCGGTCTATCTCGCCAGCGACGACGCGCAATTCTTCACCGGACAGGCGGTCGTCATCGACGGCGGCTGGACATTGTAGGGGATAACAGGATGAAGCTGCTGCGCGTGGGCGCCCAAGGCGCCGAGAAGCCCGCCCTGCTGGACGCGTCCGGCAGCTTGCGCGACCTGTCGGGTATCGTCAGGGACATCGACGCCGACGCGCTGTCGCCGGCGGGCCTCGCCAAGCTCGCCGCCCTCGACCCGGCGTCATTGCCTGCGGTGGAGGGCCAGCCGCGCATCGGCGCCTGCGTCGTACGTCCCATCAACTTCATCTGCATCGGCCTGAACTACGCCGACCACGCGGCGGAAACCGGGGCGGCGATCCCGAAGGAGCCCATCGTGTTCTTGAAGTCCCTCGGCGCATTCCAGGGACCGAACGATGACGTCAAAATCCCCCGCGGATCCAAGAAGACCGACTGGGAGGTCGAGCTCGGCGTCGTCGTCGGCACCCGCGCCAACTACGTTCCCGAGCACCTCGCGATGGACCACGTGGCCGGCTACTGCGTCGTCAACGACGTGAGCGAGCGAGAATTCCAGACCGAGCGCGGCGGCACCTGGGACAAGGGCAAAGGTTGCGACACGTTCGGTCCGACCGGCCCGTGGATGGTGACCAAGGACGAGGTGCCGGACCCGCAAAACCTCTCGCTCTGGTGCGAGGTCGATGGCCACCGCATGCAGGACGGCTCGACCCGCACGATGATCTTCGACGTGCGCAAGTTGGTCAGCTACGTCAGCCACTTCATGACGCTGTTCCCTGGCGACATTATCTCCACCGGCACGCCGCCCGGCGTGGGGCTGGGTATCAAGCCGGAGCCGATCTTCCTGAAACCGGGACAGACGATGCGTTTGGGCGTCCAAGGACTCGGCGAGCAAACCCAGCGCGTGATCGCCGCCTAGACGGAGGCTGCCCCCCGCTCAAGGTTGATCCGGGCCATCCCCGCCTGTAACCCCCGGGGCACATAGCACCGGAGTCCACCTTGTTCGCCTCTTTCGGCCGGTTGCACGCCGACGTGCTAGTTCCGCTCGGCTTCATCCTTGCCATGTTCGTGACCGTCCACGTGCTGCTGAACAAGCGCGACGTGGCCGCTGCCATGGGCTGGATCGGACTGGCGTGGTTTTCCCCGTTCCTCGGCGGCTTCACCTATTTCGTGCTCGGCATCAATCGGGTGCAGCGGCGTGCCCGGCGCCTGCGCGGCCGGCGCCTGCGGCGAGCGGGGCGCGGCCCCTGGCCAGCGCCAAACGAAGACGACCACCTCGGCCCGCTCGAACGCGCCGTCGGACGGTTGACCGCGCGCGCCCTTGATGACGGCAACGCGTTCGACATCTTCCACGATGGCGATGAAGCCTACCCAGTCATGCTCGACGTAATCGCCCAGGCCCGGACCAGCATCGGGCTGTCCAGCTACATCATGCGGGCGGACCATTGGGGCGGACGCTTCCTCGACGCGCTCGCGGCGGCGCAGGGGCGCGGGGTCGCGGTGCGCGTGATCATCGATGGGGTCGGCGGCGGCTGGGTCTGGTCAGGCGCCTACCACCGCTTGCGCCAGATGGGAGTGCCGGTGGGCCAGTTCATGCACTCCCCGTTGCCCTGGCGCATGCCGTTCCTCAACCTGCGGACCCATAAGAAGATCCTGGTAGTAGACGGACGCACCGGCTTCACCGGCGGCATGAACATCGCCGACGAGAACGTGCTTGCGAGCTGCCCCCCCGCGCCGGTGCGGGACACTCATTTTCGCGTCCGTGGTCCGGTCGTCGAGCAGCTGACAGAGGCGTTCGCGCGCGACTGGGCCTTCGTCATGGAAGAGGAGCTGGACGGCGAGACTTGGTTCCCGGCGCTCGACCCGGCGGGCGACGCAACGGCCAGGGTGATCACCTCCGGCCCCGACGACGATGTGGAGAAGGTGGAATTCGCCGTGCTGCAGGCCATCGCGTGCGCCCGCAGCAGCATCCAGCTGATGACCCCCTACTTCCTGCCCGACGATCGGTTGATGACGGCGCTGTCGATGGCGGCGATGCGCGGCGTGGCGGTGGAAATCGTGCTGCCGCAGCGGAGCGACCATCGCATGGTCGATTGGGCCACGTATGCGAACATCGGCCCGCTGCTGAAGGATGGCGGCCGGGTCTGGCTGTGCCCCCCGCCGTTCCGGCACTCCAAGACGATGGTGGTGGACGGCGAGTGGTGCTTGATCGGCAGCAGCAACTGGGACATGCGAAGCCTCCGCCTGAACTTCGAGCTGTGCATGGAGGTATACGACCGCACCCTCGCGGCGGCGCTGCAGCAGCTGATGGAGCGAAGCCGGGGCGCGAAGCTGACCGAGGAGAGGCTCGACGCCCGCAGCCTGCCGGTGCGGCTACGCGACGCGGGCGTGCGGCTGATGCTGCCCTATTTGTGACGGGATGGCTGACAGCCGCACCATGATGGGACGGTGGTCGGACATGCCGCTGGGCAGCACGGCCCGCTCGGTGCAGACCAGGCCGCGGACGATGCAGCGGTCGAGGCGGAGCGGCAGGAAGTCGGCCGATAGATGGGTGAACCGACGTGGGCCTACGTCGCGGAAGCCAGGAAGCAGGACCGGCCCAACGAGATTGTAGTCGCCCACCACCGCAGCGCAGTGCGGCAAGCGCCGGGCGATGCGCCGCAGTTGTCGCCGGTTGAGCAGTTGGCCGTGCGAGAGGTGGACGTTGGCGACGGTGAACGCGCCCATATCGATCAGCTGGCACACCCGGTGCACGATCGCCCCGGACGGCAGCGGGATGACGAATGGGCGTTTTTGCGCAGCACCCGGCGTCCACATCGCCAGCCCGTGGACCCGGCCCGGCAAGGGCGCGCGGAAATAGCTCCCGCCGACCCGGCCGGGCAGCGCGTCGAAGTCGTGCGTGGCTTCCTGCATCAGCAGCAGGTCCGGCTGCTCATGCTCGATGAGGCGGATGACTTCGGGAACGGTCGCGCCGGTGAGGCGAAGCAGGTTCCAGCTGATGAGCTTCATACGGCTTTAATCGTTGACGGGCGGTATGGGTTTAAATGACCGAGCCGTAATGGTCGTTATTATCCCTATGATACCCGTTGGCGTAAAAGCTGACCCCTCCCTTTGGCGTAATGCGTGGACCAGATTGGGCCGCGAACGCCGGCACGGTCAGGTCGAGACTTATGGCAACTGGTATGATTGAGGAACCCGGGAAGGGAAGAGGTTGCCCTCATATCTTTCAAGCCCGCTACCTTTCACAAGGCGAAACTGCCGTCGACAGCCTGCGATAGTTCTCGATGGCAGGAGCTTGAGCATGAACGAGGCGAAGAACCAAGCCTATACGTTTTTCGGCCGCGTTCTTCCAGAGAGAGTGCCATTAAGCATTGAAATCTCGGAAGTAAAATTTCCCACCCTCGATTTCATTTTGGTATTCAAAATGGAGACATCTATTCACGATAGCCAGGTTGTATGCAATGTCACAGTTGAAGAAGGTGAGTCTGATTTAGACACATTGCAAAATATTGTTGAAAACATTATTTGAGTAATTACTGATCTTATAAGTTATAAGTATGGTATAAGTTTTGATTTGGAAGTTTTGTCAGCAATTTAGAATGAGAGGCAGAGGTATATATATATATATATATATATATTTAAAATTAACATATCTATGTTATTTGAACACCGTAGAGCGCTTCCTGGAATATTAAATACTATCCTATTAAAATTGTAGAAATTGAGGTGGCAGCTCATTTAGTGCTAAAGGATTTTAGAGAAGCAATGACCCGGAAATCATAGATGTATAATCACTTCAGTTTAGATAATGAAATTCTATTAAAAACTCATCCTTGATGTGACAATCCAAGCATGGTTATAAGCCGGGGTGAGCGGCGAGGCTCGGTAATTCGGCGTGATCGCGCTCTGATAGCCGGCGCCAACCGTAAGGTTGAAATGCTGGGCGATCGGGAAACGCCCGACGACAAGGCCGGGGGTGAGGAAAACTTGGCTTTTCCCGCCACGCTGGCCGTCCGGGTAGTAAGTCCAGTTCACCTCGATCTGCGGCCATAGCACACCCAGAAGGCGATATTGGAACGCGGCATTGTTCACGACCTGCAAACCGGTTTTGCCTTCGTAAGCGGTCGGGATGACGGCGCCCACCGTCCCCTGGATATCGAACGCACCCCATCCCTTGCCGAAGCCGAGCGTCGGCAGCAACGTCAAGGCACGGTTGGTGAGGGCGGTCAGGCCCGTCGGCGCCTGCACCTGGAGCCAGGCCGAGAGGATGTAATTCCCCGCACTTTGCGGACTGCTGGCGAGTCGCTGCTTGAACCGCACAAACGGCCAATCGCCGAAACCCGTGAGCTGGCCTTTGCCCGATGTGGCGTTGGAGCGCATGTAGTACGGCACCGAGCCGATCTGCACCTCCTCCGTGCGGCTAATCGTCAGGTCTAGGCCCTTGCCGCCGTCCAGCACGGTTGTATCCGCGCCGTTGCCCGCGTGCTGGAACGCTGTGTCGAAGCGGAAACGCTGCTCCAGCAACGCGGTCGTCGTCACGAGCGGGCTGCTCCACTCCGGCTGGCTCGCACGGGCGTCCCTGGCGCGGTCGGCCCAGTGAGCAAAGTAGCGAGCGATGCCGTCATCCTGCACGCCGCTCGCCTGGGGACGCGTGAGATCAAGGCCGGCCGCACGAGCGGAAAGGCTCGCGGCCATCGCGAGCAACATGGCAGCGAACAACAGCGCAACCGTCGACGACATCCGCATCCCAGCCGTATTCGACCCGGACCAAACCCGACCTACATGGTCGCGCCGATCACCCAAGGCGCGAACTCGGCGCCACCGAAGTCGAACGACTCGCTTTTGGTCCGCTCCCCGCCCGCAACCCGCAGCATCGTCTCGAAAATCCGCCGCCCGCACTCCTGCACGGTCTCGTCGCCGTCCAGGATGGTGCCGCAGTTGATGTCCATATCGTCCTCCATGCGCTGGAACATGGGCGTGTTGGTGGCCAGCTTGATGCTTGGCGACGGCTTGCAGCCGAACACGCTGCCGCGCCCGGTGGTGAAGCACACCAGGTTGGCGCCGCCCGCGACTTGGCCGGTCGCGGCCACCGGGTCGTAGCCCGGCGTGTCCATGAACACGAACCCGCGCGCCGTCACCGGCTCGGCGTAGCGCACGACATCGACCAGGTTCGTGGTGCCAGCCTTCGCCATGGCGCCCAGCGATTTCTCCAGGATGGTCGTCAGCCCGCCCGCCTTGTTGCCCGGCGACGGGTTGGCGTTCATCTCCGCCCCCTCGCGCGCGGTGTACTCCTCCCACCAGCGCATCAGCGCCACCAGTTTCTCGCCGGTCTCGCGATCGACCGCGCGCCGAGTCAGCAGGTGCTCGGCGCCGTAGGTTTCCGGCGTCTCGGACAGGATCACCGTCCCGCCGTGCTGCACGAGCAGGTCGCTGGCCGCCCCTAGCGCCGGGTTGGCGGACACGCCGGAGTAGCCGTCGCTGCCGCCGCACTGCAGCGCCACGATCAGCTCGCTCGCCGGCACGGGCTCGCGCGCGACCTGGTTCGCCTCGGCCAGCACCTCGCGCACGAAGCCGATCGCGGCCTCCACCGTGCGCCGGGTGCCGCCCATGGTCTGGATGTCCATGTTGCGGATACGATCGGACAGCCCCTCCTCCCGCAGCAATCCGCCGATCTGGTTCACCTCGCAGCCGAGGCCGAGCACGACCACGTGGGAGAAATTAACGTGCCGCGCGTAGCCCGCCAAGGTTCGGCGCAGCAGCCGCAGCGGCTCGCCTTCGGTCATGCCGCAACCGGTCTTGTGGGTCAGCGCCACCACGCCGTCGACGTTTGGATAGTCGGCCAGTGGATCGCTGCCGGTAAACGGGTTGCGCTTAAACGCGTCCGCCACCAGCCCGGCGACGTGGGCGCTGCAGTTCACGCTGGTCAGGATACCGATGTAGTTGCGCGTCGCCACCCGGCCGTCGGCGCGGCGGATGCCCATGAACGAGGCGGGCGTGTTAGCAGGCAAGGTCGGGCGGGCGTCGGCGCTCCAGGCGTAATCCTTGTCGAAGTCGCCCATGCCGCAATTGTGCACGTGCACCTGCCGCCCCGGCCCGATCGGGGCGGTGGCGAAGCCGATGATCTGCCCGTAGCGGCGGATCGGCTCGCCGACCGCGTGGGCCCGCACCGTCGCCTTGTGCCCCGCGGGGATGCGCTCGGCCGCGACCACCCCGTCCGCCACCACGGCGCCCGGCAGCAGGGTGGTCCGGGCGATTACCACGCCGTCGTCCGGGTGCAGGCGGATGACCGAGGCCATTGGCAAACCAATGACCGAGGTCATTGCCGAACCGCGTCCAGGGCGGCCTTCGCGGCGCCCAGCATCAGCCCGCTATCGTTGTTGATCGTCACCATGTTGAACCCCATGCCGATCGCGCGCCGGGCGTAGGCGGCGGTGGCGCAGTGGATGCCGGCGCGGATGCCACGCTCGCGCGTCTCCCGCGTCAGGCGCGCGTAGATGTCCAGGATTTGCGGCTCCTCCCGGTCCAGCTTCGGCTCCAGCCCCATCGAGAAGCCAAGGTCGGACGGCCCCACGTAGATCGCGTCGATGCCGGGCACGGACAGGATGGCTCCGAGGTTGTCCAGCGCCTGCTGCGTCTCGATCATCGGGATGCACAGCACCTCGTCGTTCGCGGTCTTCTGGTAGCTGGTGCTGACGCCGTAGATGCCGGCGCGGATCGGGCCGTTGCTGCGGGCGCCGGCCGGGGGGTAGCGGGCGGCAGCGACGAACGCCTCGGCTTGGTCCTTGGTGTTCACCATCGGGCAGATCACCCCGTAGGCGCCGCCGTCGAGCACCTTGCCGATGATGCCGGGCTCGTTCCAGGGCACCCGCACCATGGGCAGCACGGGGTGGGACTGCATGGCCTGGAAGCAGGCGACCATGCTCATGTAGTCCTGCACGCCATGCTGCAAATCGACCGTCACGCTGTCCCAGCCGGCCTGCGCCATCACCTCGGCGGAGAAGCCGGAGGGGATTGCCAGCCAGCCGTTCACAGAGGGTTTTCCGGCCTGCCAGATCTGTTTCAGCTTGTTTGCCATGGCGCCGTTGCTTCCCCGCGTGATGCTCAAAAGCTAGGCGTCGGCCAGGGGGCCGTCAAACGGCCGGCAGGTTTTGCCGGGGCGCTTAGAGCGGCTTGCATTCGCGCGGGAAGCCGCTTAATACCCGCGCCCTAGGACGCGGGCGTAGCTCAGGGGTAGAGCACAACCTTGCCAAGGTTGGGGTCGAGGGTTCGAATCCCTTCGCCCGCTCCAGATTTTCAGCATCTTTTCGCAGCAAATCTGGCCCGCCACGAAGGCGTCAGTTACGCTAGAAATCGGCCAAAAGTCAGAAAGCGGATCCTGTCTCACGTGGCCATCGTTCCCTCCAGCACTACCGCGCGGAGTTGGCCGGACCGGTCAACCACCACGAAGTCCGCTATGCTGCCTTGCGCGATCCGGCCACGCTCGGTCATGCCGAGGTAGTCGGCTGGAACGGTCGAAAGACGGTAAGCGGCCTCCGCCATTGGCACGCCCAGCGACAGCAGGTTCCGCAGGGCCTGGTCCATGGTCAGAACGCTGCCGGCCAGAGTGCCATTGTCCAGTCGAACGGCATCGCCACGCTTATGGATCGCATGACGGCCGAGGCGATAGGGTCCGTCCGGCATTCCGGCTGCGGCGACGGCATCAGTGACGCCATACAGGCCGGGGATGCCGCGGAGGGCGAGGCGGACGGCGCCGGGCGCCACGTGCAGAAGGTCGAATATCATCTCGGCATGAGCGGCGTGGGCCAGCGCGCATCCGGCAGCACCCGGTGCGCGGTGGTGACACCCTGTCATGGCGTTGAACAAATGCGTGAACCCGGCCGCGCCCATCTGCAAGGCCGCGCAGGCTTGGTCGTAGCTGCAAGTCGTATGCCCGATCTGCGCCCGCACGCCATGGGCCAGCAATTGCCGCAGCAGGGCCTCGCTGCCCTCGATCTCCGGCGCGACGGTGGCGACCCGCATCGGCGCGGCGGCGCAGAGGGCGTCGACCAGCCCCGGGTCGTGCGGGATGGCGTAGGGCGGCTGTGCGCCGAGCGCGTCAGGGCTGATGAACGGGCCTTCGAGGTGCAGGCCCAGCACGCGTGCGGCTCCCTGTGTCGGTCGTGCGACGGCCTGGCCAACGACCCGGGCGGCGCGGAGCAAGTCATCGGCCGGGGCGGTAACCGTCGTGGCAAGCAGGGCAGCCGTGCCGTGACGGGCGTGGAAGCGCGTCATGCGGGCGATCGCGTCGGCGCCGTCCATGACATCGGCGCCGTCGCCGCCGTGCACGTGCAGATCGATGAAGCCGGGCAGGATGAAGCGGTCGTCCGGCACCCCAAGGCGAGGTTCGATGCCGTGGGTAGCGGCAGTGAAGCGCACCCGGCCGCGCACCCAGCCGTCCGGCGTCAGGATCATGCCGTCGAGCGCGTCCATCAGCCCCGAGCCCGGCGTAAGCTGCCGCCGGCCGCCGCAAGCCGGGCCTGCGCCGCTGGGCGGTCCAGTCCGTCCAGCATCAGCACCGCCACCGGGATGTCGCGCCCGGCCGCCTCCCACGCCTGGGCCGCGTTCGGCACATCGACTCCGGTCAGGGCCGCGACGATCCGGTGCGCGCGATCGATCAGCTTGGCGTTGGACGGGACGATATTGACCATCAGCCCGCGATACACCCGTCCCAACTCGGTCATCAGCCGGGTGGAGAACAGGTTCAGCGCGATCTTCTGCGCCGTGCCCGCCGTCATGCGCGTGGAGCCGGCAAGGAATTCCGGCCCGGTCGGCAGAGTGATGGCATGGGCCGCCTCGATCAGCAGCGGCGCGCCTTGGTTGTTGGCCAGCGCCACCGTCAGCGCGCCCGCCCGTCGTGCCGTGGCCTGCACCGCGCGCGTGTAACGCGTCGTGCCGGACGCGGCGACGCTGACGACCACATCGGCGACGCCTAGTCCCAGCGCCGCCGCCGCCCGCTCGCCCGCCGCCGGGTCGTCCTCGGCGCCCTCTACGGAGCGGACCAGCGCCGCATCGCCGCCGGCCACCAGCGTGCACAACCGGGCGTGCGGCCAGCCGAACGTGGGGTGCAGCTCCACCCCATCCTGCACGGCCAGCCGCCCCGACGCGCCGGCGCCCGCGTAAACCAGGCGTCCCTCGATCCGCAGCCGGGACGCGGCTGATGTCACCGCGGCGGCCAGCGCCGGGATCGCCTGGCGGACGGCGCACACCGCGACGGCCTGGCTGTCCAGCATGGCGGCGAGCGCCTCCTCGGCCGGCCATGCATCCGCGTCACGAAAGCGCAGCAGGCTCGCCTCGGTGTCCATGGCCGCTCCATTCCGTTCCACGCCGAACCCTTGTTTACTCGCGTCATGATCGTCATCGGCCTGATTTCCGGCACCTCGCTCGACGCGATCGACTTCGCGGTGGCCGACCTGGCCTGGCGCGGCCCCGACATCGTGCTGCGGTTGCTGGACCACGGCGAGCGTCCCTGGCCCGTTGTCACGCGCGCGCGTTTGCTCGCTGCCCTGCCGCCCGCGCCCACCACCATGGGTGAGGTATGCGCGCTGGACGTGCTCGTCGGCCAGGCTTTCGGCGCCGTCGCCGCCAGTTTGCCCGGCGCAGAGCTGATCGCCTCGCACGGGCAGAACGTGTTTCACTGGGTTGAGGGCGGCCGGGCGAAAGGAACCCTGCAGCTCGGCCAGCCCGCCGCCATCGTTGAAGCGACCGGGCTGCCGGTCATTTCCGATTTCCGCGCGCGGGACGTGGCTGCGGGCGGGCAGGGGGCGCCGCTGGCCAGCACGCTCGACGCGCTGTGGCTGATGGGCGACCGGCCTCGGGCGGCGCTGAACCTGGGCGGCATCGCCAACCTCACCATCGTCCATCGGCCCGGCAGCCCCGTGCTGGCGTTCGACACGGGGCCGGCAAGCTGCCTGATGGACCTGGAAGCGCATCGGCTGACCTCCGGCGCGCAATCGGCCGATACGGATGGCCGCATTGCCGCGTCGGGCCAGGTTCGCCCCGACCTGCTCGACCGCCTGCTTGCTGAGTCGTACTACGCGCGCGCTGCCCCAAAATCGACTGGACGCGAGCTGTTCGACGCCGGCTACGTCGCTGCCCACGCTGCCGGGCTGCCGCCCCTCAGCGGACCCGATCTGATGGCGACCTTGGCCGAGCTGACCGCGGCGACCGTCGCCGACGCTTGCGCCCGCCATGGTGTCATGGAGGTCGTCGCGTCCGGCGGCGGCGTCCGTAACCCGGCGCTGATGGCTGCCCTGCGCCGCCGCCTGCACCCGGCGGGGCTGGTCCCCAGCGAGGAGCGCGGCCTACCGTCCTCCGCGAAGGAGGCGGTGCTGTTCGCGCTGCTCGGGTTTTTGACGTGGCACGGCGCAGCGGGTGTGACACCTGGCGCCACCAGGTCGGAAACGCCTCGCGTGCTCGGCCGCATCAGCCCAGGAAATGCTCCTCTGCGCCTGCCTGACCCAGCCGGGCCGCCCCGCGCCCTGGTGATCACGCCGCCCTGACCCGGTTGCCGCGGCTTTGCCGGGCGGCATACAGTCGGGCAACCGCCGATCAAGCGGGCGATAGAAGGAGACGAGCCTTGCCCGCAATCCAGACGCATCAAGCGCCGCTCGCGCGCAACGCCATGGCCTACGTGCTTGCCGGCGGCCGTGGCAGCCGGCTGCAGGAACTGACTGATCTGCGTGCCAAGCCGGCGGTGTATTTCGGCGGCAAGTCCCGCATCATCGACTTCGCCCTGTCCAACGCGCTCAACTCCGGCATAAGGCGCATCGGGGTCGCGACGCAATACAAGGCGCACAGCCTGATCCGCCACTTGCAGCGCGGCTGGAACTTCTTCCGGCCGGAGCGCAACGAGAGCTTCGATATCCTGCCGGCCAGCCAGCGCATCGACGAGACAAAGTGGTACGCCGGCACCGCCGACGCCGTGTACCAGAACATCGACATCATCGAGAGCTACGCCCCGCATTACATCGTCCTGCTCGCCGGCGACCATGTGTACAAGATGGACTACGAGCTGATGCTGCAGCAGCACGTCCAGCAGGGCGCCGACGTGACGGTCGGCTGCATCGAGGTGCCGCGGATGGACGCGACGGCTTTCGGCGTCATGCACGTGGACGCGAACGACCGGCTGATCGCCTTCCTGGAGAAGCCCGCCGACCCGCCTTGCATCCCCGGCAAGCCCGACGCCGCGCTGGCCAGCATGGGAATTTACGTGTTCGAGACCGGGTTCCTGTTCGACCAGTTGCGCCGGGACGCCGCCGACCCCGGCAGCGACCGCGATTTCGGCCGCGACATCATCCCCTACATCGTCAAGCACGGCAACGCCGTCGCTCACCGCTTCGGCGATAGCTGCGTGCGCTCGACCCACGAGAGCGAGGCCTACTGGCGCGACGTGGGCACGGTCGACGCCTACTGGTCGGCCAACATCGATCTGACGGACGTAGTGCCGGCGCTGGACCTGTACGACAACGACTGGCCAATCTGGACCTATGGCGAGATTACCCCGCCCGCGAAGTTCGTGCACGACAACGATGCGCGCCGGGGGTCGGCGGTGGACTCGATGGTCTCCGGCGGCTGCATCGTGTCGGGCAGCAGCGTCCACCGTTCGCTACTGTTCACCGGCGTGCGCGTTCACTCCTACGGCAGCGTCGACGGGGCGGTGATCCTGCCGTACGCCGACGTGGCCCGCTCGGCCCGGCTGACGAACGTGGTGGTCGACCGCGGCGTGCGAATTCCCGAGGGGCTGGTGGTCGGCGAGGATCCGGAACTGGACGCCAGCCGTTTCCGCCGGACGTCCAAAGGCATCTGCCTCATCACGCAGCCGATGATCGACGCCCTTTGAAGGTGCTGGCTGCGGCGTCCGAAGTCTTCCCGCTGATCAAGACGGGAGGCCTGGCGGACGTCGCCGGTGCGCTGCTCGGGTGCGCTGGCCAAGCAGGGAGTCGCCGTCCGCACGCTGGTGCCGGGCTACCCTGCGGTGATGGCGGCGCTGGAGGACGCGGAGGCCGTGCATGCGATGCCCGACCTGTTCGGCGGCAGCGCCCGGGTGCTCGCCGCCCGTGCCGCCGGGCTGGACTTGCTGGTGCTGGACGCGCCGCACCATTTCGGTCGGCCCGGCAACCCCTACACCGGGCCGGACGGGCGGGATTGGCCGGACAACCCGTTTCGTTTTGCAGCCCTGTCGCGCGTTGCCGCCGATATCGGCTTGGGCGCCATCCCGGGCTGGGTGCCGGACACCGTGCACACACATGATTGGCAAACCGGCCTTGCCGCGGCCTACCTGCACTACGCCGGCGGCGCGCGGCCCCGCACCGTGATCACTGTCCACAACCCGGCGTTCACCGGGCAAGTGCCGCTGGATTTGCGTGCGGCCCTTGGATTGCCCCCGGAAGCGCTGTCGATCGAGGGGGTCGAGTTCTATCAATCGATCGGCTATTTGAAGGCCGAGCTGCGGCTGTCGGATGCGATCACGACGGTGTCGCCGACCTTCGCGGCGGAAATCCAGACACCGGAAGGCGGCATGGGGTTCGACGGCCTGCTGCGCGCTCGGCGGGACGTGCTGCACGGCATCCTGAACGGCATCGACGAGGTGGTGTGGGACCCCTGGACCGATGCGCACCTCACTGCCCGCTACCGCCGTGGCCATGTGCGGAACCGGCCCAAGAACAAGGCGGCGCTGCAGGCACGGATGGGTCTGGACGCCGAGCCCGGCCTGCTGTTCGGCGTCGCCAGCCGGCTGACCGACCACAAAGGCATGGATTTGCTCGCGGCCGCACTTCCCGTGCTGCTCGACGCTGGGGCGCAACTGGCGCTAGTGGGCAGCGGCGACCGTGCGCTGGAGGCTGCGTTCCGTGTTGCCGCGGAGGCTCATCCCGACCGGATCGGCGTATTCATCGGTTATGACGAAACGTTGGCGCACCTGCTGCAGGCCGGCGCCGACGCGCTGCTGGTGCCGAGCCGGTTCGAGCCGTGCGGCCTGACGCAGTTGTGCGCCCTGCGCTACGGCGCTGTCCCGGTGGTGGCGCACGTGGGCGGCTTGGCGGACACGGTCATCGACGCCAATGCGGCGGCGCTGGCGAGCGGGGTCGCGACGGGGATCGTGTTCGGCCCGGTGAACGCGGCCGGATTGGAACGGGGCATCCGCCGCACTGTGGAATTATGGGACCGCCCGGTGGACTGGCGGGCGGTCGTGCGCAACGGCATGATGGCTGATGTCGGCTGGGACCAATCTGCAGCGGCATTCGCGGCAGTGCTACGGGGATAATGGAGCGCCTTTCCTGAAGCCCTCTCCCGCGAAGGAGGGAGAAATCAGGCGACTTGCTCGAGCGTGGGCGCGGTGTCCTGCAACGTGACCCGGCGCAGGTCGCGAGGATGCTCGCGGTCCTCGAACGGGCGGCCACGGTGCATGGTGGAGCGGTTGTCCCATACCACGAGGTCATGCGGGCGCCAGGCGTGGCGATACACCAGCTCGCGCGCCGTCGCGTGTTCCATCAGGTCCCGGATCAACGCCATGGCTTCCGGCACCTGCCAGCCCACGATCCGGCCGATGTGCGAGGACAGATACAGCGAGAGCCGTCCCGAGCCCGGTTGCCGCCGCACCAGGCGCTGGCGCACCGGGCTGAACTTCGCGCGTTCCGCGTCGGTGAACTCGGTGAAGCCGAGCAGGCCGCGGGAGAACAACAGGCTGTGCTCGCAAACCAGGTCGCGGACGACGGCCCGGGTCCGTTCCGGCAGTGCGTCCCACGCCGCCCGCATGTCGGCGAACTCGGTCTCGCCGCCCTCGGGCGGGACCACGCGCGCGTGCAGCATGGAGTATTTCGCCGGGGTTGCCTTGAAGCTGCTGTCGCTGTGCCAGAGCCGGTTACCCAGGGCGAACATGCGCCGGCGGTCATCGGTTGCGAGCAGCTGGCCATGCTCGTCGAGGTTCGAGATATCGTTCATCTGGCGGTGCTTCAGGCGGCGCTTGTGCACGTCCACCGTCGCGGTTTCGGCCTCCAGCGGCCCGAAATTTTCGCCGAACGCAATTTGCTGGTCGTCGTCGATGTCCTGGTTGCGAAACACCAGCACGGCGTACCGATCCATCGCGCGCTCGATGTCCGCTGCGGCATCGGGCGTCAGGGGACGCCGCAGGTCAATGGCGGCGACCTCGGCGGCAAACAGCGGGTGCAGCGGGGTGAGCGCCAGCGGCATCGGCCCTACTCCGCCGCGGCCGGAAATTGCCGGCGTTCCACGATCTCGTCCGAACCGACGACGAGCGGCGCGAAATTGGTCGAGCGCACATAATCGGGGCGTGGGTTCGCCACCTGGCCAGGCCGGTTCGCGACCCGGTTATAGACGAAGTAGATTGCCCAGCGATCGTGCCGCGACAGGTTGTGGCTGGAGCCGTGCAGGATGTTACAGTGAAAGAACACCGCCGTGCCGGGTTTGCCGGTGATGGCGACCGGCTCCGGGCTATGCTCCATGATGTCGAGCAGGCGCTGCTTCGGCACCACCCATAGTTTGTAGGAAGTGGTCTTGTCGTCCATCTCCGGCTCGAGGTTGCCGACCTTATGGCTGCCGGCGATGAAGTATAAGCAACCGCTCGCCTCCGTCGGCTCGTCGAGCATGACGAGGGCCGTCGTGAGCTCCGGCTCAGGCACGCCGTCGCGCCGCCATGAGCCGTAATCCTGGTGCCATTGCCACACCGACCCGTCGATCGCCGTCTTAAGGTTGCACTTGGTGTGATGGATATACAGTTCGTCGTCATGCAGGATCTGCTGCGCCGTTTCCAGCAGGCGCGGCGTGCGGGCGGCGTCGTGGAACGGCGGCGAGGCGGTGGGGCCATCCGGCTCGTGCACGCGGTAGATCGTCTTGGCAACTCCGCCGGTGCGCTCGCGCACCAAATGATCGGTGTCGATCGCCTGGATGCGCCCCAGTTCGCGCCGCATCGCGGCAATCTCGTGCGGGGCGAACAGCTCCGGGAACACGATGTAGCCGTCGCGGTCGTATTGTTCGACCTGTGCCTGCGTGAGTCGCATGACGTCTCCTCCTTGGTGGCATGCTAGCCCTGGTCCTGGCCGTTTTGGCCAGGTCGGCGTAAGCCTCCTGATGATGAAACCAGAAACGGCGGGCAGGGCGCCATCGTTCTTGCCATGATGTCGTTGCTGGCGGCACTGGCCGCCAGCTAGCTTAGCTCTCCGTCGAAGCGCAGGAAAGCGCGAGCTTCGTTCGCGCCTGCTGCCGTCTTCTTGATATGCTGTGTGGTGCGTTGCTCGTCAGTCGCTCGAAGCGAAGGCGTTCGGCAACGCGACACCAACTACGACATTGCCCGCATTCCAGCATAGTTCATGATGCGCTGGCCGACATGGGCTGCGCGCGCAGCGATCGACAACGGCTTTTCCTGCTCGAGCAAGCCATGGATATGGGGACGGGCCCACCCGGCGAAGTTGGTGTCGGCTGTCCGCAACCCAGCCAGGGTCAGCTTGCGCAGATCCTCCCAAGCACGGGCTTCCCAAAGATGGTTGGCGTAGGTGTTGTCCAATGAAATCGGCCTATTGGAGCGAAACATCCAGGCAAGATGCGGCTTGGTCCATGTCGGCCAGAAAAAGGCGGTGTGGCCCAGCACCGTGATGTCCTCCGGGTGGGCGGCAGCCAGGCGCGATGGCAGCCTGACGGAGTGCTCGTTCAAGTAGGCGTCGTTGCCGGCGCTGCGGAAGTTGCTGTAGTGCGCCATCCAGCGGCGGAGAAACGGCGCCTGTGGTTCGGCTAAGATGACCGCGTTCGCAAGCCCGTGCTCGCCGCCCATGCCCTCCTGGCCGAGCACGGTGGAGTGATGCAGCAGGTCGTCGAAGCTGCGCTGCACCAGCACGTCGGCATCGAGGTAGATGCCGCCATGTTCGATGAGCGTCTGCAACCGGACGACATCGGCCTTGTGGGCGACGTGATGCAGGGGGCGGCCAAAGATTTCCGTCGGCGCTTCGATCCGGATCGGCGTCACTATTTTGCGCGTGAGCTCCCACCATGGCCCGGTCGGCTCATGCGCGTAGGCAAACCGCACCCTATCCGGCTTGATGTGCGCGATCGCGCTGCTCACGCAGATATGGTGCACCAGGCTCCAAGGTTTGCCGCCGAAATCGGGCGACATGCCAAAGACATAGTGCAGGGTCTTAGGAATGCGTGACATCATTCAAGCTCCAGAAGGGCATAGGATGCGTTGCAGGGCGTGCAGGACGGGCAGCAGCGGCGACGGACATCTTCCCCGGAGCCAAGCCACCGCGTTGTTGAGCAAGGCGGGATGCAGCAGGCTCAACACGAAGACGTACAATCCGGGCCCAACGAGGCCGATGACGACGCAGCGCAGCAGGTCGTCGGCGACGAGTGTGGAGCCGACATAGGCGATGCCGATGGTGGCTGCTGCGGCTAGGGCCGGGGTGGCGTAGAAGCTTGCCAAGCCACGCAGGCTGACCCCGACCCGGCGGAACACCAGCCAGGAATACCAAGGCGTGACCAGGGCGTAGAAGGCCGACACCCCCAACGCCGCGCCTTCAGCGCTGCCCAGCCGCGCTCCGATGTAGGCAAGGATGAAGAAGCTGGGCGAAAGCACGAGCGAGTAGCGGAATCCGAGCCCGAACTCGGCCCGCGCCGCCAGCAGGCAGCCCGCAATCCATGAGATCGCGTCGAACGCCAAGCCGATGCTCAGGATTTGCACCAGCGGCACGGCGTTCGCCCATTTCGGCCCGAACACCAAATGGAGCAACGGCCCGGCCAGGGCCGCCTGCAGGAAACAGAACGGCATGATGGCATAGCCAAGTGCCCGGGCTGCCTTGAGCGCGGCTTGACCTTGCCGGGCTGGTTCGGTTCGAAGCCGCGCCAGGGCGGGGAACAGCACGTTCTGGAAGCTGCCGGCGAGCATCCGGATTGGCTGGGCCGCGAGGCGAAAAGCGAAGAGGTACGCCCCGACGACCGACTGGGTCGCGAGCAGGCCGAGGATGATGTAGTCGCCCTGGCCGACCGCCTCCGTGATCATGCGCTGGGCCAGCACGGCTGATCCTTTGCTCGCCAGGTAGCCCAGATGGCGCTGCTGCAGCCGCGGCCAGGTTCGGGATGGTGCCTTGGACCAGAACAACGCCAGCTTGATCAGGGCCAGGCAGGGCACGGGAATGGCGAAGCTGTACGCGCCGGCGCCGAGCGTTGCGAGCAGGATGGCGCCGCCTTGCAGGCCTACGATCTCCGCCATGTTGTAGGTCGCAAGAAAGCGGAAGCGCATGTCCGCCCGCAATCGCACGTTTGGGACGATGGTCAACGCGCCGAGTGGAACTGCCAGGGCGAGGACCGTAATCAACCCCGGCAACTCGGCGCTGTGGTAGACGGCCCCGCCCAGGGCGCTGCCAGCAGCACCAGGACGAACCCTGCGCCGCCCAGGACGGCCGTCATCCAGAAAGCGGCGGTGACCCATAGCCCGATCGTGCGCTGGCGCTGCAGCAGCACCTCGTCGATGCCGAAGGTGACGACGGCCGACGCGAGCGCTGTGACGGTGGTGGCTAAGCCGATCGTGCCGAAATCGGTTGGGCTGAGCAGCCAGGCGAGCACGAGTTGGCTGCCCATAGCGAAACCACGTGCGACGACACTTTGTGCCAGGAGCCACGCCATGCCACCGATGGCCTCACGCTTTAGCGATGCGCTGTTTTGCGCCCTGACACTCATAACAGAACTCCAGCATATCGTTCCGGCCCTGCGTCATGGAGACCATATTCACGACTGACTGCCATCGCAACGTAATCAACTTGACATGACTATTTCGTGTTTACCGAAATTTGTCCAAACAATGTGGATTGTAGGTACTTCGAAGTACACAGCGTTGACGTTAGTTTAGTAAATATTAGTTTATAGACAACGTAACAATCTCACATTTTCCCACAAGTATTTCTATTATAAAATATACGAAATCAGAGGCATGCACTGTGCAACATTATGCATCGGTTAAAGCTGTTAAAGCTTTGCTCAAGTTTGATTTCCTCAACCTTATGCATTTCGTAACTTCTTGAGCTACCTTGAAATTAGAAGAAAACTACACAACCTTCTTAGAAGTAGTCAACTTGAAGCACACGCAGTGACTAGCAGTCCTGCATGCTCTACCAACGATCTAACCCACTTTCCCTTACGGTCGCGGCTATAAACTTTAGACACAAAGAACGAGGTTGCTGTGCCAATTGTTTCAAGAAAGTACGAATTTTGATTGCCGTTGACGTTGGTAGATTGCTGTGTCTGACAGAGGGTCAGTTCCTCCTTATCAATAAGTTACTGTCAAGAAATGATTTTTAGACGAACCGGGATCGAAGATCTGGCCTTAGCCAGGATGGAAAATTCGCTAGGAAATTGTTGGGCAGCAACGAACTGAACTCGTACCTGAAAGCGGCGATGGACTTGCCATCGTTATCACTTCCTAGGCCAACGTCGTCGCCCCAGGCTTTCCACCCTCGCCCATAACCCCGATGTGCGCGCCGCCGGGGTCGATTCGTTGCTGCAGTGTGCCTAATACGGGTTTGCCGAAAAGTGCAGCATCTACGTCTGCTAGGACGATGTTCGGCCATCGGCCCTGCAACCAGCGCATTTGGTCCGCGCGCCGCAACTCCTATATGCAGCGCCCATGCCATTCCCCACGACCAATCCCGCGCTCGCCCGCGCCCTCGACGCGCGCGGCTACCTCGAACCCACGCCGGTGCAGCGCGCCGTCATCGAGCAGGGCGGCTCGACGCGCGACCTGCTCGTCTCGGCGCAGACGGGGTCGGGCAAGACCGTCGCCTACGGGCTGGCCTTCGCCGGCAACCTGCTCGGCGACGCGGAGCGGTTCGAGCGGGGCGGCTCGCCGCTCGCGCTGGTGGTGGCGCCGACGCGCGAATTGGCGATGCAAGTGCACGCCGAGTTGTCTTGGCTGTATGCCGACGCGGGCGGGCGCGTGGTGTCCTGCGTCGGCGGCATGGACTCGCGGCGGGAGCAGCGGGCGCTGGCCGATGGCTGCCACATCGTCGTGGGCACGCCGGGCCGCCTGAAGGACCATCTCGAACGCAAGCAACTGGACGTGTCCGCGCTGCGCGTGGCGGTGCTGGACGAGGCCGACGAGATGCTTGACCTCGGTTTCCAGGAGGAGCTGCAGTTCATCCTGGACGCGACGCCGGCCGAGCGCCGCACGTTAATGTTCAGCGCCACCATCGCGCGCGAGATCGCCTCGCTTGCCAAGCAGTACCAGCGCGACGCCCTGCGCCTCGACACCCTCGTCAAGAACGAGCCGCACGGCGACATCGAGTACCGCGCCTACCGGGTCGCGCCGAACGAGGTCGAGCACGCCGTGGTCAACGTCCTGCGCTTCTTCGAGCAGCGCGCGACCTTGGTGTTCTGCGGCACCCGCGAGGGCGTCAAGCGGCTGCACGGCCGGCTGGTGGAGCGCGGGTTCATGGCGGTGGCGCTATCCGGCGAGCTGAGCCAGCACGACCGCACCACGGCACTGCAATCCTTGCGCGACGGCCGCGCCCGGGTGTGCGTGGCGACCGACGTGGCAGCGCGCGGGCTCGACCTCCCGGATCTCGGGCTGGTGATCCACGCCGATCTGCCAACCAACAAGGAGATGCTGCTGCACCGCTCCGGCCGCACCGGGCGCGCCGGCCGCAAGGGCGTGAGCGTGCTGATCGTGCCGCATTCGCGACGACGCCGGGCGGAACAGATTTTGGCGAGCGCCAACGTGGTGGCGCAGTGGGCGCGTCCACCGAGCGCCGATGCGATCCGCGCCCGCGACCAGGAGCGCCTGCTGGACGACCCGATCCTGGCCGAAGCCGCGACCGAGGAGGATTTGGCCCTGGCGCGCGCTCTGCTGGGTGGACGTTCGGCCGAGGAGATCGCCGCCGCCTTGATCCGGCTGCACCGGGCGCGGTTGCCGTCGCCGGAGGAGATCGCCGAGGATTTGGGACCGCCGCGGGTGGAACGGCCGGCATCGCCGTACAAGGCCGATGGGGCAATCCCGGCCTGGCGCGACACGCCGCGCCCGGCGCGCGGCGGGGCGATGGCGTGGTTCCGCATCGGCGTCGGCCGCCGCAACAACGCCGACCCGAAATGGCTGGTGCCGCTGATCTGTCGGCTCGGCGGGGTGACGAAGCAGGAGATCGGCGCCATCCGCATCTTCGCCGGCGACACCAAATTCGAGATCGCGCAGGACGTGGCGGTCCGGTTCGCCGAATCCGTCGCGGAGGCGGGCGAGGGCGAGCCACAGATCGAGGCCGCGCGTGGCCCGGTCGAAGCGGCGTCGCGGCCGGCAAACATCGGCGCGCGCAAGCCGTTCAAGAAATCGTATCGCAAGGCGGGTTGACCGTTTCCGGCTAGCGTGGCGGAGTCGGGTGGAGGGTTGCCATGGGTCGGAACGCATGAGCCAAGTCATCAGCCTCACGCGTCCGAGCGACGATACGCTGTGGGCGGTGATGGCGCAGGTCGGCCGGAACAGCCGGGTGGCCGACATCTATCCCAACCGCATGGCCGCCCTGGCCGACCGCAACTGGCGCGAGCAGCAGGTGCGCGCCTACGCCGCCCTGTTCCGCGGGTCCAAGCAGCCGCTGCCGTTCTACAGCGTCGCCCCGATCCGCCGCGCCGACCTGCCGCGGGCCTGGACGCCGCTGCCGGCGCTGGGATTCCTGCGCGGCCAGTTCGTCTGAGCCGCCTGCCCATCACGCGGCACCTGTCGGTCGATGAGGGGCTGATCGAGGAACGGTTCATTCACGCCGCCGGCCCCGGCGGGCAGAACGTCAACAAGGTCGCGACCTCCGTCGAGCTGCGGTTCGACGCCGGGCGGTCGGGGCTGCCGGACGGGCTGCGGGCGCGGCTGGACGTGCTGGCGGGCCGGCGGATGAACCAGGACGGCGTGTTGGTGCTGGTCGCGCGGCGCTTCCGGACCCAGGAGCGCAACCGCGCCGACGCCCGGGAGCGTCTGCTGGAATTACTGCGGGAGGCGGCAGTCATGCCGGTGCTGCGCCGGGCGACCCGGCCGACGTTGGGGAGCAAACGACGCCGGCTGGAGGCGAAAGGGGCGCGCGCGACCGTGAAGCAGGGTCGTGGGCGTCCGCCGGAAGAATGAAGGCCATGGCTCTGCCCCATACGCGCGAATCTAAGCCTTG
>JAABVA010001605.1_pt1 | contig 23894 bp, 19 predicted proteins | sample 5560331 | NCBI WGS metagenome assembly JAABVA01 (sample SAMN12812661, study PRJNA571458) | rock metagenome | isolation source: Antarctica rocks | place: Antarctica: Victoria Land, Mt New Zealand sud | collected 2016-01-07
GGGCCTACGTGCTCGTCGAGGCGAGCGGTGGGACCCCGCAGGTGATCCTCATCGGCACCGGCTCGGAGGTGCAGCTGGCCGTCGCCGCCCGCGAGCAGCTCGAAGCGGCCGGCATCGCGACCCGGGTGGTGTCGATGCCGTGCCAGGAGTGGTTCGCGGGCCAGCCGGAGGCGTACCAGGACCAGGTGCTGCCGGGGTCGGTCCGGGCGCGGGTGTCGGTGGAGGCCGCGGTCGCGTTCGGTTGGCGGCAGTACGTCGGCGACGCCGGGCGAAGTGTGTCGATCGAGCACTACGGGGAATCCGCGGATGGTGCGACGCTGTTCCGTGAGTTCGGGTTCACCGCGGAGAACGTCGTCGCGATGGCACACGAGTCCCTCGCTGCCGCCGCCTCCTGATCTGACCTGACCTGGCCCGTCGGACCGGACCGGACCTGCCCGACCTGACCCATCCCGCTCGGAGAGGACCACCATGACCGACCGACTCGCCGAACTGTCCGCCGCCGGTGTCTCCATCTGGCTGGACGACCTGTCCCGCCAGCGCATCGAGAGCGGCGGTCTGCAGGCCCTGCTCGAGAAACACGTGGTCGGGGTGACGACCAACCCGTCGATCTTCCAGGCCGCGATGGCCAAGGACGACGCCTACGACAAGGACATCGCGTCGCTGGCGAAGCAGGGTAAGACGGTCGACGAGGTCGTCCGCCAGCTGACCGGCGATGACGTCCGCGCGGCGTGCGACATCCTCAAGGGGGTCTTCGAGGCCACCGACGGGCTCGACGGGTGCGTGTCCTACGAGGTCGAGCCGGCCCTGGCCCGCGACACCGAGGGCACCATCGCCCAGGCGCGCGACCTCTGGCAGGCCGTCGACCGGCCCAACCTCTACATCAAGATCCCGGCGACCGCCGAGGGGGTGCCCGCGATCCGCCAGGTGCTCTCCGAGGGCATCAACGTCAACGTCACGCTGATCTTCTCGAACGCCCGCTACGCCGAGGTGATGGAGGCCTACCTGGGTGCGCTGGAGGAGCGGGTCGCGAAGGGCGAGCCGATCGGTCGGCTGAACTCGGTGGCGTCCTTCTTCGTGTCCCGGGTGGACACCGAGATCGACAAGCGGCTGCTGGCCATGGACACCGACCAGGCGCGGGCGCTGCTTGGCAAGGCCGCCGTCGCCAACGCCCGGGTCGCCTACGAGAAGTACCTGGCGACCTTCGACGGACCGCGGTGGGAGGCCCTGAAGACCGCGGACGCCAAGCCGCAGCGGCCGCTGTGGGCCTCGACGGGTGTCAAGAACCCGGACTACCCGGACACCATGTACGTCACCGACCTGGTCGCCGCCGGGGTCGTCAACACGATGCCCGAGCCGACGCTGGAGGCGGTCGCCGACCACGGGGTCATCAGCGGTGACACCGTGACCGGGCACTTCACCGACGCCCACGAGGTCCTGGCCCTGCTCGCCGAGACCGGGATCGACCTCGGCGAGGTGACCCAGCTGCTCGAGGACGAGGGCCTGGAGAAGTTCGAGACGGCCTGGAACGACCTGCTCGCCGGTGTCGGCGGCAAGGTCGAGGCGGCACGCTGAGCACGTGAGCGACGCCGACCGCGTACGACCGCCCCGCAACCCGCTGCGCGACCCGCGCGACCGCCGGCTGCCGAAGATCGCCGGGCCCTGCGGCCTGGTGATCTTCGGCGTGACCGGTGACCTGGCGCGGAAGAAGCTGCTCCCCGCGGTGTACGACCTGACCAACCGGGGACTGCTGCCGCCGGGTTTCGCCCTCACGGGCTTCGCCCGGGCCGAGGCCGGACAGGCCGACTTCACCGGTATCGCGAAGCAGGCGATCAGGGAGCACTGTCGGACGCCGTTCCGGGAGGACGTGTGGGCGCAGCTCGAAGCGGGCTGGCGGTTCGTCCCGGGTGACTTCGCCGACGACGACGCGGTGGACGCCCTGGCGGCCGTCGTGAACGGGCAGGACGAGGACCGCGGGACGAGCGGCAACCACGCGTTCTACCTGTCGATACCGCCCAAGTTCTTCCCGGTCGTGTGCAAGCAGCTGTCGCGGTCGGGCCTCTCGACCCCCGAGCCCGGCCAGTGGCGCCGGGTCGTCATCGAGAAGCCCTTCGGGCACGACCTGACCAGCGCCCGCGAGCTCAACGCCGTGGTCGAGGAGGTGTTCCCGCCCGACGCCGTCTTCCGCATCGACCACTACCTCGGCAAGGAGACGGTCCAGAACATCCTCGCGGTCCGTTTCGCCAACCAGCTGTTCGAGCCGATCTGGAACTCCAACTACGTCGACCACGTCCAGATCACGATGGCCGAGGACATCGGCATCGGCGGCCGGGCCGGCTACTACGACGGCATCGGTGCCGCCCGCGACGTGATCCAGAACCACCTCATGCAGCTGATGGCGCTGATCGCGATGGAGGAGCCGGTCTCCTTCGAGGCCAAGGACCTCCGCGCGGAGAAGGAGAAGGTGCTCTCCGCGGTGCGCCTGCCGGCGGACCTGTCGGCGTGCACGGCCCGGGGGCAGTACGCCGCCGGGTGGCAGGGGTCCACCCCGGTCCGCGGCTACCGGGAGGAGGAGGGCATCCCGGCGAGCTCGACGACCGAGACGTACGCCGCGATCCAGGTGGACATCGACACCCGGCGGTGGGCCGGGGTCCCGTTCTACCTGCGCACTGGCAAGCGCCTCGGCCGCCGGGTCACCGAGATCGCCATCGTCTTCAAGAAGGCGCCGCACCTGCCCTTCGAGTCCACCGCGACCGTCGAGCTCGGCGAGAACGCACTCGTGTTCCGCGTCCAGCCCGACGAGGGGCTGACGATGCGGTTCGGCTCCAAGGTGCCGGGTACGGCCATGGAGGTCCGCGACGTCACGATGGACTTCGGCTACGGCCAGGCGTTCACCGAGGCCAGCCCGGAGGCCTACGAGCGCCTGCTGCTCGACGTCCTGCTCGGGGACCCGCCGCTGTTCCCGCGGCACCGCGAGGTGGAGCTGTCCTGGCAGGTGCTGGATCCGATCGAGGAGTTCTGGGCCGCGCGGGAGCGACCCGAGGACTACCCGTCGGGCGGCTGGGGTCCGGCCGGCGCCGACGCGATGATGGCCGCCACCGGGCGCACCTGGCGGCGTCCGTGATCGTCGACCTGCCCGACACCGAGACGGCGAAGGTCAACGCCGCGCTGATCGAGCTCCGCAAGTCCGGCGGGTCGGTTGCCCTCGGTCGCGTCCTGACCCTGATCGTGGCCGTGGACGAGATCGACGCGGAGCCTGCCATCGTCGCCGCGAACGACGCGAGCCGGGAGCACCCGTGCCGGATCCTCGTGCTCGCCCTGGGCAACCGGCGGTCGCAGTCGCGCCTCGACGCGCAGGTGCGGGTCGGCGGGGACGCCGGCGCCGGCGAGGTAGTGGTGCTGCGGCTGCACGGCCGGCTGGCCGACCACGGCGAGTCCGTCGTGGTACCGCTGCTGCTCCCCGACGCCCCGGTCGTCGCCTGGTGGCCGTCCGACGCCCCCACCAGGCCGTCGGCGGACCCGATCGGCCGCCTCGCCCACCGCCGGATCACCGACGTCGGGGAGACCAAGCGGCCGGCGCGCGCGCTGGACGACCGGCGGCGCGACTACACCCCCGGTGACACCGACATGGCGTGGACCCGGATCACCAACTGGCGGGCGATGCTCGCCGCCACCCTCGACCAGCCGCCCTACGACGTGGTCCGGTCGGCGTCGGTCACTGCGACCGGGGACTCGGCGAGTGGCGAGCTGCTGGCCGGGTGGCTCGCCATGATGCTCGACTGCCCGGTGACCCGGCACCGTGGTGGGACGGCCGGTGTCAGCGAGGTCCGTCTCGAGCGGGCGTCCGGCACGATCGCCCTGACCCGGCCCGACGGCCTCAACGCGGTGCTGGTGACACCGGGGAAGAAGGCGCGCACCCTGTCCCTGCCCCGGCGGCGACTCGCGGAGTGTCTCGCCGAGGAGCTGCGTCGCCTCGACCCGGACGAGGTGTACGCGGAGGCGCTCACCGTCGGGACGACCCGGATCACCCAGGGCGGTCCGCGCAAGATCAGCTCGTTGCCCGCCGATGGCCTCCCCACCCGCTCGACCCGCGCGCCCGCCCCGCCCCGACCCCGTCGGGCTGCTGCGCCCGGCGACCAGCCGACCGGGCCGGGTGCGCAGCCGACCCCGCCGGGCTTGGACCAGGTCAGCGATCCGCAGCCCAGCACGGTCGACGCAGCCCCTGCCGGACAGGTGCCGGCGGACTGGTCGCGGATGGCGGAGCCGGTCGACGGCTCCCCCGGACCCGCCGGGTCGGACGCGTCTGCCGGGTCGGACCGGTCGGCGGGGTCGGACGCGTCTGCCGGCTCGGACGGGTCGGACGGGTCGGACGCGACACCGGGCGCCGCCCGCGAGGAGACGCCGTGAGCGACACCCAGACGACGGTCCTGCCCGACGCCGCGGCCCTCGCAGCTGCCGCGGCCGGGGAGTTCGTGCTGCGCCTGCTGGGGATCCAGGCGGCGCGTGGACACGCCACCGCTGTCCTCACCGGTGGCGGGATCGGGACCGCGCTGCTCGAGGCGGTGGCCGAGGACCCCGATGTGGGACGGGTCGACTGGGCCGAGGTGTCGCTGTGGTGGGGCGACGAGCGGTTCCTCCCGGACGGCGACCCAGAGCGCAACGAGACCGGCGCCCGGGGGGCCCTGGCCCGCTGGCGCCGAGTCGACGGCGTCGGGCTGGACCCGTCGAACGTCCACCCGATGCCCGCCGCCGACGGGCCGGCCGGTGGCGACGTCCATGCTGCGGCGGCGGCCTACGGGGCGGAGCTGGCCGCGGCCGCGCTGACCGACCCCGGCACGGTCGAGGGCCTGCCCGCACTCGACGTGGTGCTGCTGGGGCTCGGGCCCGAGGGCCACGTGGCCTCGCTGTTCCCACCCGAGACCCTCGGCGGTCGCGTGGAGGACCCGGCGCCCGGTGTGATCGCGGTCACCGACTCCCCGAAGCCACCGCCGGTCCGCACGTCGCTGACGCTGGGCGCGCTGTGCGCCGCGGAGGAGGTGTGGCTGCTCGCCGCGGGCGTCGAGAAGGCCGCCGCCGTCGCCGGCGCCCGTCGTGACCCGGAGCGGACCCCGGCCGGGCAGGTCCATGGCCACCGACTCACCCGCTGGTGGCTGGACACGGCGGCCGCCTCGAGGACCTGAGCGGCTCCCCGCCCCCGGACTCGCCCGGTCGCGGGGAGTCGGGTCAGCTCTGGCGTGCCCGGCGGATGTTGGCCAGCGCCTCGTCGAGGATCGCGGCCCCGTCGACGTCGGTGCGACGTTCTTTCACGTACGCGAGGTGGGTCTTGTAGGGCTCGGTGCGCGGCGCCTCCGGTGGGTGGTCCGCGTCCTGGCTGGCGGGCAGCCCACAGCGGGGGCAGTCCCACAGCCGCGGGACCTCGGCGTCGGAGGCGAAGCTCGGCCGGGTGTGGTGGCCGCGGCCGCACCAGAAGTCGACCCGGGCTCGCGGAGCCACCTCACCGCGCACGGACTCGCCCATCGGGCCCGCACCGACCCGGCTGCCACGGATGGCGTTCCCACCGCTCACGGGGACCACTTCCTCCTCGCGCCGTCCGCCTCCACCGACCGCTACCAAGCGGATCAGAAGCGGGTCAGCGAACCGGTGCTGTCGAGGCGGACCTTACTTGTAGAGGATCCCCAGTGCGACGATGCACGCCAGCCACACCAGCCCCAGGACGATCGTGATGCGGTCGAGGTTGCGCTCGGCGATGGAGGAGCCGCCGAGGGAGGTCGTCACCCCACCGCCGAACAGGTCCGACAGCCCGCCGCCCTTGCCCTTGTGGAGCAGGATCAGCAGCACCAGCAGCAGGCTGCAGACCAGCAGCACGATCGACAGGGCGAGGGTCACGCCTCGACTTTATCCGGCGCGCCGACGCCCGGTCGCGGTCGCTCGGGCGTGGCGGCCCCTGCCCGGTTCCGGCCTGCGCGCAGGGGCAGTCACGACGTCCTCGGGAGGGTCCGGAACCGGCAGATGCCGGCGAAGGCGGTCGCGTCCAGGCTCGCACCGCCGACCAGGGCGCCGTCGACGTCGGGCCCGTCGAGCAGGCTCGCGACGTTCGAGACGGTGACGGACCCGCCGTAGAGCAGCCGGACCCGGTCGGCGGGGCCGTCCCCGCCGAGGACGGACAGCCGCGCCCGGATCGCGCCGCACACCTCCTGGGCGTCGGCCGGGGTGGCCGTGCGCCCGGTGCCGATCGCCCATACGGGCTCGTAGGCGACGACCACCGAGTCGAGGCGGGCCGGCGCCACCCCCGCGAGCGCCGCCTCGAGCTGTGCCAGCACGTGCGCCACCTGCCCGCCGGCCTCTCGCACCGCCAGCGGCTCCCCCACGCAGACGACCGGCACCATCCCGGCGGCGACCACCCGCGCCGCCTTCGCCCCGACGGCCGTGTCGGACTCGCCGGCGGCGCGGCGCTCGGAGTGCCCCACGGCGACGTACCGACACCCCAGCTTCGCGAGCATCGACGCGGCGATCTCCCCGGTGTGGGCCCCGGTGTCGGACTGCGACACGTCCTGCGCGCCGAGCGCCAGCGGCGTCCCGTCGGACTCCAGCAGGGTCTGGACCGAGCGCAGAGCGGTGAAGGGCGGCAGCACACCGACGTCGGTCGACGTCCAGTCGAACCCGGCGTCGCGCAGCGTCCACAGCACCTTCTGCACGAGGTGCATGCCCTGCTCGTGGTCCAGGTTGCTCTTCCAGTTGCCCAGGACGAGAGGGCGCCGGCCCGGTGACGTCACCGCGACACCCGCTCCAGGGCAGCGATCCCGGGCAGCGTCCGACCCTCGAGGAACTCCAGGCTGGCCCCCCCGCCGGTGGAGATGTGGCCGAAGCTCGCGTCCGCGAACCCGAGGCTGCGCACCGCGGCCGCGGAGTCGCCGCCCCCGACGACGGTCAGCGCGCCGGCGGCCGTCGCGTCGGCGAGGGCCTGCGCGACCGCGCGGGTCCCGGCCGCGAAGGCGGCGAACTCGAAGACGCCCATCGGGCCGTTCCAGAAGACCGTCCGGGCGTCGGTGATCGCCGACGCGAACGCCGCGGCCGCCGCGGGGCCGATGTCCATCCCGATGTCGGCCTCCCCGATCGCCGACGAGGCCACCACCCGTGGTTCGGCGTCCGCGGCGAACCGGTCGGCCACGGTGACGTCGACCGGGAGCAGCACCTCGAGGCCCGCCCGGACGGCCCGGTCGAGGTAGCCCCGCACGACGTCGACCTGGCCCGCCTCGAGCAGGCTCTTCCCGACGCCGTGCCCCTGCGCCGCCAGGAAGGTGAAGAGCATGCCGCCACCGATGACCAGGCGGTCACCGGCGGTGAGGATGGACAGGAGGTGGTCGATGACGCCGAGCTTGTCCGAGACCTTGGAGCCGCCGAGCACAACCGCGAACGGGCGGGCGGGGTCCGTCGTCAGCTGGTCGAGCACCGCGGTCTCGGCGAGGACCAGCCCGCCGGCGGCGTGCGGCAGCCGGTCGGGCAGGTCCACCACCGAGGCGTGCGCCCGGTGGACCGCGCCGAAGCCGTCACCGACGTAGACCGCACCGTCCCCGAGCAGCGTGACCAGCCGGTCGGCGAGCACTCCGCGGGCGGCGGCGTCCTTCGCGGTCTCCCCTGCCTCGAACCGGAGGTTCTCCAGCAGCACCACCTGACCCGGACCGGCCGCAGCCGCTGCAGCCACCGCCGCCGCCGCACCCGGGCCGGCGGTGTCCGTCGCCAGGGTGACCGGCGTCCCGAGCAGCTCCGACAGCCGCGCCGCGACCGGCGCCAGGGAGTACCGCTGCTCCGGCTGACCTGCGGGCCGGCCCAGGTGGGACGCCACGACCACCACCGCCCCGGCGTCGCGCAGGGTGCGGATCGTCGGCAGCGAGGCCCTGATGCGGCCGTCGTCAGCGATCTCCCCGCCGGTCAGCGGGACGTTCAGGTCGGCCCGCACGAACACCGGCCGCCCGGAGAGCCCGGCCGGGCCGAGGGTCGACGCGAGGTCGGCGATGCTCCGCAGTGCCGCCACCTCAGGCGCCGAGGAGGCCGCAGAGGTCGACGAGGCGGTTGGAGTAGCCCCACTCGTTGTCGTACCAGCCGACGACCTTGACCTGGTCGCCCTGGGCGAGGGTCAGCTGGGAGTCCAGCGTGCACGAAGCCGGTGAGGTGACGATGTCGGAGGAGACGATCGGGTCCTCGGTGTAGACGAGGTACGGGCTCAGCGGGCCGGACTGCGACGCCGCCCGGTAGGCCTCGTTGACCTCCTCGCGGGTCACCTCGCGCGACAGGGTGACGGTCAGGTCGGTGACCGAACCGGTCGGCACCGGCACGCGGAGCGCGTAGCCGTCGAGCTTGCCCTTCAGCTCCGGCAGCACGAGGGAGATCGCACGGGCCGCACCGGTCGTCGTCGGGATGATGTTCTGCCCGGCCGCCCGGGCGCGCCGCAGGTCGATGGTGCCCTTGCGGGTGAGCGCGATCTGGTCGAGCAGCTGCTGCTCGGTCGTGTAGGCGTGCACCGTCGTCATGAACCCGCGCTCGATCCCGAACGAGTCCAGCAGGACCTTCGCCATCGGGCCGAGACAGTTCGTCGTGCAGCTGGCGTTGGAGATGACGGTGTGGGCGGCGGGATCGTAGTCGCCGTCGTTGATCCCGAGGACGACGGTGAGGTCCTCGTCGGTCGCCGGGGCGGAGATGACGACCTTCTTGGCGCCGGCCTCGACGTGCTTGCGGGCGTCGGCGCCCTTGGTGAACAGCCCCGTCGACTCGATGACCACGTCGACGTCGAGCTCGCCCCAGGGCAGCGCCGCCGGGTCCCGCTCGGCCAGCGCCCGGATCTTGACCCCGTCGACCACCAGGTGCTCGCCGTCGACCTCGACGGTGCCCGGGTAGCGCCGCAGGATCGAGTCGTAGGTGAGGAAGTGGGCGAGCACCGGGACCGGCGCGAGGTCGTTGAGACCCACGATCTCCAGGTCCGCCCCGGACGCCTTCGCGGCCCGGAAGAAGTTGCGACCGATACGGCCGAAGCCGTTGATGCCGACGCGGACGGTCACGAGCGGTGCCTCTCTGCGGAGAGCCCGACGGGCTCGGCTGCTCCGCGGCGGCGTCGGCGCGGTCGTGCGTCGACTGACGCAGGCTCAGGGTACGAGCACGTCGACCCGTCGAACGTCGCGGCCGGGCGCTCGCGCTCGCCCGGGCGCGCCGGCGGGCTCGCCCTCGGGCTCGCCGTCGGACGAGCCGTCCAGGTCCGACCGGCCGGCCAGGTGCGTCGCCCCGGCCGGGTCCCCGTCCGGGTCCTCGCCGACGGGCTCGCCACCCAGTCCGAGGTCGGTGCCCGGGAGCCCGTGGTCGACGGCGTGCCGGTCGGCCATCGCGAGGAGCCGCCGGATCCGCCCCGCGACGGCGTCCTTGGTGAGGACCGGCTCCGCCAGCTGCCCCAGTTCTTCCAGGCTCGCCTGGCGGTGCTCCAGGCGCAGCTCACCGGCTCGGCGCAGGTGGTCGGGAACGGTCTCGCCGAGCAGCTCCAACGCCCGGGCCACCCGCGCGCCCGACGCGACGGCCGCGCGGGCCGAGCGCCGGAGGTTGGCATCGTCGAAGTTGGCCAGGCGGTTGGCCGTGGCCCGGACCTCCCGGCGGACGCGGCGCTCCTCCCAGCCGAGCAGGCTCTCGTGGGCTCCGACACGGGTCAGCAGGGCGGCGATCGCGTCGCCGTCGCGGACGACCACCCGCTCCGATCCGCGGACCTCGCGCGTCTTGGCGCCGACCCCCAGCCGTCGGGCGATGCCGACCAGCGCGAGCGCCGCCTCCGACCCGGGGGCGGTGACCTCCAGAGCTGCCGACCTGCCCGGCTCGGTGAGGGAGCCGCGGGCCAGGAAGGCGCCTCGCCACGCGGCCGCGGCGCAGCAGGTGCCGGCCCCGACGACACCCGGCGGCAGCCCTCGGACCGGACGGCCACGACTGTCGAGCAGCCCGGTCTGGCGGGCCAGGCTCTCCCCGTCCTTCACCACCCGCACCGAGAAGTGGCTGGTCCGGCGCAGCCCGCCCGGGGACACGACCGCGACCTCGCTCAGGGCGTTGAAGACCTCGGCCAGGTCGCGCCGCAGCCGCCGGGCGACGGCGCCGGTGTCCAGCTCCGCCTCGACGACGATCCGGCCGCCGATGATGTGCAGACCGCCGGCGAACCGCAGGATCGTCGACACCTCGGACTTGCGACAACAGGTCCGGGTCACGCCCAGGTTCGCCAGTTCGGCCTTGACGGCAGCCGTCATGGACATGGGGGGGATCCTGCCACGCAGTACGTGTCGATCACGCAGCGCAGAGCATCCGCAAACGCTGTGGAGTCGTGTTCCGCTGCTCGCCGACCGTCGGCACGTCGACCGGCCAGCTCGGCGACGACCACCCGCGCGCCCAGGGCGGCCGCGGCGCTGCGGACGTCCCCGGCCGCGGCTGCGATGCCGTCGGCGGGCAGGACCGCGTCGGCGAGCACCGTGTCGACCCGCAGTCCCGGTGCGTGGGCGTGCACCAGGGCCAGCTGGTCGGCGGCGGCGAGCCCCGCGGTCTCCCCGTCGTCGCCGACGTTCAGCGCGATCACCACCCGGGCCCGCGTCGCCACCAGCGCGGCCGCCAGGTTGGGCACGAGCAGGTGCACCAGGACGCTGGTGAACCACGAGCCCGGTCCCAGCAGCACCACGTCGGCCTCGGTCACCGCCGCGACCGCCGCCGGGCAGGCCGGCGGGTCGGCCGGCTCGACGGCCAGCGCCTCGATCCGGCCGGGCGGTCGCGCGACCGCGGCCTGTCCCCGCACGGTCACGAGGCGGCCGTCGACGAGCCGGACCCGGGCGTGCACGTCGAGGGGGACCGCGCTCATCGGCAGCACCCGCCCGCGGGCCCCGACCAGGCTCACCACCGTGTCCAGCGCGGCGACCGGGTCGCCTGCCGCCTCCCAGGCCGCGAGCAGCAGCAGGTTGCCCAGGGCGTGCCCGTCCAGCGGTCCGCGCGAGGTGAAGCGGTGCTGCAGCAGGGGGACCCACGGGCTGTCCGGGGGACAGAGGGCGGCCAAGGCCATCCGCAGGTCCCCCGGCGGGAGGGCGGCCGGGAACTCCGTGCGCAGCCGCCCGGAGGACCCGCCGTTGTCCGCGACCGTGACGACCGCGGTGAGCGCGACCGTGGCCTGGTCCGGGAAGGCGCGACACAGCGCCCGGAGGCTGGCGCCGAGGCCGTGCCCACCACCGAGGGCGACGACCCGCAGCTGGCGGGACCCACCGTGACCGTCCGGTGTCCTCTCGGTCGCCGGCCGACCGTCCGGTGTGCCGGCCGACGCCACCGTCACTCGCGGCCGAGGTCGCGGTGCACCACCCGGGCCGCCACCCCGGCGTCCTGCAACTGGTGGGCGAGGGCTTCCGCGAGGGCGACGCTGCGGTGCTTGCCGCCGGTGCACCCGATGGCCGCGGTCGCGTGGAACTTGCCCTCCCGCAGGTAGCCCGGACGGGCCAGGGTGATGAGCGCGGCGACGCCGTCGACGAGGTCGGTCGCGTCGGGCTGGGCGAGGACGTTCGCGGCGACCCGGGGATCGAGCCCGGTCAGCGGGCGCAGCTCCGGGATCCAGTGCGGGTTGGGCAGGAACCGGACGTCGGTCACCGAGTCGGCGTCCACGGGGAGCCCGTACTTGAAGCCGAACGAGACCACGGTCACCCGCAGCTCCTGGCTGTCCGCGCCGGCCGGGAAGGCGTGGCGGATCGCCGCGGCGAGCTGGTGGACGTTGAGCCGGCTGGTGTCCAGCACCAGGTCCGCCGTCGCCCGCAGCTCCCCCAGCAGCTCGCGCTCGATGACGATGCCGTCGAAGAGGCGGCCGTCGCCCTGCAGCGGGTGGGGTCGGCGGGAGGACTCGAAACGGCGCACGAGGACGTCGTCGTCGGCCTCGAGGAACAGCACCCGGACGCGGGGGCCCTCGCTCGGCAGTGCCAGCAGCACCTCGGTCAGCGCGGCGAAGAACGACCGGGACCGGACGTCGGCGACGACCGCGACCCGCTCCGGGGTGTCGTGCCGGTTCTCCAGCAGCTCCAGCAGCCGCGGGATCATCGCGGCCGGGAGGTTGCCGACCGTGAACCAGCCGAGGTCCTCCACCACCGCGGCCGCGGTACTGCGCCCGGCGCCGGACATCCCGGTCACCACCAGCAGCTCCGCCACCCGCCCGCTCGCGGTGGGCACGGGCGTCCCGGCTGAGCGTCGGTCGCCGATCGACCGGCTCGAACCGGCTGCCCGGCGCTCGACGACGGGCTCCTCGCTCACGACACGATCTCCCCGGTCGCGGTGTTCACGGCGAACCCCTCGGCCGGCGCCGCGGTGAGCGCGTCGTGGACGGCGCGGGCGGTGGTCGGCCCGATCCCCGGCACCCCGGCGATCTCCTCCGGCGAGGCGGCCCGGAGCTTCTTCAGCGAGCCGAACGCGGTCAGGAGGGCCTTCTTCCGGGTCCCGCCGAGCCCGGGCACCTCGTCGAGCAGGCTGTCGGTCATCGACCTCGACCGGCGCTGGCGGTGGTGGGTGATCGCGAACCGGTGGGCCTCGTCGCGGACCCGCTGCAGCAGGTAGAGCCCCTCGCTCGTGCGCGGCAGGATCAGGGCGTCGCTCTCCCCGGGCAGCCACACCTCCTCCAGTCGTTTCGCCAGCCCGGCCACCGCGATGCCGGTCACCCCGGGCACGCCCTGCGCGGCGAGGTCGGCCAGCGCCCCCTGGGCCGCGGCGATCTGCGGCTGGCCGCCGTCGATGAGCAGCAGTCCGGGCCGGTAGGCGAACCGGCGCCGCGGCGCCGCCGACGGATCGGACCCGGGCTCCTCGTCCTCGACGGATCGCCGGAAGCGGCGGCTCACGACCTCCCGGATGCTCGCGACGTCGTCCTGGCCGTCGACGCCGCGGATCACGAAGCGCCGGTAGTCGGACTTGCGGGGCAGCCCGTCCTCGAACACGACGAGGGAGGCCACCACCTCGGTGCCCTGAAGGTTGGAGACGTCGATGCACTCGATCCGCAGCGGGGCCTCGGGCAGGTCGAGGGCCTCCTGGATCTCCTGCAGCGCCCGGCTCCGGGTCGTCAGGTCACTCGCCCGCTTCGTCTTGTGCAGCGCGAGGGCCTGGGCGGCGTTGCGTTCGACGGTCTCCAGCAGCGTCCGCTTGTCCCCGCGGCGGGGCACCCGCAGCTCGACCTTCCCGTGGCGGTGCTCCTCGAGCAGCTCGACCAGGACGTCGGCGTCGGGTGGCAGCGCCGGGACCAGGACCTCGCGCGGGATGGCCTCGCCGTCCGCGCCGCCGTCGCCGGCGTAGAGCTGGGTGAGGAACTGCTCGACGAGGTCGGCGGTGCTCACGTCGGACAGGCGGTCGGCGATCCAGCCCCGCTGGCCGCGGATCCGGCCGCCGCGTACGTGGAAGATCTGGACGGCCACCTCCAGCGGGTCCTCGGCCAGCCCGACCACGTCGGCGTCGGTCGCGTCGGGCAGGACGACGGCGCTCTTCTCCATCGCCCGGCGCAGCGCGCCCGCGTCGTCGCGCAGCCGTGCGGCCAGCTCGTACTCCTCCTCGGCGGCCGCGGCTGCCATCGCTCGCTCGATCCGGCGCAGGTGCATCGAGGTGTCGCCGGCGAGGAAGCTGGCCAGGCCCTCGACGAGCTCGCGGTGGTCGGCCGGGCTGATCCGGCCGACGCACGGCGCCGCGCACTTGCCGATGTACCCGAGCAGACACGGGCGCCCGACCTGCTCCGACCGCCGGAACACCCCGGCGGAGCAGGTGCGGACCGGGAACACGCGCAGGAGCAGGTCGAGGGTCTCCCGGATTGCCCAGGCGTGGGCGTACGGGCCGAAGTAGCGGTTGCCCGGACGCTTCGCGCCGCGCATCACCGTCGCCCGGGGGAACTCCTCGGCCATGGTCAGCGCCAGGTACGGGTAGCTCTTGTCGTCGCGGTAGCGGACGTTGAAGCGCGGGTCGAACTCCTTGATCCAGGAGTACTCCAGCTGCAGCGCCTCGACCTCGGTGGAGACGACCGTCCACTCCACCGAAGCCGCGGTCGTCACCATCGTCTGGGTGCGCGGGTGCAGGTTCGCGAGGTCCTGGAAGTACGAGGTCAGCCGCGAGCGGAGGTTCTTCGCCTTGCCGACGTAGACGACGCGGCGGTCGCCGTCGCGGAACCGGTAGACGCCGGGGGACTCGGGGATCGCCCCGGTAGCGGGGCGGTAGGTCGCCGGGTCCGCCACCGCACCCACGCTAGCCGCGGGAGCCCCCCGGACGGTGTCCTGCCACAGCACGGTCGATCGGCACGCGGCACTGCCGAGCCACCTGCGCAGGCGGCCAGGCGAGTGCGTCGAGAGAGCGCGCCGGAACAACGGCCCGGAGGAGCTCCGGACGTCCGCCTGGGCGGTTCCACCGGTCCGGCGATCAGGTCTTGGCGACGACCACCGAGCTCCCCTGGACGGTGACCGTCTTGGGCTTGAGGCCGGTGGGGGCGGGCCCGGTGAGGACCGACCCGTCTTTGATCGAGTACTCGCTGCCGTGGCACGGGCAGATCATCTTGGCGCCGCTGAACACGGTCACCGGGCAGCCCTGGTGGGTGCAGACCGAGCTGAACGCCTTGAACTGGCCGGCCGTCGGCTGGGTGATCACCACGGCGTCGTCGGCGAAGTAGGCGCCGCTGCCGACGGGCACCTTCGACGTCGGCACCGTGAAGCCGGCCGCCTTGGCTGCCGGGGCGGTCGTCCCGGCGGCCGCCGACGTCGGCGCCGCGGGCGACCCGGCACCGGACGCCGGTGGAGCCGGGGTCGAGGCGGTCGACGTGCCGGCGGCCGACGTCGGTGGGGTCGCCGTGTCGGCCGGGGCTGCGGTGGTCGAGGCGGCCCCGGTGTCCGAGGGGGCTGGTGCTGCTGACGGAGTGGCCGCGGCGGTCGCGGAGTCCGAGGTGGTCGCCGCCGCACCCGTCCCGCTGCCGGCGGACCCGCAGCCGGTCATGACGCCGATCCCCACGGCGCCGATGCCCGTCAGCACGGTCCGGCGGGCGGTCGTCTCGATACGGATCACGAGTCTCCTTCGTCGCGACCCGGGAAGCGGATCGGCTGGGCAGGCGTTGGCGGGAACCGGCCCACGTCCGGCACGGCCGTCGGGAGCGATCGACACCGGTCACCCCCAGTGAACACGGTCACCCGGGACCCGGGGCAGCAGGCCTCGCTCGTGTGCTCACCCGGCTGCGGCCAGCGCCTTCGCCACGGCCCGGGTGCCGGGTCGGCCGCCGCGCCGCACCGCCGCGGTGACCGGGGCGGGATCATCGGCCGGGTCCGGGACTGCGGCCACGGCGGGACGCCCGACACCACCCGCGCGCGGGTCCCGCGCGACGCCGAGGATCTCCGCCAGGTAGGCGCCGGTGTGGCTGCCCGGGACGGCGGCCACCGCCTCGGGCGTCCCGGCGGCGACCAGCAGACCGCCGCGGCCACCACCTTCGGGTCCCATGTCCAGCACCCAGTCGGCGGTCTTGATCACGTCGAGGTTGTGCTCGATCACGATGACGGAGTTCCCGGCGTCGACGAGGCGGCCGAGAACCCCGAGGAGCTTGCGGATGTCCTCGAAGTGCAGTCCCGTCGTGGGCTCGTCCAGGACGTAGACCGTCCGCCCGGTGGACCGCCGCTGCAGCTCGGTGGCCAGCTTCACCCGCTGCGCCTCGCCGCCGGACAGCGTGGTGGCGGACTGCCCGAGGCGGACGTAGCCGAGGCCGACGTCGGTGAGGGTGGCGAGGTGCCGGTGGATGACGCCGATCGGCGCGAAGAACTCGGCCGCCTCCTCGATCGGCATGCCGAGGACCTCGGCGATGGTCCTTCCCTTGTAGTGCACCTCGAGGGTCTCCCGGTTGTACCGGGCACCGCCGCACACCTCGCACGGCACGTAGACGTCCGGCAGGAAGTTCATCTCGATCTTGAGGGTGCCGTCCCCGGAGCACGCCTCGCAACGCCCGCCCTTCACGTTGAAGGAGAAGCGGCCGGGCAGGTACCCGCGGACCTTGGCCTCCTCGGTCTCCGCGAACAGCCGCCGGATGTGGTCGAAGACGCCGGTGTACGTCGCGGGGTTCGACCGCGGGGTGCGGCCGATCGCGGACTGGTCGACGTGCACCACCTTGTCCACCTGGTCGAGCCCGGTGATCCGGCGGTGCCGGCCGGGGACGGCCCGGGCGCCGTAGACGTGCTTGGCCAGGGCAGTGTAGAGGATGTCGTTGACCAGCGTCGACTTGCCCGACCCGGACACGCCGGTGACCGCCACCAGGCAGCCGAGGGGGAAGGCGACCGTGACGTCCTGCAGGTTGTGCTCGGTCGCGTGGTGGACCACCAGCTCCCGCCCCGACAGCGCCCGCCGCGAGGCCGGGACCGGGATCGACCGGCGGCCGGACAGGTACGCGCCGGTGATCGACTCCTCGCTGGCCAGCAGCTCCTCGACCGTCCCGGACACGACGACCCGGCCGCCGTGCTCCCCCGCGCCCGGGCCGATGTCGACCACCCAGTCCGCGATCCGGATGGTGTCCTCGTCGTGCTCGACGACGATCAGGGTGTTCCCCAGCGACTTCAGCCGGAGCAGGGTGTCGATGAGGCGCCGGTTGTCCCGCTGGTGCAGGCCGATGGACGGCTCGTCGAGGACGTAGAGCACCCCCACCAGACCGGACCCGATCTGGGTGGCGAGCCGGATCCGCTGGGCCTCCCCGCCGGCGAGGGTCGCCGACGCCCGGTCCAGGGACAGGTAGTCCAGCCCGACGTCGAGCAGGAACTGCAGGCGCTCGTTGACCTCCTTGAGCACCCGCGAGGCGATCTGCGCCTCGCGCGAGCCGAGCTCGAGGGTCGCCAGGAAGGTGGCCGCCTCCGACAGCGACATCGCGGCGACCTCGGCGATCGACGCCCCACCGAGGGTGACACCCAGGGTGAGCGGCTTGAGCCGACTGCCGTGGCAGGCCGGGCAGGGGACCTCGCGCATGTAGCCCTCGAAGCGCTCCCGGCCGGCGTCGCTGTCGGCCTCGCCGTGCCGGCGGCTGATCCACGCCAGGACACCCTCGAAGTCGGTGTAGTAGGAGCGGTCGCGGCCGTAGCGGTTGCGGTAGCTGACGTGGACCTGCTCCTGGCTGCCGTGCAGGACGGCCCGGCGCGCCGCCGCGGGCAGATCCGACCAGCCGACGTCGGTGCGGAAGCCCATCGTGTCGGCGAGCGCGGTGAGCAGGCGGCCGAAGTACTCGTGGCCCTGGGCGGAGTTCCACGGGGCGATCGCGCCGCCGTCGATGGTGGCGTCGGGGTCGGGCACGACGAGGTCGACGTCGACCTCCATCCGGGTGCCGAGGCCCGAGCACTCCACGCACGCGCCGAACGGGGAGTTGAAGGAGAACGAGCGGGGTTCCAGCTCGTCGAAGCTGATGCCGTCGTAGGCACACGCCAGGTGCTCGGAGAACGTCCGCTCCCGGTCCCGGTCGTCCTCGGGGGCGTCGACGAACTCCAGGGTCAGGACGCCCTCGGCGAGGCGCAGGGCCGTCTCCACCGAGTCCGTGAGCCGCCGCTTCGCCGACGGCCGGACGACGAGGCGGTCGACGACGACCTCGAGAGTGTGCTTCTCCTGCTTCTTCAGCGTCGGCGGCTCGGTGAGGCTGTGCACCACCCCGTCGACCCGGATCCGGGAGAACCCCTGGGTCTGGAGGGAGTGGAACAGGTCGACGAACTCGCCCTTGCGCTCGCGGACGACCGGCGCGAGGACCTGGAACCGGGTGCCCTCGGCCAGCTCGAGGACCTGGTCGACGATCTGCTGCGGGGTCTGCCGGGCGATGACCCGACCGCAGACCGGGCAGTGCGGCAGCCCCGCGCGGGCGTACAGCAGCCGGAGGTAGTCGTAGACCTCGGTGATCGTCCCGACGGTCGAGCGAGGGTTGCGGCTGGTCGACTTCTGGTCGATCGAGACCGCCGGCGAGAGTCCCTCGATGAAGTCCACGTCCGGCTTGTCCAGCTGCCCGAGGAACTGCCGGGCGTAGGCCGACAGGCTCTCGACGTAGCGGCGCTGACCCTCCGCGAAGATCGTGTCGAAGGCGAGGCTGGACTTCCCCGAGCCCGACAGCCCGGTGAAGACGATGATCGCGTCGCGGGGCAGGTCGAGTGAGACGTCCTTCAGGTTGTTCTCCCGGGCGCCCCGGATGATGAGTCGATCTGCCACACCGGCAGGCTAGTGAGGACCACCGACACCGTGCCGGCGCGCTGCCGGGTACGGACCTTGGCAACGCTGACGAGGACAAGGCACATGGACCGGGGAGGGGCTGCCGTGGACACCGCGAGCGTGGACGAGGTCGTCGAGCTGGGGGGTTCTCGTCTGACCCGCCTCGTGGTGGGACCGATGGCCAACGACGTCTACCTCCTGCGGGAGCCGTCGACCGGTGCCCAGCTGCTCGTCGATGCGGCGGACGAGGCACCGCGGCTGCTCGCCGCTCTCGGCGGCACGCCGCTGGCGACCGTCGTGACCACCCACCGCCACGGCGACCACGTGCAGGCCCTCGCCGCGGTGATCGCCACCACCGGTGCCCGGACGGTCGCCGGCGGTCCCGACGCCGGGGCGCTGCCGGTCGGTGTCGACCGGGCGGTCGAGGACGGGGACACCGTCGAGGTGGGGACGGTGACGCTGCGGGTGGTCCGGCTGACCGGGCACACCCCCGGCGGCATCGCGCTGGTGTACGACGGGCGCCCCGCAGGTGGGCTCGTCCACGTCTTCACCGGGGACTCGCTCTTCCCGGGAGGCGTCGGGCGCACCGGCAGCCCCGCGGACTTCCGGCAGCTGCTCGCGGACGTCCGGACGAAGCTGTTCGACGCCCTGCCCGACGAGGCTCGGGTGTGGCCCGGCCACGGGGACCCGACGAGCATCGGCGCCGAGCGCCCGCACCTGGACGAGTGGGCCGACCGGGGCTGGTGACGGCCCGCCGGGGACCCTGGGATGGTGGGGCGATGGTCCTGGAGAGCACCACGATGGCCCTGCAGAGCACCGCGACGGACAGCGTGCCGGATGGCAGGCCGGCCGGCGTCGCCCCCGAGGTCGTCAGCCCAGCGGTCGGGCGGGGGCACTGATGGCCCACCGTGAGGTGCTGCGCCTGGACCTCACGCAGCCGCTGTCCGACGAGCCCCCGGCCGACCTGGTGTCGGCGCTGCGGGCCCGCCGCCGGCCGCTGTTCGCGGACGTCGTGCGGGCCGTGCGCCGCGCCGCCGTCGACGCCCGGGTCGCCGGGATCGTCGCCCGCGTCGGCGGCCCGGCACCTGTCCTGGGGCTCGCGGCCGCCCAGGAGCTCCGCGCGGCCTTCCTCGAGGTCCGCGCCGCCGGGAAGCCGGTCCTCGCCTTCGCGGAGACGTTCGGGGAGTTCGGGCCGGGGGCGGTCGCCTACCTGGCCGCGAGTGCGTCCTCCCAGCTGTGGCTGCAGCCGTCGGGCGACCTCGGGCTCACCGGCTTCGCGCTGCAGACCGTCTTCGCCCGGGAGGCCCTGGACCGCCTCGGCGTCCACGCCCGGATCGGGCAGCGCCAGGAGTACAAGAACGCACCGGACACCCTGCTGTCCGACGGCTACAGCCCGGCGCACCGGGAGGCCCTCGGCGCGGTCGCGGACGCCCTTTTCAGGCAGGTCGTCGATGCCGTCGCGGCGGATCGCGGGGTGGCGGCGGCCACCGTCCGCGAGGTGACGGCCCGGGCGCCGCTGACCCCGGAGGCCGCGGTGGCCGCGCGGCTGGTCGACCGGGTCGGGTACCGCGACGAGTTCGCCGACGCCGCCCGCGAGACGTTCGGCCCGGAGGTCCGGTCGACCGACGTCGGGCACCTGCTGGCTCGCGCCGGGCGGCCCCGGAGCGTGGCGGCGGTCCGCCCGCGCTCCGCCGCCCGGCCGGCGCTCGCGCTGGTCTCGGTGGTCGGCGGGATCCGGACCGGACGCAGCGGCCGGTCGCCGCTGCAGGGCTCGGCGGTCGGCTCGGACACGGTATCGGCCGCTCTCCGCGACGCCCGCAGCGACCCCTCGATCGCCGGGGTGGTGCTGCGGGTGGACTCCCCCGGCGGCTCGTACCTGGCGTCCGACACCATCCGGCGCGAGGTCGTGCGCCTGCGCCGCGCCGGGAAGCCGGTCGTCGCGTCGATGGGGGCCTACGCCGCGTCCGGCGGGTACTTCGTGTCGATGGCCGCCGACCGGGTCGTCGCCCAGCCGGGCACCCTGACCGGCTCGATCGGCGTGTTCGGCGGGAAGGTGGTGACCCGGGAGCTGGCCGAGCGCTGGGGTGTCCGCCGCGACGCGGTCACCGCGGGCGGGCACGCCCGGCTGTTCTCGGCGGCGGTGGACTACGACGACGACGAGTGGTCGCTGGTGTCCGGGTGGCTCGACCGGGTCTACGACGACTTCACCGCCAAGGCCGCGGCCGACCGCGGGCTGGCGCTGGAGGTGCTCCGCGACCGGGCGCGGGGGCGGGTGTGGGTGGGCACCGACGCGCTGGACCGGGGTCTCGTGGACGCCCTCGGTGGGCTGGAGACGGCCCGGGTGGCGGCCGCGGGGCTCGCCGAGCTCGACCCGGCGACCGCGCAGCTGGTGCGGGTCCCGGCGACGGACCTGGCCAGCCGGGTCCGCTCGGCGGTCGGCCCGAGCGGACCGACCCAGCCGATCGGCGGCCGGCTGGCAGGTCGGCAGGTCGGCACGTCGGCGGGCGTCGGTCTGGGGGATCTCGGGGGTCCGGAGCCCGGATGGGCCGGTGTCGGGTCGCGGCGTCGGTCGCCGATCGACCCACTCGACGGGCCGCTGGCCGGGCTGCTCGACGGACTGCTCGACGGGCTGACGGGCAGTGCCTCGGGCACGGTGGGCCCACCGACGGGGCCCCTGGCCGCGCTGTCGGGGATCGCGGACGCGGTCGCGCTGCTGTCGGCGGGTGCCGGCGGGGTGCTGCGGCTGCCCGGCCGGTCCGTCCCGGCGTGAGGCTGACGCCGTCCGAGCGGGACCGGCTGCTGCTGTTCACCGCGGCCGAGCTGGCGCGGGCTCGGCTCCGCCGGGGCACGCTGCTCAACGTCCCCGAGGCGACGGCGCTGGTCGCGGACACGGTGGTCGAGGCGGCTCGCGACGGTGCGCGGCGGTCCGCGGCGATCGACGCGGGCCGCTCGGTGCTGCGGGCGGACCAGGTCCTGCCGGGCGTGCTGGCCCTGGTGCCCGAGGTCTGGGTGGAGGCTGGGTTCGACGACGGCACCCGCCTGGTGGTCGTGGAGGATCCCTTCCACGCTGCCGACGGTGCCACCGGCGTCGCTGACGACCTGGCCGCGTCCGCGTCCGCGACGGTCGCCGCCCCGTACGTGCCCGCTCCCGGCCTGGTCACCGTTGGGGACCGGACGGCGGCCGAGCCGGCGTGGACCGACGTCGTCGCGGTGGCCGTCGAGAACACCGCGGCGGTGCCGGTCGCGGTGACGTCCCATCTGCACTTCTTCGAGGCCAACCCGGCGCTGTGCTTCGACCGGGCCGCGGCGTACGGGCGCCGACTGGCGGTCGAGGCGGGGACCTCGGTGCGATTCGACGCCGGCGCCGTCCGGGAGGTCGGACTGGTGACGATCGGCGGTGCCCGGGTCGTCATCGGTGTCGCGGGGCTGGTGGACGGCCCGCTGGACGCACCCGGCGCCCGAGACCAGGCACTCGAGCGGGCACACGCGTGCGGCTACCTCGACAGCGGACCGGGCGGCCCCGTCGAGGACAGCCGACCGGGCGGCCCCGTCGAGGACAGCCGACCGGGCGGCCGCGTCGAGGACAGCCGACCGGGCGGGGATCCGAGCGCGCGCGGTCGCGCCGGCGGCACTCCCCCCGGAGCCGGGGCGTGACCCACCGGCAGCGGCTGGCCATGCACGGCCCGGCGGCCGGCGACCGGGTCTCCCTCGGCGACACCGGCCTCGTCGTGGAGGTCGAGAGCGACTCTCAGCGCCGCGGCGAGGAGTTCATCATGGGCTTCGGCAAGACGGCGCGGGACGGCATGCACCTGCAGGCGCGGTCGACCCACGGGACCTGTGACGTCGTCGTGTCGAACGTCCTCGTGCTGGACGCGGTGACCGGTGTCCGGTCGATGTCCATCGGCATCCGCGACGGCCGGATCGCCGCTCTCGGCCGGGCCGGCAACCCCGACACCCTAGACGGGGTCGACGTCGTCGTAGGGACCGGGACGACCGTGGTCCCGGGCGAGGGGCTGATCGCCACCGCCGGGATCATCGACACCCACGTGCACCTGCTGTCCCCGCGGATCATGGAGGCCGAGCTCGCCTCCGGCGTCACGACGATCCTCGGCCAGGAGTTCGGGCCGGTCTGGGGCGTCGGCGTCAACTCCCCGTGGGCGCTGCGGCGGGCGTTCGCGGCGTTCGACGCCTGGCCGGTCAACATCGGTTTCCTCGCCCGCGGGTCGTCGTCGCGCCGCGAGCCGCTGGTCGAGGCCCTCGTCGAGGGCGGCGCCTGCGGGTTCAAGGTGCACGAGGACACCGGCGCCGGGCCTCGTGCGCTGGACACCGCGCTCACGGTGGCCGACGAGTTCGACGTCCAGCTGGCGCTGCACACCGACGGCCTCAACGAGCACGGCTCGCTGCGGGAGACGGTCGCCGTGATCGGCGGGCGCACGCTGCACGCCTTCCACGTCGAGGGCTGCGGCGGCGGGCACGTCCCGAACGTGCTCGCGCTGGCCGGGGTCCCGAACGTGCTGGCGTCCTCCACCAACCCGACCCTGCCGTTCGGCCGCGACGCCGAGGCCGAGGGCCTGGACATGATCCTGGCGTCGCACGGGCTGGACCGCCGGGTCGCCGGTGACGTCGCCCTCGCTCGGGACCGGATCCGCGCGTCGACCATGGGAGCGGAGGACGTCCTGCACGACCTCGGACTCATCTCGATCACGTCGTCGGACGCGCAGGGCATGGGCCGCGCCGGGGAGACGGTCCGGCGGACGTTCGCCCTGGCCTCGAAGATGAAGCGGGACCGGGGTCGGCTCGTCGGCGGGACCATCGGGACCGCCGCCGACGGTGGGGGCGGTGCGCGGGGTCCAGGTGGCGCGGCGGGTCCAGGTGGTCCGGCGGGTCCAGGTGGTCCGGCGCAGCCGGAGGGTGCTGACCACGACAACGCCCGGGTGCTGCGGTACCTCGCCAAGCTCACGATCAACCCAGCCGTGGCGCACGGTCTCGCGTCGGAGGTCGGGTCGATCGAGGTCGGCAAGCTGGCCGACCTCGTCCTCTGGCAGCCGGGCTTCTTCGGTGCCAAGCCCCAGCTGGTGCTGAAGAGCGGCTTCCCTGCGTGGGGCGTCACCGGGGACCCCAACGCGAGCGTCGACGCGAGCGAGCCGCTGGTCTACGGACCCCAGTTCGGCGGCCACGGGGCCGCCGCCGCCGAGATCTCGGTCGCATTCGTGTCCCAGGCGGCCCTCGACGCGGGACTGGACCTGCTGCCCAGCCGACGCCGCCGGGTGGCGGTCCGCAGGACCCGGTCGCTGTCGAGTACGGACATGGTGCGCAACAGCACGCTCGCGGTCGTCGAGGTCGACGAGCACACCGGCGTCGTCCGGGTCGACGGGGACCCGGTCCGCTCGACCCCGGCCGAGGCTGTCGCGCTGTCCCGGCTGTACTTCCTCTGACGGTCGCCCGGCGTCGTCGCCAGTGCAGCGAGTCCGGTTCGGTGGGAAGCGGTGCCGTCCCGCGGGTCCGGTCGACGTCCGTGACGCCAGCCGGTTGCGGCGCTGCGTCTCCTGTGCTCGGTCGATCCGGTGGGTTTTCAGTTGCCGATGAGGACGGGTCGGTTCTCTTTCACGGTGAGCTGGGCGGTCCGGGTCAGGACCAGCGGGTCCAGGGCGACCGGGCCGACCCCGGGGACGGTGACCGTCCCCGTCCAGGTCTCGGTC
>JAABVA010001606.1_pt1 | contig 23887 bp, 26 predicted proteins | sample 5560331 | NCBI WGS metagenome assembly JAABVA01 (sample SAMN12812661, study PRJNA571458) | rock metagenome | isolation source: Antarctica rocks | place: Antarctica: Victoria Land, Mt New Zealand sud | collected 2016-01-07
GTGCACGTCCCAGTCGAGCTGCGCGCAGTGCTCCGCGACCTGCTCAGGCGAACCCGCGTTACCGGCGAGCACGTCGCGGAGAAAGTCGCCGCGGAACTTGGACTCGACGGCCGACACGGCGAGCCGCTTGGTGACAGCCAATGCCACCACGGTCGCGGCACGCTCCAACGCCTGCACCGTCACGGGACCGAGGTCGCCACCGCGCGCATAGGCGACGATCAGACCGTGGTCGGTGCCTCCGGCGATGACCGGGGCCACCGCGATCTGCCCGGCCAGTTCGCCGGGGATCGCCTGGAGGCCATGGTGCAACCGCTCGGTGCGCAGCCGACCCGAGCCGTCGAACAGCGGCAACGCCTCCAGCGCGCGGCGGTCGGTCGGCGCACCGGCCATGGCCTGTACTCGTCCGTCGGGTGAACAGATGAGCACGGCCACCTCGAACAGCGCGGCAACCTCGTCGGCGATCTGCGGCAGATCACCGCCTTCCAGGACGATCGTGGTCAACGCCCGGTGCGTGCGGTCGGCGACGTCCAGCGCCCACGCCTGACGGTCGATGAGGTGCATGAAGACCTCGGACATCACCTCGTCGAACCCGACGTCGCGCGGGATGAGGAACAACGGGAAGTCGAGGCGCTCGGCGGCGTCGATCATCGCGCGGGGAAGCTCGTCGAGGTACCTGCCCGCCTTGACGCCGAGCGCCGCCGCACCGCACCGCGCCAGCCCCTCGATGAGATCCACCAGCGCCCGCGGGTGGAACGGCTGACCGGAATCCGCGAACCGAATGGGGAACCCGGTAGTCAACAGCAGCTCGTTCGACTTCACCCACGGCAGGATGTCGGGTACTTCGATGACGTTGACCCGGCTGACGATCCGGTCCAGGCCGCCGGCGCCGGCGACCAGCGTCGAGCCGGCCAGGCTGGGCAGGGTGATCAGTTCCCGAACCGCCAATGCATAACCGATACGTGCTGGCAGATCCCGTGCCTGAGGATCAGTAAAGTTGGCAACATCTCCCATGGGTGGACCGTACGCGTGGACGCTAGCGTCCAGTCATCATGACGATTCCTGGCGCCTCGAGCACCGCGATCCGTGCGGTGACTGCGGGTGCACCCCAAGCAGCGCAATGGCTTGGGGCGGTGGACGCGGCGCTGTACTTCGCAACAACCGGGAAACGCCCGACCGTGTTCGCTGTGCTCAGCCAGGACGCCGTGCGTCTGCCCTGCGCACTGGTGCTCGCCACGACGAAGGCCGAGCTGCCGCTGAGCAGAATCGCCCCGGCTCGCTACGTCCGGGACCGCGAGAACGCCGTGGTCGGCAACGGCCGCATCACGTGGACCGGGCCGGACGGGCCGGTCACCATCGTCGCCGCGAGGCAGTGGTCACCGCTGCGCGTGCGCACGGGCATCCCGGAGGCAGCCGCACTCGCCGAGCTGCGCGCACTGCTCGCCCCGTGCGAGCTGGGCCTCGGCCGGCACCGGCTGGACCAGCTCACAGGGCAGGCAGACACCACAGCCCTCGCCGAGTTGCTCGGGCGCGGTCCGGGCCTCACTCCCAGCGGCGACGACGTGCTCGCCGGATATCTGCTCGCCGCCGGAGCTTTCGGGCTGGAGATCGAGCAGGTGCGGCGGGCCGTGGCCGCGCGCGCACCGCAGGCCACCAGCGCCCTGTCGGCTCAGCTGCTGCGGCACGCCGCGCAGGGCGAAGCCGTCCGCGAGCTCATCGAGCTCACGGCCGCGCTCACCCGCCCGCCTGCTGCCGAAGGAGACCGGCTCGCTGCGGTCTCCGCTCGCTTGCTTCAGGTCGGCCACACCTCCGGTGCGGCGCTGGCCTGGGGTGCCCTGCTCGCGGGCGAACACGCCGTCCGTCGGTACCCGTCAGTTCTGTCCACCCCCAGTGGAGGCCACCGGTGACTGTGCAACATGTCGAGGCGCGATCGGGCGCATACGCGGACTCGGTGACGCTGATGCAGGTCAGCCGGAAGGCCGGCGCGACCAAAGGTGCCGAAGGTGTACTCGTGGCGATGGCCACTGAGCTCAACCTCGAACTACTGCGGGGCATGGGATTTGACGAGCCCGCCGGTATCGGAGTGAACGACCTGTTCGTGGCGGTCCGCGCACAAGACGACGCCGCGCTGGGCCAGGTCCTCGCCGTCGTCGTGGAGGCGCTGGCGGCCCGGCCGGCGGCGTCGGGTGGTTCGTTCGCCGAGCAGCCGCCGCGGACGGTGTCCTCCGCCGTCCGCAGCACGGGCCCGGCGCTGGTGCTGATCTCGCTGCCGGGCCAGCACGCCTTCGTCGAGGCGATGGATGCCCTCGATGCCGGCTGCGACGTGATGATCTTCTCCGACAACGTCGGTGTGGAGCAGGAGATCCGGCTCAAGGAGGTCGCGGCCGCACGCGGCCTGCTCGTCATGGGACCCGACTGCGGCACCGCGGTGGTGGGCGGAATCGGCCTCGGCTTCGCGCACACCGTTGAACCCGGACCGATCGGCCTCGTCGCCGCCTCGGGTACCGGCGCACAGCAGATCCTGTGCCTGCTCGACGCCGCCGGCACCGGGGTGTCCGCCGCCCTCGGTGTCGGCGGCCGCGACCTCTCCGCGGAGGTCGGGGGCCGCTCCACCCGCGCTGCGCTGGCCGCGTTGGACTCCGATCCGGCCACTGAGCTCATCGTCGTCATCTCCAAACCCCCCGCGGAGGAGGTCGCCGACGAGCTGCGGGTCTACGCCGGGACCCTGTCGACGCCGGTGAACTTCGCACTCATCGGAGCGGGGCGCCCCGACCTCACCGCCTGCGCCGAGGACGCCTTGGCGGCCATCGGCACCGTGGTTCCCCGCTGGCTGCACTGGCCCGGCCCGCAGGCGCAGCCACGCGCGGGTGCATTGCGTGGGCTGTTCGCCGGCGGCACGCTCTGCGACGAGGCCATGGTCATCTCCAGCGCGCGCTTTGGCGAGATCGCCTCGAACATCCCGCTGCGCCCGGACTGGCGTCTCGATCCCCGTGCACCAGCCAGCGGACATGCCATGATCGACTTCGGCGACGACGAGCTGACCGCCGGGCGTCCGCACCCGATGATCGACCAGTCGCTGCGCCTGGAACGCCTCGCCAAGGAAGCCCTCGACCCGAACACCGCCGTGATCCTGCTCGACGTGGTACTCGGGCACGGCGCCCACCCCGATCCGGCCGCCGAGCTGGCCCCGGCGATCACCGCCGCACGGGAGAGCGGCGACGTCGTCGTCGTGGTCTCGATGATCGGCGCCAAGGGTGACCCCCAGGACCTCACCGCCCAAGGCTGTGCCCTGAACGAAGCCGGGGCGCATGTGTTCACCTCCAACGCGCAAGCCGCCCGGTTCGCGTGCGACCTGATTGCGAGCCGATGATGACCGAGCTCCTGCGCCGTGACCCCCAGCTGATCACGGCCGGGGTCGACCTGTTCGCCGACGCCGCGCAGAGCCAGGCCGCGCGGGTCACCCGCGTCGACTGGGCACCTCCGATGGCCGGCACCACTGAGGATCTGGACGCAGTGCTCGCTGACCGGCGGCGCGCCGAGGCCAACGCCCTGGCGGTGCAGCGCATGCTGTCCGTCCGCGCGATGGTCGTCGACGTGGTCCCGGCCGCCGACGCACTCGGTCTCGGACCCAAGGAGCTGCTGCACGCCGGGCCCCCGATCACCTGGGAGCGGGCCTCCGGGCCGATGCGCGGTGCCCTGATGGGTGCGGCATTGTTCGAGAACCTGGTCACCGACCCGGAGCAGGTGGCCGACCTGGTCCGGCGCGGGGAGATCACGCTGGACCCCTGCCACCACCACAACGCCGTGGGACCCATGGCCGGGGTGATCTCGCCGTCCATGTGGGTCTTCGTCATCGAGGATCCTGCCAGCGGTCATCGCACCTACTGCTCGCTGAACGAGGGGCTGGGAAAGGTCCTGCGCTACGGCGCGTACTCGGCGGAGGTCATCACCCGGCTGCGCTGGATGTCCGCCGTGCTCGGACCGGTGCTGCAGGCCGCGATCCGGGCCAACGGGCCGATCGACGTCACCGCGATCCTCGCGCAGATGGTGCAGATGGGCGACGAGGCACACAACCGCAACCGGGCGGGCACACTGATGCTGCTGCGGGAGCTCATGCCCGCCGTCATCGAGTCCGGCTTCCCCTCCGCCGACCTCGCCGAGGCGGCGCGCTTCGTGGCCGGCAACGACCACTTCTTCCTCAACCTCGCCATGCCCGGCTGCAAGCTTGCGCTCGACGCGGCGCGCGACATCCCCGGCTCGACCATGGTCGTCGCCATGGCCCGCAACGGCACGGACTTCGGCATCCAGGTCTCCGGGACGGGCAACCAGTGGTTCACCGGCCCGGCGCAGGTGCCCGAAGGGCTGTTCCTCGGCGACTTCGGCCCCGAGGATGCCAACCCCGACATCGGTGATTCCGCCATCACCGAGACGGCCGGCCTCGGTGGCTTCGCGATGGCGGCGGCCCCGGCCATCGTCCGCTTCGTCGGCGGAACCGTCGCGGACGCCCTCGCCAACACCCGCCGGATGTACGAGATCACCCTCGCCGAGCACACCATGTTCTCCGTGCCGGTGCTCGACTTCCGCGGCACCCCCGCCGGCATCGACGTCACCTTGGTGGTGCGCACCGGGATCCTGCCGCAGATCAACACCGGCATGGCCGGCAAGCTCGCAGGCACCGGGCAGGTCGGCGCCGGGCTGGTCACTCCTCCCGCCGAGATCTTCCCCGCGGCGTTGCGGGAGCTTGCGGCTCGCACGCGCGGGGCGGGGACATGACCCGCCTGGAACTGCTGGACGGGCGGCCGGTGGCGCGTCAGCACGGACGCACACTCAGGCCCACGACATCGTTCATTGCGCCATCGTTGGACACGAGCGTGAGATTGTCGGCGAGCGCCTGCGCCACCAGCAGTCGATCGAAGGGGTCGCGGTGCCGCCAGAGGATGGACCCGGCCAACAGGGCGTGGGCCGGAGTGATCGCGAGGTCCTCGCCGCCGATGTCGCGGACTCGGGCGGACCAGGTACCGGCGAGGTTTCGCGCCGATTCGAGCTTTCCGAGGCGGACCTTGGTTGCGACTTCCCAGGCGGAGACCGCGGAGACCACCAGGCGGTTGTCGGTGTTCGCCAGATCGCGCAACGCTGCTTCCGCGATGCGGTCGGGATCGCCGAGAAGCCACAGGAAGACGTGCGTGTCGAGCAGGTAGTTCATTCCCACGCTGCGAGCTCCGGCTCGGGCAACGGCTCGAAGAAAGAGTCCGGAACCTGCAGGGGGATGATGCCGAAGGTGCGACCGGCTGAGGGATGCACCGCAACCAAGCGCGCGACGGGTTTGCCGGCCCGAGCAATGACGATGTCCTCCCCTTGCTCGACGCGCGCCAGGAGCTCGGAGAGCCGGGTCTTCGCTTCATGCACGTTCAGCACGGTCACCACCGACTTAGTCTAGAAGACTTAGTTCACTGAGTCCAGTCCGGGGCGCCCGCGGGGGCCGGCGGCCGGGTGGTTCCGCTTGGCGCCGTGTGAAGTTCCTCGTCGACGCCCAACTTCCTGCTCGGCGCGCACGGTTCCTGAACGAGGCCGGGCACGACCCGCCGAACACGTCGATGCTGTCGGAGGGTAACCGAACGCCCGATCTACGCATCGCTGAGCTTGCCGATGGTGACGGCCGGTCGTGGTAACGAAGGACCGCGAAGAAGGACCGGCATGGCGGGCCCCTTAGTCGAGGTTCTGCGCCTGCCAGAAGCGGACGTAGGGCGGACCCTGGGAGCTGGAACACGCTCGGTGCGAGGGACCGCCGACGCCCACGCGGCCGCAGCGCGGCACCGACTGTTCTCGACCAGGGTGAGAGCAACGTCATCGATGTGGCCCGGAGCAGTAGGCAACGGCGTGAGGTCTCCAGCTACCGGGGGATCCCGGTGATGGTGACTTCGATCCGCTCGGCGCGCTCGAGAACCATCTCCAGGCCGGCCCCGACCCCCAGCGGCAGCGCCAGCCCGCCCCGCGGCACCGGCATCTCGGCGGCCGTGACCCGATCCCCGAATAGCACAGCCGCCATAGACGTGTCGAACTGGCGCGAGACCCAGGTCATGCCGTCGTACCCCTCGACGCGCGCGTGCAGCGCGGCCGCCCACAGCGCCGTCTGCGGGTAGTACGCCGGGCCGGTCTCGATCAGGTCGGCTCGCGAGATCCGCAGCCGGTGCAGCCCGTCACTGCGCAGGTCGACCAAGCGCAGGTCGCGCGTCGGGGTGAGCTCGGTCAGGGTGCGGGTCTCCAGCTTCGCTAACGGCATCCGGCGCCGGGACCCGGTCGGCGCGATGTCGTGGAACACCGACTCCGACAGCGCCCCCTCGACCTCGTCGGCTACGTACAGGACGGGGACCGGGTCGTCGCCCGGGTAGCGGCCGCCGTGCGGCGCGACGGGGGAGAATCGGGACCGGTGGGCCCGGTCGCCACCCCAGAAGGCGTTCGCGTCCCGGCCGGAGTCGTGCACGTGCAGCATCGAGAGGTCAGCCGGCCACAGCACCTCGAGCGGTCGGCGCCGCGCCAGGGCAGGGCGGGGCAGGTCCCGGAGCGGCGCAACCTTGGGCGTCGGCCCGGCGTGGCTCACCCGGCGATCTCGGCGGCGAGGCTGGCCGCGGCCCCGAGCACCCGGTCCCGGTCCACCGCAGCGTCGGAGTCGAGCACGTCTACGGGGCGGACGCCCTCGAGCCAGCCGTTCTCGCCGGTGAACCATAGCGCGAACTCCCACCCGTCCAGGGACCCGGAGAGCGCACACAGGATGTCGGCGACCATCGGTCGCGGTTGCCCCGCCTCGTCGAACTGGAAGCCGGGGAAGAGCTTCGCCCGTCCGTCCTCGACCGCGAACACCCGGCCCTCCTTGCGCCAGCGGGACGCGAGCGCGGACGCGTTCGCCGCGGACGAGCCGGCCTGGGTGGCGACGTCCGCGGCCGCGAGCAGCCCGAACTCGTTCGCGAGCTCGACCCGCGCCTGTGCGTTGCGGCGCACCTGCGCAAGCGTCGCCTCCGGCACTCGCAGGCCACCTGGCGGCAGCAGCGCATTCATGATCGTCCGCTCGGCATCACGCTCGGAGCGGACCGCGTTCAGCGCTAGCGGGACGACGGCCGCGAGCGCGTCGGCCTCGCCGTCGTCCGCGACCGTCACGGACAGGGTCACCTGCCCGTCCCGGGAGCTGCGACGGCGGCGCACCGTGACCGGGGTCGCAGCCCGATCCGAGCGCTCCCCCGCAACAGCCACTGCGCCGATCCTGCTGACGACAGCCGCCAGCGAACCGCCGCTGTCAAGCACCAACCCGGTCGACCGGGTGCCGGCCGCGCGCTGCGCGAGCGCCCGCCCCAGCCGGGTCGTGTCCTTCGCCATACCAACCTCCATGAGAACTATGACTCTAAGTCTATGGCATCACGTTGCTCATTTCGACGGAGACCCCGCCATGGTGCATCCGCAAGACCAACAACGCCTTGATCGCCGAGGTCATCACCCGCCTTGGCGAGATCCTGGGGCGCTGACGTGGCCAGGTTGCTGCGCATGCCGGACGTCGCCGCCGACGCCGGCGATGCCGAGCTGGCTGACTGGCTGGTGGCGGAGAACATGCCGTTCGCCACCGGCGACACCATCGCCACCGTCGAGACCGAGAAGGCCGTGGGCAGCGGTCACGCGATAGTGGCGGCCACCCGCAGCACGCCGCGCTCCTCGAGCTTCACCCCCACCACCTGCAGCCCTACCGGCAGCCCGTCCACGCCCGGGGCGGGCACGCTGACCGCGGGCAGCCCGAGCACGCTGAACGGGATGCACAGCCGCAGCAACCCGGCGCGCACGTCGACGCCAGCGGACTCCGCCTGACCCAGTGGGGTGGCGCGCAGCGGGGTGGTAGCCAACAGCAGCGCGTCCAGCCCGTAGGTCCGTCGGAGGGTGTCCACGGTGCTGCGCCGCAACGTCTCCCTGGTGCGCAGCGCGGTGATGTACTCCTGGGCGCTGCGCCCGGCCTGCGCGGTCAGGCGTTGAGCGGTGCTGGGCTGGAAGTCGCCTCGGCGCTCGGTGAGCGCGCGGGCGTGCGTAGCGAACGCCTCGGCGCCGACGATCACGGGGTAGGTGGCCGCGAGTGCCGCGACGTCGGGAACCTGCACCTCGACCAGCTCCGCGCCCGCCCGGCGCAGCGACTCCGCAGCGCGGTCCACCGCCACGGTGATCACCGGGTCGTGCACGGCGAAGTGATCACCCTGCGGCAACCCGATGCGCAGACCGCTCACCCCGGGCGCCGGGATGCCGCCACCGGTGGCGTCCGACCCGCGATCCAGCACGTCCCATGCCACCGAAGCCGAGTGCACGTCGGCGGTGAGCAGCCCGACGTGGTCCAGGGTGGTGGACAGCGGCACGGTGCCCGCGGTGGGCAGCCCACCCAGGGTCGGTTTCAGCCCGACCACCCCGCACAACGCGGCGGGGGTGCGCACGCTGCAACCGGTGTCGGTGCCCAACGCGAGCGCCACCACGCCCAGCGCGACCAGGGCGGCCGAGCCCGACGAGCTGCCCCCGGTGATCCGAGTGTGCTCGTGGGGGTTGGCGGCCGGGCCGTCGACGCTGACGTCCCCGGTGGGGCCGTACGCCAGTTCATGCAGGTGCGTCTTGGCGACGACGATCGCGCCCGCCGCACGCAACCGCGCCACCACCTCGGCGTCGTGAGTGGCCGCGGCGGCGTCGGCCAGCACCGCGCTACCCGCGCGCGTGGGCAGGCCCACGACGTCGATGTTGTCCTTGATCGCCACGGCCACCCCGTGCAGCGGGCCGCGCCAGTGACCTGTGTCGACCTCTCGCTTTGCCCTGCGTGCATCGGTGCGTGCACGCTCGTCGTCGCGGGCTACCACCAGGTTGGCGTGCGGAGTGCCGGCCAGCGCATCGATCCGGGCGAGCACCCGCTCCACGTGCACCACCGGGGTCAGCGCACCGGAGCGCAGGTCCATGGCCAGTTGGCGTAGTTGCACCGCACCATCCTGCCGGGCGCCGCGGGGTACGCGCCCTGGAAACCGTCGGTGGTCGGTGAGATGCTCTGCTCCCCAACCCGAGGAGGAACCCATGCCCACTCGCGATACCGCCTGGCCGAACGGCACACCCTGCTGGGTCGACTACGGCGCGCCCGACGTCGAGGCGGCCAAGGCGTTCTACGCCGCCGTACTCGGCTGGTCCTACACCGGTGGCGACCCGGAATACGGTGGCTACGCGAACTGCCTGACCGCCGAGCGCGAAGCAGCCGGCCTCGCCCCCCAGCAGGACCCGTCCGTCCCCCCGCGGTGGACCACCTACTTCGCCACCGACGATGCGGAGGCCGCTGCCGCCCGCATCGCCGAGGCGGGGGGCACCGTCCTGTTCCCGCCCATGGACGTCGGGCCGATGGGCCGGATGTCGATCGCCGTCGACCCGCAGGGTCAACCCTTCGGGCTGTGGCAGGCCGGTACACACACCGGGGTGCGGATCTACAACGAGCCAGGTTCCCTGGTGTGGAACGAGGCGGCCATGGCCGACCCGCAGGCCGCGCGGGAGTTCTACACGGCGGTATTCGGGTTTCGCTTCGAGGACGTGCAGGGCATGGGCGGCTACGCCACCTTCGCCACCGACGGTGGACCACTCGGCGGTTTCAGTGGTCACCAGCCCGGCTCCCCCCAGGGTTGGACGTCCTGCTTCGCGGTGGGTTCGGCCGACGCCGCGGTCGCCGCGATCGAGGCGGGCGGCGGACGAGTCACCATGGCGGCGCAGGACACCCCCTTCGGGCGGTTCGCCGTCGTCGAGGACCCGTGGGGGGCGGCCTTCTCGGTCATGCAGGACACGTCCACCTGACGGGCGGCCCGGCGCGGACTGCCCGCCCCCGGGCCGGATCGGGATCGACCGGATTCAGCCCAGCGAGCGCAATACCCCCCCGGCGCGCCCGGCCGCGCGCAGGCCCCGGAGATCGCTCAGCTCCACCCCGATGATGTCGTAGGTCAACTGCCCGTCGAAGAGCCGCCGCGCGGCGTGCCCGTCGTCCACGGTGACAGCCACTGAACCGGTCGAAGTCAGCGCACCTCGGGCGACGCCGAGCCGCCCGAGGGCGTCGTCGAGCGCTTCGCGCAGCGCCGGGCCATTGGCTTCCAGCATGGCGCGGGTGAGTTCGGGGCGGGTACCGGCGACCCGGGTGCCGTCGCGGAACGAGCCTGCGCCCAGCCCCAGTGCCAGCGCCCCGCCGTCGGCGCCGACGCTGGCCAGCACCGCAGCGAGCAGGTGCGGCAGGTGGCTGATGCGGGCCACCGCCGCGTCGTGCTCGGTCGCCGCGGCGGGCACCACGTGCGCGCCGCAGGCCAGGGCCAGGGCCGCCACCCGACGCCAGACATGGGGGTCCAACCCGTCGTCGGCGGCTACCACCCAGGCCGCACCCGCAAACAGCGCCGCGCTACCCGCATCCCAGCCCGAAGCCGAGGTGCCCGCCATCGGGTGCCCACCGACGAACCGTGCGCCCAGCCCACGGCGAGCCACCACCTCGGCCACCGGGGCCTTCACGCTGACCACATCGGTCAACGCACACCCGGGTGCGTGCTCGGCGACGGCGCGCAGCACCCCGTCCAGGGCCGTCATCGGCACGGCCAGCACCACCAGCGCGTCCTCGTCGGCGGCGCGACGGAGGACGGATGCCAGATCGGTGCTCACGTCGAAGCCGGGGGCGGTCACCGGGGAACGGTTCCACCCCCACCCGCTCCACCCCGCGACGGTGGCCGCCCGCAACACCGACCCCCCGATGAGCCCCAGCCCCAGCACGCAGACCGGCGGCGTCACACCGCACCCCCGAGTTCACGCAGCGCAAAACCGGCCAGCAGCGCAACCCCGTCGGCCAACACGTCCTCGTCGAAGGCCACCTTGTTGGAGTGGTTGGGGGCAGCGTCCGCGGGATTCACCCCCGGGGGGCTGGCACCGAGGAACGCCATCGCCCCGGGCACCCGGTGCAGCACGTAGGAGAAGTCCTCGGCACCCATGATGGGCTGCTCCATGGGTGGGGCCGCACCGGGGCCGAGGATGTCCCTGGCCAGGGTCTGCAGCCGGGTCACCACGTCGGGGTCGTTCACCGTCACCGGGTAGCCGGGCTCGATGACCACGTCGGCGGTGCAGCCGTGCGCAGCCGCGATGTGGTGGCAGACGCGGCGCACCTCGTCGCGGGCCAGCTCCCTGGTGGCCTCCGACAGGCAGCGCAGGGTGCCCTCCAGGTGCGCGGTCTCCGGGATGATGTTGTGGGTCGTGCCCGCCCACAGGTGCGCAACGGTAATCACGGCAGGGTCGAACACGCTGATCCGCCTGCCCACCATCGTCTGCAGCGCCCCCACGACCGCTGCCGCCGCCGGTACCGGGTCCAGCGCCTGGTCGGGGGCACTGGCGTGTCCTCCGCGACCGGTGACGGTGACCTGCAGCGTGTCGGTGCTGGCCATCATGGGCCCGGGGCGCGCCTGTACCTGACCCGCCTGCACCGTCGCGGAGACGTGCAGCGCCAACGCGGCCACCGGTGCCCCCGCCAACTCCAGCACCCCGTCGTCGATCATGAGCCGTGCGCCGTGGAAGCCTTCCTCGCCCGGCTGGAACATGAACACCACCCGTCCGGCGAGCGTGGCCCGGCGTTCGCTGAGCAACCGCGCCGCCGAGGCGAGCATCGCCACGTGCGTGTCGTGCCCGCAGGCATGCATCACCCCGGCCACCTCCGAGGCGAACGGCAGCCCGGTCGCCTCGGTGAGCGGGAGCGCATCCATGTCGCCGCGCAGCAGCACCGTCGGCCCTGCCCGCCCGCCCTCCAGCACGCCGACCACCGAGGTACACGAGTGCCCGCGGTGCAGGGTGACCCCTGCCAGACCGTCGAGTTCGGCGAGCACCGCCGCCTGGGTGCGGGGCAGCGCCAACCCCAGCTCGGGGCGCCGGTGCAGCTCGCGGCGCAGCGCTACCGTGCGCGGCTGGAGCAGGCGTGCGGCGTGCAGCAGCGGGTCGGGTGCGAGTGCGGTCACCCGCCGATCCTGGCATTACGCGGCGCAGTTGGCGGTACTGGCGGACGCCCCGACACGACTACCGTGACCGCCATGGCTGAGCAGCGCGCGATCGAGGACGACGAGCTCGACGGGTTCGCCGTGGCCGTCGTGCGCGAGGAGGGCCGCTGGACGTGCTCCGCCATGGAGCCCGCGGCCCTGACCAGCCTGGCCGCTGCCGTGACCGAACTCAAGGAGCTGCGCAGCTCCGGTGCCGCGTTCGGCCTGCTCGACGTGGACGAGGAGTTTTTCCTGCTGCTGCGGCCCAGTCCACGTGGCGTCTCCCTGGTGCTCAGTGACGTCACCGCGTCGCTCGACTACGAGATCGCCGCCGAGGCGCTCGACGCGCTGAACGTCGAGGTTCCCGACATCGACCCCGACGACCTCGACGACACCGAACCGTGGCCGGAGGGCGACCTGGCCCTGCTGGAGGACGTGGGCCTGCCCGCGGCGGTGCTCGGCATCATCGTCGGTGAGACCGACCTCTTCCCCGAGGAGCAGCTGACGATGATCGCCGAGCGCTGCGGGTTCGCCGATCAGCTGGCTGCCGCTGTGGATGCCTACCAGCGGTGAGCAGCTCCGGTCGATGAGCCCGGTCGGTTCGATGAGCCTAGCCGCCGAGGGACTAGCCGCCGACGAGCAGCTCGTTCGCGCCGCGCTCGAGGCCGCAGCGACCACCCCCCACACCGACGTGCCGGTCGGTGCCCTGGTGATCGCGCCGGACGGCTCGGAACTGTCCCGTGCCTGCAACACCCGCGAGGCCACGGGCGACCCCACCGCGCACGCCGAGGTGCTGGCCCTGCGTGCTGCCGCGGCGCGCCACGGTGACGGGTGGCGACTGTCCGGCTGCACCCTGGTGGTCACCGTCGAGCCCTGCACCATGTGCGCGGGTGCGGCGGTACTCGCGCGGGTCGAACGCATCGTGTTCGGGGCCTGGGAGCCGCGCACCGGCGCCGTCGGATCCTTGTGGGACGTGGTCCGCGACCGCAGGCTCACCCATCGGCCGCGGGTGCGCGGCGGGGTGCTGGAGGCGGAGTGCGCGGAGTTGCTGCAGGGCTTTTTCCGCGCGCACCGCGCAGGTGTGGGCGCCAACCTGCGCGACCTCGCCAAGACGACCGTGACGACTCGGCGGCCCGGGGCGTCTGTGGAGTCAGTTCGGTCGTCCGCTGGGGACGGCCCGGAGCCCCTGGAGGTTCGAGATGAGCGCGATCGACAAGGCGAAGAACAAGGCTGAGGAGCTCGCCGGCAGGGCCAAGGAGACCGCGGGCGGCGCTACCAACAACGAGGACCTCAAGGCGCGTGGGCAGGCCGATCAGGGAGAGGCCAAGTCCAAGCAGGCCGGCGAGAACGTCAAGGACGCCGCCAGGAACGTCAAGGACGGGCTTACCGGCCACTGACTTACCGGCCACTGAGCGGTTGACGGTTCGCGGCCGTCGCGACACGCCACGGTTGGTGAACTACGCGCTGCCGGTGCACGCTAGGCCCCGCCACTGGATCCAGTGGCGGGGCTCAGGTGCTGGGTCTCTGGAACGCCGGCTCAGGCGCCGACGAGCGGAGTGGGTCATCCCTGTTCTTGCGGTCGACACCGAGGACGCCGTGCTGGCCACGCGGGCGGCGGACGGGGATCTCCCGGCGTTCGAACTGTTGGTCCGGCGGTACTCCGACCGGGTGTTCGCCCTCGCCCTGCGGATGCTCTCCGACCGGGGTGAGGCAGAAGACGTCTCCCAAGAGGCATTCGTCAAGGCGTGGAAGTCGATGGACACGCTGTCCGAGCCGGCCGCGGTGCGCACCTGGATCTTTCGGATCGCCCACCACGAGTGCCTTGCGGTGTTGCGTAAGCGCAAGTCACGCCTGACGACCCCGGTCGACGAGATGCCCGAGTGGGGTGCTTCGGCCATTGGGAGCGCTCAGCTCGATGCGCGCACCCAGCCGGAGCGAGCGACGGAGGCGAGCCAGGCGGCGGCCGCCTTGCGGCTGGCGCTGGACGGGCTGCCGCATAACCAGCGGGCGGTGTGGCTGCTTGCCGAGGTTGACGGCCTCAGCTATGCGGAGATCGCGCAGGTGGTAGGAACGAGTGAACAAGCGGTGCGGGGTAGGTTGTCCCGCGCCCGCGCGAGCCTCGCGGTGGTGATGCAGGAATGGCGATGAGCGGCAGGTGGCGGGGAGGCAAGACCCTCGACAGCGAGGCGACGCTGCCCTGCGGCCGGACGGTCGACGGGTTGTGGGAGCAGGTGCGCTCCGGCGGAACCGGGGATGCGCACACGCAAAGCTGCCCGCACTGTCTGACGACGCTCGACGGGCTGTCCGCGCTGCGCGTCGCCACCCGGGCGCTGGTCGCCGAGGACGTGGCGGCGCCCCCGTCGCTGCTGGACCGGGTGATGCGGGTGGTGCGGACCGAGGCGCGCCGGGGTGCCACGGTGGCGTTGTTCGGCGGCCCGGACTCCGCCGTGGTGTCGATCCGCGCGATCGCCGGGCTGGTGCGCTTTGTGGTGGACTCCCGCCGCGAGCTGTACCCGGTGCACGTGCGGGTCACCAACGGTTCGGAGTTCGGGTTGGTGGACGTCGCGGTGCGCGCAGAGGTCCTCGGTGAGCTGAGCGCGATCAGCGGGACGGTGGAGCGCGAGCTGCGCGAGTCGCTGGCGGCGGTGCTCGGCGGCGGGCTGGGCCTGGGACTGGGGCGGCTGCGCGTGCAGGTGCGGCAACGGAGCGATGGGTGAGTGCGTCGAAGTCGGTGCTCAGTGCGATGGAGTTCGGCACGGTCGCGGTACACAGCGGGGTGGAGGTGTCGGCGCGGGCCGTCGAGAGCGTGGCCGCGGCCGCGGCGCGCGCGGTGCCCGGGGTGACCGCGCTGGAGCCCACGCTGCTCGGGGTCGCGAACGAGTTCGGCAAGCAGGTGCTCGGCGCGGTGACCGGGCGGGACGGGGCCGAGGCCGGCGACGGAGTGGCCGTGCGAATCGACGACGGGCGGGTGCGGGTGGAGGTGTGCCTGGCGTTGGGCGGGCGGAGCGCCCGCGAGGTGTGCGCGGACGTGTCCCGGACCGTACGCGCCGAGGTGTTGAGCAAGCTCGGCGTGCCGTTGGCCGCGGTGCGCACCACCGTCGTGGAGGTGGCTGCCCTGCCCATCGTCGACTCGGCGAGCGACGAGGTCACCGAGGGGGCGCGGTGAGCACCGCGGCGGCCGGTACGGGCGAGCGCGGAGCCGACCAGTTGGCCGAGGTGGTGCGCGGGGTGCTGGCCGAGATCGGCGGGGTCTACCCCGCGGTGGCCGACGACTCCCTGGTCGCGAAGGTGCCCGGTTTGGAGCAGGCGTGGGTCTCCGGCCCCGGTGCCGAGCTGGTGATTCGCGTGGTGATGACGGCGGCCGACCTGCCCGCTCGGCCCCGGCTGGTACGGGTGCAGCAGCGCCTGGCCGGGCTGTTCGACGTCCCGGTGCGCGTGGTGCTGGTGGATGTGGTGTCCGAGCCGCCGGACGACTCGGTGGCCGGAGTCCAGTGAGCGTTCCGGTAGTCTGCTCGGCGGTAGCGTGTCCGAGCGGCCTAAGGAGCACGCCTCGAAAGCGTGTGAGGGTTCATCCCCTCCGTGGGTTCAAATCCCACCGCTACCGCGCTTGAGCTGCCGACGCAAATGTTGGTCGAAGCCGACGAGAGTCCAGTCCGCCGCCGTCTTCCCGCTGATCTGGGGTGTGGAGACGGTGGCGGGGTGGTGTTCGGTGGCTTTCGGGCAGGCCCGTAGAGCGTCCTGAAGTGCCGCGCAGGAATGCCGGGCAGCCTCCGAGGGGTGTGCACGGCTGCCGTGAAGTGGGACGGCATGTCTGACAGCCACTTCGCGCATGGCGAAGCGGCTGTCAGGACCGAGTCTTGGGGGGGCTGCCTGGGTGCACAGTTCGAATACAAGCCCTCGCACCGCAACAACGCGCCCTTCTCACCTCCGGCGCGACCTCGTACACGGCCAAGAGCTCCAGCTTGTACTTCGCCGTGAACGTCCGCCGGCGGCCGCGCTCGGGCAGGTGCCTCAACCCAGGTTGACCAGTGCGGGGGATCAGCCAAATCGCAGCGTCCAGCACGAGCGCAGCGCGTGAGCTCCGCACCACGCTTCTCTCTGCGGCCCAGGCGGTCTGACTGCTAGGGCCAGCGACTTGGCAGTTCGAATCGCAAACGCACGGACCCTCGCCGCGCACAGCGACGGCGAACACTTGAAGTTCCTGCGGGATCTTCAGCGCTTGCGCTGCCGCACATGTCCGCGTACTGGCTCCTGTCCAAGGCACACCCGGCTCGACAAGCGTGGGCAGCGCCTCAACCACCGGGTGACCACGCCGTGGGGCCTGTCGATCACCGCCAGGTGTCCGAGCGGCGGGCGACGGCGTAGATCGCCTGGACCTGCTCATCGCTGAGCACCGCTGCGCGCTTGGACAGCCACTTGGCGACCTCCCGGCGCGTGATCACGACGACGTCTCCGTCCGGTGGCTGCGACTTCACGGTGAAGCCCTTGCGCGCGCCCATGACGGCGATGACGCCGGTCGTAATCACCGGGACGCCACCAAGGGCAGTGGTGAGGAACGTGGCGGTCCGGCGCGCTTCAAACCGGCTGTTGCGGACGTACGGCACTCGGTGGCCGTCCACCATGAACGTGTTGCCGCCGACCCAGATCGAGGCGTCGGGGTGGTGCTTGGTGTTGATCGTGAAGACGCCGCCGCGGCCGACGACGACGTGGTCGATGTCGGAGCCGTTCTCACCGACCGGGACGGCGTGCAGAACCTTCCATCGGTCACCCAACTTGCGGAGCCGGGCGGCGACCTCCTGTTCGGCGTCCGCGCCGATCCGCCAGGCCCGCTCGTCGGTCTTCACACCGAGCGCACGGGCGAAGAACGTCTTGACCGGCGCGGCCTGCTTCAGCGCCAGGGCCTGCTCGCGGGCGGCTGCCCCCGCCCTGGTAACGGCAAGGTCGGTCCAGTCCGGCTTCGGCTCTGGTCGTGATTCGGGTGGAGCGGCTTCCTCGACCGGTTCGACCGGCGGTTCCGGCTGCGCGGGAACGGGCGGCACCGGCTCCACGGCAGGGGCCTGAGCCGGGACGGCAACGGGGACGACAGTCGGGACCGAGACGGTGGTGTCCTGGCTGCGGTGAGCGCGGAGAGCGACATGGAACGCGGCCTGGTCGGCTACGTCGGCGAGGACGGCGGTGTTGGTCTTGTTGTCCCAGTAGCCGAGGCGGGTGCCATCGGCGGTCTGCACGTACAGCCGGTCGTGCCCGTACCTGACCCAAGGCTTCACGACAAGATCGCTCACAACCTGGTTGTCGGCTGCGGCGTCGGCGTACATAACCGCAGGATGCCGCTGTGTGCCGCGAGGCGTCGGCGATTCGGCGAACTACCCGAGCCGCTTGCCAGGCTGCGGTGCCTTGGGTGAGGCTGCGAGTCTCGGTGGCCTGATGCCGTGGACCCGCGCCGTGAGTGCGGGCGTGGTGGTGATGATCGAGCGAGGTCGGCCGCAGCGAAGCGGCTGTTCACGGCGGCGTGACCGAGGGCCCAGTCGACCCCGACTGGGTCACCGAGCTTGGCCAGCGCGACGGCCTGAGCCAGCTTCACCCGCAATTTCGTGGTGCCGGCCGCAGCCGCCCCGGGCAGCCACAACCGCGCGCCGCCGCCGAGGGCCAAGAACTCAGCCTCCTGGGCGTCCGGGACGACGTGCACCACGATGACCTGCTCGTCGCTACCGCGCCGGCCAGCGGGGCCCCAGCCGCTTGACCTCGCGGATCGCGGTGTGCAGCCGGTGCCGCGGATCCAGACCCGCCACCACCGGGTCGGTGCGCCACTCCGCGGCGGCCAGCCCGGTGCGGATTCCGGTGGGCCCGGACGTCATCGATACAGGACCTGGAACAGGCCGACGGGAACGCCGACCTCGAACAACCCGTTGCCGGCGACCACGCCGCCCAGACTGCAGATCTCCAGCCGCGCGACAAAGATGGTCGAATGGAGAACTCGCAGCTCAGCGGACTGAGCGTCTATGCCTCTGGCACGTACCCGGTCGAGCTCTCGGTCGGAAAGCGCATCAGCGGACGTCACCGGGTACCGCTGCGGGCTGCGCTGGAGATCTCCACCGGTGAGGTCCGCTTCTACGTTGATCCGGAGGGGATCGAGATCCTCCAAAACGACGCTGGCAATCACTGACCGTCCTGCTAGCCATCGCGTCAAGCGGGTCGCCACAGGATCCCGTTGCCGACGCTGACTGATCAGTGTTGTGTGATGGCGCGCTCGATCAGTTCGACGGTGGCGCGTGGGTCGCTGACCTCGATGACCAACCGTTGGTAGGTGTCGTCTCTCAACTCGATCACGACCGCGTTGCCCGGGTCGTGGACGTCCCAGAAGACCCGCTCACCGTCCTGGTGGAAGGTCCCGGCGACGATGACCCCGGGGACGTGCGTGCCTGGTCCGCGCCAGCCCTTGGGGTCGCGTGCGATGCCCGGGTCCGCGGTGGCGCCGCGGACGTGCGCGAGCGGAATGGTGAGTTGACTCTTCAAGGCCCACAGCCGGTCCAGGCCCTGGACCTCAACGGTCATATCGTTGCCGTGGATGCTAATCGTCGCCATCAGTTCTCCTTTGTAAGGTCATGGTGCTGGGTGCCTGGCGTGTCGGATCCGTGCAGGTGCTGGTAGAGCCGTTCGCCTAACAGGTCCAGTGCTCGCGTAGGGGCAGACGCAGGATTCGGGGAGCGCCCTGGGTTCGCTTCGGCTTCGAGCGCCTGTTCAAGTCCGGCGAGGGCGTGGCGCACGAGTGCTGCGACCTCGGCGTCGAGATGGCCCCGCTCCACCGCGGCGATCAGGAGAAGGTCCAGGTCGTCGCCGTCAGCCAAGGCGCCGACACCGGGGTGGCCGTCGCCTGGCGGTGAGACGGAGTTGATCGCAGCAGGCAGTTGGGTCTGCACGTAGCGGCGCAGGACGGCCAGGAACAGGCCGTGCTTGCTGCCGAACGCGTTGTACAGGCTGCCGCGGTGCAGCTTGAGCGCCTGCACCAGGTCATCGATCGAGGTGCCTTCGTAGCCGCCGCGTACGAAGACCGTGGCGGCGACCTGCAGGACCGTTTCCTCACTGAATCTCCTCGGCCTGCCCATGGGCGCAACGGTAGGCTCTGTTGAACGATCAGTCAAGAATTATCGTTCCACAATCAGTCCGAGCTCCTGGCACGCTCGACGAGACGACAAGGGCTCTGATCGATCGGGACGTGACAGACAAGCTCGAGTCGGATGCCGGGAGCTGCCCCGGTTGGGCCCTTCAGTGTTGCTTCGAGTACGCCGATCAGCTTCGCCTGTTCCCTCGCAGCTCCTGCGGGCGTCGGGGGTGTCCGGGTCAAGACCGAGCACTCGGAGCACGCCAAGGACGGGGCCTATGATCGTCTGTAGTTGTTGTTGACGTTGCCACTGGGGGAGGGTCTCGTCACTCGGTCGGTTGCCGTTTCCGAGAGAAATGCGGCCCGCCGAGTCGAGGACGTCGTAGAGACGCCCTTCCAGCCAACCTCCGCGCTGTTGAACACTTGGTATGGACTGCGGATGAGCAAGGCGCGTCGCCAAACTTTCCGAACACGCACGTGCTGTGCGGATGCGAGTGGTCAGCCCGCCGTCGCCTAGCCTACGTAGACCCCGGCACGACCCTCGGCATCGACCGGGTCCATCAAGATGTAGGTCCCCGGCGCGTTCCACGACTCGTCCAGCCCGGCGACACTCTCGCCAGTGATGACGGCGAAGTCGAGGTTTGCGTGTCGCTTGCCAGCGTGATGGGACCACCTCGTTGCCACGAGTATGGGACCACAGATTCGGCTTGGCCGATCTCTCGAGCCGGCACCGAGCCGCATGAAAGGGGGAGACCAGGAGCAGCAGGGAGTGCCTGTCAGCAGCGCCGGGACAATGTGAACGGTGCGCGGGCCAAGTCCCGCCGACAGCGCGTAGGTCAATTATCGGCCGGCCGGAAGTCAGGGCTCGTAGTGGTACCGGCAGGCCGCCACCCTGATCCCGTCATCGACGAGTTTGTATACGAGCCGGTGCTCGTCAGTGATCCGGCGTGACCAGTATCCGGAGAACCCGTGCTTGAGCGGTTCGGGCTTGCCGATCCCCTCGTTGCCGTTCCTGGCGATCTCCTGCAGCAGGGCGTTGACCCGCTTCAGGACCCGACGGTCCTGGGCCTGCCACCACAGGTAGTCCTCCCACGCAGCCTCATCCCAGACCAGCCTCACTCGACCAGGTCCCGCGCCATACCCCGTCCCGACTCCAGCCGCTCGATTGAGGCCAGCAGTCGGCGCGCGTTGACCGGCGACCGCAACAGGTATGCCGTCTCCTTCAGCGACTCGTAGTCCTCCAGCGAGACGATCACCGCCGGCTCATGCCCGGCCCGAGTGATCACCACCTCCTCCCGGTCATCGACCACGGCGTCAAGCACCTCTGCATACCGAGACCTCGACTCGGAGTACGACATCGTCCGCATCCCACACCACCCTTCATTCAGGTACAACAAATTGTACGCGCGCTTAGGATGACCGACAACCGCACGCCGACAGCCGCCGAGAAGTCCCGCCTCCCCCAACAAGCCATGCGCGCTGAGGCCGGGTGACTCACCAAACCGTCCCCGGGACGATTCACTCCGGACTCACCCAGGCGGTCCATTCCGGTGGGGGTGATGTGGTGAGGACTTCCTGCAGTTCTCGCTGCTGCTTCGCTGAACGACACCAACGTCGGGCGGCTACGTGCGTGGCGGAGGATGGGGGATTTGAACCCCCGAGGGCGTTAACCCAACCCGCGTTCCAGGCGAGCGCCATAGGCCACTAGGCGAATCCTCCGTGGTGGAGTGTAGCGGGGTGCGCGGCGCCGGCCGAACCGCGCCGGCCGCTAGGATGGGTGGCCGGACCCCGCGCGGCGTCCATCCTGTGAACTCCCCCAGGGCCGGAAGGCAGCAAGGGTCAACGGGCTCTGGCGGGTGCGCGGGGTCCCCTGCTGCGCTGTCGAGGATCCTGTTTTTCTACCGGAGGCCAGTCATGACGCTCAGCACCCTCAGCCGCGACGAGCTGGAGTCGTTGCAGGCCGAGCAGCGCACGGCCTACGACGCGCTGGTCGCCAGCGGACTCGGCCTGGACCTCACCCGTGGCAAGCCTTCACCCGCCCAGCTCGACCTCTCCAACGCACTGCTCACCCTGCCCGGTGCGGGCGTGTTCCGGGACGCTGCGGGCGTCGACGTGCGCAACTACGGCGGGCTGCAGGGGCTGGCGGAGCTGCGCGAGATCTTCGCCCCCCTCCTCGGGGTGCCGGCCGCACAGCTGGTGGCCGCGGGCAACGCGAGCCTGACCCTGATGCACGACACCCTGGTCCAGTGTCTGCTCAGCGGCACCATCGGTTCACCCCGGCCCTGGTCGGCCGAGCCGGGCGTGACGTTCCTCTGCCCCGTGCCCGGCTACGACCGGCACTTCGCGCTGTGCGAGCGGCTGGGCATCGATATGGTGGCCGTGCCGATGCGCGAGGACGGACCGGACGTGGCGGTCGTCGCGGCCCTGGTGGCCGACGACCCGAGCGTCAAGGGCCTGTGGCTGGTGCCGACCTACGCCAACCCCACGGGCGCGGTGGTGAACGTGGAGGTGGCGCGGGCGCTGGCCGAGATGCCGACGGCGGCACCGGATTTCCGCATCATGTGGGACAACGCCTACCCCGTGCACCACCTCACCGAGGTGGATACCCCGACCGCGGACATCCTCGGGCTGTGCGCCGCCGCCGGTCACCCCGAACGGCCGTTCGTGTTCGCCTCCACCTCGAAGATCACGTTCGCCGGGGCCGGGGTGTGCTTCTTCGGCGGCTCCCCGGGCAACGTCGCCTGGTGGCTGGGCAACCTGGTGTTCCAGAGCATCGGGCCCGACAAGGTGAACCAGCTGCGTCACGCGCTGTTCCTGCGTGACGCAGACGGGGTGCGGCAGTTGATGGCCGCGCACCGGGCGATCATCGCGCCGAAGTTCGCGATGGTGGCCGAGGTGCTCGAGCGCCGGCTCGGTCCACTCAAGGCCGCGAGCTGGACCGACCCCGCGGGTGGCTACTTCGTGAGCCTGGACGTGCTCGACGGCACCGCCGCGCGGGTGGTGGCGCTGGCCAAGGAAGCGGGCATCGCCATGACCCCGGCGGGCGCGGCTTTCCCGTACCGGCGCGACCCCGACGACCGCAACATCCGCATCGCGCCCACATTCCCCGCCGCCGACGACGTGCGCACGGCGATGGAGGGCCTGAGCACCTGCGTGCTGCTGGCCGCGGCGGAGAAACTGCTCGAGGCCTAGTTTCTGAGGCGACGCACGGCCGGTTCTACGTGGGAAGTGACAGTTGACAACGGCACGGTGGTTGTTGGCCAGGTGCGTACAGCAGCCTCGGCGTGTCAGGCCGCGCCGGTAGTCTTGCGCCTCGTGGCCCTGTACCGGAAGTATCGCCCGGCGAGCTTTGCCGAGGTCATCGGGCAGGAGCACGTCACCCAGCCGCTGAGCACCGCACTCGACGCCGGCCGGATCAACCACGCCTACCTGTTCTCCGGTCCGCGCGGCTGCGGCAAGACCTCCTCGGCGCGCATCCTCGCCCGCTCGCTGAACTGCGCGCAGGGTCCCACGTCCACGCCGTGCGGGGTGTGCGACTCCTGCGTCGGGCTCGGCCCCGGCGGTGGCGGCACGCTCGACGTCACCGAGCTCGACGCGGCCAGCCACGGCGGGGTGGACGACACCCGCGAGCTGCGTGACCACGCCAGCTACTCCCCAGCGGCCTCGCGCTACCGCATCTTCATCATCGACGAGGCGCACATGGTCACGACGCAGGGCTTCAACGCGCTGCTGAAGATCGTGGAGGAGCCACCCGAGCACGTCGTGTTCATCTTCGCGACGACCGAGCCGGAGAAGGTCCTGGCCACCATCCGCTCGCGCACCCACCACTACCCGTTCCGGCTGTTGCCGCCCGCCACGATGCGTGGCCTGCTCGAACGGATCTGCGCGCAGGAGGGTGTGACGGTGGAACCCGCGGTGCACCCCCTGATCATCCGGACCGGCGGCGGCTCCCCGCGTGACTCACTGAGCGTGCTCGACCAGCTGCTCGCCGGTGCGGGTCCCGAGGGGGTGACGTACGCGCGGGCACTCGCGCTGCTGGGCGTTACCGACGTGGCGCTGATCGACGACGCGGTGGACGCCCTCGCCGCCGAGGACGGCGCCGCCATGTTCGACACCGTCGACCGCCTGGTGGACGCCGGGCACGACCCACGCCGATTCGCCGTCGACCTCCTGGACCGGGTGCGTGACCTGATCGTGCTGCGCGCCGTACCGGACGCGGGCGAGCGCGGGCTGGTCGACGCCCCGGGTGACGTGTTGGAGCGGATGGTCGACGAGGCGCAGCGCATCGGGCCGGCGACCCTGGCGCGGTACGCCGAGATCGTGCACACGGGGTTGGGGGAGATGCGGGGCGCGACGGCGCCGCGGCTGCTGCTTGAGGTGATGTGCGCCCGGATGCTGCTGCCCGCGGCGTCGGATGCGGAGTCGGCCGTGCTTCACCGCCTCGAGCGGGTGGAACGGCGAATGACGATCACCCCGCCGGACGACGAGCCGTCGGCGGCCTCCGCTCATGATCGTCAGGGCACCACGGTGGCTCAGGAGACGCCGACACCACCCACACCGCCTGTCGATCGTGAGCGCAGGCTGGAGGTCGAGGTGAGCGCGCAGCCCCGGTCCGCTGTCGTGTCCGAGCCCGCTGTCATGCCGGGGCCCACGCAGGGCCTCGTCGCTGGTCAGCCCGACGCTGCCGCGGTGCGTCGGGTGTGGTCGGAGGTGCGGTCGGAGGTGCGCAGGCGCAGCCGCACCACCGAGGTGATGCTCTCCA
>JAABVA010001607.1_pt1 | contig 23875 bp, 15 predicted proteins | sample 5560331 | NCBI WGS metagenome assembly JAABVA01 (sample SAMN12812661, study PRJNA571458) | rock metagenome | isolation source: Antarctica rocks | place: Antarctica: Victoria Land, Mt New Zealand sud | collected 2016-01-07
CGTGCGAGCCGGAGCCAGACGGCGGGGCGCCCCAGACGACGGCGGGACGCGCCGCGGCGAGCCCGGTCAGCGCGGTGGTCGCGGCAATGGTGATGGCGCGATCGTCCAGGCTCTGCGCGAGATAATAGAGCCCGCCGTGGCGCACGACGTGGGGATCCTGGCCGTGCGGGAGGATGGGGTGGTCGAGGGGCGCGACGGTGTCCGCGGCCGGCGCGGTCTCGGCCATCTCGTCCGGGCCGAGGCCCAGATGCACGTTCCCCTCGGCGTCGATGTGCCGGACGGCGCTCGCGGGGATGCGGAGATCCATGCGAGAGAGAACGCTCGCCCGCACGCTCAGGTAGTCGCCTCGCGCGTCGTAGGCGCGGATCCTGCCCACCCGCGCGCCCCCCGTGCCATACACGGTCGCGCCGATGCGAAACTCTCGATCCGCCATCCGCCTCTCCTCACATGTCGCGCGACAGGGGCATACCGTGTCCGTCCGCCCCCTATCCGCCCGCTCATCATCGCCCCTCATCCCTTCCTCCTCCGGAGGCTACACCTCGGGGCTACGTCTCGAGGCACGATTCATCGGGGGCTCGCGCACCCCCTGATCGCGCGACCGGCGTCACGCCCGCTTGTCGCGCGTGGCGTGCGGGTCGTCGACGAGCGTGTCGGCGTCGCTGTTGGGTCCCGCCCCCGGCGCGTCGGCGTGCCCGCGCGCCGCGTCGATCGCCACCATCTCCTCCGCCGGCTGGCGGTCGTAGCCGCCCGCGTACGGCGTGTTCTCGCCCCGCAGCCCCCCCTCGTCCACCCCTGGGAACGTGTCGTCGCCCTGCGGTTGCCCCGTGGCTGGTGCGTCCTGTGCCATATCCATCCCCCTCATCTCTTCGTGACGAACGCTCTGATTTTGGACCTGGGCCTGTTGCGCGATACACCTCCCGCGCATCGCGGGGGCGCCGACTACAGGCGGCCGCGCGCGATCCGTTTTGCCGTCCCCGCGCGGCTGCCCGTGCCCGCGGCTCTTCCAGGCGGCTCAGTAGCCGGCGCGCGTGTCGACCACGTTGCGCAACTCCTCGCCCGCCAGGAAGCGGCGCACGTTGTCGACCAGGAGCGCGATGCCCCGCTCCCAGTACAGCGGTGTCCGCCCCGCCGTGTGCCCCGTGATCAGGACGTTCGGCAGCGCCCAGAGCGGGGAGCCGGCGGGCAGCGGCTCCGGCGACGCCACGTCGAGCCCCGCCCCCGCGATCGCGCCGTCGCGCAGCGCCGCGACCAGCGCGTCCTGGTCGATGAGCTCGCCGCGCCCCACGTTGTAGAGGTAGGCGGAGTCCTTCATCGCGGCGAGTTGCTCCCGCCCGATGAGATGCTCCGTCGCGGGCGTCAGCGGGAGGCAGAGCGCGACGTGGTCGGCGTCCGCCAGGAGGTCGGGGAGCCGTTCGCTCGGTAGCAGGGCATCGATGTAGGCGGGGGCCTCCGTGGCGTCGCGGTCGGTGGCCAGGACGCGCATCCCCAGGGCGTGCGCGCGCCGCCCCAACTCGTCCCCGATGTCGCCCAGCCCGACGACCCCGAGCGTCTGGCCCGCGAGCTCGAACGTCGGCGGCGCGTCCGCGTGGTTGTCGTCCCACGCCCGCCGGCCCTGCCGCTGGAACAGCGTCGGCAGCCCGCGGGCGAAGGCCAGCATCAGCGCAAGGACGTGCTCGGCGATGCTGGGCGCCGCGATGCCGCTGAAATTCGTCAGGACGATCTCCCGGTCGCGCAGCGCGGGGATCGGGAACCCCTCGACGCCCGCGATCGTGGCCTGGACCCAGCGCAGCTTGGGGGCCGCCGCCACGTCCTCGGTGGTGATGGACGCCCCGCCGATCAGGGCGTCGGCGTCCCCCAGCGCGGCGTGCAGCGCCTCCGGCGTCGTGCAGACGCGGATGTCGGCCTCCGGGAACTCTCGGCGCAGCCGAGCCAGGTAGAGATCGTCCAGGTCGACGCGGAGAACCAGTATCGGTGTCGTGCTCATCCCTCCACCTCCTCCTCTCTGTTCATGGTCATGGGGCGCCATCATGGGATCGTAGCGGGCGGGGTAGCGGCCCGCGGGGACGTAGCGCACCCGCGGCCACCTCTACCCGCGCTAGCCTTCGACGGTCACCCTCTCACACGCCCCCGTCCTCCGTGTCGAGCGTCGTTTCCCCGCGCACCTCGGCTCCCGCCGGCCGCGACGCCTCCCGCAGGGGCGACGCGTCGTAGCGCGCGAGCAGGTCGGCCGGGTCGTCGTAGATGGCCCACGCCCCCTTGAGGTCGTCGTCGGAGAAGCCGCCGCAGCGCAGTGCGATGGTCCCGACCCCGATCTTCTCGGCTGATTCGATGTCGTAGGGGGAGTCGCCGATCATCACGGCCTCGCCGGCCGGGAGGCCGCTCTTCTTGAGTGCAACCGCCACGATATCCGGCGCCGGCTTGGACTCCCCGGCGTCGTCCATAGTCGTGCGCTCCTGCAAGAGGTCGTCGACCCGCGCCACCGTGAGCAGCGTCTCCAGCTCCTGGGCGCTGGCCGAACTGGCCACGACGAGCGTGAGCCCCTCCTGCTGGGCGCGCTGCACGAGTTCGCGCGACCCCGGGGCCGGCTGGAGGGTCGGGCCGAACGTGTCCATCATCAGCCTTTTGCGCGCGTCGGCGATCCTTTTGCCCACGCCCTCCTTATCATTCAGCCCCGGCGCGAGCTCCGGCACGACCTTGTCGCCGCCCATCCCGATCATGGGTCGCACCGTCTCGAACGCCACGTCGTAGCCATGCTCGTTGAAGGCCTCGACCCAGGCCTGCGCCTGCGCGTCGTTGCTCAGCACCAGCGTGCCGTCCACGTCTAAGAGGATTCCTTGGATCGCCATCGCGTCTGTCTCCTTGTCTGAGTGAGAGAGGCTTCCGTATCACCTATCCGTCGCGCGGCGGCCGACGAACGCGCCCAAGACCACGCCGTACACTCCGTGTGCGAGCGCCATGACCAGCGGGCGGCGCGGCCCGTCGCGCGTCGCCGCTGGCATCAGGCCGAGCGCCGGTATCCAGCCCATGTAACTGACCAGCCAGACGAGACCCCCGTAGACCACACCCTGCACGGCGGGTGGGAGGGAGACGCCCGGATGCGGACGCACCAGCCCGAAGAGCGCGCCGGCCGACACGCCGAACAGCCCATGGAGGAGGGTGGCCAGCGTGCCCCGCGTCCGTTTCCCCGCGCGCAGCCCCGCCACCTCGAGCAGCCGTACGGTCATCTGCTCCGGGGGCAGCCGATCCACGAGGCCGGCGCGCCGCGCGCCAAGCAGGGCGAGGCTCATGACCGCCGTCGCGATCCCGCCGCCAACACCGCCATCCACCAGCGCCGCGCGCCACGGCGCCGTCCGCGTCTTCTCCCCCCGGCCGCCCTCAACCCGCATGGGTCAGCATCCCCGCGCGCTTGGCCGCGATCGTCTTGTTGAGGTCGTCGAACGCGGCGGCGAACTGGGCCACGCCGTCCCGCTGCAGCGCGTCCGTGACCTCGCCCAGGTCGACCCCCGCGCGCGCCAGGCGGTCGAACGTCACGCGCGCCCCCGCGCCATCCGCGTCGAGCGTGCGCCGTACCACGCCATGGTCGAGAAAGGCTGCGATCGTCGCGTCCGGCATCGTGTCCACGGTGTCAGGGCCGATCAGCTCCTCAACGTAGAGCACGTCGCGTCGCCCTGAGTCCTTCATGCTCGTGCTAGCCCACAAGGGGCGCTGCGGCCGCGCGTCCAGGGCGGCCAACGCCTCCCAGCGCGAGCCGGAGAAGATCTCCCGGAAGGCGGCGTAAGCCAGCGTGGCGTTGGCGATGGCCGCCGTGCCCTTGAGAGCGGTGAACTCCCGCCTCGTGCCGTCGTCGGCTTCCCGCCCACCCAGGGCGTCGAGCCGCGCGTCCACCGCGGCGTCGACGCGGCTGACGAAGAACGAGGCCACCGAGGCGACGTGGCCGAGCGACCAGCCGGCGGCCGCGCGCTCCTCCAGGCCGGCGAGGTAGGCCTCGGCCACGTCCCGGTAGCCCGCGACGCCGAAGAGGAGCGTGACGTTGACGTTGATGCCGTCGGCAATGGCCTGCCGGATCGCGGGGATGCCCGCGGGTGTGCCCGGGATCTTGATCATCACGTTGGGCAGGTTGAGATAGCTGAACAGGCGGCGCGCCTCGCGCAACGTCTTCTCCGTGTCGTCGGCGAGCGCCGGGGCGACCTCGATGCTCACGTAGCCGTCGCGCCCGTCCGTCCGCTCGTGGGTGGGGCGTAAGAGCGCGGCGGCGGCGCGGATGTCGTCGAGCACGAGGTCGTCGTAGATGGCGGCCGCGTCCTTACCCGCGCGGACGAGCCGCCGAAGCTCGTCGTCGTAAGCGCCCGAGCCGCCGATGGCCTTCTGGAAGATGCTGGGGTTGCTCGTCATGCCCACAATGCCTCGGTCGAGCAGCGCCTGGAATGCGCCGTCCCGGAGCATGGTGCGCGTGATGTTGTCGAGCCAGGGGCTCTGCCCCGCGTCGAGCAGGAGCTCGAGCGTCGTCCTTGTCGTCGTCATACCGTATCCTTATCCTTCCTCATCGCCGTTATGCCGTGCCCTCGCTCGTCGCGCCACGCCCGCGGCGCACGTCGACGAGGTGCGCTGCGGGTCTCACCCCGTCGCCCGGCCGCGCGCCGGGCCTGGGCACGGAGTATGGGGACATAGGCTATAGGCTCAGTCTAGGCCCCCTTCCTGAGAGGAGTCTGAGAGGGCACGGCCATGTGGTCACAACCCGTGCTCGGATGAGGCGGCGAGGGCGTGGCCGGCGCGCCCGGCCGCGCAGGCAAGGACGCGGCGGACGGCGGGATCGGCCAGGGACGGCGGGAGGCTGGACAGGGCGTGCGCATAGGCCTGCCGGTCAGCGCGCGCCATGCGCTGCAGGTGGTAGACCTCATGCCGGACCCAGGCCGTAGGGCTCTCGGCGCGCACGGCGCCGACGGCCTCGCCGCCGTGCGCGCCGACGAATCGCGCCAGGCCCCCCGGCGTCACGGGACTCTGTTCGGTGGCAAACAGATGCCGGGCGCAGAGCACGAGCGACGCACGCGCGATCCCCTCGTCGGCCAACTCCGGCTCGTCCATCACGAAGTTGTCCGTCACGGGCTCACGTCCCCTCACGCGGGGGCCGGCGGGTCGGGTCGGGGAAACGTCCGCCGCGCCGCCGCGCAGCGCGGGCAGGGCCACTCGTCGTCCCGCAACGCCCGTCCGCAGACCGGGCACGGATGCGTGCGCTCCCGCCAGGGCGGCGCCCCGCCCGTGATCGGGACGAGCGACCGGCGGTCGCGCCGTCGCCATCGCTATCGTGGATGTCCGCCATGCCTCCCACCTCCCTCCCCCTACTCGTTCTCGCCCTCAGGACTGCCTGTGGTTCTCTCCCTTGCGGCGCTGGGCGGGGCAGAGCTCACGTCTGGCTCCCGTCCCTGAGAGGACCCTGAAACGGCGCGATCGTCCGCGCGTCGCCGAGGCACGGGGCGGGGCGCGACCAGGGATGACGACGCACGCCTGGTCAGACGCGCCCGCCCCGCAATGCCCACCCCGCGCTGGCGGGAGAGGGGCAGCGACAGCGTGAAGGCGCTGCCCGCGCCGACCCGGCTCCGGACGGTCAGGCGGCCGTCGTGCGCGTGGGCGATGCGCGCGGCGCGGGACAGGCCCAGGCCCGCGTGCCAGCCGTCGCCGTCATCTGTACGGGCAGGGTCGACGCGGTAGAAGGGCTCGAACAGGTAGGGCAGGTGCTCCGGCGCGATCCCCGGCCCCGTGTCGTGGATCGTGAGCGCGGCACGGCCGCGCGCGCGGCGCGCCGTCAGGCGGATCGCGCTGCCCGGCTGCGTATGATCCGTCGCGTTGTCCAGCAGGCTGGCCAGCGCGCGCTGGAGCGTGGGAGCATTGCCGCGCACGGGCAGCGCCACGGGCAGCGTCGCGTCCAGCGTCTGCCCCTTGCCCTCGGCGTGCGGGCGGGCGTCCGCGAGCGCCGCCCGTGCCACCGCGCGCAAGTCGAGCGGCACGGACAAGGAGGTGTCGCGGACGCCCTCGACCTGCGCGAGGGTCAGGACCTCGTCGAGCAGGTCGGAGAGGTGGACCGCTTCCGCCGTCGCCCGACGCAGCACATCCTCGTACTGCTCCGGGGTGCGCCGCCGCAGCAGCGCCGCCTCCAGCGTGCCGAGCAGCACGGTCACGGGCGTGCGCAGCTCGTGCGAGGCCGCGACCGCGAAGCGCTCCTGCCGCTCCCGCGCTTCTTTGACGGGGCGGAGCGCGTAGCCGGCCAGCGCGTAGGCGGCGGGCGCGCCCCGGAGCAGCGCGCCCAGGTCTCCCGCGACGGTCCGTGCGCCGGGGCGCCCGCGGTCACCGGATTGGCGAGCGTCCGGGACGAGGCGGCGGGCCAGGCGCGACGCCGCGCCGCCGCCGGCCAGCAGCGCCAGGTGGGCCAGGGTCAAGCGGACGCGCGCGGTGATAGTCATGATGGGCGACCTTTTCTCTTTCGTACGTACCACGGGACGGGGGTGGCTAGACGGTAAGGGGTGGCGAAACGGGGTCTGGCACGCGCAAGGCGTAGCCGACCCCGCGGACGGTGTGGATCAGCGGCGTCCCACAGGGGGCGTCGATCTTGTGGCGCAGGTAGCCGATGTAGACCTCGACCACGTTACTCCCGACCGCGCTGTCGCTCCAAACCGCCCCTTCCAATTGCGCGCGCGTGAGCGTCTGGCCTACATGGTGGACCAGGTAGTGCAAGAGGGCGTATTCGCGCGCGGAGAGGTCGATGGCGCGGCCGGCGCGCCGCACCTGGCGCGTCGCCGTGTCGAGCTCCAGGTCGCCCACGCGCATCACGCGCGCGTGTGACAGGCTGTCGCGCCGCAGCAGCGCGCGGACGCGGGCGCGCAGCTCGCCGAGGCGGAACGGCTTGGTCAGGTAGTCATCGGCCCCGACATCGAGTCCCGCAATCAGGTCTTGCTCGCGCGCGCGCGCCGTGAGCATCAGGATCGGTGTGGCGATGCCGTCGGCACGCAGGCGGCGGGCCACCTCCAGGCCGTCCAGGCGGGGCAGCCTCAGGTCGAGGATGACGAGGTCGTAGCCGTTCAGGCGCGCGTCGAGGAAGCCCTCCTCGCCGTCGCGGGCCACGGTTACGCTGTAGCCCGCATCCTCCAGGCTCTCGCCCACGAACAGCACGATGCGCGGGTCGTCCTCCACCAGCAAGATACGCACGGTTTGCCCTCCCCCCTGTCCTGTCGCGCCGACGGCCAGGCGCGCCGCCAACCACTCGTGTCGGTTGCCTCTCGCCCGCGCCGTCCGGCGAGGGTCCCCCTGTCCCTCTAGCATGGCACGCTTTGCTGAGAACATCCTGAGAACAGGCCGGCGGCGCGGGCGCGGGGGCAGTGGGTGCGCCCCGCGATGGTCATAGGGGGCGTGGTGGGCCTGACCCGGGAGGGACGGGGGCAGGTTGCGGGCCGTCGAGTCCGCCTACGCGCGATCCTCTCGGCTTCACCAGGGCGATCTCAGGCCTGGCTGGACCCGGCCCGTCGGGGTCCAGCCCTGCCCGCGTCCCTCCAGGGTCAGACTCCGTTCACACCGACAGGGCGCGCCCATACGAGGGACGCCCGTCCTCGCGATGAGTTCGTTCTAGTATAATCCCCGTGGGACAGATGTGCGACGCGGGCGCAGGGCCGGGGGGGCCTGGTGGCGGCCTGGTGGCGGCCTGGTGGCGGCGGAGAGAAAAGAGGGGGAGCGATGGACGGGCGAGACCAACGCCAGGAGGACGGCGAGCTTGCGCGCCTGCGCGTGCTCGTCGCCCAGGCGCCCACGCTCATCGCGCTCCTGGAGGGGCCGGAGCATGTCTTCCGCGTCGCCAACCCCGCCTACCTGCGCGCCGTCGGGCGGGACGAGGGGACGGTCGTTGGCCGGCCGTTCCGGGACGTGTTCCCCGAGATCGCCGGCCAGGGCTTTTACGAACTGCTCGACCGGGCCTACGCGAGCGGCGCGCCGGAGGTCGGCACGGCGCGACCCGTCCGCTTCGCCTACGACGGGGAGGGGAGCCGGGAGGCCCTCTTCGACTTCGTGTTCCAACCCGCGCGCGACGCGACGGGCGCGGTCGAGGCGATCCTCATCAACGCGGTCGAGGTGACCGCGCAGGCGGAGGCGCAGGGCCGGGTGGACGCGCTCGCGCGGGAGGCGCGCGCCGAGCGGGACCGGCTGCAGCAGGTGCTCGACGTGCTCCCCGAGGGCGTCGTCGTCGCCGACGCCGCGGGGCGGGTCGCCATCGCCAACAGCGTCGCCCGGGAGTTGCTGGGGGCAGTCATCGTCGGCCGGTCGCTCGCCGATGCCGAGCGGGGCGCACCAGGGGGCGCGCCGGGGACGGGAGCGCCCCTGCGGCAACTCGACGGCACACCCTATCCGGCGGGGGGATTGCCCGTGGAGCGGACGCTCGCGCGCGGGGAGGCGGTGCGCGGCGTGCAACTGCTGCTCCACGCGGCCGACGGGCGCGCTGTCCCGGCGCTCCTGAACAGCGCGCCGTTGCGCGACTCGACGGGGGTGGCGGGAGCGGTCGTCGTCTTCCAGGACATCACGACCATCAGGAATTTCGAGCAGGCGCGTGATGCGCTCCTCTCGACGGTGGCGCACGACCTCAAGACGCCGCTGACGGCGATCCAGGGCCTGGCCGAGCTCACGGGGGAGCAGGCGCAGCGCCGGGGAACGCCGAGCAGCGAGCGCGTCGCCGCGCGGCAGGAGGCCATCGTCACCGCGGCGTCGCAGATGACGGCCCTGCTCAACGAGTTGCTCGACGCGATGCAACTGGAGATGGGCCAGCCGCTCGCGCTGGACCGCCGCCCCGTGGACCTGGCCGCGCTGGTGCGCCGCACGGTGGACCACCAGCAGGAGCTCGCGGGGCGGGTCGTGCGCGCGGAGGTGGACGTGCCGGAGGTGGTCGTCGAGATCGACGCGGACCGGATCGAGCGCGTCATCGGCAACTTGGTGTCCAACGCCATCAAGTACAGCCCGCCGGGCGGGGACGTGCGGGTACGCCTGACACAAGGGCGCGAGGCGACGCGCGCGTGGGCGGTGCTGACGGTGCGGGACCACGGTCGGGGCATCCCGGCGGCCGACCTGCCGCACGTCTTCGAGCGATTCCGGCGCGGCGAGAACGCGGGCGGCGTGCAAGGGGCGGGCATCGGCCTGGCGAGCGTGCGCGAGATCGTGGAGCAGCACGGCGGGACGGTGACCATCGAGAGCCGGGAAGGGACGGGCACGACGGCGACGGTGCGGCTGCCTCTGCCGGGATCGGAGGCGTCTTGACGCGCGGCGTCGGCGTCAGGACGCCACGACCCGATGGCCGGACCCGGACCCGGACCTGGCCTCGGTCTCGGCCGCGGCGGTCACGCCCCTGCTCCGGGCGCGTCCTCGAGCAGGCCGCGCAGCAGCGCGCCCAGCGCGGTGTCGTCGCGGCCATGGAGCCCGTGCGCGTGGGGGTCGCGGGACAGATGCGCGCGTTCCTCCGGCCCGGCCACGCCGAGCAAGACGACGGGGACACGGCCGAGAGTCTCCCCGGCGCGCAGCGCGCGCACGAGGTCGAGGCCGCGCCCGTCGGAGAGGATCACGTCGACAAGGACCGCCGACGGGCGCACCTTGCGCACGAGCGCGATCGCCCGCGCGACGAGCGGCGCGGGGAGGGGATAGGCCCCTGTGTCGCGCGCCATCGCTCCGCGCGCGCGCAGGCACGCGGGGTCCGAACTCGCGACGAGGACGAGACGGGTGGCGCGGCGTGGCATCGGTGAACTCCTCTCGCTGGCCTCCTCGGGGGCGCAGGAAACGTGCCGCCTTGTGCTATCCTGTACGCGTCACGGTGGACAACCGAATCACGAGCCCGACGGGATGGGCGAAGTGGAAGAGAAAGTGGAGGGGCGCGCATGCCCGGGCGTATCGCGGTGGTCGACGACGAGCCTAGCTTCCTCGAGTTGCTGCGGGAGGTGCTCTCGGACGACGGCTACGAGGCCCATTGCTTTCCCGGGGGTGCGGCGGACTATCCGCGCGTGCGGGATCTCGCGCCCGCCGCCGTCATCCTGGACATCCACATGGAAGACCCCCGGACGGGCTGGGACATGCTCAAGCGGATGAGGCGCGACGCCGTGCTCGCCGCGACGCCCGTCATCGTCTGTTCCGGCGACCTGCCGCTGCTGCGCGAGCGGGCCGCGGATCTGGAACGGCTGGACGCCGCGATCCTCGTGAAGCCGTTCGACCTCGACGACCTCTTCGCCCTCCTCGATCGCGCGGGCGGTGGCCAGGCGTGAGGGACAGTGACACGGCCGCTGCGGCGGGAACCCTCCGGCCTCTCGCGGCGTAGCCTATCCCGCCGATGCGGCGATACGGCGCGGATGATCACCACGCCCCCCACAATAGGCCCTCGCCCAGACGGAGGACGGCACGCGCTGCCGCCGAGCGTGCGGACAGTGCGTGCCTCACGAGCCCGCCCGCTGGCCCACGTGAGCGGCCGCCAGGGTTGCGCGCGACGACGTGACGCCGTCGCCCAGGCCTCGCCACGCTCAGGCGGATATCACGGCCTCTGGACGTGCGTGGTCCGCCGAGTGCGCGCGCGGGGCATGGGGCTGATGGCCCCATGCCCCGCGTGCGCACTCCGGGCGGTGAGAAGAAGCGGAGCGTTCACTCCGCTCGACGACACCCGTCCGCCGCCACCTTGCGCGTTCGGTATCCACGCTATTTCACACATAGGACCTTGGGACAACCTGTGGACAAGCAGGGGTCGCGTGTGGATAACTGCTCGACATCCTCCTAACCGGGACAAAAGACCCACGCTCTACGGCCAATACGCTGGGATGCCGGTGCGCAGTCGGGACATGGCAGGGTCGTCCGATGATCGGCGACAATGGGGTAACATCCCCGCCGCGCACAACCGTGGAGGTCTGAATGTCTCGCCAGCCCGCGCGCCCTGCGCGCATCCTTGCCCTCGTGTGCATCGCTGCCCTGGCGCTCGGCCCCGCCCGCCCGGGCCGTGTCGCTCCCGCCTGTGTCGACGACGCCCGCTGCCGTCGTCGTCGACGTGCCCGTGCTCAACCTGCGCGCCGCTCCCCGTCTGTCCGTGCCGGTCCTGCGCCGCCTGCCGCGCGGGTCCGTCCTGCGCGCGCTGTTCTATCGCGTGAATTGGCTCGCCGTCGCCGCCCCCGATGGCACGCGCGGCTACGTCGATCGCGACGACGTGCGCCCGCTGGTCGCGGCGCCGACAGCGGTCGCGCACGCGGTCACGGCCACACCATCACCAGCGGCCACGCGCGTGCCCGTCCGGCCGCCGTATCTGACCGTGGCGACAGCGGCGGCCACCCGACGCGCTGCGCCCGCCGTGTCCGCGCCGATCCGCGCGGTCGTGCCGCGGCGCACGCCGCTCGCGCTCGTGGAGGTGCGAGGGACCTGGGCGCGCGTCGCCACGCGCGACGGGCGCGTCGGGTGGGTCGCGCGCTACCTGACACAACCGGTTTAGCGGCGCGGGCATCGTTTCGGGAAATGCACCGGGCGGGCCGCGGCATCCCCCGCGGGGGATGCCGCGGCCCGCCCGGTGCAACTCATGAATAACGACACCTATCGCATCCCTCATCGCCGATCCCCAGACGCGCTACGACACCCATCCGGCCACGACCCGGGAGGGAACGGTAAAGGGCACTGTTTTACGGGTAGAGTTGCCCTACATCGTCCGCAACAATCCTACGTGGTGTACCATACTTTGGTGGTCTTGCGCTTCACTTCACTAGTGCGAGACCCACCGTAGGGGAGAGGTGCGTTACTCCTAAGACACGGGAAGGGTGAAACCATGATCGAAGTTGTGAGTTATCCAACCGATTTATCCGCTTGGGACCCGGCCGTCGCGGCGTTGCAGGGCGAAGGAGTATCAGAGGTTTCGAAAGAGTTCTATCTGGAACTCTATGGCGAAACTACCCCCGTCGTGGACATGGACTATGCGCAAGTCCTACCGGCGGGGAACCCCGATGGTACGCCCCAGACTGCCCAAGCGGCGCCGATCTACGAATATTGGTGGACGGTCGGGCACGGGGGGTTCTCTGAACACAGAGAGCATTTCTGGGATCACCTGGGCGCACAAGCCCAGGACCACGACATCTGGCATGATCTCAACGATGAGACCGCCGCGCGTGTCTACGTCTTCTTCCCGATCGATGCCGGATGGAGGGTGAAAGAACTTATCTCGACGGTGAAATATCTGACCCCGATCAAGGGGCAACACTCGCTCATGGAGGCGGCGAGCAAGCGTTGGAAAAGCGCCGCGCCCCTCGTCGCCGATGCAGGTCAGGTGGCAGGGATGCTCTCGCCTATCCCTGGAATGGCTGTGGCGTCGGCCGGCGCATCTACTCTGTTGTCCGCGATGTCCAAATTGCAAGTCAACAACATCCCCCAAGCCGATGGATTCGAATGGTCGACGGCCAAAGTGTCCTCGAAGATACGCGATCACGGCGTTATGCACGGCGTGATGTGGACACTCCCGAAGAAGATGTTCACGCAGCTTGGGGGGCGCATCACGGGCAGTGTCGCCCTGAGCTTTATCCCGGCGCGTCGCCAAACAGCCGGGATGTCGGCGACGGATAGGCCGGCGTTTGCGCCGAGTCAGATCATCGCCCACGCGGTCGTCTATGGGTCCAAGCGCACGGTTTGGGTCCCCGACGCGCGAGAGTTCATCAAGCTGTGTGTCACCCCCACCTCCCCGTCCTGAAATGGCTGCGGGGGAGCCACCTCCCGGTCATGGTTATGCGAGGCGGAGCACGTAGCCCAAGGAAGACATTAGTTCATCTTCGAGCGGCTAAAGCACAGCATCTGGTATACCCTCGCTATTGCGAAGGTTAACCAATGCGCCCGATGATCCTCTCACACGTCTTGTGCGCTAGCGTACGCCTCTCGCATATGACACCGGCCGTGGGCGCACAGCCTACCCTCTCATCCGATGCACACCCTGCTCGGTCAGGATACATCCTCCGCCGCGCGCATCCGGACAAGCAGGGGCGCAACATGTTGGGCGTCGGACAGAGGTAGGCTCTCCCATATATTGCGCACGACGGGCCTGTATAGAGGGATCAAGGCGGCGCACGCCCCGATCAGACGGGCGACAAGATCGGCGAACGCGGATAACTCCTCGCCCGCATCCCCGCCAACCGCGCACAGATTCCGGGCCAGCGATAGGAGGATCGGGTCTATCGCCTGCCGCTCGCGGGCCACATCGTCGCCCGCAACTGTCCCCGACCGTGCGCTCACCTCGCGCTCCGCGAGGTATTCCGCGATCTGGACGGCCTGATCCTTCAGATGGTCGCGCAGGGGCGCGCCGCCATAGTTGGCGACCTGGAGCGCGGCGACCAGCAACGCCATGAGGCCCGCAGGCGCGCGCGCGCGGAGCAGATGGGCGATATCCGTCCCGCGCAGGATGCATTCGAACGCGTCCGCCACCTCTCCGTACGGCGGGAGATCCCCGAGCACCATGTGCAGGACGGACCACGCGTCGGTATCGTCGGACGCCTCTGCCAACCTGTCGACCTGCTGGCCTACCAGCGCGCGCAGCGCCGCGACGGTCACGGGGCCATCGCCGGAGCGCAGGGCCAGCCTGTCGACGAGGTCGCCGCCCAGGAACGAGTCGAGGCCGTCGCGCGACCGCGAGGTATCGACGACCAGCGACGGGTGCGACACGATCGTCCCGCCGGTCCCCGCGGGGGGACGGCCACCTGAGAGCGCGGCCAGCGCCACGGCCACGAGCCCGGTTGTCCCGTCGCCCTGCGCGTCGGCCACCCCGGCCACGAGGAGCCTCTCGAGGCCGACCCGTTCGGGGTGCGCGCAGTCGAGCCGATAGTCGCGCTCCCGGTCGAACAGCGCGCGCACCGTTTCCCGGGTCGGCCGCCCGAACGTCGCCGCGACCCAGCGGGGCGAGGCCCCGGCCGCCGCATACGCGACGACGAGCCGGTGGGCGTGCGCCCACACGATCGCCAACCGGATGTGCGGCGCGAGTCCCCGGACGTCGGGCCGCCGCGCCAGGTGGTCGCCGACCCAGCGCAGGACGGATAGGTGCGCGGCCACCTCGGCCCGGCCGCGTTCGCCCGCGAGCCGGGCCACCAGGCGCGCGGCCCGGCGGCGATAGGCCGGCGTGTCACCCTCGAGGCGCACCAGGACGCCCGCGAGGTGGATACGCGAGAGCGGCGAGCCGCGCGCCCGGAGCAGGCGTCCGACCAGCGCCCGCCGCGCCTTCGCGGAGAGGCTTCCCAGCGCGCCGACGATGGACGGGGGGAGGGAAACGGGCAGCCCGGCCAGGCGATCGAGCGCGGCGTCGATCCCCTCCTCGCGCAAGAGGGTCAGGGCGGCCTCGTCGAGGGCACGGCCGAACGCGGCTCCCTCCCCCGCGTTCGCGTCGAGGCGCAGGTGGCGCAGCAGCCCGTCGACGCTCGGCGGCAGGAGATCGGTGTCCCGGAGGGGCGCCGCGCCCCGCCGCGCGAGGAGCGACGGGAGCCGCGCGTTGTACACGGCGGCGCTCGACCGCCGCCACTCCGCGACCTTGTCCATCCTCCCCTGCGGGTCCTCGGTCGTGGCGATCTCGGCGATAGCCCGGTCCACCACCGCGTCCGGGCCGTCGAACCACTCGCGATGACGGCGCAGGAACTCCTCGCGCCCCGCGACCGACGCGCGCAGCAGGCCGAGGTCGTCGGTCGCCACGTCGATCCGGCGCCCGGTCCCGGGTTCCGCGAGGTAGATGGCATCGTGGCCCGGCCGATCGTCCACCTTCGTGAACGTTACGGGCTCCGTCGCGTCGTCGGGGACGAGCGTCGCGTCGCGCCCGTCGAGGGCGTCCCTCGCAGCCGCCCAGAACGCGTCGGGATCGAACGCGAGACCGCCGACGGCGACCCGCGGCCGCACCTCGTAGCCGAGTCGAGCCATGAGGGCGACGTCGCGCTCCAGTTCGCCCCGGATGGGGGCCGGGAGTTCCTCGTGGAGCGTCTGGAGCGTGGCGACCACAACGTCGACCGGCGTGTCGCGCAGCCCATCCTCCCGGATCAGCAGCAGGATGGTCCTCACCATGTCCGCCATGGCGACGACGAGGGGGGGCTCGGCCTCGCAGCGCGGGCCGAGCAGGCGGCCGTAGAGCCAGTCGCGGTACCGCCGTCGCGCCGTCGCGGCCTCGGGGTGCGCCTGCGTGTCGATGGGCAGGGCGTAGGCCAGCAAGGTCACGAGGCCGCCCGCGCCGTCGTAGATGTCCCCCCGTCCCGGGCGCGACGGCGTGGCGACGCGACGCCAGCTCGGCCCGTCGAGGTAGAGGGCGTCGAGGACCCACTCGGCCCGCGCCCGGCCCGCGATGTCGTCGTCGTCCATCGCCCACAGGTACGCCAGCGCGGCGGCGATCGCGCCCGCGCTGCTGTCGAGAAACGCGTCCTCCCCGGCCAATTCGGGGGCGCGGCCCGCCGGCGCGGGCGGCTGCAGGTCCCGGGCGTGCGCCAGGCACGCGGCGAGATAGCGCCGCAGGGTGGCGAGCCCGGGATGCTCCACGAGCGCGCCGTCGACGACGCGGGCCCGCCGCAGGTGGTGCAAGATCTCGTCCGCCTCGATCGGTATGTAGCGGACGTTGGCCGCGCGCAACCGCCCGACCTTCTCGTAGTAGGCGTCGGTCGTGAGTTCGCCGGCGCCGCGCACGCCCTTGAGGACCTCGCAGATGCCGACGATCGGCGCGCCGCGCTCCTGCCGGACGTACCCGTTCAGGAAGCGGTCGTCCATCCACACCGCGTCGCCCGGCCGGGGCTGGAAGCCCAGGAGCGTGCCGATGCAGCGCACCGCGGGGGCGTCGCCGCCCGCGTCGTCGGCGTCGTCCCCCGCGACGCCGGATCGGGGCATGACCGCGTATGTCCCGTCGGCGATGCCCCGCCTCACCCTGTCCACGAGGCCGCCCAGCCAGTCGGCGAGCGCCCGCGCCCGCTCGATGCCCACGATCGCGGCGCGGGCGCGGGCCAGTTCGTCCGCGCCGATGCGCACGGAAACGTGGTCGCACACCACCCGCAGCAGCTCCGCGTCGGCGAGCGTTTCCGCCGTGTTGCCCGCGCAGTAGAGCGGGGCGCCGGCCTCCGGTCTGGCCACGGCCGCGAGCGCCTGCCCCTCGACGCCGAGCCCCCGCAGCGCCTCGTCGCGGGCCCTGTCGGTCAGCGCGCCGTGCTCCCACAACGCCTCGACCAGCGCGCGGGAGTTGACCACGCGCCGGGCGTCGCCCTGCGGCAACGCGGCGGGTGGGCCTCTCCGGTCCATCCTCTGGAGGGGCAGATAATCGAGGATGTAGCCCCCATCCGCGCGCGCGCGCCTATACAGGGCCACCCACGGGGCGCCGAGGTCCGCGACGAGGTCCGCATCCTCGGGCGACGGCGCCGCGTCGTCCACGACGCCGATGGCCCCGCCCTCGACCAGCGCGACGATCTGACGATACGTCCGCTCCCGCATCGGCTGGTGGGGCGCCGCCCGCGCGCGCATCTCCAGCAGCGCGGGCACGAGGTCCGCCGGGATGTGCAGCGGCCTGTAGGCCCGTTCCACCGCGGGGAGCGCGTCGAGGTGCGCGGCCAGGAGGAGCGCCGTCACGTCCAGGTGCAAGCGCCACCGGGGGGCGTCCGCGACGTCGGGCACGGGCGCGCGCCCTCCGTGCCGGGCGAACAGGGCGAACTGCCCGACAGGGTCGGGCGCCGCCTCGTTGTCCAGCAGCCGCCGGTGATAGAGCTCCGCCAGCGGGAGGTTGAGCGACGCGGCCAGGACCTGGATCGGGGCCGCTCCCCTGCGGTACAGGTCGTCCAACTCCGCCTCTCGCTCGCGCTGCTGTCGTATGAAGGGGATCAACTCGTCGACCGTCATCGCCCTGGTGCCGGCCTGCCCCCGCTCGGCGAGGAGCCGGGCGCGCTCGAACAGGGGGGCGGCCTCGGCGTCCAGCCCGAGGCGTAGGCCCAGGTCCAGGGCGGTCGTGACGTCCTCGTCCGACAGGTGTTCGCGGCCGACGACCTGCCTCCAGAGCGTCGCCGCGAGTTCCGTGGCGTCTTGCACGATGAGGGACACCACCCGCAGCGCCTGGGTGGGCGGCAGGTCGGCGCGCCCGTCGAGCCGGCGCGCGACCAGGGCGAGGCTCGCCAGGTCCCCCTGGTCGGCGTAGATCTGCATGAGGGACAGGATGTTGCTCGTCGTCGGCTCCTCGTGGGCGAGCGTCTCCGCGGCGGCGGCGGCCTCCACCAGCACCCCCTGCGCGCGTAGCGCCGCGACCCTGAGCCTCCTGAGGTCGGCGGGCGGCCTCCGCCCCGCGAAGAGGTCGAGGTGGCCGTCGAGGAGCCGGAGGCAGAGGTCGTCGCGTCCCGCGTGGTCCGCCGCGGTCGCGGCGAGCCTGAGGGCCGCCTCGGTCGCGCACCGCGAGACCAGGAGGTCGGCCCGGTCGGCGACGTACGCCCAATCCCCCAGCCGGTCCATCGCGGCGCAGCCCTCGAAGAGGAACGCGGCGTCCCCCGTCTCCTCATAGCTGGCCTCGAGATGTCGGACGAGCGGCGACCACTCCGCCGTCTCGCGCGCCCGGGCCTCCAGGACGAACGCTCGGACGTGGCGCAGGTCGCCGGGCCGCGGCGCTTCCTCCAGCGCCCGCGCCGCCCGGTCGACGTCCCCGTCGGCCAGCGATGCCTGAACATACCAGGATACCCACAGCGACAGCGCGTCCTCGCCGAGCACCTCGAAGACGGGGCGTGTGTCCTCGAGCAACGCGACGGCCTCGGGCGCCTTGCGCTGCTCGAGGTAAGAGATGGCGAGGGCGAGGATGTGGGGGACCGACGCCTTCCCCCGGAAGATGCGCCTGCGCAACGCCGTCGCGCTGGCCTTCCGGTCCGTGTCGTAGGCGCGGGCCGCGGCCCACGCGATCGCGCGGTAATCGGCCGGGTCGGCCGCGAGCATCTCCCGGCAGTAGGCGGACGCCTCCTCGGCCCGTCCCGGATCGTTCGCCAGGCAGGCCAGGCGCCACGCCTGAGCCACCGCGCGCTCCTCCCCGTCCGCCTCGCGGATGAGTGCCGCGAACGTGTCCGCCGCCCCGCGCAGGCGGGCCATGCTCTCGTCGTCGCGCTTGACGAACGCCCAATCCGCGGGCTCGGGCCACGCCACGATCCGACCCGGCAGGGCGGCCGGCGACAGCGCGCCCCAATAGTCGACGGTCGCCGCGGTGTAGCGGACCGCCGCCCAGCGCGGCTCGAGTTCCAGCGCCCGCGCTATGGCGAGCCGGGCTAGATCGATGTCCTTGTCCGCGAGATGGACGAAGGCGCGCAGCCGCAGCGCCTCGGCGTCCGACTGGTCCGTCGCGTCCCCGCGCGTCAGCGTCGCTCGGCACTCGTCCGCGCGCCCGGCCTCGACGAGGAGCCCGTGCCGCAGGTTGGCGCTATCGGCGTCGTCTTTGCCGTCGAGCAGGCGCAGGGCGGTGTCCGTGTCGCCCCCCCTGTGGGCGATCAGCGCGCGCAGCCTGGCGTCGCCATCCGACGAGTCGAGCACGGCGGCTTCGTCGGCCAGGCGCGTGGCGCGCGCGGTATCGCCACTGGCGTCCAGTTCCAGGCTCGCCTCCAGACGGAGCGCCCGCGCCTTGACCTCGAGGGTGAGGGTTGCCCACAGGCCGGCGTCGTCCCGGAGACGGCGCAGCCCGTCCCGGGCCTCGCCCCTCCGCCCCTCGCGCCACGCCGCGCGGATGTCGTCGAGGCGGCCGGCCACCTGCCCCGACACGAGCGCGATGAGCCGCTCCAACTGCCCGATGTCCGTCGCCGGGACGACGCCCGACGAGGATGTGGCCGATGCCTCGGCCGGAGGCGGGACCACCCCGCAGATGTCGCGCACCCAATACTCGGCGTTGGGGAAATACGTCGTCACGATGGGTGGATAGGGCCGGAGCTTGTTGCGTATCGTCGCCGGTGACCACACCTCGTACACGATCCCGCGATCGGCGAAGCGCCTCTTTTGTGCAAGGATCTTGTCCTGGCGTTGCCGCGGTTGCATGTCACTCGTGACGAAGAGGATGAAGCGCCTGACGTCCTCCGTCGCCCACCGGCCCCAGTGGGCGAAGAATTCATCCGAGGCCGCCTCTATCATGGCGGGCGGGAAGTCACGGTAGCGCTTGCACTGCCCGACCTCGACGCCATCGCCGCCGACGCGGTGCGCGAGGAGATCTATGCCGTCTTGCGGGACGCCCCGCTGCCCGTATACCTCGCACGTGGCAACCTCCTGCTCATGGTCGAGGAGGTCGCGGCAGAGCTCCTGGAAGGCGTATTCATCCAGACCGTGGAAAGGAGGCAATTCCCCCGGGCGTATCGCGGCCCGCATGGGGACGGATCGGGCTCGTGGCATGGCGTTATCCGGCGTGATGCGGGCGCGACGATGGCGCCCCCGGGGGCGCCATCGTCGCGCGGGACGTATTCCCTGTAGCGTACACCTCCCAGCGCCACGGTACAGCTCGTTATGCACGGCGGCACGGCGTCCGCACGACATGACTCACGGACACGGCGCACGGCGACATGGCGGGGGACCACCCCGCCGACGATGCGCCCCGGCCCTGTTAGATGGGCAGGTGCGGTGCCGCGGGGGCGAGGGCGTCGTGGGATGGTGGCCGCGGAGGGGCCGCGACGTCGCGGCCCCTCCGCGGATGTGCGTCGCCTGGTCAGGACCGTCATGCGGGGGCGAGGAGGGCGGCAATCTGCTCGAACGGCATGACGCGGACGGGTGACTGGCGCACGTACGGCGTCAGCAATTCTTGATCGACGACGATGAGCCCGTCGACGACCCACCCCGTGGTGTCCTCGATGCTGAACTGACGGGCGACATCGGCGACGTGGGCGCGCGCCCACGCCACCCGCCGCGCGTGCTTCTCCACCGACGACGGCTTGCCGCCTTCGCCGACGAAGAGCTTGCCCATCTCGCCCTGGAGCTCGTGCGGCATCCGCCCCGCGGAGAAATCCTTGCACTCAATCGCCCAGAACCGCCGCCGCCGCGGGTCGGCCACCAGGACGTCGATGTCCCCGAGGTCCCGCCCCCCGTCCGCGACCGGCACGCGAGAGCGGACGGCGAGGGGTGGGATCGTCCCCAGGAGATCGGTGACGGCGTCGTTGAACGCCTCACCGCGGCCATGCACGATCGTCCCCTTCAGTCGTCGCCAGTCCGCGCTCGTCCCCTCCAATCGACCGCTCGCCACGAGGCCCACGAGATAGTGCCGCGCGGCGTAGAGATGGCGCGGCCCCCACAGCACTTCGACCCCGCGCGCGCCATCGCGACGGAGCAACGGGCGTCGGAGATACGAGAGAGCCCGGTTATAGCGCCACGGGTACACATCCCGCCGCCGATGCGGCGGCGAGGGCGCGAGGAAGTCCGCGCGCGGGCCGAGCGAGAGCAGGTCGAGCGTCGCCCCTACCCGCGCGCGCGGCCACGCGAGGCGGGCGGCGAGCCGGTTGCACAGCTCGTCGCGCGGCAGGGATGGGCAGACGGGGTCGACGTCCTGCCCGATGGCCTCCAACGCGCCCATGAGGTCCAGGACCTCGGTCAGGGCGACGCCCCACTCCGCCCGCGTCGCCGCGTCGACCCGCGCGATGAAACCCGTATCGTCCCCGCCGTCCCCATCGGCCCGCGCATCCCAGCGGCCCGCGAACGCCCGCGTCATGCGCGCGGTCTCGCCGTGGACGTACGCCTCGCCGTACGCCCGCACGGCCGCGTCGTGGGTCCGGCGGCGCTCGGACATCTCGCGCGGCGAGAGCGGGGCCGGGCCCACGGCGATCAGGTCGTGGCGGATCAGGTCGGCCTCCACGCCCGTCTCGGCGACGAGCGAGGCCAGGGCGAGCAGGCGGTCGTACGCCTCGATGCTCATCGACGCCGTCCCGGACGGCGGCCGCGCGACCGCGTATTCGATCGCGAAGCGGGCGGCGACCGCGGCCCGGTCGAGGTCGTGCAACCCCGCCCATTCCCCGCGCAGGACGTGCGGCACGTCGGCCAGCCCGGCGGAGATGGTTGGGATGCTCAGGCGGCGGGACGCCCGCTCCGCGACGAGCGCCTCGTGGCGCGCGACCAGCGTCTCGAGGAGGCCGCCCGGGTCGAGCGAGGCGACGACGCGCTCGAGTTCCCCGTAGTGGGCGGCCACCAGGTCGTCCAGGAGGGCGACCCACCGCTCCTTGGGCGCGTGTCCCGCCCGCGCGTCCGTCGCCATCCAGGAGCGTATGCGCGGCCAGGTGTCGTGCCGCGCCGCTTGCACGGGGGCTTGCCGGATGGTGCGGGGCCGCGGCACGCCGCGCCGGTCCAGGTCGGGTTCCGAGAGGTCGTCGGAAACGATCAGGCGCTTCTTGATGCCGGCCGGCGCGTGCCGATCGACAATCTCCGCCAGGGCGCCGTCCGGCCAGGCGGCGCCCGCGCCGGGGGGCAGGAGGTCGCGCAGGCCGGACAGGGTCGTCCGGAGGAGCGCGCGCTCGCCCTCGTTGCCGGGCCCGTCCATGAGCGATTGCGCCGTCGGCCGCACCGTCAGGGTGAGCATCCCCCGCCCCGGGTCCGCCGTCGCCGCGATCGCCGGGTGCGGGGGAGCGTCCGGGCCCGGGTCCCGATGCGGGCCCGGGGCATCCCACTCGTCGACGGGGAGGTCGAGCAGGATGTAGGCGCACGCGTGCGTGGCCGCGAGCGGGCGGAGCAGGGGTCCGAGCGAGGGCGTGCATTGCCACATCCAGTAGGCGACGGCGTCCGCGAACGCGATGTACCGGTCCATCAGCGATCGCACGCCGTCGTCCACGGGCGGGCTCACGACCCAGAGCGGCAGCGGCAGCCCCTCGACCAGGAACGCCAGCCGCCGCTCGCCCGTGGACGTGGGTGTGTAGATCGGCTGGAGCGGGTTGTCGTAGGCCGTCGTCACCTCGATGACGCCCTCGCCGAACGGCGCCCCGTGCCAATCCCGCGCCCGCCGCACCTCCCGCCGCAGTTCCCCCGCCCCGCCCGGCCGGATGTACAGGGCGTGGGGCGCGTCGTCGGCGGTGGGCGGGTACATGTACCCGCCCGCGCGATACGCGTGGTACTCGTCGAGCGCCCCCACGACGATGACCGCGGCCTGTCGTCGCGCTCGCATGGCCGCGTGCGCGTAGTACCATAGGGCCAGGGGGTCGTCGCGCTCGAGCAGCGCGATCGTCTGCAGGTCGGCGGCGGTCATGACGAGGGTGGGATGCGTCGGGGTGTCGGGGAGCCCCTCGAACTGGAGATCGGCGGGCCGGCCGACCCCCTGGATGAGCACGAGGGACAGGATGGCGCGCGGGGGCGACGGCGCCCGACCGATGGCCTCGTGGGCGGCGCGCACGCGCCGCTCGACCCGCGCGGCCAGCCCCTCCACGGGCCACGGGCTGTACGCCGTGCCGGGGTCGTACGCCGCGCCCTCGTCCGCGATGAGCAGGGCGTACAGCAGCTTATCGTTATCGAGCAGGAAGGCGCCGTCGAGCGTGCCGGGGCTGTCCGGCAGCCCGGACAATGCGCAGACGGGGCGGATGCCCATCCCCTCGAGGGACTCGACGACGGTGCCCCAGGCGGCCAGGGCGTAGCGCCGCATGAGCTCGCCCGCGACGCCGCGCGCCGTAGCGAGCCGCAGGAGCGCGTGCCGGGCCGCGACCGGGAGCAGTCCGGGCAGGGCGACGATGCGCGCGTCGCCCGCGGCGACGATGGGGGTGGCGTGCAGCGCGGTGATATCGATGCGCGCGTCGCCCACGCCGTCGTCCCCCGCGACCAGGGCGCCGAGGGGGATCGTGAGGGGATCGAGCGTCCCGGGGGGCAGGCCGCGCGCGACTAGGATCGCCGCATACTCCTCGCGGTCACGTGTCGCGGCGCGTGCGAGGGTCGCGAGGCGATCGTCGGAGGGCACGACGACGCGCCCGGGGACGGGGGAATCGGGCTCGATCCCCCGTGCGAGGCCGGCGCGCCTGGCCACCGCGTCGGAGAGCGCAAGGGCGCCCATGACGAGGTCGGACGCGTGCCGGTGGAATCCTACATCCGGGAACGGCTCGGGCGCGAGGAAGATGGCCGCGCACAGGTGGCGGAGGGTGAAGGACGACTCCTCGACGGACCCGGGGAGGAGGAGGTAGGAGCCGTCGTAGAACGCGAACTCCTCGGTGTAGGAGTCCTCGGGCGGGTCCTCGCGCCCCACGATCGCCTGGCGCGCGAGCGGGCCCGCGTTGAGGAGGCGGCGCAGCCGCGGACCGTCTATCGCCGTTGTCCCGAGGCGGTCGGGCGAGGCGAGCGCCGCGTAGGCCAGCGTCTCCAGCCGGACGGCACGGGCGGCGTTCTCGGGCATGAGGGAGAGGGCACCGACCGCGGCGAGGACGTGCGCCGGGTTATAGGGCGATAGCAGGGTGGCGAGATGGCGTATGGTAGCCTGGGTCGTGTCCTCCGTCACACTGCGCACGCGCGCCGCGTCCCTGAGCGGGAGCAGCGCATCCTCACGCCCTGTCAAGGTACACCGCGGGCGGGTGAGGCCGCAAGGGGTTGTGCTGGTCAGACGCATCACCCGGACGCGCCGTCCGGCGCCCGGGCCTACCCCGCGGCCGCATCGTGCCCGTCGTGCCACTGGCTGCGGGCGTACCGACGCGATGGGGGCGACGGGGGGCACACGCCGGGGGGCGACCGCGATTGCGTCGGGCGACCGCCGGACACACCGCCCACGCCGCGTCACACGCGCGCGTCACAGAACGTCGCTATCGCCGAGACCACATCCTTTGCGGACGTCGGAGCGCCTCGACCATCGGTCGAAGGGGGCGCGGAGCGGGCAAACCAATGGGTATTGGTCCGGCCGCCCCTCTCCCCGCAGGCAGATACCATGCACAAAGGGACCCGCGTGATAACAGCTAACCTTTGTCCATCA
>JAABVA010001608.1_pt1 | contig 23868 bp, 19 predicted proteins | sample 5560331 | NCBI WGS metagenome assembly JAABVA01 (sample SAMN12812661, study PRJNA571458) | rock metagenome | isolation source: Antarctica rocks | place: Antarctica: Victoria Land, Mt New Zealand sud | collected 2016-01-07
AGAAACGATCCTGGGCTTCCTTGAACCGCTGCCACAGGGCGTCGTCGGCCTCGCGGGGTGCCCGGCCGGCTGCCTTCCACTCGGCCATCAGCTCGCGGAACTTCCCGGCCACCAGGGGAAAGTCGGTCGCGGTCGCCAACTCCTCGGCCTGCGCGACGAGTTCTTCCTTGCGCGTCCGCGCACCCGCTCGCGCGCGGTCCAGCTCCGCAAAATGCGCGCCCCGGCGCCGGTTGAACGACTCCCGCGCCTTCGAGTACCGCTTCCACAGGGCGTCGTCGGCCTTGCGGTCCAGGCCCCGGATGGTCTTCCACTCCTCGAGGATCTCCCGCAGTCGGTCACCGGCCGACTTCCACTGGGTCGACTCGGTTCCGAGCTGCTCGGCCTCGACGGCGAGCAGCTCCTTGCGCGCCGCCTGCTGGGAACGCTCGGCCGCCTTGCGCTCTCGGGCGGCGGCTGCGGCCTCCGCGGAGCCGGCGAGCAGGGCGTCGAGCCGGGCAGCCAGCGCCGCCACGTCGCCGAGGACAGCGGCGGTGGGCAGCGAGTTTGCGAGCGCCCGCGCGGAGTCCTGGGTCTGCTTGGCGTCGCCGGAGCCAGTGGCCAGCCGCTTCTCGAGGATGCCCACCTCGACGTCCAGGTCGTCGAAGCGGCGCGCGAAGTGAGCCAGGCCCGCCGCTGGTTCACCGGCCTGCCAGGAGCCGACCTGCCGCTCGCCGTCGGCGGTGCGCAACCAGACGTTGCCGTCGTCGTCGATCCGGCCGAACGCGCGGGGATCACCGCGGGGGGCTGGGGGAACGACGGTCGCCGGTCGCGTCGATCGTGGGCCCGGGCGCGGTGATCCCTGGCGGCCGGAAGATCCCTGGCCCGGGGGCGGTGATGCCGGCGCTGGACGTGATGGGCCGGGTCGCGGTGCACCCGGACGCGGTGCAGCAGCGGCAGGTGTGGTTAACGGGGCTGGGGTGTCCTCGGCGGGATCCGGGGACTCGGGTGCTCCGCCGTCGTCAGGCGCTGACCCCTGCCCCGTCGCATGCTCGTTCATCGCTGCCCCGTCCTCGCCGCGCGTCACGGCTGCCAGTTGCTCTCCCCGGCGGTACGCCAGGTGGTGGCGGCCATTCAAACAGGTGCAGGGTCCGCGGCGGCACGGGCCGCGTTCGGAACGGTGCACTACCGTCACGGCACGTGCTGACCTCGGTGGTGTTCGTGCCGCAGCCTCCCGTGCTCGTGCCGGAGTTGGCGGGTGCGGCGGCACCCGAGACTGCTGCGCTGCGCCACGCGGTGGTTGCCGCAGCGGGCCGGCTGGGCGCGCGGTGGACGGCCCTGGGTGCGCACCGCTGCGACGTGGTCATCGGGGCGGGCGTGGTGGGGTCGTTCGGCGGATTCGGGAGGGATGTCCGGGTGGCGCTGGGGCCCGCGTCCGACGGTGGCGTCGATCGGTGCCTCCCGCTGGCCGCACTGGTTGCCGGATGGGTGCGCGGGCGATGCGCTGCGCGGGCGTCGGTCACCGCCCGGTTGGTCGCCGAGGACACCCACCCCCCGCGCTGCGCCGAACTCGGCGCCACCGTGCGCGCGTCGCTGGACATGGACGATGCGCCACATGGGTTGCTGGTGCTGGGGGACGGCGCCACCACGCTCACGGCGGCAGCGCCCGGGGCGTTCGACGATCGGGCCCAGCAGCTACAGGAGGGTATCGTGGCCGCGTTGGGCTCCGCTGACGTCGCCGCGCTCGCCGCGCTCGACCCGGCACTGTGCGCCCAGCTGGGGGTAGGGGGCCGGGTGCCCTGGCAGGTGGCGGCCGCAGCGGTCGGAGCGGGCTGGCGCGGGCGCCTGGTGCACCACAGTGCGCCGTACGGTGTCGGCTACACCGTGGCCGTGTGGGAGCGGTGACGAGGCCGATTGCCGTCGTCGGGCCCACGGCGACCGGCAAGTCGGAGTTGGGGCTCGCGCTGGCCGAGCGCCTGGGCGGTGAGGTGGTCAACGTCGACGCCATGCAACTTTACCGGGGCATGGACGTGGGCACCGCCAAGACCCCGGTGGCCCACCGCCGGGGGGTGCCGCACCATCAACTCGACGTCCTCGGCGTCACCGAGACCGCGTCTGTGGCCCGCTATCAACGCGCGGCCCGCGCCGATGTGGACGCGCTGTTGGCCCGGGGTGTGGTGCCGGTCGTGGTCGGCGGCTCGGGGTTGTACGTGCAGGCCCTGCTGGACGATCTGGCGTTCCCCGCCACCGACCCCGGCGTGCGCGCACGGTGGGAGGGTGAGCTGGCCGACCGTGGCAGCGCCTCGTTGCACACCGAGCTCGCCGGGGTGGACCCGGTGGCGGCCGCCAAGCTGGCGCCCAGCGACGGTCGCCGGGTGGTGCGGGCGCTGGAGGTCGTAGAGCTCACCGGGCAGCCGTTCAGCGCGTCGGCGCCGCAGGTGGGCCGGCCACGCTGGGACGCGGTGCTGATCGGGCTGGACCGCGGCACCGCCGAGCTCGACGCCCGCATCCAGGCGCGCACCGCGGCGATGTTCGACGCCGGCCTGGTGGCTGAGGTGCACGGGCTGCTGGACGCGGGTCTGCGCACCGGGGTCACGGCGCGCCGGGCGCTGGGCTACGCACAGGTGCTCGCTCTGCTGGGCGGTGAACTCGGGCTGGCCCAGGCGCAAGCGGCGACCGCCGCGGGCACCCGCCGCTACGTGCGCAGGCAACGCTCCTGGTTCCGGCGTGACCGCAGGATTAGCTGGTTCGATGCCGCCGAACCCGCGCTGCTGGGGCAGGTGCTGACTACGCTGCGCTCGTGAGGTACGGCCAGTGAGCGGGGGCGCACGCACCGGCGGGGTGCAGTCGGTGGAACGCTCGTTCGCGCTGCTCGAGCTCCTCGCCGACGCCGGTGGCCGGGCGACGTTGGGCGAGCTCGCGGCCCGCTCGGGCCTGCCGGCGCCGACCATCCACCGGCTGGTGCGCAGCCTCGTCGACGGTGGCTACCTGCGGCAGGAGCCGTCCCGCGCATACGCCCTCGGCCCGCGCCTGGTGCGCCTCGGCGACGGGGCGGGGCGGCTGTTGGGCTCGTGGGTGCAGCCGGCCCTGGCGGCGCTGGTGGAGGCCACCGGGGAGACCGCGAACATGGCCGTGCTGGACGGTGACCGGGTGGTGTACCTGGCGCAGGTCCCTTCCAAGCACTCGATGCGGATGTTCACCGAGGTCGGTCGGCGGGTGCACGTGCACTGCACTGCGGTCGGCAAGGCACTGGTGGCTCAGCTCTGCGACGCCGAGGTGCGCGCGCTCGTCGGGCGGGCGGGCATGCCGGCGCAGACCCCCAACACGATGACCGACCCGGACGCCCTGATGGGCCACCTGCGGCAGGTGCGGGAGCAGGGTTACGCCACCGACGAGGCCGAGCAGGAGCTGGGGGTGCGTTGCGTGGCCGTACCCGTACTGGCGGGACCGGCCTGGGTGGCGCTGTCGGTGTCCGGGCCGGACGCGCGGTTCACCCCCGAGGTGCGCGACCGGGTGGTGCCGGTGATGCAGCGCTCCGCCGACGAGCTGGGTCGTACGCTCGCCAGCCGCGGTTGAGCTGCGCCGTGATTCACCGAGAACCACGTCACGCGTGTAGTACCTATCGGTAGTACGCTGCTGCTATGCGTCAGATCCCGGTTCGCGAGCTGAACCAGCACACCGCCGACGTCCTGGCCCGGGTGGCAATGGGCGAACGGGTGCAGATCACCCGCAACGGCCGGCCGGTGGCCGTCATCGAGCCTGCTGAGCCGAATCCGCTCAGCGAGCTGATCGAGTCGGGGGACCTGCGCCCGGCACGAGGTCGTCTCCCGTTGTCCCCGGCGGCGGAAGTGCGCGCTGCGGACTCTGCGGGGTTGGACGCCGTCCTGGAGGACCGCTACGGCCACGGCAGGTGGTGACGGACGAGTGATCTATCTCGACACGTCGGCGGCGATGAAGCTCGTGCGGCCCGAGGCGCACAGCAACGACCTTTCGCGGTGGCTCACCGAGCGACCACGGAGCCCGTTGCTGTCCTCGGTGTTGATCGAGGTCGAGCTGATGCGGGCCACCCGGCGAAGTGCCCCCGAGCGGATGGACCGGGCGGCGGAGATCTTGGGCGGCATCGGTGTGGTGACCCTGTCGCCTGCGGTGATCAGTCGGGCGTCGGCCTACACCGACCCGGAGCTGCGATCGCTGGAGGCCATTCACCTCGCGACGGCCCAGCACGTCGTTTCCCGCACCCCGGAGGTGCTGGAGGCATTCGTCGCCTACGACGAGCGTCTGCTGTCCGTGGCGCGCGCTGCCGGGCTGCCGGTCGCTGCTCCCGGAGTGGGCGGAGTACCTCCTGAGTAACTGAGGTGACCAACGTTCGGCGCGCGCGGCCGCCTACACCACCATCCAGCCGAGCACCGGGGTGGACTGCAGGTAGACCAGCACGCACATCAGGGCCAGGAACAGCACGCTCCAGCCCACGACCTTGCGGAAGATGTCGCCTTCGCGCCCGGCCAGACCGACGGCACCGGCCGCGATCGCCAGATTCTGTGGGCTGATCATCTTGCCCAGCACACCGCCGGCGCCGTTGGCTGCCGCCGTCAGCGTCGGGCTGATGCCCACCTTGTTCGCCGCCGCCACCTGCAGGGCGCCGAACAGCGTGTTCGAGGAGGTGTCCGACCCGGTCACCGCGACGCCGAGCCAGCCAAGGATCGGCGAGATGAGGGCGAACAGTCCACCGGCTCCGGCCAGGAACAATCCGAGCGACGCGGTCTCGCCGGAGGCGTTCATGACGTAGGCCAGGGCGAGCACGGCCATCACGGTGATGATCGCGTACTTGAGCTGCACGTAGGTGCCGAGGTAGCGGGCCACCGCCCGTCCGGGGTGGATGCCCAGCACGGGGATGGTGAGCAACCCCGCGATGATCAGCAGGGTGCCGGCGGCGGACAGCCAGTTGAAGGTGAAGGTGGACAGGCTCAGTGACTTGCCTGCGGGGCTGCGTACGTCGAGGCCGGGCCATCCGAACTTCACGGTGACCGCAGCCAGTGCGGTCTTCACCACCGAGATCTGGGCGATGCTGAACACCGCGATGATGATGAGGTAGGGGGCATAGGCCTTGATCACGTTGGTGCGGGTGTCGGGCAACGTCGGGGTGTCGGTGGTGGTCGCCGTCTTGGTGAGCGTGGTGGCACCGCCGCCGCCGGTCGGGCCGTCCTCCTCGGCTGCGGCCGCGCGGGCGTGCTCCAGGGTGTAGGGCTCGCTCGGCGTCCACACCCGCAGCACCAGCACCACCGACCCGGCGGCGAGCAGCGCGGCCACGATGTCGGTCAGCGGCACGGAGAGGTAGTTCGAGGCCGCGAACTGCGCGACGGCGAAGGTGAGCCCGCAGGTGATCGTGGCGGGCAGCGTCGAGCGCACCCCGCGTTTGCCGTCGACCAGGAACACCAGCACGAGGGGGACGAACACGGCGAGCACCGGCGTCTGCCGCCCGGTCATGGCCCCGAGCGTGCCTTCGCTGATGCCGCTGGTCGTGGCCAGCGCCACGATCGGGGCGGCGAGGGCGCCGAACGCCACCGGTGCGGTGTTGGCGACCAGGGCGATCACCGCGGACTTCATCGGGGTGAAGCCCAGGGCGAGCAGCATCACCGAGGTGATCGCCACGGGGGTGCCGAACCCGGCCAGCGCCTCCAGCAGTGCGCCGAAGCAGAAAGCGATGATCACGGCCTGGATGCGTTGGTCGGAACTCACCTTGGCGAAGCTGCGCTGCAGCACGCCGAAATGACCGGTCTCGACAGTCATGTTGTAGATCCAGATCGCGTTGAGCACGATCCACAGGATCGGGAAGAACCCGAACACCGCACCGAGGGTGCCGGAGAGCAGGGCCTGGTTCAGCGGCATCTGATAGACGGTGACGGCGACGACGATCGCGACGGCCAGCGCGATCAGCGAGGCCTTCCACGCCGTCATGCGCAGCACGCCGAGCAGGATGAACAGCACGACGAGGGGCAGCGACGCGGTGAGGGCGGTCAGCCCCAGCGAGCCGAGGTGCTCGAGTTGTTGGGTGTACATGGTGGTGCGCTCCGCTTCATGAGGGATGACTGGATCTTGGGGTCGAACAGTGCCGTCACAGGCCGCGGAGCGGCACCCCCCGGATCGAGGCGTCGAGCACCTCGACGGTGTGGGCCAGGGCAATGCGGTGGCCCGCCCGCTCCGTCGCGGTGGCGATCTGCATGAGGCATCCGGGGTTGGCGGTGATCAACAGCTGCGCCCCGGTCGCGATCACGTTGGCCGCCTTGCGGTCGCCCAGCTCATCGGCCGGGCCGGGATTGAGGATGTTGTACACCCCGGCCGAACCGCAGCACAGTGCTGCGTCCGCGATCTCGCGGACCTGCAGGCCGGGGACGGCGGCGAGCAACTCGCGTGGCTGGCTGCGGATGCCCTGGGCGTGCGCCAGGTGACAGGCGTCGTGGTAGGCGGCGACAGCAGCCACGCGGTGGCGGGGTGCGACCGGGCCGAGCTCCACCAGGATCTCGGACACATCACGGACCTTCGCCGTGAAGGCCGCGGCCCGCTCGGCGTAGTCGGGGTCGTCCCGCAACAGGTGCGCGTACTCCTTCATCTGCGAGCCGCAGCCCGCGGCGTTCACCACCACGTACTGCACCCCGGCCGCGTCGAAGGTGTCGATCAGCGCCTTGCCGAAGGCCAGCCCCTCCTCCTCGCGGCCCAGGTGCTCGCTCAGCGCGCCGCAACAACCCTGGTCCTTGGGGGTGATCACCTCGCACCCCTCGGCGGCCAGCACCCGGGCGGTGGCCGCGTTCACACCGGGGAAGAAGGCGCTCTGAACGCAGCCGGTGAGCATGCCGACGACGGCGCGCCGCTGCCCAACGGCCGGCGTGCGCACGGCGATCGGCTCCCGCCTGGCCAGGGGGGGCGCCAACGACTCCATCACCCGCAGCTGCGGGGCGATCCGGTCGAGCAGCCCCGAGCGGCGCAGCATCCGCGACAGCGGTGTGCGCTGGTACAGCCGCAACGGCCCACGCAGCAGCCTCAGCCGCTTCGGGTAGGGGAACAGCGTAAAGATGGCCGCCCGCAGCAGTTTCTCCCCTCGGGTGCGTTCGTGGTGGCGCTCCACCTGGGCGCGGGTGGCGCCGATCAGCTTGTCGTACTGCACGCCCGACGGGCACGAGGTGACGCACGCCATGCAGCCCAGGCAGGCGTCGAAGTGACCGACCATGGTGTCGGTGAGCGGCGCACCCTCCAGCCCGGTCTTCATGAGGTGGATGCGTCCGCGGGGGGAGTCCATCTCCTCGCCCCACAACGCGTACGTGGGGCAGCTGGGCAGGCAGAACCCGCAGTGCACGCAGTCGTCGACGAGTTCCTCCGAGGGGGGGTGGTGGTCGTCGAACGCCACCCCGCTGTTGCCCGCGGGCGTGTACCCGACGGCGGGCACTCCCAGGTCGACATCCGTCATGTCAGCTCCCTTCGCGCATCAGATACCGCCGAGCAGCCGTCCGGGTGAGAGCGTGCCCGCGGGGTCGAACTCGTCCTTGACCCGCCGCATCAGCGCCAGCAGCGCGGGGTCGCTTCCACCCCACACGTCCAGGCCGTGCCCTTCGGGTGCGCGCGCCACCACCGCGCTGCCGTGGTGGCGCCCGCAGACGGAGCGCGCCGCGGCCAGCACCGAGGGCGCCTCGACCACCGAGCAACCCACCCGCAGCACCCCCACCGCCGACCCGGTGAGCGCCACGTCCGGCAAGGCCCCGAGCACCTCGGCCAGCGCGGCGGGGGAGTGGGTGAGGGCGAGCAGCACCTCCTCCGGCGGCCAGGTGCCCCAGCCCGCGGGTGCGGTGTCGAGCACGGCGCCACCGATCAGGCCGGCTACGGCATCGGCCCGTACGTCGATCCCGGCTGCGACCCCGTCCAGCTGGACGGCCACGGTCTGCTCGTGATCGCGCCGGACCTCGATCGCTGTCGGTGCCGTCTGGGTGTTCCGCACGGCGGCGACGGCGTGGCCCACCGCGGTGGCGTCGGCCTTGGCGGCCACCACCCAGCGGGTGCATTCCGGCAGCGGGTGCAGCCGGAACCACGCGCTGGTGAGCACCCCCAGTGTGCCGCGCGAGCCGGTGTACAGCTTGCCCAGGTCGTATCCGGCGACGTTCTTCACCACCTTGCCACCCGAGTGGGTCACGGCGCCGTCGCCGCGCACCGAGGTGGTGCCGATGAGCAGGTCGCGCGCGGTGCCGTGCAGGTAGCGCTCCGGACCGGAGAGGTCGGCGTTGACGGTGCCGCCCACCGTCACCCCGCCCATGGGCGGGTGCAGGGCGAGACGCTGCCCCGCTGCGCCCACCGCGGCCTGCACGTCCTCGATCAGGGCACCGGCCTGCACGTGCACCACGAGGTCACCCGCGGAGTGTTCGAGCACAGCACCCATCCGGCGCAGGTCAACGCGCAGGTCGGTCCGCGGGGCGGGTAACCAGCCGACGGTGTGGCCCGCGCCCACCGGCAGCACCGTGGCGGAATGCTCGGTGGCCACCCGCAGCACGGCCGACACCTCCTCCGTGCTCGCGGGCCGCACCGTCAGCCCCGCGGGCCCGGCCTGGGCGTGGTCGGCGCCGACGACCGCGGCCACCGCCGCCTCGAGGTCGGCCATCAGAATTGCTCCGCCAGACCGGCCCGTACCAGCGGGTGCGCCTGCGTACGGCGTCCGGGTACCTCGCCGCAGAGACGCGGCGTGGGAAAGATCTTGCCGGGGTTCGACAGGCCCTTCGGGTCGAATGCGCACCGCACCCGCTGCATGGTGTCCAGATCGTCGGCGGTGAACATCTTGGGCATGTGCTTGGCCTTGTCCGCCCCCACGCCGTGCTCGCCGGTGATGGACCCGCCGTGGCTCAGACACAGCTCGAGGATGCCGCCGGAGACTTCCTCGGCGCGCTCCGCCTCACCGGGTACCCCGTCGTCGAACAGCACCAGGGGGTGCAGGTTGCCGTCGCCGGCGTGGAACACGTTGGCCACCCGCACCCCGGCGCCGTCGGCGAGCGCGCTCATCGCGGAGAGCACCTCGGCGAGCTTGGTCCTCGGGATCACCCCGTCCTGGACGATGTAGTCGGGGCTGATCCGGCCCACGGCGGCGAAGGCGGACTTGCGACCCCGCCAGATCAGCGCGCGCTCGGTGTCGTCGGCGGCGATCCGGATCTCGAACGAGCCGTTGTCCGCGCAGTGCTGCTGCACCGCGGTGAACGTGTGCTCCACCTCGGCGATCGGGCCGTCGAGCTCCACTACCAGCACCGCCCCCGCGCCGTCGGGATAGTTGCAGTGCACGGCGGCCTCGGCGGCCTCGATGGCGAGCGCGTCCATCAGTTCGATGGCCGCGGGCAGCACACCGGCGCCGATGATCGCCGAGACGGCGGCCCCGGCGGCGTCGGTGGAACGGAACCCGGCGAGCAGGGTCTGGACGGTTTCCGGCCTGCGCAGCAACCGCACGATGATCTTGGTGGTGATGCCCAGCGTCCCCTCGCTGCCCACGAACGCGCCCAGCAGGTCGTAGCCCGGCGTGTCCCGGGTGCGGCCGCCGAAGGTCACCAGCTCACCGGTGGGGGTCACGACCTCGACGCCCAGCACGTGGTTGGTGGTGAAGCCGTACTTGAGGCAGTGCGCCCCACCGGAGTTCTCGGCCACGTTGCCGCCGACCGAGCACACCTGCTGGCTGGACGGGTCGGGCGCGAAGTACCAGCCCAGTGGCGCGGCGGCCTTGGTGACGTCGAGGTTGATCACGCCCGGCTCGACGACGGCGAGCTCGTTGTCCACGTCCACTTGGAGGATGCGGCGCATCTGCGAGGTGACGATGAGCACGCCGTCGGCGTGCGGCAGCGCCCCGCCGGATAGTCCCGTTCCCGAGCCGCGGGCCACGAACGGCGCACCCAGGGCGTGGCACACCTGCACGCAGTGCTGCACCTGCGCGGCGTTCTGCGGCAGCACCACCACGGCGGGGGTGACCCGGTAGTGCGCCAACCCGTCGCACTCGTAGGTGCGCAGCCGGGTGGGGTCGGTGATGATCGACCGCTCGTCCAGCTGCTCACGGAACCGGGCGGCCAGCGTTGCGGCGGGGACGGCGGGCGTGGCGGCGGGTGGGGCGGTGGGCGTTGCGGCGGGTGGGGCGGTGGGGACAACACTGTCCATGGCGGGTCTCCTGGGGTGCGGTTCGCTCAGGGCATCCGGGCGTACGCGGGCAGGGTGAGGAACTCCGACAGGTCGGCGCCCAGGGCGACCTCGGTGAACAGGGCGCGTCCCTGGTCGTAACCGCCCGCTTCGTATGCCTCGTCGCCAACCGCTGAGCGGATCTTCGCCAGTTCCTCGTCGACGGTGGCCTCCACCAGCTCCGGCGTGACCCGCTGACCAGGCTGGCCGTCCGCGCCGGCGAGGGTCACGTCGTTGTGCAGCCACTGCCACACCTGGCAGCGGGAGATCTCCGCGGTCGCAGCGTCCTCCATGAGGTTAAAGATGCCCACCGCGCCCTGTCCCCGCAGCCACGCCGAGAGGTACTTGATACCGACGCTCACGGCATTGCGCAGCCCGTCCATCGTGGCCTCGCCCGGGGTCGACTTGATGTCGAGCAGTTCCAGCGAGGTCACCCGCACGTCCTCGCGGAGCTTGTCCAGTTGGTGGGGTCGCTCACCCAGCACGTCGGTGAACACCTCGGTGCACAGGGCCACCATGTCCGGGTGCGCGACCCACGACCCGTCGAAGCCGTCACCGGCCTCCCTGGTCTTGTCGGCCCGGACCTTCTCCATGGCTGCGTCGTTGACCGCTTTGTCCTTGCGGGAGGGGATGAACGCGGCCATGCCGCCGATGGCGTGCGCGCCACGCTTGTGGCAGGTGCGCACCAGCAGCTCGGTGTACGCCCGCATGAACGGCGCGGTCATGGTGACGGAGTTGCGGTCGGGCAGCACGAAGTCCTTGCCCTGGTGGCCGAAGGTCTTGATCACGCTGAACAGGTAGTCCCAGCGCCCGGCGTTGCAGCCGGCGGAGTGCTCGCGCAGCTCGTAGAGGATCTCCTCGATCTCGAAGGCGGCCGGGAAGGTCTCGATCAGCACCGTGGCGCGGATCGTGCCGCGGGGGATGCCCACGGCGTCCTGCGCGCGGACGAACACGTCGTTCCACAGCCGGGCCTCGAGGTAGCTCTCCAGCTTGGGCAGATAGAAGTAAGGCCCCTTGCCGGCGTCGATCTGCTTCTGCCCGGAGTTGACCAGGTACAGCGCGAAGTCGAACAGCGAGCCGGAGACCTCCGCGCCGTCGATGAGCACGTGCTTCTCGGGCAGATGCCAGCCGCGCGGGCGTACGACGATGGTGGCCAGCTCCTCGGCGGGTCGCAGCGTATAGCTCTTGCCCTGCTCGACGGTGAAGTCCAGTTCGCGGTCGAGGCTGCGCCGGAGGTTCAGCTGCCCGGCCACCATGTTCTCCCACAGTGGCGTGTTGGCGTCCTCGAAGTCGGCCAGCCACACCTTGGCCCCGGAGTTCAGCGCGTTGACGGTCATCTTCGCGTCCGTCGGACCGGTCATCTCGCAGCGCCGGTCCTCCAGCCCGGGGGCTACCGGGGCGACCTGCCAATGGCCGTCCAGCCGGATGTCGGCGGTCTCCTGCCGGAAGTCCAGCGTGGCGCCGCCGTCGAGCCGGGCCTGCCGTTGCCTGCGCTGCTCGAGCAACTCCAGCCGTCGGGCACCGAATGTGCGGTGCAGGTCGGCCAGTAGCTCCAGCGCCGGGGGCGTGAGCACGGTCTCGAATCCGTCCCGGAGCTCACCGCGGATCTCGACGCCATCGAGCAGCTGCAGGGCCATGAACACTCCTCGAGTTCAGCCATACCGGGTAGTTCCACGATGCGGAACCGCAAGTCTGTTCAGTGGAACGCTAGCCGTCGGGCGTGACCGGCACAACACCGCAGCAGTGTGCGCCATGCGGCCCACCTACGCTGAACGATGTGGACGGCGTGCGCTTCACCAAGGGGCACGGAACCCAGAATGACTTCGTGCTGCTCACCGACGTCGACGGCCAGCTGGACCTCACCCCCGAACGGGTCCGGGCGCTGTGTGACCGGCGTCGAGGACTCGGCGCGGACGGGGTGCTCCGGGTGGTGAAGGCGGCGGCGCTGGGGGAGCCGGTGGGCGCCGGGATCACCCCGGACGACTGGTTCATGGACTACCGCAACGCCGACGGCAGCGTCGGGGAGATGTGCGGCAATGGTGTGCGGGTGTTCGCCCACCACCTGCTGGTCAGCGGTTTGGAGCACCGGAGGGAGTTCCTGGTGGGTAGCCGGGCGGGGGCGCGTCCGGTGCTGGTCCATTCCGCCGGCCGCACCGGCGACATCACGGTCGACATGGGGCTCGCGCGGGAGTTGGGGACGAGCAGCGCGCGCGTCGCCGGGACGAGCTATCCCGGCCTGGTGGTGGACGTGGGCAATCCGCACCTGGCGTGCGTGGTTCCCACCCTGACGCTCCCAGCGCTGGCCGCGCTCGATCTCGACGTGCAGCCGGGCTACGACCCCACCGTGTTCCCCCGCGGGGTGAACATCGAGCTCGTCACCCCCGCCGTGGACGGCGCAGTGAGCATGCGGGTGCACGAGCGGGGCGTCGGCGAGACCCGCTCGTGCGGGACGGGCACCGTGGCGACCGCGCTGGCGGCGTTGCGGAGCGACGGTCGGGCCGAGGGCGAGGTGGCGGTGCGGGTGCCCGGCGGCGAGGTGACTGTGCGGGTGACCGCCAACTCCAGCTTCCTGCGCGGCCCCTCGGTGCTGGTGGCGCGGGGTGTGCTCGACGCGCAGTGGTGGGCCGAACTCGGCTGAGTGCGTGCTCGCTGGGAGAGATAAGGACGTGCACACCGTCGGTGGTGCGTGCAAGCATGGGTGCTACATGACGAACCCAGCGACGTGGCCCGACCACGAAGACGAGTCCCGCTCCCGCACCGACGAGCCGGACTTTGCCGGCGATGCGCCCTCCACCGGTGACCTGCAGCTCGAGGAGCGCACTGCGCTTCGCCGGGTGGCGGGGCTGTCCACCGAGCTCACCGACATCACCGAGGTCGAGTACCGCCGGCTGCGCCTGGAGCGGGTGGTCCTGGTCGGGGTGTGGACGCAGGGCTCCGCCGCCGAGGCCGATGCGAGCATGGCCGAACTCGCCGCCCTGGCCGAGACGGCCGGCTCGGAGGTGCTCCAGGGTGTGGTGCAGCGGCGCAGCACCCCCGACGCGTCCACCTACATCGGCTCCGGCAAGGCCAGGGAACTGCGGGACATCGTGGCCGCCACCGGTGCCGACACGGTGATCTGTGACGGTGAACTCACCCCCGCGCAACTCACGGCGTTGGAGAAGGTGGTCAAGGTCAAGGTGGTCGACCGGACCGCGTTGATCCTCGACATCTTCGCCCAGCACGCCACCTCCCGGGAGGGCAAGGCGCAGGTGGAACTGGCGCAGATGCAGTACATGCTCCCGCGCCTACGCGGCTGGGGTGAGTCGCTGTCGCGGCAGGCCGGTGGCGCCGGTGGCGCCGGTGGCGGCGCGGGTGGGGGGGGTGGCGGGGTGGGTACCCGCGGTCCCGGCGAGACCAAGATCGAGACCGATCGCCGACGGATCCGCGCGCGCACCGGCAAGCTGCGCAGGGAGATCGCGGGGATGCGGCAGGCGCGGGAGACCAAGCGCGACAGCCGCCGACGCAACGAGGTGGCGTCGGTCGCCATCGCCGGCTACACGAACGCAGGCAAGTCGAGCCTGCTCAACGCGCTGACCGGCGCCGGGGTGCTGGTGCAGAACGCGTTGTTCGCCACCCTGGATCCGACCACGCGACGGGCCGAGCTGCCCGACGGCCGCGAGTACGTGCTCACCGACACGGTCGGGTTCGTCCGGCACCTGCCCACCCAGCTGGTCGAGGCATTCCGCTCCACGCTGGAGGAGGTGGCCGCCGCCGACCTGCTCGTGCACGTGGTCGACGGTTCGGACCCGTTCCCCGAGGCGCAGGTCGCCGCGGTACGCCAGGTGCTGGTGGAGGTGGCCGACGAGCGCGGCATCACCCTGCCCCGGGAGCTGCTGGTGGTGAACAAGGTCGACCTGGCCGACGACGTCACCATCGCCCAGCTGCGCAACCTGATGCCGGACGCGGCGTTCGTCTCCGCGAGCACCGGCGCGGGCATGCCCGCACTGCGCACCCGCCTCGCCGAGCTGGTGCCGCATCCGGAGGTGGACGCCGAGGTGCTGCTGCCCTACGACCGGGGCGACCTGGTGGCGCGGGCGCACGCCGAGGGTGAGGTGATCAGCCAGGAGCACCTGCCGGAGGGCACCCGCCTGCACGCCCGGGTCCGCGGCAACCTCGGTGCGGCCCTGGCGCCGTACTCGGTCACCGCGGCGCTGCGCTGATCGCCGTTGTTCGGCGCACCGAACTGCACCGAATTGGACGCACCGCCGGACCTGCCGAGCCCCGGCGGGCACGCCTGACAGAGTGGTGCACATGCTGCTGCCCGCACTGCTCCTCGCACCCGCGCTGCTGCTGCCCGCCGCGACGCTCGCAGCCCCGGAGGTGGCGTCGGTGTGCGCGCCGGTGGGCACTCGGCTGACGGGGTTCTCGGGGCTGACCGGGTCCTCCGGGCTGGTGAGCGTCGGGTGGCCGGTCACCGTCGGCGGTGGCGGCGTGCCGTGTCGGCGCACCGGGGGCACCGGGGGCACCGGGGCGACGTTCGCGCTGCCGACCGGCACCGGGGGCGGCCACGAGGTCGATCAGCACCGCACGGCCGTCGACGCGCAGAGCCCGACGCCGCCGCCGTCCACGACCAACCAGCCCGGTGCGGGCGGTGGGTCTCAGGTCTCCACCTGGCAGGCCGCCGTCATCGCCATCGTGGTGGCCGCAGTCGTGGTGTGGTTGGTGAGCGCGGTCGGCAGGATGGGCAGGCGGCGCGGGCGGAGCTGACGGCCGCGCCCGTCGGATCAGCTACCGGGCCTGCGGGATCAGCCACCGGGCGGGATCAGAGTTTCCGCAGCACGGTGACGACCTTGCCCAGGACGGTCGCGTCGTCGCCCGCGATGGGCTCGAACGCGGAGTTCTGCGGCATCAACCAGACGTGGCCGTCACGCCGTTTGAAGGTCTTCACCGTGGCCTCTCCGTCGAGCATCGCGGCCACGATGTCGCCGTTGTCGGCTACGTTCTGCTGACGCACCACCACCCAGTCGCCGTCGCAGATGGCCGCATCGACCATCGAATCGCCCGCCACCCTCAGCAGGAACAGCGAGCCTTCGCCGACCAGCTCGCGTGGTAGCGGGAAGACCTCCTCCACCGCCTGCTCGGCCAGGATCGGTCCACCGGCGGCGATCCGGCCCAGTACGGGCACGAACGTCGGCGTGGGCAGCGCAGCGTTGCGCGCCTCGTCGTCCTCCACGTGTCCGGCGTCGGCGCGCGCGGTGTCCGCCGCCAGGGCCAGGTCTTCCGGGGTGCGTACGTCCACGGCGCGCGGTCGATTGGGATCGCGTCGCAGCAGGCCCTTGCGTTCGAGCGCCTTGAGCTGGTGCGCCACCGACGACGTCGACGTCAGACCCACGGCGTCGCCGATCTCGCGCACGCTCGGCGGGTAACCCCGCACCTCCACCGACTCACGGATGACCTCCAGCACCCGGCGTTGGCGCGCCGTGAGGCCCCCCGTTACGGGCAGGTCGGCCACCGCCCCAGCACCCTGCGCCGCTGACCCGGACCTGGGTGTGTTCCCGCTGCTCATGTTCCCTCGTCCTCCGGCTCCGGCTACTCCGTCATCGTGCTGGTTGCGAACGTAGCCCCGAGCGCCCCTTCGTTCAAACACCTGTTCGAGCGACACGCCGAGGCGTGGCATTGGCGGTTCTTCCTTCGCGCCGCTCGCCAGGGAGAGTTCGTCCCTCGATTTTGTCGGAGCGGGGTGGTACACATCGCTCAGACGTTCGATCGAACGAGTGTTCGATCTGACGTCAGCGGAGGCGACGAACTATCGATGGAGGATGAGATGACTGTTCTCGATGGCCCCGGCGCGGGGTGCTCGGTGCGGAACGGCCTTACCGGGGCAGCGGCTGGGCGGCCTGTCGGGCCGGCGCCGCACGCCGGGCGCTGGGCTGCACGGCCGATGGCCACCCAGCGGCCGGGGGGTCGTCCGCTGTCCTATGCCGACGCGCGGGCCCCCGTGCGGCTCTCGCGGGCGTCGCACCGGCCCACCCCGGCCCAGGTGCGCCTGCGGGTGCTGGTGTGCTGGCTCGCCGTCGGGGTCCTCTCCCTCGCCGCGGTGGCGGGGTTGGTCGCGCTGCGCTCGGCGGGGACAGTCGAGGTTCCGACGACTACGGCGGTGGTACAGGTGCGCCCGGGCGAGAGCCTGTCCGAGCTCGCGGCGCGGGCTGCGCCCGGTGCGCCGACGTCGGCGGTGGTCGAGCGCATCGTATTGCTGAACGGGCTCAGCGGTGCTGCGGTGCGCCCGGGTGAGGCGCTGGTGGTTCCGGTCGGCTGAGTCGGGGTACCCGCCCTTGCACCAGCCCGCACGACACCCAGGAGGTCCGCTGCTCCCCGGTGTGTCGCTTGCGCGCGGCGGTGGTGCGGCCTACCCTTCCGACCACTACATCTAGTGCTTACACTGGTGTAGTTAGTCCACAGGTTGGGGTCCGGTTGTCCACCGGAACCCACAGGCGCAGCCATGGCTGTCCACCGGTCGCTCCACAGGCCCGGTGGACAACCGCTCACCAAGACACGCTCACCAAGAAGACAGTTGCCCGACAAGAGGAGATGCCCAGTGCACTGCCCGTTCTGCCGACACCCCGACTCCCGCGTGGTCGACTCCCGCGAGGCCGACGAGGGTCAGGCCATCCGCCGCAGGCGATCCTGCCCCGAGTGCGGTCGCCGGTTCACCACCGTCGAGACCGCCGTGCTGGCCGTCGTCAAGCGCAGCGGGGTCACCGAGCCCTTCAGCCGCGAGAAGGTCGTCCGGGGTGTGCAGCGGGCCTGCCAGGGAAGGCCGGTCGACGACGACGCGTTGTACCTGTTGGCGCAACAGGTCGAGGAGCAGGTACGGGCCGGGGGGTCCGCCGAGATTCCCAGCCACGACGTCGGCCTCGCGATCCTGGGCCCGCTGCGCGAACTCGACGAGGTGGCCTACCTCCGGTTCGCCTCCGTCTACCGCTCCTTCACCTCCGCCGAGGATTTCGAGAAAGAGATCCGCCAGCTCCGCGAACACCAGTCCGGCTGAACAGCCCGGCTGAACAGTTCAGCTGACGCAGCAGCACGCAACTGAGCACGCCCCGCACCCGAGTTCCACCGAGGAAGAGGACGCACCCCATGACCGAGACCGTCGGCGCCGACACCGCGGGCAGCCGCAACTCTGCGCACAGCACCAGCAGCGGCGAGCACACCGGGTCCGCACGCAAGCTCGGCCTGCGGGTGGAGCGGGTGTACACCACCGAGGGCGTGCATCCCTACGACGAGGTGACCTGGGCCCGTCGGGACGTGGTGATGACGAACTGGCGCGACGGCACCGTCAACTTCGAGCAGCGCGCGGTGGAGTTCCCGGAGAGCTGGTCGCTCAACGCGGTCAACATCGTCACCAGCAAGTACTTCCGCGGGGCGGCGGGCTCGGCGAGCCGCGAACAGAGCCTGCGCCAGCTGCTCGACCGGGTGGTCGCCAGCTACGCCGCGGCCGGCCTCGACAACGGATACTTCGCCAGCGAGACGGACGCGGAGATCTTCGCCCACGAGCTGACGTGGATGCTGCTGCACCAGGTGTTCAGCTTCAACTCGCCGGTGTGGTTCAACGTCGGCACCGCCTCGCCGCAGCAGGTCAGTGCGTGTTTCATCCTCGCCGTGGACGACACGATGGACTCGATCCTGAACTGGTACAAGGAAGAGGGCCTGATCTTCAAGGGTGGATCCGGCGCCGGGCTGAACCTCTCGCGTATCCGCTCCTCCAAGGAACTGCTGTCCTCCGGTGGCACCGCCTCCGGGCCGGTCAGCTTCATGCGGGGCGCCGACGCCTCCGCCGGGACGATCAAGTCCGGTGGCGCGACGCGTCGGGCGGCGAAGATGGTCGTGCTCGACGTCGACCACCCGGACATCGCCGAGTTCGTGGAGACCAAGGCGCGCGAGGAGAACAAGATCCGGGTGCTCCGCGACGCCGGATACGACATGGACCTGGGCGGCTCGGACATCACCAGCGTGCAGTACCAGAACGCGAACAACTCGGTGCGGGTGAACGACGAGTTCATGCGCGCAGTGGAAACAGGTGGCCAGTTCGGCCTGCGAGCGCGGAGCAACCACGAGGTCATCGAGACCGTCGACGCGAAGACGCTGTTCCGCTCCATCGCCACGGCGGCGTGGAAGTGCGCCGACCCGGGCATCCAGTACGACGGCACCATCAACGACTGGCACACCTGCCCGGAGTCGGGCCGGATCAGCGCGTCCAACCCGTGCAGCGAGTACATGCACCTGGACAACTCCAGCTGCAACCTGGCGTCGCTGAACCTCATGAAGTTTCTGGGCGAGGATGGCAGGTTCGACGCGGTCACCTTCGGTAAGGCCGTCGAGCTCGTCATCACCGCCATGGACATCTCGATCTGCTTCGCCGACTTCCCTACGGCGCCCATCGGTGACACCACCCGCCGCTTCCGGCAGCTGGGTATCGGGTACGCCAACCTCGGTGCGCTGCTGATGGCCACCGGGCACGCCTACGACTCCGCCGGCGGCCGTTCCCTGGCCGCGGCGATCACCTCGCTGATGACGGGAACCGCGTACAAGCGGTCCGCCGAGCTGGCCGGGGTGGTCGGCCCGTACGACGGCTACGCCCGGAATGCCTCCGCCCACCACCGGGTGATCCGCAAGCACGCCGCGGCCAACGACCTGCTGCGCACCACCGACCGCATCGACGCAGCCGTGCACACGGTAGCCACGGCAGCGTGGCAGGACGGGCTGAAGCTCGGCGAGCGCAACGGCTGGCGCAATGCCCAGGCCAGCGTGCTCGCGCCCACCGGCACCATCGGCTTCATGATGGACTGCGACACCACCGGCATCGAACCCGACTTCTCGCTGGTGAAGTTCAAGAAGTTGGTCGGCGGCGGCTCCATGCAGATCGTCAACCAGACGGTGCCGCGCGCCCTGGAGTCCCTGGGTTATCAGTCCGAGCAGGTGGAGGCCATCGTCGAGCACATCGCCGAGAAGGGCCACGTGATCGACGCGCCCGGCCTGCGCCAGGAGCACTACGAGGTGTTCGACTGCGCCATGGGGGAGCGCGCCATCGCCCCCATGGGCCACGTGCGGATGATGGCGGCCGCCCAGCCGTTCCTCTCCGGCGCCATCTCCAAGACAGTGAACATGCCAGAGTCAGCCACCGTCGAGGAGGTGGAGGGCATCTACTTCGAGAGCTGGAAGCTGGGCATCAAGGCCCTGGCCATCTACCGCGACAACTGCAAGGTGGGTCAGCCGCTGTCCGCCGGCAGCTCGGGTTCGTCCTCGTCGGACAAGTCGAAGGCCGTGGAGGTCGTCGAGGTCGGCCCGACCCGCAAACGCCTGCCCAAGAAGCGCGCCGGGCAGACCGTGTCCTTCGCGGTCGGCGGAGCCGAGGGATACGTCACCACCGGTTCCTACCCCGACGACGGCCTCGGCGAGATCTTCGTGAAGATGAGCAAGCAGGGCTCGACCCTGTCCGGCGTCATGGACGCGTTCTCCATGGCCATCTCCATCGCGCTGCAGTACGGCGTGCCGCTGGAGACATATGTGTCCAAGTTCGTCAACATGCGGTTCGAGCCCTCGGGCATGACCGACGACCCGGACGTGCGGATCGCCACTTCGGTGGTCGACTACCTGTTCCGCCGCATCGCGCTGGACCACCTGCCCCGGGAGAAGCGGGCCGAGCTGGGCATCTACTCCGCCGCGGAGCGGGCCGCCCAGGTCGCGGCCACCGACTACGGCACCGGCGCATCGGGTGAGCCGGTGGACGTGGAGGGCCTGCGCTCCAGCGTGGGTACCTCGGCCACGCCGCGGCCGGAGGAGGTGGCCGTGGCCTCACCCGCACCGGCCAGCGTGGGCAGCACCTCCGAGCTGCTGGAGGCGGTGACCGGCTTCGCCACCGACGCCCCGCTGTGCTTCACGTGCGGGACGAAGATGCGTCCGGCCGGCAGCTGCTACGTGTGCGAGGGGTGTGGCTCCACCAGCGGCTGCAGTTGAAAGTGAGCGGTATTGCAACTGATGCAACATGACGCGAGCACCCTGGCCCCCGAGAGGGTAGCCGTGTCCCTAAGACCGATGTCGACAACGGCATCAGGAAGCCGGAAGCCCGATCGCGTAGGCGATGGGGCTTGCCGGTGCTGACCGGGACAGTGGTGGCCGTGCGCGGTGTTGGAGCCCGTTAGACATCACCTTCCCGGTCGCAATGCATAGAGCCAAGGGGGCTCAGGGTAACGATGCGACCCCCATGATGCGGTGCAGCGTGCGTCGACCCATCAGGCTCATGGCGGGGTTGCTCTCGACGTAGTACCAGACCGCCCCCATGGCTTGCTCGAACGCCCAGGCCTTGCCGCGCTCCCACTCGATGTCGCCGCAGCTGATGTCGTCGCGAAGCACCTGCCGCGGCCCGGCGTCGAGCAGGTGCCAGGCGCACACAAGATCCAAAGCAGGATCGGCCGGTCCCAGACCGCCGACATCGATCACCCCAGTCAGCCGCCCGTCGCTGACAAGCACATTTCCGGGAATCAGGTCGCCGTGGCTCATCACGTCACCGGCCCCGCTGAGCGGCAGGCCCCGCAGGACACCCCACATTTGGCGAAGTGGCGGAACGTCCATGAGCCGCTCGCTGCGCTCGAAGCAGGTCTCCATCCACGCGTCGTGGGATCGCAAGTCGCCTCCCCGACCCTCACCGTTGAATGTCCGGCCGCGAGTGTCGATGGCCCGCACACCGCGGATGAAGTCGGCCAAGTCGTGTGCGAACGCGACGGAGCCGCTCGGGTCTTCCACGGTGGCTACCGTCCCAGGCAGCCAGGTCTGCACGGACCACGGGAGCGGGTATCCCTCCCCGGGTTCGCCGATTGCTACGGGCTCAGGCGTGCGGAAGCGTGTGCGTCCCAACAGCTCGCGGGCTGCTTCCGCCTCGGATTCCAGCCATCGCCGTGTCGTCTCAACGCCGCCAGGTTCTAGCGGGAATCGGGCCGCGAGTCGGTCGCCAACGCGGAACAGTGCGTTGACCGTTCCCTGCGATCGGAACTCCTTGATCGGCAGACCCCGCCACTGGGGAAACTGCACATCCACCAGGTCACGCACCGCCTCAAGCGAGATCGTGAGCTGGTTGGGATGCATGGTCACATCGCGAGCATCAGCGCCGCGATCTTCGATCGCAAACTGCTTTCGCCGCGCGGAGCCCTGGGGAGGCGTTGTCGAGCGTGCCATCGGCGGCCAGCCGCCGTCACGGTGCCATCGGCAACCACACTCGTGGCGCACGGTCGATTGCAACTATGTTGCAGGGAAACGCAACAAGGAGGGCCGATGGATCGCGGCGAAGGGCTGCCGGGTCACGCGCGCCGTCCTCGCCGCGTTGTGCGACATCCTGGAGTGCGGCGTGCAGGACCTGATCGAAGTCGTCGTCGTGAACGAGCAGGTCCGCAAGAAGACCGCAGGCGGCACGGCCGGAGCTGCGCCGCGGGCGCGCAAGACGACCATCCGGCGACCGTGACAACAAGGGCCGCGGAGGACGCGGCGCTCTCACCAGCGAGGCCGTCGCGGTCGTTGTCCAGCTCGTCCCGGGCATCGACGCGGAGAGCGCAGCGGCTTCGGTCGTCGAGGCGGCGCAGACCTCCGCCGCGCTGCAGGCCATTCTCGAGCACCTGCGAGGTCGCCCAGATGCGCTGCGGTCCGGAAGCTCGGACGCGCCGAACGGGGTCATCAAGCTGGCGCACTCACTCCATGGCGACGGGATCGCCGGGGTCGCGCCCCCCGGATGTGCTGTCTGCGGCCGGGTCGTCCGCAACATGCGCCGCATCAACGGAAAGGGCGGCGTCTGCCAAGGGTGCTACCTCGACAGCCGCCGCCGCGAATGCTCCAGCTGCGGGACGGTCGCTCGCATCGTATCCAGCAAGGGAGGGCAATCGATCTGCAACGCTTGCCATCTACGGGATCCAGCGAGACACGAAGCCTGCGCCGGATGCGGGAAGCCGCGACGCGTCGCCCATCGCGACGAGCACGGTCGACCACGTTGCGCCCGTTGCTACCCGCGACCGCAGCGGCCGTGCTCGGCCTGCGGCCAGATCACCGAGACCACCGCAATCACCGAGATCGGCCCGGTCTGCACTCGCTGCTACGCGCATCCGAAACGGGAATGCGGCCGGTGTGGGCGAGTCCGGCCCATCAGCCGGCGCGCGACCGATCAGACACCCGACTTGTGCTACTCGTGTGACCGTGGCCCGCTGGACGCTTGTTCGCAGTGCGGGCGACTTGCTCCGCGCAGGGGCTACCGCGACCGCAAGCCAATCTGCGCTGCTACGAGCAGCCGACCCGCCGCTGCGACTTCTGCGGCAAGACCGGCCGCATCACCGCACGCTGGGAGGCAGGCGCCGTCTGTTCCGCCTGCTACCCGCGCATCCAGGCCCGCCCCCGCGAATGCCCCGGCTGCGCACAACTACGAACGCTCACCGGGATCGACGCCGACGGTCGGCACGTCTGCAGCGAATGTGCTGGATCCGGGAGCGACTACCGGTGCGCTCGCTGCGGGGGACCGTCTGACGGTTACGTCCGTGACCGGTGCGCACCCTGCGCGCTCCACGAACGTCTCGACGCCCTGCTGTCCGGGACCGACGGCGAGATCCGACCCGAGTTGCGCGGGATCCACGAGGCGTTGTCTCAGTGGCGCAACCCGCGCAGCGTGCTCGCGTGGCTGGACCGTTCGGCCGGCGCCAGCCTGCTCGCCGAACTCGCAAGGAAGGACAGCGACATCACGCACGCCGTCCTGGACGGCTATCCCTCGCAGCCGATTCAGCAACCATCTCCGACACGCTTTCGTGCACACCGGAGCGCTACCGCGCCGCGACGAGCCTGTCGAGCAGATCGGGGCATGGCTCGACGACTTCCTATGCAACCGGACGACCGCACACACTCAGGTCCTTCGACCGTTCGCGAATTGGGTCGTTCTTCGACGCGCGCGGCAACGAGCCCGACGCAAACCCACGACCGAGGCCGCTGCCTCGTGGGCACGGCAGCGGATCCGCGTCGCTGCCGACCTGCTGACCTACCTCGACAATCGTGGCCTCGAACTACAGGCGCTGGATCAGCGCACCCTCGACGAATGGCTCGCCGCCGGGAACTCGACACATCACACGGTTCGAGACTTCGTGAACTGGCCGTACGACAACGGCTGACGCAACCGCTGAGCGTTCCGCTACGACAAGTGATCACCGCGGAGCAACCACTCGCCGACGACGACCGCTGGAATCAGCTGCAGCGCTGCATCCGTGATCCCGAGCTGCCACTGCGCCTACGGGTCACCGGCGCTCTCGTGCTGCTCTATGGCCATCCGGTGAGCCGGATAGTCGCGATGCGCGCAAGCCAGATCAACGAACGCGACGCTCGCGTCTATCTGAAGATCGGTCAACACAGCGCGCTGCTGCCACCGGCGCTCGGCGAACTGGTGCTTCAGCTGCGCGACACCGCGCCTCCCGCATCGATCTTCGGTCTTGCCCCCGAGACAGTGGACTGGCTCTTTCCCGCCTCGTGCCCGGACGACATCTCGCGGACAACTACCTCGTCAGGCTGCTCAACGAGCGCGGCATCCGAACGCGGTCAGCACGCAACGGCGCGCTCATCAGCCTCGCCGCAGATCTCCCAGCGCCGATCCTTGCCGACCTGCTCGGCCTGCACATCAACACCGCGGTCAGGTGGGTCCGTCGATTGAAGCGAGAC
>JAABVA010001609.1_pt1 | contig 23856 bp, 32 predicted proteins | sample 5560331 | NCBI WGS metagenome assembly JAABVA01 (sample SAMN12812661, study PRJNA571458) | rock metagenome | isolation source: Antarctica rocks | place: Antarctica: Victoria Land, Mt New Zealand sud | collected 2016-01-07
AGACGGGCAGCAGGGCGTTGCGCTGGGCATGGCGGCGGACGTGACGTTCGGTCAGTCCCTTGGCCTCGGCCATGAGGACGTAGTCCTCGCGCGACTCCGCGAGCAGCGCGGACCGCGCAACCAGGTAGATGGGCCCTATCGAGGTCAGCGTGAGCGTGAGCAGCGGCAGCACCAACCGCCTGCCGACCTCGAGCACCAGCGCCAGCCCGGTCGCGGTCGCCGACGGCTGCGCGCCGAAGGTGGGCAGCCAGCCCAGCTGCACCGAGAAGACCAGCAGGAGCAACAGGCCGACGAAAAAGGGCGGCAGGGCGTCGAGGAACATCACCCCGGACAGCACGCCCGAGTCGCCGGCGGAGCCGCGCCGCCAGGCGGAGCGGAAGCCGAGCACCGTGCCGATGAGGCTCGCGACCACGACGGCGCTGCCCACCAGGAGCAGGGTCCAGCCGATCCGCTCGGCGAGCAGGTCGACCACGGGGCGGCCGTAGCGCACCGACACCAGCAGGTCGCCCCTGGCGATGCCGGCCAGGTAACGGACGAACTGGGTGGGCAACGACTGGTCCAACCCGAACTCGGCCAGCACCTGAGCCCGTTGCTCCGGCGTGATTGCACCGGTCTGCTCGGGGGGGAACAGGTAGTCCACCGCGTCGCCGGGCGCCAGCCGGGGCAAGGCGAAGTTCAGGCACACCGCGGCGAAGAACACCAGCGCGTACTGCAGGGTGGTGCGGGCGGCGTGGCGCGCCACGGTCAGTCGTCCTCGTCGTCGACGACGCGGCGACGCCGGATGACGACAGCGGCCACGATCACGACCAGGACGCCGGCAGCCACGCCGAGCAGCACCGTGCTGCTGCCGGCGCCGGCGGAAGCGCTGCGGTCGGCAGCGGGAACGGCGCCTGAGCCCGACTGCCGGGAGGCTCGTGCCTGCGCGACGTACTCGGGCAGGAAGGAGCGCTTGGTGAGGATGCCCTGTCCCGGGTCGGCCACCCACCCGTCGTAAGCCGCCGGGCGGTAGGCCCAGTCACCGTCGCGGTACCACAGGGCCATGGACGGCACGTCCGTGGCGAGGATCTGTTGCAGCTGGGCCTCCAGCGCCTTTCGCTCCGCGTTCGGAGCGGTCGTCGCGGCCTCGGCGAGTGCGTCGAACTTCGGGTTGCTGTAGCCGGTGATGGCGGCACCGAAGCCCTTCGGCCCTGGGGAGTGGAAGAAGTAGTAGAGCGCGTCGGGGTCGACGTGACCGTGCGACTCCAGCGTCGCGACGTAGGCGTCGTACGGGGGCGGACTCCCCGGCACCTTCGCCTGCCGACGTTGCTGCAGCGTCGCCGGATCCAGCGCCTCGACCTTCAGCTCGACCCCGAGCGGTGCGAGCTGTTGGGCGAGCAGCTGCCCGGCCCGGACATCCTGCGGGGCGAAGGAGTTAACCAGCAGCGAGAACGTGAGCGGCGTGCCGTTGGGTGCGACCCGCACACCGCCTGCGCCCATCGGGTAACCAGCCGCGTCGAGCATCGCGGCTGCTGCCGCCGGGTCGTAGTCCGGCTGCCCGTTCGCGACCGCCCACGGCGAGGCCGGATCGAGGTAGGTCGGCACGCCGGGCATTCCGTGGCCGAGCAGGACGGTGTCGACCAGCGCCCTGCGGTCGGTGGCCATGCTGATCGCCTTGCGTAGCCTCGCGTCGGTCAGCGGCGCCTTGCGGGCATTGAAGTTCACCTGGGTGGACTGGAACCTGGTGCTCTTGGCCAGCGCGACGTCCGGATTGCGGGAGAACTGGTCGAACAACTCGCCGGGCACGTTGACGGCGACCGAGGAGACCTCACCGGTGCGCAGGGCGCCGAAGGCGGCCGACGGATCCTTCACGACCGGCAGCTCGAGGACGTCCACGGTCGGCTTGCCCTTGAAGTAGTCCGCGTTCGCCTCGAACCGGTAGAGCTGGTCGGGCACGATCTTGACGAGCTTGTACGGGCCGGAACCCACGGGAAGCCCCGTGCTCATCGTCTTCGGGTCGGTGACCCCCTCCCAGATGTGCTTGGGGAGGATGGGCAGGTCAGCACCCGGCATCACCATGAACTGGGGCGCCGGGGCGCTGTAGGACAGCCGCACCGTCCGGTCGTCCACCACCTGCGCTGATCGGAAGGGTGGGGTGTCGGAGACGTGGTGGGCGTAGCGCCCGGATGCACCCGCCTGCTGCTTGTAGTAGTCGAAGCTGAACTTGACGTCATCCGCCGTCAGCGGCTTGCCGTCCTGCCACCGGATGCCGTCGCGGAGCGTCACCGTCCACTCGGTGAAGTCGGCGTTCGGCTGCGCGCTCTGCGCCAGCCAGGGCTCGGGCTGCTTCTTCGCCTGGGACCAGAACAGCGAGTCGTAGACGAGCGCGACGAGATCGTTGGTGTTGGGTGCCGACCCAAAGGTGACGGAGAACGGCGTGAGGTTGTTCTCGAACCCGTTGATGGCCACCCGCAGCGGCGGCGGACTGTTCTGCTGGGCACCAGCGGTCATGGGCAGGGCCAACGCCGCGAGGAGCAACAACGAGGCGAGCAGCAGTGATCGGCGAGCTCGGGTCATGGACCTGCCTGTCTCGAAGGTGGCGGCCAACGGGGGGTCCACGAACAACTGTCATGTCCGCCGGATGCCGTACGGTGCCACGCCTCCGAGCAGCTGGGTAAGTGCGCAATGCACCTACCGAGGGCGAATCAGCCGCTGACGCGGGACCGCGCGGTGTCGAGCGCGTCCAGCACGTCAGCGAGGGCACGCTGCACGGCCGGTCCGACGGGGGTCAGTCCGACCGTCCCGGCGCGGTCGGCGGCGGCGACCTCCGCGTCGTAGGGCAGCACGCCGGCCAGCGTGATCCCTTCCGCGGCCAGCGCGTCGCGGAAGAAGTCCGCGTCCGCGGTCGACCGCGCCTTGTTGCCCACCGCGACGACCTCGGGGATGCCGAGCTCGGCGGCGAGCGCGGCGGTGCGGGCCGCGGTGAGCACCGATTTGCGCGTCGGCTCGCACACCACCACGAGCAGGTCGGCGTGCGCCAGCGTGCCCCCGGACCGGCTGAGGTGTTCCAACCCCGCCTCCATGTCCACCAGCGTGAGGTCGACGTCGTCGAGGGCATCGGCCAGCAGGCTGCGCACGGTCGCGTGGCCGCTGCAGGTGCAGCCGGCACCCGCCTGGGCAACCTTGATGGCGGACAACAGGATCGGCCCGGCCGGGGTCTGGCGGCCGTAGTCCGCGATGAGGTCCGCCGCCGCCGCCTGACCCCCGGACCCCACCACGGTGGACCGCGGCAGCACGGGGACCGCCTCGGTCTCGGCGAGCGAGAGACCGAGCGACAGCCCGAGATTCGGGTTGGAGTCGGTGTCGATGGCGACGACGTGCCGCCCGCGCTCGGCGTAGGCCGTGGCCAGCAGGCCCGCGACAGTGGTCTTGCCGACGCCGCCCTTGCCGACGACACCGAGCTTGAGCTTGAGCTGTCCTGCCACTGCGGTCACGTCTGCTCCTTGTCGTCCTTTGGGGGCAACGGTACTAGCGCAAATCACTTACCGCAGGCACACTGCCAGGACCAGGCTTCGTCGTCGACACACAGGAGCTACGCATGGTCGTCCTCTGGGTCATGAGCGCGCTCGGGCTGCTCGTGGTGGCACCGCTGGTGGTGGCACTGGCCAGCTACGTCATCCGCCCCGCCCTGGAATGCGCGCGCTACGCCGACGACATCCTGGAACACGGAGTCGGCATCACCGCCGCCGTCGAGCCGGTGCCCGCATTGGTGGCCACCCGTGACCTGACCGGTGAGGTCACCGCGAACGCCGTGGCCTACGTGGGCGCACTCCGCCGCCTCGCCGCCAAACCCTGAGGAGTTCGACGTGTCTGCTGCTGCCATCGCCGCCCTCGTCGTGACGGGCGTACTCGTCGCCGCTCTGGCCTTCTACCTGCTCTGGGTGGTGGTGATCCTGCGGCGGCTGACCGACACCCTGGGCAAGGTGGCGTTCGGGGTCGGCGCCATCGCCCACCGGGTGCAGCCCGTCGAGGGCCTCGTCGAGGAGATCAACGGGGACCTCATCGGCGTCGCCGGCGCCCTGGAGGCGCTCGCCGCCGACCTCGACCCCCGACGCGCGTCCCGCGCGTCGTGACCACACCACTGCAGAGGAGCACCTGATGGCCGTCGAGTTCCGCTGCCAGGACGTCGGCGTCGCCTGCAGGAACGTCGCCAAGGCCGACACCGCCGACAAGCTCGTTGCCGCGGTCGCCAAGCACGCCAAGGCCAAGCACGGCGTCGAGCTCAATCAGACGCTCGTCGACTACGCCGTCTCCAAGGTCCGGCCCGCGGGTGGGTGAGTCGGCGCCGCACGCCGAACCGCCGGACGCCTCGCTCGCCGCGCTCGCCCCCCTGCTCGACCGGCTCGAGGAGCTCCTGGCCGACATCGAGGAACTGGACGAACCGGTACGCGACCGCGTCTTCGAGCTGCTCGACGGGGTGGACGCGGTGCACCGGCTGGCCGTCACGCGGTTGGCCGGTGCCCTGGGAGCCGAGCTGCGGTCGCTGCGGCACAGCGACCCGGCGGTCGACTGGCTGTTCGAGGCCTACGGCGTGGGGGTCGAGGACGTCGACGCTGCCTCGGCGGCGCTCGAGCAGGTGCGGCCCTACCTGCACGAGCACGGCGGCGAGGTCGAGGTACTCGGCGTGCAGCACGGGGTGGTGCGGATCCGCCTGCTCGGTTCCTGCTCCGGCTGCACGTCGGCGGCACAGACCCTGCGCCACGGGGTGGAGGAGGCGCTGCGGGAGAACCTGCCGGGTTTCGTGGCGATGGACGTGGCGCCGGACGACGGCGCGGCTGCCCACCCGCCGCCCGCGCAGGTGCTGCTGCAGATTACGCCCCGGCCGACTTGACCTCCCCTCGCGGTCAGGGCGTCGCTGACCCGTACCGGATCAGCAGCTGCCGAACCTCCTCGACGACCGCCGGAACCGCGCCGGTGGTCACCGCCGACAGCCCGTACCTCGGTTCCTCGGTGTCGGTGGTCTGCAGCCCGACGACCAGCGTGACCTCCGGCAGCACACCCAGGCCGAAGGCCACCATCAGGGCCCGCGCCGGCGTCGCCAGGTGCATGTCGGCCAGTTCGTCGCGGCGCCGGTCCACGCTCAGCGTGCTGACGTCGAGCACGTCGGGGCGCTGCACCACGACGCAGCCCGGCGCGCGACCCAGGTCGACCGCGTCCACGACCAGCAGCACGTCCGCCGGGGCCCGCAGCAGCTCCTGGACCAGGTGGATCCCGCCGATGCCGACGTCGAGCACGCGGACACCGTCCGGCAGCGGTCCGCGCGACAGCGCCTGCGCCACCGCGGGTCCGACGCCGTCGTCGGCCCGCAGCACGTTGCCGAAGCAGGCCACCACGGCGTTCACGGTGGAAGGGTAGGCGACGTGGCGCCCTCGGAGCAGGACGTCCTCGTCGAGCGGCTCGCGCGCCACCCGGCCGACCGCTACCCAGTGCAGCACGCCACGACGCAGTTCCACCTCGGCTCGCTGTTGCTGCACGCCGGTGACATCGAACCCGCGCTGCAGGCGCTGCTCGGCGCGGCCACCCTGTTCGGGAGCTCGGGCATGCGGCTGGAGCAGGCGAAGGCCACCGTGATGCTGGGCGTCGCCCTGCGCACCACCGGGCGGTCCGCGGAGGCGGCGCAGGCCTTCTCGGTCGCCGCCACCGAACTCGCCGCGCTCGACCAGCCGGCCGAGCGGGCCGCGGCCTGCTACAACCTGGGGCTGGCGCTGCAGGACGGCGGTGAGGTCGACGCCGCCCGCGCCGCATGGGACGACGCCCGCGAGCTGTTCCTGGCCGCGGGCTACCCGGCCCAGGCTGCGGCGGCCGCCCGGGACCACGGCGCGTCGCTGCTCACGGCCGGGGAGGTTGCGGCCGCTACCACCCTGTTGGACCAGGCGGTGGTGCTCGCCGAGCGCGCGGGTGACGATGCGGGCACGGGCGCGGCCGCGAACGCCCTCGGGCTCGCGCACCTCGCGGCGCAGGAGCCGGCTGCCGCCGTCACGGCGCTGCGGCGGGCACTGGCCGCGTTCCCGCGCACGGTACGGCCGGCCGAGTACGCGATGGTCAAGGCCAACCTCGCACTCGCCCACGAGCAGACCGGTGAAGCTGCGCGCGCTCGGCTCGCGGCAGGGCAGGCGTTGGCGGTGGCCAGCGCAGCCGCCCCGGTGCGCAGGCAGGCCCAGCAGGTGCTGGTCCGGTTGCCCGGACAATCACGGCAGGACCTGGTGACCGTCCTCGACGCCGAGGACCGGGAGCACTGGGCGGCGGTGATCCGCGAGGAGGTCCTGCGCGCCGGAGAACTCACCGCTGGGCAGCGGCGCACCGTCGTCAGCGGCTTCCTGGACGGCGTGCTGGCCCGGCCAGGCGCGTCGTACGACCTGGCGGAGAACCTGCTGCACGTCGTGCTCGAGCTGCCGCCGCGGACGTACGAGCTGTTCGTCAGCGCCGTCGTCGACGCCTGCGCGGACCGCTCCGAGCCCGACACCGCACGGCTGCGCGCCGTCATCGGCTCGGCCATGGCCCGCTTCGCCCTGCCGCAGTGGCAGCGGCTCGCCGCCAGCCTCAACGCCGCGGCGCGGGCGGCTGGCCAGCCGGAGGGTTGGACGTGACCGGGGACCTCGGCGCCCCCGAGATCGCGGCAGCGTTCGGTGACCGACCGGTGCGCACCTACCCGGCCCTGCTCTCGACCGAGGCCGTGGCCATGGCCTGGGCTCGGCAGGGGGCAGCGTCCGGGGCGGTCGTCGTGGCCGACTACCAGGCCTCTCCGCGCGGGCGCGGCGGGCTGGTGTGGACCGTCCGCCAGGGCCACGGCCTCGGTTTCACGCTGCTTGCCCGGCCCGAACTGCCACCCGAACGCGAGGGCTGGCCCTACGTCGCGGCCCTGCTGGCCCTGCACGACGTCCTCGCCACACCCGACAGTGCTCTGGCGTGGCCCGACGGCGTCTGCGCCGCGGACGGAACTACGCTGGCCCGGCTCGGCGTCTACGTCGAGCTCGGACCGGCGCGCACCGAGTGGCTGAGCGTGACCGCGCTCGTCGAGGACGCGTCGCCGCCGCGGGTGCCCCTGCTGGCCCGGCTCGTCGACGCGCTGGAGCACCGGCTTGCGGCGTCGGCCGAACAGGTGCTCGCCGACTACCTGCCGCGCTGCACCACACTCGGCCAGCAACGCCGGGCCCGGCTCATCCCGATGGGCCCCGGTGGGCCGGAGGTCACCGGAGAGGCCGTCGACGTGCTGGCCGACGGGGCGCTGGTCCTGCTCACCGCACGCGGCAACCGCGTTGCCGTGCCCCCGCACAACCTCGGGCTGCTCGAGGACCCCGCCGGCCCAGTGCAGGCGCCGGAGCGGCTGTTCGGGCAGCGGGGTTACTAGCCCGGCGTTGCCTGTGTCGGCACCGCCTCGGCGGCCCCGAGGCGGTCCAGCTCCTCGATCAGGGCCCACCACAGGGCCCAGTCGCGCGGGTCCATCCCCTCGCTGCTCGCGCTCCCGGCGATGCCCAGCCGCAGTCGGTCCCGCAGGGCGAACGCGTGCCCCCAGCGCCCGTCCCGGTCCAGATGCACCAGCTCAGCGAGGAGCTCGTGCAGCGCAGCCAGGGCAGTCGACGCCTCGAGCCGGTCGCCTTCCAGCAACAGCCGCAGCTCGGCGGCGAGCGCCAGCAGGGGCGCGCGGCGCACCTCGACCCGCACCAGCTCCAACGCCACCTCGAGCGCGGCCGTCGCCGAGACGCTGAGGCCCTCCCCCGGGCCGACGATCTCCGGCTCGACCTCGACCGTGACGGTGCGCGCCGGCAGGGCACCGAGCGCGGACGCGATCTCCACCACGAGGTCCGGGTGCACGTAGCCGGTCACGGCGTCGCCCACCGCGACCTGGACGTCCGCTGGGGTCAGCACGGGTGGGTCGAGGCGCCGACGCTCCACGGTGCCGGCCGCCCGACCCCGGACCACCGCGCTGACCAGCACCAGCAACGACGGGCGCAGGTCCTCCAGGCGCTGCGCGACGGCGATCGCGCCGTAGTGCAACTCCTCTACGACCACACCGGGGCCGAGGTTCTCTTCCCCCAGCCGCTCCACCACCAGCCGCCCGATGTCCAGGTCGCGCTGGAACAGCTCGCTGACCCCGCCGACCAGCACGTCCGCGCTGGTCGGCAGCCGGACCGGCTCAGTCACCGCCGCACGAGCAGGTGTTGACCTCGCGGACGACCTCGCCGTCCCCGGTGTAGGCATGAGTGGTGCACGGCATGCACGGGTCGAAGCTGCGGATGCCCCGCAGCATGTCGATGCTCGTGAAGCTCGCCGGGTCGGAGAGGTCCTCGATGATGGGGGTGTTCATCACCGCCTCCTCGTACGGACCCGGCTGCCCCCAGGGGTCGCGCGGGGAGGCGTTGATCGTGGAAGGGGTCACGATCTGGTAGTTGGTGATCTTGCCCTTGTCCATGACGAGGTGGTGCGTGAGGTAGCCGCGACCGGCACCCCACCAGCCGACGGACACCCGCTCGTCCTGGGGAATCGCCTTCTCCAGCTCGTCGGGGTTGAGCGCCGCCACCTTGCGCTCACCCTGCTGGAAGAGCTTGTAGGCCTCGAACAGGCTCTCCAGCCCGACCAGCTGGCTGAACAGGTAGTGGTAGGCCCGACCACGATTGCGCTCGAAGGCATTCCACCGCTCCGGGACGTGCCACTCCACCTCGCGTTCGCCGACCTCGCCCTTGGGGACCAGGAACCGCATGCTGTGGCCGGTGGCCGAAATGAAGTCGCTGGCCGGCATCTTCTGGGCGAGGGCGGTGATCAACAGCCGTGAGTAGCAGCCGGCCTCGACGACCTGACGATCCCACCGCGGGGCGGTCCCCCAGGTGTACTTGTCCTTCCAGTCCCTTGCGCCGGGCTTGGGCAGCGTCCGCTTGTTCCAGGGGTGGTAGGGCGAGATCGGGTTGCCCAGCGGGTCGGTCGGGAAGCGACCCGTCTGGGACTCCTCGTAGTAGGAGTGCTCGACGAACTCCTCCAGGCCGATGTTGACGTCGGTCAGCCGGGTGGTCATCAGCTTCCCGTCGAGGACGACACCCGGCGTCGACCAGCGCTTCTCGCCCCAGGAGTTGCAGTTCTCGTACGTCGCGTCGTAGGCGTAGGGATCGTCCCAGAAGCCCGAGTCGATGTGGTTGGTTGGCCGGTAGCCGACCATCTGGTAGCGCTCGTCGGCCTCGTAGAAGAATGCCGGGATGTCGTCCCAGACCGCCATCATCCGCTGTGCGTAGTCGAAAATCTTGCCGAGCTTGGAGTGGTACTCGTTCAGGGTCTGCAGCGTCAGCGTCGTGGAGACCCCGCCGGGCACCACGTTCTGCGGGTGCGGGTACTTGCCGGTGAGGATGACGACCATCTCACGGGACAGCCGGGTGAACTCCAGCCCTTCCCGGTAGAGCGTACCGGTGAGCGGGTTGAGCGCCGTCATCAGGTCGGCCATCGTCTTGAACCCGTGAATGTGCTCGTTGGGGCACTTCCAGCTCTCCGCCTTGGGCCACAGCTCGGGGTTGGAGGAGCGGATGACCGACTCGGAGTAGTCGGGCCCGGCGAGCAGGTAGAGGTGCAACGGGTTGTCGTACCCCATCTCCGCCGCTTCGGTCATGTTGCGCACGACCGTGCCCAGCGGCGGCGGCGCGATGCCCATCGCCTGCTCGATGGCGTACGCCGCGCAGTGCGCGTGCACCCCGCCGCACACCCCGCAGGCCCGCGAGGCCACGAATATCGCGTCACGCGGGTCGCGCCCCATGAGGATCACCTCGTAACCGCGGAACAGCGTCGCCTGGGTGTGCGAGTCGAGGTAGGCGCCCTTTTCGAGGTCCGCGGTCACGTGCACGGCGAGGGCGCCGGCGACCCGCGTGACCGGGTCCATGTTGAGGTCCTTGATGTGGCCGTTGCGGGCCATCAACCGCTGGATGCGGTCGGTGCGCTCGTCCTCGGTCATGCCGACCTCGGGCTTCGCCACCATCACGTCGTACGGGTTCGGGATGCCGCCGCGCAGCGTGGCGTTGCCGCGGTCGTCGAACTCGACGGGCAGGGTCTTGAAGCACATGGGCGGACTCCTCGGGTCGGGCTGGTGGGACGAGGTGCGGTGGGTCAGACGCGGACGCGCGGGCTGCCGCCGCTGGGAGCCTCGGCTGCTCGCTTGCCCCAGACATCGGCGTCGTTACGGGAGGTGTCGCTGGCGCGGCGCATCTTGTCGTAGAACTTGTGCCCCACGTCGGCCAGCGGCGAGGGTTCGTTCCGTTCCCGGGAGAACGCGCTGGGCGCCGCCCCCTGGCGGTCCCAGCGGACCTCGCGGTTGAGGTTGTTGTTGCTGAACTTGCGCAGCGGCCGGATGACGCTGCCTACCATGCGGGAGACGGTGGTCGACGCGAGCGAGCCGGGCGGGCGCTTGTAGAAGGGGGTGAACTTGTCGGGGAACCCCGGCATGGTGCAGCCGATGCACGCACCGCCGGCGTTCATGCAGCCGCCGATCCCCTTGACCGCTCCGCGGGAGGTGATGTTGCAGTTGACCACCGGCCCCCAACAGCCGATCTCCACCAGGCACTCCGGATCGCCGAACTCGTGGGCGAAGGTGCCTTCTTCGTAGTAGGCCCCCCGCACGCACCGCCGGTGAACCGTCTCCCCGAACAACCAGGCCGGCCGGCCGAGCTCGTCGAACTCCGGCAGCGGTCCGAAGCCCTGCAGAAAGTACAGGACGGCCGCGACGGTCTCGGTGAAGTTGTCGCCGACGGGAGGGCAGCCCGGGACGTTGACGACCGGCACGCCGAGCACCGAACGGTAGTCCTTGCCGAGGAAGTCCATGAGGCTCATGGCGCCGGTTGGGTTGCCCTCGGCGGAGGGGACGCCGCCCCACGTGGCGCAGGTGCCGATCGCGAGCATCGCGGCGGCGTTCGGCGCCAGCCGCGCGATCCACTCGGTGGAGGTGACCGAACGCAGCTCGCCGTCGGGTCCCCACGGTTCCTCGCCGACCGCCGACCAGTAACCACCCGCCTTGTGCGCGACCACCTCGTCGGCGATCGAGCCCTCCAAGATAACGACGTAGGGCACCCCGAGGGTGCCCGCGATGGCCTCCTCCGCCTGCTGCAGGTAGTAAGGGCCCGACTCCATGTTGATCACCGTGTGGTGCAGGACCACGCGGGGGATGCCAGGGTGGGCGCCGAGCATCATGCTCTCGACCGAGGGGTTGGTGGCGCCGGTGACGGCGACGCTGCAGCCGTCGCAGCTCATGCCGGCGAACCAGAAGGCGTGCACCTTCTCCAGCGGCCCGAAGCGCGTGGCGACGCTCGCCACCGCCTCCGGCGCGAGCATGTGCTCGGTCAACGCGCCCGACGGCATCCCGAAGGCGCCGAGGTGGCTGCTGTCGTGGAAGCGCTCGACGGGTCCGAGCAGGTCGAGCAGCTCCTGCGCTGGGGTGCGGGTGGAACGCTCAGGGGTCCTGGTGTGCCGATCTGACATGTGCTGCTCCCACGCTTGCGAACGTATGTGCACTGGCTCACATCTCGTTGTAGATGCACCATACACATAGTCGCGCTGTGGGTGTACGGTCGCGGCACTTGCCTGGTGCGCTCGTCTGGAGGTCCTGTGAACGGCTGGATCCTTGGTTACCTCGTCGGCGCCGTCGTGGTGGTCGTCGTGGTCGTCGCTCTGTTGCTGATGATCGCCGGAGCTCGGCGGACGGCGGGGCGGGCGGAGGCAGTGCTGGCCGCCCTGAACGACGCCCGGGACGGCACGGCCGGCCTGTGGGGCCTGGGCGCCACCGTCTCGACCGCGGAGCGCATCGTCGCGGCCGCGGCCGACGCCCGGATCAGCCTGACCCCGGGAGGTCGCTCGTGAGCAGCACCGCCTACTGGTTCATCGCCCTCGGGCTGGGGCTGGTCGTGGCCGTGGTCGCCGTGGTGCTGCTGGAGACGTTCCTGCGCGACGTCCACCGGATCGAGCGGGGCGCCGGGCTCGTCTGGACCGCAGGCAAGCAGGTCGCCCGGAATACGGCGACGACGTGGCTGCTGCCCGAGACCTCCGATCGGCTCAGCAGCCTGACCGATGAGGCGATGCGCCACGTCGCGTTGCTGACCCCACCGCCCACGCCGATCTCCCGGCATTCAGCGTCATGACCGCCCTGTTGGTCACCCTCACCCTGGTGGAGATCGTCCTGGTGCTGGCGGTCCTCGTCTACTACCTGGCGCGCATCGCCGGCTCGCTGCGCCGGACGTCGGTCCTGCTCGGCAAGGTCGCGTTCGGGGTGCGGGCGATCGAGACCCAGTGCGCGGTCATCGGCCCCTCCGTGGTGACGGTCAACGAGCAGCTCGGCGGCATCGCGGGCGCCCTCGGTGACCTCGCCAACCTGGCCGACGCTGCGGCGGGACCGGCGCCGGCCGGACAGCGGGGCTGACCGTGGACGAACTGCACCCGCCGAAGTCCGCGGCCTTGCGCGCGCTGTACTGGCGCAGCGAGATACTGCAGGTCATGTACTGGTTGCGCGGTGAGGGGCTCGGGGAGGTCGTCGACGCGCCGTTGCTCGAGCGCTTCCTCGGGGTGGAGGCGGAGGTCGGGGTGGGCTACCTTGACCGGCTGGTCATCGACGGCTACCTCCAGCCCGTTTTCGGAGGCTATGTGATGTCGGAGTCCGGTCTCGCCGAGGGCAAGACGGAGTTCGCGCTGAGTTTCGCCGACCTCACCCGTCCGACCCACGGTGAGTGCAGCGCCGACTGCTGGTGCCAGAGTTCCGTCGAGGAGGCCATCGCCTGCGCCGCCGAGCGGGTCCCGAGGCCCGCCGGATGAGCGGCGGTGCGACCGAGGACGTCCTGGTGGGGCTGCCCCGCAACTACTTGCGCCCCTGCCTGCTGCTGCTGCTGGCGGAGGGGACGTCACACGGCTACGAGCTGCTGGACCAGGTCAGCGCGCTCGGCCTCGACCGGGTGGACCCCGGCGGGTTGTACCGCTGCCTGCGCGCGATGGACGAGGAGGGTTTGGTCCGCTCGAGCTGGGCGCCGTCCACGTCGGGGCCTGCCCGCCGGACGTACGAGCTGACCGACGAGGGTCGTGACTGGCTGCATGTGATCGCCGGTTCGCTGTCGGAGGTCGCGCGCTCACTCGCCCGGTACCGCCGCCGTTACCAGCGGGTCATCGAGCAGCGCCACCCGGTCCGTTGAGGCTGGCCGTCGCCGGCAAGGGCGGGGCAGGTAAGACGACGATCAGCGCCACCCTCGCCCGGCTCGCCGTGCGCTCCGGGCGATCGGTCGTCGCGATCGACGCCGACGCCAACCCGAACCTGTCCATCGCGCTCGGGGTGCCCCCTGCGGTGGCCGCTGAGCTGGGCACGGTCCCCGCGCAGCTCGTGTCGCGCCGGATCGGCGGAACCGGCCTGACCGAACCCGTCGACGTCGTGCTGGACCGTTACGCCCTGACCGCTGCCGGCGGGATGCGTCTGCTCGGCATGGGAGCGCCGGCGCACGCCGACGAGGGGTGCCTGTGCGCCGAGCACGCCGTCGTGTCCGCGTTGCTGGAGGATCTCGGCTCGGCCGAGCGGTTCGTCGTGGTGGACATGGAGGCCTCGCCTGAGCACCTGAGCCGGGGCACGGTGCGGCACGTCGACGCGGTCTGCCTGGTCGCCGAGCCGTACTACCGCTCGCTGGAGACCGTGCGCCGCATGGCGGCCCTCGTCGCCGAGCTGCCGGTGCCCCGCGTCGCGGTGGTCGCCAACAAGGTGCGCTCCGCACAGGACGAGGAGGCCATCAGGGAGTTCTGCGCGCGGCACGCCTTCACCCTGGCGGGGATCGTCCCCTGGAGCGACGAGGTGGTGGCCGCCGACCGGGCGCGCGTACCCGTGGCGGACTGGCCAGCGGCCCAACCCGTCGTGGCGGCGGTCGCGGCCCTGGCGAACGAGCTCGGGCTCTTCGGTGTGGGCCAGCTGGTGCCCGGCGCCGACTAGCGCCGGATCGTCACTACCTCGCTCGCCAATCGACTACCAAGACTCCAGCTGCTGGCGTCGACTGCTCGGCAGAGGCGACCGACGTCGCCAATCGTGTCGTGCCAGATTCGCTGGAGCGAAGCTCGGCTGCGGTCACAAAGAGGTCGTCGGCACCGATGCTGCTGGGACATCGGCATGTGGTCGGAAGCCGCCGCCGAGGTCTTAGCAGGATCCTGGGACGACCTGCGGTCAGCCGCAGCCGCAGGAGCAGCCCGCGTCGGTACAGCCGCAGCTGCACCCGTCCTCGCTGCCGCTTCCACAGCCGCAGCGGCAGGCGCTGCGGGAGTTGCCCTTCGCCGTCTCACGGTCGCTGTTCTGGTCATTCGCCGGGCCGCAGCTGCAGACGCCGTGCTGCTGACGTTCCGGGTCGGAAACCGTCACTTGGCATTCTCCTTGTCTCGGCGTCGGACGTACCGCTCGACGCGGTCCTCACCCGCCCCACCGGAATGGCGTCAGGACGCGCAGCCGCAGCCACAGCCGGCCTCTTGGGCCTCGTGCTGTCGATGCGGCGCCTCACGTTCGGCGTTGCTGGACGCGGGGCCGCAGCAGGTGCAGCCGCAGCCACAGGACGCTGCCGCGCCCTCGATGGGCTCGATCTCGATGGGCTGGGTCATAGGGATGTCTCCGTTCTCACTCAACTGGCAGGTGCACAGCAGCTCGTCGCAGTCGTGCTGGCCACGGTGTTCTTTCTGGTGTAGCCGAGACAGGGTGTCGCTCAGCGTCGCGTGCAGCCGGCGCAGGTCGGCCAGCCGCTGTTCGGTCTCGGCCAGCTTTTCCTGCACGAGGGTGACCAGCTCAGGGTGGCTCTTGTCGCAACAGCCCTCGGCCACCTCCAGGAACTCCGTCATCTCCCGCAGGTGGAGTCCGAGGACTTTCGCCCGGCGCAGCAGCTCCAGACGCCGCAACGCCTGGATGTCATAGAGGCGGTAGCCAGCCTGGGTACGCCCGGCCGGCACGACGATCCCCGACTCCTCATAGACGCGCAGCGCCTTGCGGCTCAGACCCGTTCGCCGGCTCACCTCCACCACCGTGAGCAACCCGTCCGACCTCATCCCTCGACGGTAGAACATTGCCCCAGGGGCCGGGTCAAGCCTCGGGCCAGCGTCCAGGCTGTCGAGGACCGCCCGCGCCACAACCCTCATGGTGGTGCGCCGGCCCATCGCGGCGCGCTGGATCCACCGGAAGGCCTGGGGCTCGGTCAGTGACTGCGATTCCATCAGCGCGCCCTTGGCCCGCGCCACGAGTTTGCGGCTCTCGAGGCGCTCGTTCAGATCGGCCACCTCGCTCTCCAGCGTGGCCAGCTCGGTGAACCGGCTCGCCTCCTGCCCGTCCCTGGCCTCCCCCACGACGTCGTAGCCGGGGCCGGCCTGACCGTGGGCGACGACGCCGATAATCGGCACCTGCCGGCCGTGTTCGTCGAGCAGCAGCACACCGGACGTGGTAGCCAGTGGAGGGACGCGCCGCCGCGACGGACGTGGTATCGGCGCCCAGGCCAGGCATGTCCGTGCACCCAACCTCTCGGAGGCTGCCCGTGAACCGTCCACATCGTCGTCCGAGCCCACCTGTCGGTGGCGTGATACTGGTTGCGGTGGGCACCCTGCTGCTGAATTCCTGTACGGGTCAGCATCCCTCGGTTGACAACCGGTCGGCCTCACCCGGGCCGCCAAGCGCTCAGCAGAGAAGCGGGAACGTGGACCCGACCCTGCCGGACACCCCGAGCGTTCCCACGGATCAAGGCACCGTCGAGAACGGCGTGCGCACGTTCCGACTTACCGCGAGTGAGTTCGAGCAGAAGATCGCCAACTTCCCGATCAAGACCGTGCGGGTGTGGGGATACAACAACTCCACGCCGGGACCAACATTGACCGCCCGTGAAGGCGAGCCGATCCAGCTCGTACTGACCAACAACCTCCCGGTCCCCACCACGATCCATCCCCACGGATTACACCAGCCCAACGAGTTCGACGGGGTGCCGGCGATCAGCCAGCCCAACCCGGTCGCCCCGGGCGCTACGTTCACTTACGGCCCTTTACCCCTCAACATACGGGATCATTCGCCTACCACTCGCACACCCAGAGCGCCGTACAGGAACTCCGCGGACTGGACGGGATGATCGTCATCCTGCCCCGCCAGGAGGCACCCAAGGATCGCGTCGCCAAGGACGTGGTGATGACCCTGCAACAGTTTGCTCCGCCGGGAGAGGGCCAGCTCGTGGCCCCGTTCCCACCGGGCACCGGGGACTTCCCGTTCTCCACGATCAACGGCAGGACCGGTGAGGCCTCGGGCGGGGCTATTGCGGCGAAAACCGGTGAACGGATCCGGCTACGGATCTACAACGCCTCCAACCTGTCCCACACCATGCACCTCCACGGCGCCGATATGACCTTGACCAGCAAAAACGGTCATCCGGTGCCGAATGTCACGGAGACGACGCAAAACGTTGCACCCGGGGACTTCTTCGAGCTGCAGTTCACCTTCGACAAACCCGGCAACTGGATCTTCCATTGTCACGTCCCGCACCACACCTCCAATGCGATGAAGGACGGCTATCTGGGCGCTCCGGTCGGGATGACTCGGATCTTCAGCACCGAGGGCTATCAACCGGCGGTGGCACCCGAGTACTTCCAGTATCAGGGCTGACATGACGACATCGCATTACCCTCGACCTCGAGCAAGTCCCCGCTCCTGCGTTTACTCCTCGCGGACATCGCCGACGTAGGACAGCACAAAGAGCCCGATCCCCGCACCGGGGCGGTCGCGCTCCACCAGCGGCACCGACGCGCCGAACGACGCCGCGGTCCTGGCCCCGACCAGTCCCGCGCTGCCGCCGCCGATCACCAGCAGGTCCCCCACCCGCTCGGTCGCTCTGCCGCGGTCTGGCCCGCGTCGGCGGTCGTAGTGGCGATGCTCATCGGCCGGTCCTGGCGCCGGAGCTGCCCGGGGTGCGGGGGGTGGTGCGGACCTCGACGATCGGGAGCAGGGTGCGCAGGGCCGCGTTCTCGGCCGGGCCGAGCACGCTGTGCTGCACACACGCCGGCACCAGCGTCCCGGTCTCAGGGTGGCCCATCGCGTAGTGGCAGGCCGCGAGCCGCTCCTGCACCCCCCGAATCCCGGGATCATCCGACAGGACACCCTGCCGGGTCAGCTCCCAGGCCGGGGCGACCTCGGCGGCGTCCATGAACTGGTGCATCACGAACGTGACCGGCCGCGGTCCGGACCCGGTCAGGACCGCGCGCAGCAACGCACTGATCCCGACCCGGCGCAGCGTGCGCACCGCCCATCCGGCCCCGATCGCCGGCAGGCGGGGGTGGCCGACCGCCAGCCGGGCCAGTTTCGCGGCCAGCAGCGGGGTCGAGGTGCCGGCGAAGCCGATCTCGGCGCAGTGGCGCAGGAACGCGTCCCGGGTGGCCAGGTCGCGCGGGTCGGCGCCGTCGAGGACGGGAAACCAGCGCTCACCGAAGTAGAAGCCGTAGGCGGTGCGGTTGCAGCGCACATCACCGTTCTCCAGCACCCGGTAGTCCAGCGTGGTGGCGGCGCCGCGTTCGATCTGCGCCCACACCGCGTCCGGGCTCACATCCCGGTGGCGGTAGTCCTCGTGCCAGCGCCGGTCGTCGCCCAGGTAGGCGGCGGGTTGGAACGACAACATCCCGAACCCCATCCCGCCCGCCGCGCGCACCACCTCGGGGACCTGCTCGACGTTGGCCGGGGTGACGGTCATGTTGTGGGCCAGGAACGAACGCACGCCGTGCTCGCGCCGCAGGCGGGTGAACATGGCGGTGAACCGGCGCCGGTAGGGGTGCAGCGACGCCTCGTCGGGCGGGCGGGGGATGCCGCGCCGGCCGAACATCATCGAGTCGAAGTGCCCGGCGAAGCTGACCCGGTCCAGCCGTCGGCGCCCGTCGGGCCCCAGCACCAGGCGCTGCAGGTAGTCGTAATCGAGGTCGCCGTGGGTCATGCTCATCGGCTCCCGCCCGTGCTCGCGCATGATCTGAAGGGTGGCGGCGTGATCGTCCGGGTCGAGCAGGGTGACCTCGCCGCCGATCAGCTGGGCGTGCGCCCGCGGCCCGCGCAGTCGGCGCAGGGTCGCCATCTGCGCGGTCACCCGGGTTCGGGTGTGCGCGCCATCGATGCGCACACGGTTGGCGTCGCGGGAGTGATAGCACGGGGTGCAGGCGAGGTTGCACGCCGGGAACACCCCGTGGGTGCCCTCGCAGCCCACCCCGAACCGGCCCAGGATCTGCCCGGGGGTCTTCACCACCTCGGGCAGCTCGGCCCACCGGCGCGCCAACGCCTGCCGCAACCCAGGGTCGGTCGGCCGGGACCGGCGCTCCAGATTCCGCAGCCAGTCCAGCAGATCCCTCACGTCGGCCCCTTGTCATTGAGCGCAGTTGCTGATTGTCGCGCGGCCTGTCTCGGCCGGCCACCGCGCAGCGGGAACCCACTGCCGGCCCGGTCGCTTCCCTCGCAAGTGGAATCACAGGTGGGACCACCCGGGTTCCCGTCACGTTGATCAGGGCGCGCACCCGCACCCGAGCAGGACAGAATCCGGGAAGGACAGGCACATCGTGGAGGAAACAGCGGCGGCACCGGGACCGGTGCCGCCCGTCGCGGTCGAGGTGTTGTGGCGGCCTGGCTGTGGTTACTGCGCCCGGCTGCGCCGCGGACTGCGCCGGGCGGGGATCGCGACCGAGGAGCACGACATCTGGGCCGACCCCGCCGCAGCGGCCCGGGTCCGGGCCGCGACGGGCGGTTCGGAGACCGTCCCGACGGTGTTCGTCGGGGAGCGGGCGTTGGTCAACCCCACTGTCGGCGAGGTGGCTGCGGCGCTGCGTGCCCGGTTCCCAGAGCACGCCGACACCCTCGCCGCGGTCCCCGTCGGCCGCTCGGGGTGGGCCGGGGCGGGCTGGACCGTCGCGGTGGCGCTGGTGTGGGTGGCGCTCGCGCTGTGGCAGCCGACCACGACCTTGCACCTGGCGCCGCTGCTGCTGGCCGCGGCGTGGCCGTGGGTCTCGGGCCAGGACCTGCGCGCCGGGGACCGGCGCGCCATCCCGGGGTTGATCGGCGCGGGGGTGGCCGGGTTCGCGGGGTCGGCGCTGACGGCGCTCGGGCTGTCACAGGCCGGGCTGCTGCGTGGCCCGCTCGTGCTGGGTTCGCTCGGCGGCGAGAGCGCGCTGGGCGAGGCGGTGATCCTGGCCGCGGCCGCCGCCACGTTCGCCGTGGCTGTCGGTCTGCTGCGGGTCCGCCGCCGGGCGAGGGCGGCGTCGGCGTGGGTGGGTGACCGGCAGATCGCGGTGTCCGATGATGTGGTGGTGGTGGAGGGCAACGCCTACTTCCCGCTCGACGCCGTGCCCGCCGCACTGCTCACCCCCAGCCGCACCCGCACCGTGTGCCCGTGGAAGGGGATCGCCCGCTACTACACCGTGACGGTCGACGAGGTCGTGCTCACCGACGCGGCCTGGTCGTATCCGGCGCCGCTCCCGTTCGCCCGCCGGATCAAGGGACGGATCGCGTTCTGGGGCGGGGTCGAGATCCGCCCGGCCACCGCGCCGACGAGGAACGCACCCTCACGATGATCGGTCGGCACCGGAGGCGGGGTCGAGGTCGCTGCGGTGCACGGTGCCCAGCAGGCGGCCCTCTGGGTCGGTGACGATCGCGTAACTCAGGTCGTGGGAGTGCAGCTGCTCGAAGGTCTCCTGCACCGGCTGATGTGGACGGATCGTGGACGGGCCGGGCTCGGCGACCGCGAAGGCGGTTCGCTCCGGGTCGCCGGTCGTCAGGGCGTCGTGGCGCAGTCTCCCGAGCAGAGTCCCGTCGGTGGCGGTGACCAGCGCGAACCGGTAGCGGGAGGTCTCCACGCGGGCCCGCACGACGCGCAGGACCTCGCCGGGGCCGGCGGTGGGCACATCAGTGCGCACCCGGGTCCCGGCGGTCGGCAGGGCGGCACCGGTTCCGTGGGTGGGCAGGTTGTGCGCCAACCAGTCGATCTTGCCGGGCACGTAGTCGAAGACGGTGGTGAAACCGAGCGCGGCGAGCCGGCACGCGGCTCGTGGGCTCATGTCTCAAAGGGCGTCCCAGCAGTAGACGACGACCGGGCGGCCCCGGTCGAGCCCGGCGGTGGTGGTGGCGTCGAGGGTCTTCAGCGGGATGTTCACCGCCCTGGGCAGGTGCAGCTCGGCGTACTCCTGGGTGGGCAGCACCTCGACCAGCTGCGCGCCGCGCTCGAGCAGACGCTGCAATTCGGGCAGGGCGATGGCGGGGACCGTCACGGGCGGGCTCCTGGCGTCGAGGGGTGAGGGGCGGTCAGCGCGGCGACGATCCAGTCCTCAGGCGGAGTGGCGTGCAGCCCGGCCGGGGTGCGGTAGAGCCGGCAGCTCACCGCGAACGCGCTGCGCCGCCCGGCCCCGGGTTCGACGTCGATCCCGTCGACGCGCACCGTGGGCGAGCCCAGGAACCGTTCCCGCACCGCTTGTACAACGCTGGTGACGACCCGGGTGCGCACGGTCGCGGGCACGGCGGCGGCGTCCACGAGGTGTTGTAGCCGCGGCAGGTAGGCCGCACCGTGCGGGCAGCCGGGCACCTGCCACAGCTCCACCACCCGGCCCTCGCGCTCGGGCGGTGTGGGCGTTGGGCGGTGCGGGTCGTGGTTCGGTGTGGGCTGGGTGGCCGGGTCGGTCATGGCGTCAGATCCATTCCGGGCCCAGGCGGGCGCAGCTGCCGAGCTGGTCGATCTGCTCAGCGGCCAGATCGGCGGCCGCGACGAGCAATTCTGGAAGGCGCTCGTCGCGCAGCCCGTACACGACGTGGCGGCCGCGGCGGCGGCCCTGCACGAACTCGCACCAGCGCAGGCACGCCAGGTGATTGGACACTCGGCTGCGGGGCACCCCGAGCGCATCAACGAGCTCGGCGACGCTGTGCTCGCCCTGGGCCAGCGCGCCGAGCACCGCCAGCCGGGTCGGATCGGCCAGCACCTGGAAGAACCGGGCCTGCGCCGTGAGCAGCGCCGACCCGGGCGCCAACACCGTCGCCACACCACCGACCCTACAACAGGTTGACCTGTTGTATTCGGGTCGGCTTTCCCGCCCGGCACCGATCGGTCGGCGGCAGCCGATGGCAATGGCGTGGATGCGGTGTGGGGGCCTTCACTCCGCAGGCTGGTAGGCCTCGGCGTGGCCGCCGGGTTCCCACTGTGTCCCATCCATCGATGATCCGAGGAGGACCACATGCCGCGTATTCCGGTGCACACCCTGGACGACGCCCCCGAGCAGACCCGCCCTGACCTGCAGACGTTGCAGCGCAAGATGGGGAAACTGCTCAACATCCACGCCGAGATGGCGCACGCCCCGGTGGTGCTGGCCGCCTACACCGGGATACAGAACGCGATCGCCGCGCACGGCAGCTTCGACGCCCCCACCCGGGAGTCGATCGCGCTGGCCGTGGGCGCGGTCGACGGCTGTGACTACTGCCAGTCCGCGCACACCCTCGGCGGCAAGGCCGCCGGGTTGACCGGTGAGCAGATGCTCGCCATCCGCGCCGGTCGGCCCAGCGGGGACGACAAGCGCGACGCGCTGCTCTCGGTGCTCCGCGAAGCCGCCACCGACATCGGCGCAGTGAGCGAGGTCACCTGGAAGCAGGCACAGGCGGCGGGCTGGAGCGACGGGCAGCTCAGCGAGGCGTTCGCGCACCTGGCGGCGAACCTGTTCACCAACTACTTCAACCACTACGCCGGCACCGAGCTCGACGTACCCGAGGCCCCCGCTCTGCCCGTGTGACCGGACACCCGCCGGGCGGGTTCGCACACGCTGTGAACCGGCGGCGCCGAGGCGCCACTCGGCACCGCGGGTGGACCTCGCGGGGCATCGAGATGCTGTCGCGCGACCGCGTGTTCTGCGCAAGACGGAAGCCGACGGCGGGGTCCTCGCAGACCCGGGCACCGGCAAGAGAACCACGGTGCTGCGGCTCGTCGCGACTCGCCGAAGAGGAACCCGGTGCCAAGGTCAAGGTCATCACCAGCGCCATGGTTGGCCAGCTCGGAATCGGCCCCTGCCCGGGCCGGCGTCATCGGGCAGCGGCGTCCCTACCTGCCGGCGAGGTAATCTGTCCTGTCAGGACAGCCTCGAAGTCTGCCTCGTTCAGGAAATGGCAGTACGGCAGGTACCGCTTGGGCTCCTCGGCCAAGCCCTCCGGGAACCAAAGGGGCTTTGCTCGCACCCAGCTGGCCACCTCGACGCGTGGTTGGGCTTCGCAGCTGAGCGTGGTGGGCCGGGGGTGACACGGTTGCTGGTCCTGCTCGCAGTCGCAGCCTGGGGCTTCATGCACGCCTCCGGGGGTCCACGCGACGATCACCGGCGTTGTCCTCGGTTTCACCGTCCCCGCCCTGGCCGGGCCTGCCGGGGCGCAGAGCCTCGCGGAGCGCTTCGAGCACATCTGGCGGCCGGTCTCAGCCTGCCTCGCGGTACCGGTGTTCGCGCTGTTCGCGGCGGGTATCAGCGTCAGCCCCGGTGCCCTGGCGAGCGCCGCCGGCGACCCCGCGGCTCACGGCGTCGCTCTGGGCCTGGTGGTCGGCAAACCCGTCGGCATCATGCTGGCGACGGTGCTGCTCGTGCGGCTCACCAAGGCCAGCCTGGACCCCTCCGTGACGTGGTCGGACCTGTTCGCGGTGGCCGTCGTGGCCGGTATCGGGTTCACGGTGTCACTGCTGATCGGCGAGCTCTCCTTCGATCCGGGCTCGCCCCACCGCGAGACCGTCAAGGCGGTGGTGCTTCTCGGTTCGGCGACGGCCGCCGCGCTCGGAGCCACCCTGCTGACCTGGCGCTCCCACGTTCACCGGGGTTGGCACACGGCCCCGGGACGTGACAGCTCACCCGCGACTCCGGGGGCCGACAGGTCTGACCCACCGGCGCCCCACCCTGTCGACGGCCCCTGACGAACGCCCCGACGGCAGCGCGCGTCCCGTGCTGGTCCCGATCCGCGGCCCCCGCCGAATCCCGCGTCCCACCCGGCACGGTTCAGTGGCTGTGCCCTCGGCTGGGCAGCCGCCTGCCCCGAGGTGCAGAGGTGATGGTCGGCTCCCCCGTCAGCGCGCGGTCCACCCGGGATTGCTCGACCGAGCTCACCCCGCCGAGGGGCCCCGAGCGGGAGCGCGTGCCCGGCGGTGTGAACACCCGCCGGGCAGGTGTGGCGCACTCGGGGCAGGGCAGCGGGTCACTCGCGTGCCGGGACTCGCGCCGGTGCTCGAAAGGGCCACACTCCGCACATCGATACTCGTACAACAACATTAAGGGGGCTCCTCGGGTCGGGCGGGTCGGGCGGGGTGCAGATGGGTCGGTCGGGCCGGGTGCAGGGAGGACAGCGCAGCCCCGGGCAACGACCCGGGGCCGTGCCACCCGGTGCTCAGTCGGCCACCAGCTCGCGTCCCTCCCCGGCGGCCTCGGGCAGGATGTTCCGGTCGAAGATCGACAGCGGGATGCTCAGCGAAACTGCGCTGTTCGGGATGTCGACGACCCCACCGAGGCGGCCGTCGACGGGCGCGGCCCCGACGAACAGATACGCCTGCTCGAAGGTCCACCCCATGGCCGGCATCAGGTAGTTGATGGCGTTGAGGCACGCCCGGCGGTAGGCGACCGTGGCGTTCATGTAGTAGTTGCGGCCGTCCTCCACGCTGATGCCCTCGAAGGTGATGAACTCGGAGTAGTTGGGTCCGACGCGGCCTGGCTTGAAGAAGGGCATGTCGGTCTTGAACCGGTTCATCCCACCCTTGATGACGTCGAAGTGCAGGTCGATGAAGCCGGGCATCTCGATGGCTCCGCAGAACGTGATCTCGCCGTCGCCCTGGGCGAAGTGCAGGTCACCGATCGAGAACAGCC